>Ga0302325_10023722_pt1 | contig 12774 bp, 6 predicted proteins | sample Palsa_T0_2_FD_201948 | JGI IMG/M metagenome (GOLD analysis project Ga0302325, IMG submission 201948) | Peat permafrost microbial communities from Stordalen Mire near Abisko, Sweden - Palsa_T0_2 | ecosystem: Environmental > Terrestrial > Soil > Palsa > Peat permafrost | place: Sweden: Abisko... | reverse complement strand
TCACCGATGGATCCTTCGAGAAATCCCTCCTGCCGCGCAGCGCTGCCAAGCGTTATCGGAGCGTCGTTCTTCATGCTGCCCTGAAGCACCGAGACGGCATAGCTGTTCTCGAGCGCGTAGCCGCCATCGCGCTCGACAGGCACATTGACGCCATTCACGTAGATCGACATGCCGCGTTGCTTCCGGCTGCCATCGTAAGTGAAGGTCAAGTCATACCAGACGCCCGGCTTCAGGGGCGCGTTCTGCAGACCCAGCGCGCAAATAGCCCGCCCGCCGCCGTCCAGTTGCAGGCCGTTCGAGATGCCGCGGTCGGGCTCGCCCTTCGCATCGCCATAGAGTCTCATTTCCGGCACGCCCTGGTCGAGGTCCACTTGCCAACCGGTGTTCATTTCCGCAGCCGATGCCCTAAACTTTAGCTGACTGGCAATCGTCATGAAGCTAGCGCCTGCCGTGATGCCTTTGTGGTATCGGATGTTGGCGAGATTGACCCACACGGTGAGTGAAAATGGCTTGTCGGCGTCAATGTAATCCAGGTGGGGCAGAGTGATGGTCGATTTTCCATCGAACTGAAATGCCCCGGTATCGCTCCAGGGGGTCTTGACGCGCCGCATGCCCCGCGCGGGCCGCGAGTTCTGCGGAGGCGCGGCGTCCGTGGGAATCGCGTTAAAATCCTGCGCGGAAACCGCCACGAGCTGATCGCCGGGTGTGAGCGGAGCCTTCACATTGGCTTGCCCTTTCGACGCGAGCCATTGATCGAAAGCCTTGCTGGGCGCGCGGCGGGTTGCCAGCAGAGCGCCTCTGAGCGCTTCGCGGCGCGCGCTCAGCTCAGCCCAGCGGGCTCTGTCCTCGGGCCGCGGAACGAAGATGAAGGGAGGCATGTCGGGGCGATTGCCGTCCATTATCTTCTGGTTGTTGTTGCGGAAGAAAGCCTCGAGCGCGTAATGATCCTTCTGCGAGATGGGGTCGAACTTGTGGTCATGACAAGTCGCGCACCCTGTGGTCAGCCCCAGGAATACGGCGCCGAAAGTATCGGCACGGTCTTTTGCGTAAATCTCCTCGTACTCCTCTTCGATCAAGCCATTCTCGTTATTCGTTTCGTTGTTTCGATTGAAACCGGTAGCAATCAACTCGTCCATGGTGGGCTTCGGCAGCAGGTCGCCGGCTAGCTGCTCGGTAACGAACTGGCTGTATGGCATGTTGCGGTTGAAGGCCGTGATGACCCAGTCGCGCCACGGCCACATATCGCGGTAATTGTCGAACGAGAATCCGTTGGTGTCGGCGTAACGGGCGGCGTCGAGCCAGTAATGCGCGCGGTGCTCTCCGTAGCGCGGAGAAGCCAGCAGGCGGTCGACGAATTTCTCGTAAGCGTAGGGAGTTTTGTCGTTGACGAAGGCTTCCACGTCGGCCGGCGGCGGGGGCAAGCCGGTGATGTCCAGGGACACCCTGCGCGCCAGCGTGCGCCGGTCCGCCTCGGGCGCGGGCGAGAGACCGGCGGCTTCGATCTTGGCCAGAATGAAACGGTCGATCGGGTTGCGCACCCAGGCATTATTTTTTACCGTGGGTAAAGCGGGGCGGACTGGCTTGACGAACGACCAGGTTTCTTTATATTCGGCGCCTTCGTCAATCCAGCTTTTCAGGGTTGCGATCTGCTGGGCGGTAAGAGTTTTGTGGGCGATGGGAGGCGGCATGCGGCGGGCTGGATCCGGGGCCGTGATCCTCTGCACCAGCAGGCTGTGCGTGCTGTCGCCAGGCATGATCGGCGTACCGTTCTTTCGCGCCGCGGTGGCGCCGTCGCGGGTATCGAGGCGCAAGCCAGCCATCCGGGAAGATTGGTCGGGACCATGACAGGTGAAGCAGTTATCGGAAAGAATGGGCCGGATCTGGCGCTGGAAATCGACTGCTGCGAATAGGGCAGAGGAAGCACAAACTGCAATCGCGATCGGCATCGCGAGCCGCATGAGACTGGCTCCAAGGTCGAAATCAATCCAGCCGCATCGTGGCATGCGAGATATGCGTCCAGTCTATCAAGAGGCGTCTGCGGTGGAAGGGGCCTGCACCTTCAAAGACGTTTCATCGCGTCAACCCTTCAACTTCTTCCAGTTCGCCATACAGCGTTGGGCGGTTTCGAAGGATGGAAAAGGACTGCGCAACTGCTCGATCAGGTACTCCTCCACTCCGCCGACCGATTCGGCCACAGCGAATATCTGGGGCCACGGCGAAACGCCCTCCCCGAATAACGTATCGAAACCTCGATCCGCTCCGGGAGCCCAGTCTTTGCAGTGAATGCTCTGAAACCGGCCGGGATTTGCTTTGATCCACGCCACCGGGTCGGATTGGGCCGACACGCAGGCGCCGACGCAGAGTTGGAGCATAACCTCCTTCGGCGTATTGGCCGCGATTACATCCATCGGGCGCTTCCCGTCGATCGGCGTGAACTCGCCCGGATGGTTATGATATCCAAGGCGCAACCCGCCAGCCTGTATTTTTCCCGAAAAGGAGGCGAGCTGATCGGCCACTACCTTCCAGCCTTCAAGGCCCGTTGCCTTGCCGGCGCCGGCGTTCATCCTGCCACTACTAATGCCCAGCACTGGATTGCGGTTCCCCGACACAACCAGATATTTCGATCCGATGATGTGATTGATCTCAATGGCTTTCGGCAGCCCTTCGGCCGTTAAGGAAGGCCCGTCGTTGTGGGTGGTATTGCAGCGGATGCCGAGGTCGTCCAGGACTTTGCGCACGTCCTTGGCCTGTTGGGCAGTCCAGCCGAAATAGCCGAGAAGAGGCCCATTATAGTTGGAGGTGAAATCCACCGACTGATAGCCCATTTTGGCGACGGCCCGAAGGGTTCCTGGCAGATCTTTGAGCAATTCGTCCTGCACGGTAAACAGTGCCAGGCCAACCGGCACGGAACCCGCAGCCGAAGCCAATCTTAGGGAAACCGCGCCGGCCGCACCTAGGAAAAACCGGCGGGACATAGCATGTCGTCGCGAAAAGCTTCTGCGATTCAGGCTAGGTTCCATATTGACTCTCAAACCTTCAATAGTATACAACGGTATACAGAAGTATATTGCGTTTTGCCGACGAGGTCAAATGCCGCCGATTCCAATCATGGTCGAGGTCTATTTATCACCCGCGCGCTGGTCCAACCTCGACGGCCGGCAGAGGGTTCATTTGCGCGCAGACGGGTTTAACGCTCCGAACAGGTTCAATCCTCGGGCTCCTTGGAGTTCACTTGCCAATGTCTGGCGATGTGACGGAAGCCTCGATCATCGGACTCAGCACCCTGCATTTCCTGGTTTAAGGAGACTTGCTACTCATGGAACGTCATCAATCAGATTGGAAACGGGCATTCCTGACGGCTTTGGCCGGGACGCGCGAAGCGATGCTGCCCGGTCCGGGGCAACTCCGATCAGCCGACGTTGACCCGCGCGTTGCGCAGATCGTGTCCAAGAAGCCAAGCCCGTCACAATATCGAATGCGCAGAGTAGCCGCAGCGATTGTCGGTATCGTTGCGATTGCGGTGCTCGCCTCCGCTCAGCAGCAGAACCCGGCAAAACTCACTGTCACCGCGCGGGTTTATGACAAGACGCACCTTCTGAGTGCGCCCGTCCTGCCGGAGGATGCGCAGAGGGGCCGTGCGCTGTGGTTGCAACGCTGCGCTTATTGCCATGACGGCGTGGGCCAGCCCACTTATAAGACGATGGGGCCCTGGCTGGGCGCCGAAACTGTCCAGGCGCTGGGGGAAACTTCGTTCCGCGCATTTGTCGCCGCCGGGAGCCCGCGAATGCCCGGTTTCCGCTACACGCTGCAACAGCAACAGGTCAGCGACCTGATCTCCTTTCTGAAAACCGTTTCGTCCAGTCAAAAGCCCACGCCAGGGCAATTGGCCGGGACTCAGGCTGTGGGTGACACCGGTCAATAGATAGAGGTCATTTGGCGTTTTTAGGGAGACTGAAATGAAGAAATCCTGCCTGGTAATAATCCTGGGCGTCCTGGCCGCATGCGCTTTCATGGCAACTGCGCAGCCTCAGAGATCCCCAGCCCCTGCGCCCAGTCACGAGGTTGCGCCGCCCGGATTGACGGGCACGATTCGGGACGCCGCCGGGAAGCCACTGAATGGCGTGGTGGTTTCGGCGCGAGCTTCCGACCAGACGTTCACAACTTCCGTATACACAGACGACCACGGCGTATACGTGTTTCCCCATCTGGCTGGCGGCAATTACAAACTTTGGGCTCAGTCTACAACATTCTCGACAGCGCGGGCGGAGTTGACGCTGGATGGATCGCGCACCGCTAACCGCGACCTCACGCTGAAGCCTCTCGCCAATTTTGAAGCCCAGTTGACGGGAGTCGAATGGTATGACTCGCTGCCCGACGGCAACGTCAATCAACGCCGTATGAAGCAAGTGATGTACGTAGCTTGTACCGGTTGCCACAGCCTGGATTTGGTTTTGCAGAATAAGTTCAATGAAGCGGGCTGGAACGCGATTGTCAGGTCGATGGCCAGCGGAACTTTCAATGGCTGGAACGGCAGTTTTGACAAAACCACAAGCTGGCAGGGGCAAATCATGAGTCATCACACCGATGAACTTGCCAAGTATCTGGCGGAGGTGCGTGGCCCCGATTCTCCACCGCTCGCCCTCAAGCCGTTGAGCCGCCCCACGGGAGAGGCGGCGCGCGTCGTGATAACGGAATATGAATTACCGATCGCTGAGCGCGCCAATGAGATGCCCTGGTACACCGGGACCGATTGGATGCTGGGGCCCTCCACTGGCATGCACGGCACTGTGGGCGTGCATGACGTATTGGCCGATGCCGCCGGGAATGCGTGGATAACGCAATCTCGCTTCACCTTCGAAACAAACCGGACAGTGGTCAAGCTCGACCCGAAGACCGGTCAGATGAAGGCGTTTAAGTTGGCTGGCGCCGACGGGAAAACAATCTTTGTGGATCAGATCACGGCCGACCCGGCGGGTGATATCTGGATGCATGACAAAGATGCCGGCGGATCGGTAGTCCGGATCAATCCCGCGACTGAGACTTTCACTCTGTTTCCCATGCCGCGTCCAATGGGCCAAATGCTGAACTCGATGGACGCTGATTCAAAGGGGCGCATCTTCCTCAATGCCCACAATGGCATAACCGAGTTTAATCCGGCGGAACAGAACAATAAGAACTCGGCATATCCCGGCTGGCACCTCTTCCAACAGCTTACGCCCGGCGACGGTGTCACGTACGGTATTTCGGCGGACGCGGACGACAACCTGTGGTGGTCGGAAAGTTATGTTGACAAGGTTGCCAAGAGAGACATGAAGACAGGCAAGGTATATGAATTGGACATGCGCGATTCGGATTACGATGCGCGGAAATCACTCGCTACTCCCGCCGACCTGGAGTTTTACGAGTCTATTGGCGGGGAGACCTGGTCCGGCGCTACGGGCTCGCCGGTGCCCTATGCGGACATGCCCCGGCGGCTGGCTGCGGACAAGAACGGCAACACGGTGTGGGTCCCGAACTGGGCGCAGTCGACGGTTGCGGAGATCGACATTCACACGATGAAGGTTACGTATCATAAACTGCCGATTCCCGTACATCCGTATAAGACTACTGTCGATAAACAGCATAATGTCTGGGCCGACGCGGCGCTCGCGGATGCCGTCTTCAAGTTCACTCCGGCAACGCAGACGTGGACCATGTACCCGTTGCCCACTCACGGCTGTAGCTCACGCCATATAAGTTTCGACGATGTCCGGGGCGAATTATGGCTCCCGTGCGATCAGGCCGACAAAGTAGCCCGGTTCCAATTCCGTACTGCCGGCGAGATGCGCGCGCTGGAAGCAGCGGCCACACACTGAGAGCTGAAAACGAATCGCGTGGTTGCGCCGCTCCGCTGCTTAGTGAAAACTGCCCGTTGAAATCTGTGCCGGGTTGGCAGTATAAGGTGGCGAAACACTGTTCCGAGGAGATTGCGAAACAACCACGCAGTTGGAGGTTGAAAGATGATGAGACGAAGAAAGTCTTCAACGCCATGCCGGCAGATTGCGTTTTCGCTGGGAGCGAGTTTCCTGTTCGCATTCGGTCTTGCGGCTAATGCACATGCGGCCGACTACCTTGACCTTCCCGTCGTCAAGCCGGTCATTTCATGTGAGCAGCTTCCAAAGGCCGATGTGAGCCAAGCCGCGGGCGCCGCAGTCACCATCAAATCGGCAGCGGTGACGGATACGCCGAAGGGCAGCTACTGCAAGGTCACGGGCGTCATTGAACCGAACATCGGCTTTGAGGTCGACCTGCCGATTGAGCACTGGACGCAGCGCTACGCGCAGCAGGCGGCGGGCGGCCAAAGAATCGCCAACGCCGGCGCCAACCTGCCCGCGCTGAATGGCGAACTGGTGGTGGCGGGTAATAACAGGGGCGAGGTGTTAACGAACCACCAACTCATCGCCGAGTATACGGGCGAACTGGCGGGGGGCGCGAAGGGTGGCCGCATAACCAATCAGCAGCGCATCGATTGGGCATACCGCGGCAACCACGAGACTGCACTGGTGGGCAAGGCGCTGACCGAGAAATTTTATGGGCAAAAGCCGCGGTTCTCATACTTTACAGGCTGTTCGGAAGGCGGCCGGGAGTCGCTCGATGAGGCACAGCGTTACCCCGCCGACTTCGACGGCATCTCGGCGGCGGCGCCCGTGGCCCTCGACAATCTACACAACCCTATCTATCACCTCGGGGAATTGCAAGCGAACCAACGGGCCGACGGCTCCGCCGTACTGACCCCCGCCCGAGCGAGCATCCTCCATGACGCGGTCATGATGCATTGCGCCGCGCGCTCGGGCGTCATCGACGGAGTGCTCCAGAATCCTTTCGCCTGCAAATTCGATCCGGCCTGGGCCCTGTGTCCGAAAGGCGCCACCGACAAGTCGAAATGCCTGACGCCCGAAGAAGTTGCTGTAGTGGTGAAGCTTTATGCAGGTCCCGCCGACGCGGCTGGCCACCGTTTCGAGATCGGCGGTTTTCCAATGGGAACCGAGGCGATGTGGTTCGGCCCGGGTACGCCCGGCGGCCCCTCGGACGACGAAATGATCGCCGGGCCGTCCGTCCGGCGCGTCCTGTTCCAGCCGGAGGACGACGAAGACACCGACACGATCAATAAGAAATTCGCTATCACCGAGGAGTGGTTCAATAAGCTGTTGACGGCGGCCCCCCTTTGGAACTCCACGAATACCAACCTGCGTCCGTTCGAGCAGCATGGGAGCAAGCTGATCCTGTGGCACGGCGCGGCGGATCTGATCGTCCAGCCAGCTATCTCGCTCGCATACTATCAGGGCGTGCAGAAGGTGCTTGGCGCCAAACAGACCGACACATTTATGCGCTACTTCCTGTTGCCAGGCGTCGGTCACTGCGGCGGGGGCCAGACTCCTACCCAGTTGGACACCCTTACTCCCCTCATGGCTTGGACGGAAATGCATCAGGCGCCCGCAAAGCTGATTGCCGGCAGGACAGCGGGTGGTCAGGCTGCTGGCGGGCGCGGTGGGCGTGGTGGGCGCGGTCCTAACTATCCGTATTCTGTGCCGGATCAACCGGCCTTGTTTACGCGCCCGATCTATCCGTACCCGTATATTGCCCGTTACACCGGCAATGGCGACGAGAAGGATGCAGCCAATTACGAGCCAGTGAAGTCTTCGGCTCCAATTCCGCTCGCATTCGACACGCAAGCTATGCAGCTGATCGGCCCGGACAACCAGCTGTTCTACCACGTCGAGAACGGAAAACTCGTCGGCGAGAAAGCCAAGTAGCCGGCGAGGCCGGCCTGTCTTTAATCAAGGCAGCCCTCGCGTGAACGATACGGTTACGAAGATTCCTGCTAACCCGAAGATACAAAGCCGGACTCTTTTTCGCACAGGCCGCAGTGGGAGTGGGAGTGGGTCTGTCGCTGGAATCGGCCGCAGGGCAAACGGCATCCTCCTTCGGAGATGAACCGCGTGTCGATCCCATGCTTCGGACGCCGGGCCTTACGAATGTCGATGCCGCGTTGAGAGGGGACAGCCGGTTCCACAGCGGTTCGGGCTGAGCTTCGCATCGAGATTTTAATCTTCCAAACGCGCTTCGCTTTTTCGGCGCCATGAAAAACTGGCATCATCCTCGCTTCACTGAGCCGGGAAGCGATGGGGACATCCATGGCTGGCCAGCACCCTCCACCGAACTGTTCTATCGCGGTTCTATCGGGTTCTTGCCCAGTTTCATCTTTAGGGCGGCCTGGTACTCCGCTGTGGCTTCCTGTCCTCTTCCCGGAATACGCGCCAGCGCAATTGCCAGGTTATAGTGCGCGTCCGCATAATCCGGTCTGATGCGTAGCGTCGCACGGTACGCGGCGACCGCGTCGGAAACCCGGTCGGGTATCCGCAGCCAGGCATTTCCGAGGCTAAAGTGGGCTTCTGCGTAATCCGGTCTGATCCGTAGCGCGGCGCGGTACTCGGCGACCGCATCGGAAAGCCGGTCCGGTATCTGCATAAAGGCATTTCCTAGGTTATAGTGGGCTTCCGCATAATCCGGTCTGATCCGCAGCGCTGCCTGGTACTCGGCGATTGCGTCCGGAAGCCGGTCCGGCATCCGCAACAGCGCGCTTCCCAGGTTAAGGTGCGCGTCCGCGTTGTCTGGCGTGATCCGCAGCGCTGCCTGGTACTCGGCGATTGCGTCCGGAAGACGGCCCGGCATGCGCAACAATGCGCTTCCCAGGTTAAGGTGCGATTTCGCGTCATCGGGACTTAACTGTACGGCCGTCTCGTACTCTGCAATAGCGTCCGGAAGCCGCCCCGGCATCTGAACCAATACGAATCCCAGGTTATAGTGGGCTTCCGCATAATCCGGTTTGACCCGTAGCGCGGCTTGGTACTGTGCGATCGCCTCGGGAAACCTGTCCGGTATCCGCGAGAAGGCATTTCCCAGGTTAGAATGCGTCTCCACCACATCGGGTCCGATCCGTAACGCTGCCTGGTATGCGGCGATGGCGTCCTGCAGGCGGCCCGGCATGCGCGAGAGCGCAACTCCCAGGTTATTGTATACGGTCACGTATCGCGGATCGGGGTCCAGTATATCCGGAGCGGCAGTTAGCCTGAGCGCCGCCTGGTACTCCGCGACTGCGTCCGGAAGGCGGCCCGGCATGTCAGCCAGCACAATTCCCCGGTTGTAGTGCGCCACCCAGGTGAACGGATTGCGCAGCAGCGATTCGCGGTAAAACGTTTCAGAATCGCGATAGAGGTGGCTTTGTCGCCAGGTCAGTACGCCATGAACCAGGATCAGCGCCACCGAGAAGGCGGCGTTAGCGGTCTTTCCCGATAAAAACCGGCTGGCTGCTCGCGCCAGCATCGACGTCACTGGAACGATAATTGCCAAGCATGCCAGGTACTGGAAGTGATCGGCGACATAAGAGTAGCGGAAGAAATAAACATTCAGAAAACCGAGGATTGGAAAAAGAGTTCCACAGAAAATGAGAAGGCTGGCTAACGGCCCGCGGTAGCGGCGAGCCGCCAGTCCGAGGCCTATCCCGAGCATCAAGACTCCAGCCGGGAACAACCATTGCCACCACTCAGCCGGGTCTAGCTTCCAGTGCGCGTAAAAAGATGTGAGGTTTACCGGCCACACGAGTTTGCCTATGTAAAAACAGATCGCTCGGCCGGCGATCAAGACACGCTGTACTGGGGTCAGCAGGAAAGCCGCGCCCTGCGCGCCGATGAACTTCCGCTCTACCCAGGAGCTGAAAAATCCGGCGGATGCGCTCAGCGCGAACCATGGAAGTAACGGCTTTACATCGCGCTTCCATCCGAGCCGGCCGCGTTTCCACCAGAAGATCACCAGCAGCGCTGCGGGAAGCGTCGCGGTCACGGTTTTACTCAGCAGCGCCAGCACAAACAGACCTGTGGCCAGCAGGTATTGTGACTTCCGGCGAGTCTGGTCATAGGACAGATAGGTGAGCATCGCGGCCAGGCAAAAGACTCCAGACAATGTGTTCTTTTGCTCCGAGATCCAGGCCACTGTTTCCACATTGACCGGGTGCAGCGCAAACAGAAAACCGGCTAACCAGGCACCCGGTAGCGATAGCCGCCTCACGATCATCACTACCAGACAGGCCGAGAATGCGTGCAGAACGATGTTGGTCAGATGATAACCCGCGACCGCGTCGCCCCAGATCCGGTGTTCGAGCCAGAATGCGCTGTGGAGTATTGGGTAATATTGGATGGTCGCGCCCGGCTGCGACCAGATTATCCACAGGCCACGAAACGACTGCAGGTCTGGACTGGTCAGGTAACCGCTATCATCCCAGAGCAGCCTTCCTTTCCAGGCTGGCAGGTAGCCGGCCAGAGTCGCGCAGAAGATCATCGCCCAACCGATAGCGTCTGTAAATCGGGTCGCGCTGGAACGGGAGTCCAGAGGTCTCGCCTGGTCCTCCTTGAGTCGGCCTCGGGGTACTGGGATTCCAGGCGGATTTGCGACCCCCGCAGCCCGCTTCGTCATAGGTTAAATATCTGGACCGCCGATCAAACCCGTCTCAGGCATGCCCATCTGTAGCCTTGGCAAAAACGCGGCAGAAATTGCCGCCGCCGATCTTGCCGACTTCATCGGGCGTGAAGCCCTGCTTCAGCATCTCGCCGGCGACCGCATAGAAAAATCCGCCGCCCTGGTCCGGCCAGATTGCGTTGGTATGGGGAAGACTTCCGCCTGCATCGACTATATCTGAATCGGTACCCAGGCCGACATGATCGATACCCGCGGCATCCACCATTTCCTTGATCGCTCCGACATACTCCTTCAGCGTGTCGGAAAGCCGGAACCATACACCGACAACGCCGCCCGCATCCGCCACGGCGCGCGCATATTCTTTGCCGAACAGCAGCCCGTGCATCCCCGCCGAAACTTGCTTTCTGTCTGCCACGCTCGAGAGGCCCCCATGTGAGACGACCATGGGTTTCGTACTGACTTTCAACGCCTGCGTCCCCATCTCGACGGTCCCATGCCCAAGATCGATCAGGATACCCAGCCGGTTGCATTCTTTGATGACCTGGGCGCCGAAGGGCGTCAGTCCTCCAAATTTAGGGGGAGCCGTGTATATATCGCCCATCGGTGAAACCAAATCATCCCGGGTGTGTACCAACTGGAGACCTCGTAAACCCCGCTTGTACGCTTCTTCAATGCGATCGAGGTGTCCCTCAACGAACTGCGCTCCCTCGCGGGTCTGGATGATCGTCGGCTGCCCCTGGTCGTGCAAGGTCTGCAGGTCCTTCATATTAAGGGCCCGCCGCATGTGATTCCTTGCCAGCACCTCGTCCTCAAATGCGAGCGCCTGAAGATGATACTTGTAATACACGCCAACTTCGTCGTTTTTCAGTCCATCCAGGTTGAGGGTCTCGAAAAGGGCCGAAAGCCCCGAGCGCCTGATCGCCCCCGCTAAATCGAGATCCGGATTCGGTTTCGGGTCTCCCGCATCTTTCACATACGGGATCAGCAGGTGATTATGCATGTCGACCGCGATCGTCTTGGACACGATCTGCGCAACGCGCGGGTCGACATCGGCTGATCGGAGCTGATCCGAACCGAGCAGCATCGCGCCGCCCGTCCCGGCCACCGCCGTCAGGAATTGCCGTCTCGAAGGATTCGATTGATGACGTTCCATGAGTAGCAAGTCTCCTTAAATGTATCGTAATCCTCTAATTAGAAGGTAAAGCGCATGGCTAACTGAATCGTCCGCGGCTGGTTCTGCTGGCTACCGACGGTCGCCTGAATCTGGCCAGCTGTACCAGTCCCAATCGCCGTCCCCGGCGCAGTGAAGCGAATATGATTGGCAATATTAAAAACCTCCCCACGAATCTCAAGCCCGTATCGCTCGTGGAACCGGATGTCCCGCCTCAGCGCGACGTCGAAGTTCGTGATGCCTTGCGCCCGAAGCGTGGGATCGACACGCGGTTCATCTCCGAAGGAGAACACAGTGGCGGGCGCAGTAAAGCAAGCCAGATTAAACCACTCTCCGCGAGTTTCCTTTTGTTCCGCGGAACCCGGCTCGTTGGGATTACACCCTGCCACCACGTTCGGCCGGATTGACCCAGCGCCGAACGAACTGAGATCGTTGGTGCCGCCGTAGGTCAAACTGAGGGGCAAGCCGCTTTGTAGAGTGGTCACGCCGTTTACGCCCCATCCCGAAATTACCGCATTGACCGCGGTAGGCGCACTGCTAAAGAGAGCCCTGCCGTGCCCAAAAGGAAGGTCCGCGGTGTAGCTGATCACTAGCCGCTGCGCCGCATTGTCGCCGGAAAGCGACTTGCCGCCCGCGAGGTTGGTGTAGTCCTGAACGGGATTTCCCGAACCAGTATCGGCAATCAGCTTGGACCAGGTATAGGCTACGCCGATCGTCCCGCCGGCGAAGAGGCGCTTCTGGAATTTTGCCTGGAGTGAGTTGTAGGTGGAGTTGCCTACGAAATACGAGGGTACTCCTACATTCTGATACTCCGGGAAGGGCCGGAGGAACTGGCCTTCCATGATCGTCGTGCTGGCGAGGGTACCGCCCGGGAGGACTGAGCTTTGCAACGGGTTCGTCACTTGGCCAATCAAAGACTGTCCCAGAGAATCGTATTGATCCGGGAGCTGATTGATGTCGAAAGCGCCAGCCATGGCGAGATGGGTTCCCTTCAGGCCCGCGTATGCTACCTCGGCCATCATCTGATGACCAAATTCGTGGCCGAGATTGACATTCCACTGCTGAACGTAGGGCATGCGCGCATTCCCCAG
>Ga0302325_10023721_pt1 | contig 12774 bp, 11 predicted proteins | sample Palsa_T0_2_FD_201948 | JGI IMG/M metagenome (GOLD analysis project Ga0302325, IMG submission 201948) | Peat permafrost microbial communities from Stordalen Mire near Abisko, Sweden - Palsa_T0_2 | ecosystem: Environmental > Terrestrial > Soil > Palsa > Peat permafrost | place: Sweden: Abisko... | reverse complement strand
GACGCTGGCGGCCTGACTGCGTTGGATCGGAACGATTCGTCACGGATTCTAGCACCTCCCGCTTCTTGGCACTTGTTGGCATCGACATTTCCGCCGTCGGCTTGGTCGGAATTCCGATGCAGCCGGGCTTCCTCCTTCGTCTAAGATACTCTTCGATATCGGATCGTAGCCACAACCGGCCGCTGGCAAGCGCGACAATCGGTGCCGGAAAATCTGTCTTGTTCGCATAGTCCCGAACGAAATTGGGCTTCTTGATTCCAACCATCTCGGCCGCCTCTGCCACGCCGGCGACAACGTCGCATGGAGCTTCGCCCGCCCGCTTGAGATTGAGTCGCGATGAGGCATGTAGAATCTCGATTCCGACGATTTGCCCGTCGTGATCGAGGTCAACAACAAAATCCTCGGCGACGCGCACCGACCGCGACACTACTCCTCGACGATCCTGCAACTCCGGACGGAGCAGAATATATGCAAGATCATTCTCCGTGTCGATCTGCACAGTTGATAACATGGTTAATCCTGATACGCAGTAATCACCTTCACGACCGCCTTCGCCGGCTTTTCATAGACGATGCGCAACTGTCGTTGTCCGATAGCGCCCGACACCTCGAAGCGTCCAGCGCTTTTTCCGCGCCCGTGGGAACTGCGCGGCAGCGCAAGGATCTCGCATACCTCTTCCACCTCGATGTCGCGAAGCGTCATCCCGTCCAGGGCGTACGCAGTCGCCACCACCGTCACGCGAGCGGCACCCAAATGCCCGTCCCGCACGAGATAACCGTCTCCGCGGAATTTTTCCAGGATCGACGCCGGGCTGGATGATTCACCCCGAGGACGATGATCCATTTACATAGCTGATAACGATGTTATCACAGCAGGGCGATGGATCGAAACGAGCGGCGGGTGCTTGCATTGGTCGCGCGCGCGGCGGAACGTGGCATGCGGATCACTATCCCAGCGACGGCGCTGGCACAGGCCATGCGCAACCCTGCGCGCCAGGCGCGGCTGTCACGGCTCATTCGACAACCCGGTACGGACCTGGTTGCGCTCAACGGACCGGATGCCACTGCTGTCGGCCTGCTATTGGCGCGAACCGCACGGGCCGATGTGGTCGATGCCCACATCGTTGTCTGTGCGCGCAGGGCTGCACAGGTCGTCGTCACCAGCGACTGCAGTTGCTGGTCGTATAGTGTATTCAGATTTTTATTCAGATATAATGCCTGAACGGGAGAGGCGGTTCCTTTTTGTGCGGCCCCGCTGTAAGGATCTCGCCAACCGCATTCGAGAACTTCAGCGTTATCGGCCGTCCATCGGCGAAATTACACGCGTTGTAATTCAATTTCGTCAAGGCCATGATATCGTGGAGAACAACGTGAAGGTTCGCCTCGCCCCGGCAGACCTCAATTGACAGTGCGTTCGGAACTTCTCGCCCTGGGTACGTCTGCAAACGCGGTATCCACCCTCTGGTCCACAAGGATGCCGATCTTTCGCTACGTAAATACGCGAGGCCTCGCAGGACGGGGTTCTGCCCGCTTCGATATAGCTTGATTTCGCGATCCTCGCTGATCCGAACGCCAACGAGATTGGTTTCGGCGGGCACGCCTTCCCTGAAGCCTTCCCATTCCTCTTCGCCGAACCACGTTTGGCCGTGGAGGAACATTTCCTTCGGTGGGTGGTGATCTTCCGAATGGGAGCAGTAGGCTTTGACGGCTTGGGCGGCGAGTTCTTTTGCCGCCTCCCGACCGAGGTGAAAATCCCCCGACCGGGGGGAGTACCACGGGCCAACATTTCCCTTGAAGACAACGCCGTCGCCGGAATCGAGAAACATCTGAGCTGCGCAACAGGCTGACCTCGCGTCGTCGGAGCGGGTCTCCTGCTTGAAGACCAGTCCGACGTAGGACACGCCTTCCCGAACGTCTGCGACTTTCCACGGCCGTCCGCCGGATTTGTAAAATGCCGCCGTCGCGATGTGCCATGCAATCGAGGATTGGAGGATTGCGCCCTTCGTGTCGCCAATATTAGCGAGCACGCTCTCGCGAACGACTTGTGTGACGATGCGATCATCCAACAGGCGGGCTTTCAATTGGTTATGGAAATTCACATCGTATTCGTATGCGGTAGCCGCCAGATTTTCTTCCTGAAACAGCGATGGTGCGATCCGCAGGCTGCGCGCATATCTCTCCGGCAAGCGGATGTCCGCCTTTTGGCGAAGCGAGAACGCTACCGTGCTATGCGGCCGGCAGTACTTCTTCACCTCGTCCGGAATCACGACGAACCAAAGATCGACTTTGGCCTCGTCCTCCGATGATGCCTCCAAAATCCGGCGGCTGAAGACTTCTACCGTTCCGAACACTCGCTGGTGTTTGTCGTCAAGGTAGAGGTACTTCCGAATCTCACCGATGTCGACCTGCAGCTCGATAACCGGATCGGCGTCCCACTGTGTGCGGAACGCCGTGTCGAAGCCCGGAAAGTGCGGGCGCGCCGGCTGAGGCTTCGGTGGGAAGACCGGCAACTGAACGCGCTTCACCCATTGTCGAAGGAGACTCAGCCCATTGCTGGTCCCGATCACGCCGGCGCGAATTCCGTACGGCTTTCCCTTGTCGAGCGGCCCGAACAACGTCAGGCCGTCCCGCGGATCTTCGACCGCCTGGCGGAATCGGAACTCAAGCCTGGGTTCCGGAACCCGAATCAGCGACTCCATTAGTTCTTCGCCTCCTCGCTGCCGTTGTCGCTCTCATCCTCACATTCGCCATCGTCCTCGTCCTCCATTTCGCCGAATTGAGCGGCTTCGAGACCCTCGTCTTCGGCGGCCTCGGGCGGGAGTGCGGAATCAGCCTCGGCCTGAGGATCGCGATAGGAGACCGGGCTCTCAAATCGGACGGGATCACGACAGACTTCAACTGTAAGCCCGTCCGCGACCGGAATCCGCATGACCCGTCTTCGTCTGAAAGCCAGCTTACGGCGGCAAGAATACGATCCCGCCAGATCGGATTCCACCAATTCTTACACTGGCTCCGCCGCGCACGATGAAGCCGACCGGCGCTGGTCCAGATATTCTTGGCATCATCAGAGAACAGCACGTGGGCTCTGACGACGCAGACGAGCATCGGTCGACAGATCACTTTGCAACTAAATCCGAAATGCCAGTAGCGCTTGCCGTTACGGACCGTCTTGTATCCGATCATCGCGCGTTCCGCTGGCTTTCCGAAGACGCCTTGAAAGGAAATCGTATTATCTGGCGCGAAACCTGAAATGAAGTAGGAGCAAGATGCGCGATTGGCAAGCGCGTGCTGCGGGAGCTTTCGTGCCACTATGGAACTTTCCCAGGCTATCCTCAACAGATTGCCCAAGCAGCTCTCCCTCTTGCGTCTTGCCCGATCGTCGGGAGCCCGTTCGATATAGTCCCGGCACGAGAAATCGGCGGATTCCGCGATTGAGATATCACCTTGCTCAAGATGCGCCTTGATCTCGCTGGCCTTCGCGAACGAGAACAGCGAGATCCCGTCCTGAAAGACGGGAACCGGAGGTTCCGCGGGGATCTCGATAAGGCCGATTCCTGAGCGTCTCAGCGTGTGGACGTAGAGCCGGGGCAGGTCTCGGACCTGGAACCAGTTGGACCTGTAGTACTCGGGTTCGTTCAGGATGCCTTGATCCGGGCCGCAATTGTCGCGCCACCAATCCGCCACGGTCCCTGGGTTGAAGCCGGATTTCTTGGGTATTGCTTCATCGTCGAGCTTTTTCAGCAGATTCGCCAACCCCGTTTGCCAGCCGGCTTTGAAGGAGATCCCGATGATGCCTTGCAGCAGAATATTGGCATCGCTGAACGGGAGCGAATCGATGTGCAGCGGGATGACAAAATCCGAAAGTTTTTCGGTCCGTTCCACGCTCTGCGCCAATTGCAGCTCACGCCGCGGACCATCTTTCTCGTTCGAAGTGGTCGAGAGGACATACAGGAACTTTCGGGTCCTTCCGCGAATCGCCTTTTCAATGTTGGTCCAGAAGCGCTCACCGCCTAGCAGTTTGGTGAGGTCGCACCATACCGGGTAGCCCTCGTTGGCCAACTGGAGCGCGAGCCAGAGCGCGAACTCGTTGTCTTCGGGGCTGGCATGACTCAAAAAAAGCATGTCACGGGTGGGCGCGCCGCTCCCGCTGGCCGTCGCCACTGGAACATTTCTCTTCATTTCGGCTATACCTGGAGGATACTCCCAAAAACGCTCCGGGAGCAGTTTGTTCTGGCCCGGTATGCACCACGTTCTTTTTCCGATGCGTCCCGACGGAAAGTACCCGAGGAGCCAATCCTGTCAGCGGTCGGCTCCTCTTAGGCATCGGTCGCTCGTAGTTACTTCAGCGATGGGTGCTCGCTGAGGTGGTTCGCCGCCTTCACGAGGACGTACGTGATCCCTTTGCCGCAGTTGCGACATGGTGGAAACGGTTCGCCCCGCATGGCGGTCACCTCGTGTTCTGAGGCGTGGTAGTGGTCATGTTTGACCCGATAGATGCCAGACGTTGGTACGGTCTGGCCCGGTTTATAGCTCATAAGCGTATACTCCTTCGTCGTTCAGTGGTTGGGAGCCCTGGCCGACTGCACTTGGCCAGAAACTCGGGCGGCCCCAGAGGACTAAGAAACCTCGCACCTTCAGGGCCAGGTTTCCGCGATTGACGGAGTCGCGCCGTTGCGCTAGGATGGGGTTCGCAAGTAGTCCATCCGACCCGCTCATCGCGGTTGGGAAGCGAAGGACCGCCCTGCCAGGGGTCCTTCGCTTAAGTCGTCATCCGTCCTCTTCTTGCCAGGGCCACCAGCCCGTCAGAGGCCGATCTGGAGCGCCGTGTCGGCCCAGTCGAGCACGGTGGTGGTACCGTTGAAGAAGCGGAGAAAAGTTTCATAAACCAAGCGGCGCGTGGCCTTTCCGCGCGATGTAGTAATGTTGCGCAATACACGTTGGTAGGCTTCGAGATTCAGCGGGTCATCCGCCGGGCGGTCGAGCTGCTCGGTAAACCGCTCCAGAGCAGCCTTGAGCGCGGTCATGTTCAGGCTGTTGCGTACCTTGCCGCAGGCCGCGGCGAAGCTAAGCAAGAATGTGCCCCCGCCGGAAAGAATGTATTTGTTTGCGGGATCGCCGGCGTATCTGTCCATGATCTTCTGATGGATATCCACCGTAATACGCTTGAGCGCGTAGACGACATCCTTGATATCACCAACATCAAATGAACTTTCCAAATAACCGTCCTCGCGCTCCAAGAGACTCTCGGCCTCGTCCGGCTTCTTGATCTGAGGGTTCGATTCGATGAACGCACGTGTCGCCATGACGAGGTCAGATGCTGCGAACTGCGCCTTTGGCTTTTGCTGTCCCGGGAGGCTGTGACGATCTTCGTAGATGGGGATTTTGACACCCACCTCCAGTTCTTTAATGAGCGGACCCTCCATGATTTCCAGCTGTACCTCTAGGCTCATGCGTCGCTGGCCGGTGTTAAATGTGACCATGTAATGCAAGAGCCCTTCGAGATCGATTTGCCAGAAGATCTCGTATCGTACTGGTCTACTCAGGATGCGCGCAGTCGCTTCTTTGACATCCCCGGATGCTTCGACAGCCTCCTTGACATACTCCCAAGCTTCGGCCGTAATGCACCGGTCCGTGATGAGATTGGACCGGCGGAAGACGAGCAGAATAGCGATGCAGTAGCAGTACAGCCGTTGCAGACCGTCGATGACCGAGTACCGCAGCCCAGGATCCTGGAGGGACGATGCCCGCCCGCCGTTGGAGCCGTCCGACAGGGCCGCGATCTTCGCTTCGGGCATCGCAGCTTCTCGGATGAAATCCCGGATGAGGCGCCTATAGATCTTGTCCTTGTGCATGTGGTCGAATGGCTGGCGTTGAGCGAAGTTTCCCTGAATCGAGACACGCTGAATGTACGCCCCGAGGGACTCCTCCACGTGCGCGATAAAGCCGCCGGTCTTCGGGTCGCTGATCTCTTTCGCGATAGGCTGCACTGGTCCGGGTATCCGGAGAAGGAAGCCGAACCCCGCCGATTCGAGGTCATCTTTCATGCTGAGGATGCTCTTTTGAAGGGCATCCTGCCGCTCGTATGTCGTTGGCCCTGCCGCCGCTTTTGGCCGTCTACCCCTCATCTTGGCCTCCTGGTCTCGAATTTCAACCACCTGCAGTTCTTCGACGGGTATGTTTAAGGACTTCGCCAGAAACTCCCGCGCAGCCTGTTCATCCATCCCCAGGCTACGAAAGCTATCGTAAGCCTTCTGCTGGGGGTTCTTCTTGGGTCTCGCCATTCATCGCTCCTTCGCTTGGCTCGAATCATACGCGGAACCCACTCGTTGCACCGCGTTCACCACGGCCGGTTCCACTTCCGAGCCTGAATCAATCTTATAAAATATATGGCTCTATATGCAAGAGCCAAATACAATATTGAGCCAATTTAATAAAGATAGGCTAAGAACAGGCGACGCTCTCAAGCGGCGAAACGACGATGACACGTCGCGAAACCCCACAAACCCTTCAAGACAAACGCCCAACGCGGTCAAGTAGCCCCAATCCCCGCCGCCGCCGTGCTACCCTCGCATCGGCTAGGAAAGCCACGCCGCAACTCTCCAGCCGCTCCACCACGAGATTCATGCAAATCCCCACACCAACCCGAGTCCCTTCCTATCCGCCTACCCCGTCCCCGCACCCAGCCACCGCCCCAACCAATCCTGCATCAAATCGCGCCAAATTGGCTTTGGCATTTTTCGAAATCTATGATTACAAATCCTTTATTGGCTCAGTTCGTACAAAAAAACCCCTACGCACCCCCAAAACCGCATGCACAAAACCGCCCAACCGCGCACAACCTTGCACACCTGGGTCCCATCATCCACCCCCCCGCCCACTCCCTCGCCCTCCGCTACAATCAAAAGCATGGACAAGCTCCAAGAGCTGCGCCGCCGCCACGCCGCGGCCGAGCAAGGCGGTGGCGACGACCGCCGCAACCGCCAGCACCAAGAGGGCAAGCTCTCCGCCCGCGAGCGCATCGAACTCCTGCTCGATGAAGGCACCTTCGAAGAGATCGACAAGCTCGTCACCCACCGCGGACGCGACTTCGGCATGGATGAGCAAATCGTCCCCGGCGACGGCTTCGTCACCGGCTACGGCTACATCAACGGCCGTCTGGTCTATGTCTTCGCGCAGGATTTCACCGTCTTCGGCGGCTCGCTCTCGGAATCCAACGCGCAGAAAATCTGTAAGATCATGGACCACGCCATGAAGAACGGCGCGCCCGTAGTGGGCCTCAACGATTCCGGCGGCGCGCGCATTCAGGAAGGCGTGCTGTCGCTGGGCGGTTACGCCGATATCTTCCTGCGCAACACGCTCGCCAGCGGCGTGGTCCCGCAAATCTCCGCCATCATGGGGCCGTGCGCCGGCGGAGCCGTCTACTCGCCCGCCATCACCGATTTCGTCTTCATGGTGGATTCGACCAGCTACATGTTCGTCACCGGTCCCGATGTCATCAAGACCGTTACCCACGAAGACGTCACCAAGGAGCGCCTGGGCGGTTCCATGACGCACAACTCTGTCAGCGGCGTCGGCCACTTCATTGCGCCCAACGATGGCGAGTGTCTGCGCATGATCCGCGAGCTGCTCTCCTACCTGCCGCAAAACAATCGCGACGATCCGCCGCGCCGCGCCTCGACGGACCCCGTCGACCGTATGGACCCGTCCCTCGACACGCTGGTGCCGCCCGCATCCAACCAGCCTTACGACATCAAGGATGCCATCCATCGCATCGTCGACGACGGCGAATTCTTCGAAGTGCATGCGCACTTCGCGCGCAACCTCGTCGTCGGATTCGCGCGGCTGGACGGGCGTTCCGTGGGCATCGTCGCGAATCAGCCCGCATACTTGGCCGGATGCCTGGATATCAATTCATCGGTGAAAGGCGCGCGCTTCGTGCGTTTCTGCGATGCGTTCAACATTCCGATTCTCACGTTCGAGGACGTTCCCGGCTTCCTTCCCGGCACCGAACAGGAATTCGGCGGCATCATACGGCATGGCGCGAAACTGCTCTACGCCTATGCCGAAGCCACCGTGCCGAAAGTCACCGTCATCACGCGCAAAGCTTATGGCGGGGCTTATTGCGTGATGGGATCGAAGCACATTCGCACGGATATCAACCTGGCGTGGCCCACCGCCGAAATCGCCGTCATGGGGCCGGAGGGCGCGGTGAACATCGTCTATCGCCGCGAACTCTCCGCGGCCGCCGACCGCGACGCCATGCGCGCGCAGAAGACCGAGGAATTTCGCGAACGCTTCGCCAACCCGTTCATCGCCGCCGAGCGCGGCTTCATCGACGATGTGATCGAGCCGCGCGAAACCCGCCCGCGCGTGATCCGCGCCTTCCGCATGTTGGAGAATAAGGTGGACACTACGCCTCGCAAAAAGCATGGCAACATTCCGCTGTAACCTCCTACTGCTCCTCTGCCCCCTGGCTGCTTTCGGTGCCGAGCCGCACCCGGTCCATTGGCATCGCCTCAACGCTGAGACGCTGCGCCATTACACCGCTCTCCTCCGCATCGACACCTCCAATCCGCCGGGCAACGAAACCTCGGCCGCCAAATATCTCGCGAACGTCCTAGACCGCGAGGGCATCCCGGCCAAGCTGCTCTCGCTCGATCCCGCCCGCGCCAATCTGGTCGCGCGCATCCAGGGCAACGGTTCCGCGCGGCCCATAGCCATCCTCGGCCACACCGACGTTGTGCCCGCGCAGCGATCCAAATGGTCGGTGGACCCGTTCGGCGCACTCCGCAAGAACGGCTACATCTACGCCCGCGGCGCCGTGGACGACAAGGAGATCGTGACCGCGGGCCTCATGGTGATGCTGCTCCTGCAGCGTGAGCACATCAAGCTGAATCGCGATGTGATCTTCGTGGCCGAAGCTGGCGAAGAAGGCACGCCCACCGTCGGCATCGATTTCCTGGTGAGCCGCCATTGGGACGAAATCGCGGCGGAGTACGCACTGGCCGAGGGCGGATCGGCCGTGGCGCAGGGCGGCAGGGTGCGTTATGTGGCCATCACCACCGCGGAGAAAGTGCCGCGCGGCGTCCGTTTGATCGCGCGCGGACCGTCCGGGCACGCTTCGCGGCCCACAGCGAACAACGCGGTGCTGCGGTTGGCGGCGGCGGTCGCCAAACTTGGCGAATGGCAGACGCCGATGCGTCTGAACGATACCGCGCGCGCGTATTTCGAGCGCCTGGCAACCATCAGCCCGGCCGCAGATGCGGATCGCTACCGGCACGTCGCCGACCCCGCGCGCGCCGCGGAAATCGACAGTTACTTTGAACGCTACGAGCCGGCGCACTACGCCATGCTGCACACCACGCTCGCGCCGACCATGCTCAAAGCCGGAGTCGCCTTCAACGTGATTCCATCGGAGGCCGAAGCCTACATTGATATCCGCGCCCTGCCGGACGAAGACATGCCGCGCTTCTATGAAGAAATGCGCGCATTGATCGCCGACCCGAACGTGGAAATCGAACCGCGCAAGTTGGACCGGCCGGCCACGCCGCCTTCGCGCACGGATACCGCCATGTATCGCGCGCTGGAACATGCACAGCTCAAAATGTTTCCAAACGCCATCATGCTGCCTTCCATGCTCACCGGCGCTACGGACATGGCGCAGTTGCGCGCCAAAGGCGTCGAGGCTTACGGCTTCGGCCCTATCGTGGAAGCCGGCGATCCGGGCGAGGCCCACTCTAACGACGAAAGGCTCGCCGAAGCGTCCCTCTACAAGCTAGTCGAGTTCCTCTGGTACACAATTCTGGACGCGGCCACCTAACCCCCGCCGACAAATTGCACAATCTCCAGCTTTGCCCCATCCCCCACCGGCGTAGCTGCCCAATCCCGCGGCTTCACGATCCGCCGATCCAGTTCTACAGCCACGCGGGCCGGATCCAGCTCCAGCGATTCCAGCAATCCAAGGATGGTTTGCCCATTTGGAATGGACCGCATCTCGCCGTTGATTGCGACTTGGATCTGCTCGTTTACTTGATCGTTGGTTGACACTGTTCTTTGGCAACCATTATAGTCAAATTTAGCAGATGCCTCAGACATACGCGGAAACCTACTGGCCCGTGCTGCTCCAGGCGATCGTCGCCATGGCGGTGGCCACCGGCATGATCGGCATTTCGTACATTCTTGGCCACAAAATCCGCAACCGCGTGAAGGACATGCCGTATGAGTGCGGCATCACGCCCACCGGCAGCGCGCGCGAGCGCTTCAGCGTGAAGTTCTACCTGGTGGGCATGCTGTTCATCCTGTTCGATATTGAAGCCATCTTCCTTTACCCGTGGGCGGTGGTCTACCGGGAACTGAAGATGTTCGCGTTCTTTGAGATGTTGCTCTTCATCGCACTGGTCCTGGCGGGCTTTTTCTATATATGGAAAAAGGGTGCCCTGGATTGGTCCGGCGCGGGCCGGCCGCCGCAGCGGTAACGGAATCGCATGCTTTCCGATAACTTGAAAGAACACGCCACCGCTGCCGCTCTAGAAGCGTTCGATTCAAGCGCGGTAGCGTCGGGCAAGTTCGATACGGGCGAGCTCACGATCGAGATCGCGCCCGCCAAAATCGTGAGCGTTTGCGGTTTTCTGAAATACGATTTGGGGTTTGTGCGCTTGAGCACAATCACCGGCGTAGATTGGTATCCCGCGGAGCCACGTTTCGAGGTTGTTTATCATCTACACTCTTTGGACCGCAACGAGCGGCTCCGCCTGAAGTGCCGCTTGCCGGGCGGCGATCCGCAGATCGACTCCGTGACGGAAGTGTGGCGCGGCGCAAACTGGTTCGAGCGGGAAACTTTCGATTTGTTCGGCGTACGCTTTCGGAACCATCCGGATTTGCGCCGCATCATGCTGCCGGACGATTGGGAAGGGCATCCGTTGCGCAAGGATTACAGCATCACGGGCGACAGGAATTGAGACAGGAACGCACGTGAGCGATACGCTGATTACACCCATTCCAGAGGCAGCGGCGGAGCCAGCGACCGGCACGCGGCCGCGCACGCTGTCCCTGAACATGGGTCCGCAGCATCCTTCCACGCACGGCGTGCTGCGCCTCGAACTGGAATTGGATGGCGAGACGATCGTCAAGTGCCGGCCCGACATCGGCTATCTGCACACGGGCATCGAGAAGGAATTCGAGGTCAAGAATTACCAACAGGCGGTCACTTTAACCGACCGCATCGATTATCTGGCGCCGCTTTCCAACAATCTTTGCTACTGCCTGGCGGTGGAGAAGCTGCTGGGCCTGGAGATCCCGCCTCTGGCGCAGTGGACGCGCGTGATGCTGACCGAGTTGACGCGCTTGAATAGCCACCTGGTGTGGCTGGGCACGCACGCCATCGATATCGGAGCCATGAGCGTGTTCCTATACTGTTTCCGCGAGCGCGAAGACATCCTGCGCATTTTCGAGATGTACTCGGGCCAGCGTATGATGACCAGCTACTTCCGCATCGGCGGGCTGGCGTTGGAGCCGCCCCGCGGATGGCAGCAGCGCGTGCGGACCTTCATCGACGCGTTTCCAAGCAGAGTGGACGAGTATGAAGAGCTGCTGACGAACAATCGCATCTGGATCGGACGCACGCGCGGGGTCGGATACATGTCGCTGGAAGACATGCTGGATCTGAGCGTGACCGGCCCCATGCTGCGCGCTGCCGGCTTGAAGTGGGATTGCCGCAAGAGCGAGCCGTATTCCAGCTACGACAAGTTCGATTTCGAGATTCCGACGCAAACGGAAGGCGATGTTTATGCGCGCTACCAGGTGCGCATCGAAGAGATGCGGCAGAGCGCGCGGATCGTGAAGCAGGCGCTCGAAGGCATGCCTGACGGGCGTTGGACGGCGGATGCGCCGCACGTAGTTCTGCCGGATCGGGAAAAGATGAAGACGCAAATGGAGGCGCTCATCTACCATTTCAAGATTGTGACGGAGGGCTTCCGCGTGCCCGAGGGCGAGGTGTATCAGGCGATCGAATCGCCGCGCGGCGAAGTGGGCTATTACGTAGTGAGCGACGGCACCACGAAGGCGTACCGGGTACACGTGCGCGGCCCCAGCTTCGCCAATTTGGGAGCGGTGCCGCGGATGGTGGAAGGCACGCTGATCGCGGACGTGATCGCGTCGATCGGAAGCATGGACTTTGTGTTAGGGGATTGTGACAGATAAGATTTGATGACTTTTTCTGTTGAGTTGGAAAATAGATTCGCCAAGCTCTTGACCAGCTACCCGCCCGGGCGGCAGCGCTCGGCCGTGATTCCCATGCTGCTGTATGCCCAGGATGAAATCGGCTCCGTGACCCCCGAACTGATCGAAGAAGTAGCACGGCGCACGGGAGTGACTCCTCTACAGGTGGATGAAGTGATCGGCTATTACTCCATGCTGCACAAAAAGCCGCTGGGCAAGTTCCATGTACAAATTTGCACCAACATCAGTTGCCTCCTGCGCGGGGGCATGGAGCTTTGGGAGCATGCCTGTGAAAAGGTCGGTGTAGGCCACAAGGAAACGACTGCCGATGGACAAATCTCGCTCGAAGAAGTGGAATGCATCGGCGCCTGCTCCTGGGCGCCCGCCGTGCAAGTGAATTACGATTTTCATCACTTTGTAACTCCCGATAAACTCGACCGGCTGCTCGACAGCCTGAGGAAGATTCACTAACCGATGCTGTACAACGAACCCAGTCCGCTCGAAACCAAGATCCTGACTCGCCGCTTTGGCCTGGAAAACTCGGCGTCCATCGATACTT
>Ga0302325_10023720_pt1 | contig 12775 bp, 8 predicted proteins | sample Palsa_T0_2_FD_201948 | JGI IMG/M metagenome (GOLD analysis project Ga0302325, IMG submission 201948) | Peat permafrost microbial communities from Stordalen Mire near Abisko, Sweden - Palsa_T0_2 | ecosystem: Environmental > Terrestrial > Soil > Palsa > Peat permafrost | place: Sweden: Abisko... | reverse complement strand
CTGGCGGTTTTCGGATAGGCTCTTAGACCTTCGTGCTTCGTCCTTCGGCATTCAATCAATAGGGCATAGTTTGGCGTATGAGCCCAGGATTTCCAAGCGGACCGCCTTCCGCCCCAGGGCCTGAATGGCTTTGCGGACCCGGGTGTCCTGCTCGTGGCCTTCCAATTCGACGAAAAACATGTATCCCCCCTCGGGCCTGGCGATCGGGAAGGATTCGATCCAGGTCAGGTTCAAGCGATTCCGCTTGAAGACCGTCATCGCGTCGGCCAGGGCGCCGGGGCGGTGGGCGATTTCAAACATCAGAGCGCATTTGTCGCTGCCCGTGCGCGGCCCGGATTCTTCGCCGATGACGGCGAATCGGGTCAGGTTACCCTGGTTGTCCTCGATGTCGGCGGCCAGCACGTTCAAGCCGTAATGCACGCCGGCCTGGATGCTGGCGATGGCGGCCGCCCCGGGTTTGTCCTGCGCGAGCTGGGCCGCGGTCGAGGTGCTGGTGACCTCGATCGTGCGGGCCATTGGCAGATGCTTCGTCAGCCAGTTGCGGCACTGCGAAAGCGCTTGCGGGCGGCTGTAAACCTCCTCGATCTCGGCGCGGGTGCACTTGCCCAGCAAGTTGTGATGGATCCGCAACTGCACTTCGCCGCAAATTCGAACCGGCAGCCGCGCGAACATGTCCAGCGTGTCGGCGACCCGCCCGTCGGTCGAATTCTCCACCGGCACGATTCCATATTCGGCGTGCCGCCGGTTGACTTCCTCGAACACGGCCGGAATGCTGCCGACCGGCACCAGATCGACGCTTTGGCCAAAGCGATGAATGGCGGCCAGATGGCTGTAGCTGTAGGCGGGCCCGAGATAGGCCACGCGCATCTCCTTTTCCAACGCCCGCGAACCGCTGATCAACTCGCGAAAGACGGAGCGCAAGCAACGTTCCGAAAGCGGTCCCTTGTTGAGCGCTAGGACCCGGGAAATGACTTCATCTTCCCGCAACGGCGCGTAGGCACAGATGCCGCTCGAGTCTTTGACCCTGCCAACCTCAAGGGCCACCTTGGCCCGATCGTTCATCAGCTTGACGAGCTCGTGGTCCAGCCGATCGATCTTCTGCCGCAAGCTGGTGATCGTGGGCGTGCGCGATTGGGCCGCTGGCACGCGGGCGGGGACGGCGGTCGGTTTTTTCCCACCTTTCTCCTTTGCCATGCCAGTCGTCTCGTGCTGCTGCGCTTGACCGCCCGCCGAAAGGATTCTGTAGCCGGAATCTGCGATGGTCGGTGACGCACCGGATGACTCGAAAAACACCCCGCGTCAAACAGGCCGGCTAAAAAGCCTTCGATAGGCGTGGGAGCCGGCTGGAAAACCGGCCCGGGTGCCGAATCGATGAGGTCGAGACACCTTGTACTTTGGTAAAATTGCAGTGTCAAGCGCGCGGGGCTCGTAAAATGGCTCCGGCCGCTGGGAAACCGCCGGAGTGTCAGGCGGCGGCGCAGCGGGTTTTCGGAGCGGGGATACGCCCGGCGGCCAGCCGAATGCGAGTTCACGTGGACGGGAGAAAGACAAAGCTTTCACCGGGCCGATTTCCGACCGGGCCGGAAGCCCCCAGCGGCGAGCCATCCCGAACGTTGCGACGCCCATTCCCGGGGAAACTGCCAATATGACAGCGCGAGAAACGGGCGGATTTGGACTGTGCCAAAAAGGCAGCCGGGCTGTGCGAAGGCCTTTCGGGCATGCTCCCAGCCGGCTCCCGATCCACGCGAGTTACCGTCAGTTTTTGCGGGAAACTCGTGGCGACTCCCGTTTTGGAGCATGGCATGGCCTTTGCTGTTTGCTGCAAACGCGGTGGCGGTTTGCGCCAGCCGCGGGAGAATCTGTTTACTCACATCCGAAACATCCGGGGACCGATTGATCCCCAGCGAATCCGGCGGCTCCCGCCAAGGGAGCAGACAACTGAAAAGGAGCATTTTCAAATGGTTCGAGGCGAGAAAATCATCGGCATCGACCTGGGAACCACCAACTCCGTGGTGGCAGTCATGGAGGGCAAGGAAGCCAAAGTTATCCCTAACCAGGAAGGCAATCGCCTGACCCCCAGCGTCGTCGCTTTTGCCGAAAAAGGGGACGTGCCCGTCGGCGACCTGGCTCGGCGCCAGGCCATCACCAACCCCAAGCGCACGGTCTACTCGATCAAGCGCTTCATGGGGCGGCGGCATAGCGAAGTGGCCAACGAGGAGAAGATCGTTCCCTACCGGGTCGTGGGGGGCGCGGAAGATTACGTCAAGGTCGAGATCGGCGACAAGACGTACACCCCGCCCGAAATCTCCGCGTTCATCCTGCGGAAGCTCAAAGAAGCGGCCGAAGCCTACCTGGGACACAAAGTCAACAAGGCCGTGATCACGGTCCCCGCGTATTTCAACGACGCCCAGCGCCAGGCGACCAAGGACGCCGGTCAGATCGCGGGCCTGGAAGTCGCGCGGATCATCAACGAGCCGACCGCCGCGGCGCTGGCCTATGGCTTGGACAAGAAAGAGCACGAGAAGATCGTGGTCTTCGACTTGGGCGGCGGCACGTTCGACGTCTCAGTGCTGGAAGTGGCCGAAGGCGTCTTTCGCGTCATCAGCACCAACGGCGATACCCACCTGGGCGGCGACGACTTCGACCAGGTGCTGATCAACTACGTCGCCGACGAATTCAAGAAGGAACAGGGAATCGACCTGCGCAAAGACACCATGGCCTTGCAGCGGCTGCAGGAAGCCTGCGAAAAGGCCAAGAAGGAGCTCAGCTCGGCTAGTTCAACCGACATCAATCTGCCGTTCATCACGGCCGACGCGTCGGGACCCAAGCACTTGCAGATCAACATCACGCGCTCGAAGTTCGAGCAGATGGTGGACCACCTCATCGAGCGCTGCCGCGGTCCGCTGTTGCAGGCCATGAAGGACGCCAAGCTGCAAACGACCGACATCGACGAAGTCGTGCTCGTGGGCGGTTCGACGCGGATTCCCAAGGTGCAGGATCTGGTGCGCAAGGAGTTCGGCAAGGATCCGCACAAGGGCGTCAACCCGGACGAAGTCGTCGCCGTTGGAGCCGCGATTCAGGGTGGCGTGCTGGCCGGAGAGGTGCAGGACGTGCTGCTGCTGGACGTCACGCCGCTTTCGCTGGGCATCGAAACCCTGGGCGGCCTGATGACCAAGCTCGTCGAGCGCAACACCACGATCCCCTGCGAACGCAAGCAAACCTTCAGCACCGCCGAAGACAACCAGACCGCGGTCACCGTGCGCGTGTTTCAGGGAGACCGGCCCATGGCGGCGGACAACCGGCTACTGGGACAGTTCAACCTGGAGGGCATTCCCCCCGCGCCGCGCGGCATTCCGCAGATCGAAGTCAAGTTCGACCTCGACGCCAACGGCATCTTGAACGTCTCGGCCAAGGACCTGGGCACCGGCAAGGAGCAGAAGGTCCGCATCGAGCAGTCCAGCGGACTGTCCGAACAAGAGATCGCCAAGATGCAGCGGGACGCCGAACTGCACGCCGAGGAGGACAAACGCAAACGGCTCTTGGCCGAACTGCGGAATCAGGCCGAGTCGATGTGCTTTCAGGTCGAGAAGCTGGTCAAGGAGCACAAGGACAAGATCAAGGACTCGGATCGCGCTCCGCTGGAAGCAGCCATCCAGAAGACCCGCGACGTGGCCAAGGCCGAGAACGTCGAGGCCATCAAATCGGCGATCAGTGAACTGGAGCAAGCGTCGCACGCCTTGAGCGCCACGCTCTATTCGGGCGGCGGGCGGCCAGGCGGACCGCCGGGCGACGGCACGGCTCAAGCCTCCGGCGACGGCAAGGGCGCCGGAGACGAGGAGACGATCGACGCCGAGTTCGAGGTCAAGAAAGACTGAACAAGAACGGTAGGACGCCGCTGCCGCGGAGCCGGGGCCCCTGCCGGGTTGGCAATCGAGCGACGTCCTCGGCGGTTTTCAACTTCCTTGCGCGGCAAAGCTGGCATCTAACGGGACGGTGTGGACATGGCATTTCGCTTCGACAAATTCACGATCAAGGCTCAGGAGGCGGTGCAGCGCGCCCAGGAATTGGCCGCCGACCGCGGCAATCCGCAGATCGACGCGCTGCACCTGTTGGCGTCCCTGGTGAGCGAGTCGGAAGGCATCGTGCAGCCGATCCTGGAAAAGCTCGGCGTCAACCGGCAGCAGCTCGAGCGCATTATCCAGGCTGAGTTGGGACACCTTCCGAAAGTGGCCGGCGGCGCACCGCCGCAGCTGGGCGATAGCCTCGGGCGCGTACTGGAAGCCGCGCAGAAGCAGGCGGCCGTGATGAAGGACGAGTTCGTCTCCACCGAGCACCTGCTGTTTGCGCTGGCGGAGGTCGACTCCAAGGCCAAGAACGTGCTGAAGCTCAACGCCATCGACGAGACGGCGGTGCTCAAGGCCTTGCAAACCGTCCGCGGCAGCGCCCGCGTGACCGATCAGAGCCCCGAAGAAAAATTCCAGGCCCTGAAGAAATACGGCATCGACCTGGTGGAGCGGGCCCAGGCGGGCAAGCTCGACCCGGTGATCGGCCGCGACCAGGAAATCCGCCGCGTGATTCAGGTTCTCTCGCGGCGCACGAAGAACAATCCGGTGTTGATCGGCGAGCCGGGCGTGGGCAAGACCGCCATTGCCGAGGGGCTCGCCCTGCGCATCGTGCAGAGCGACGTGCCGCAAAGCCTGAAGAACAAGCGCGTCGTGGCGCTGGACCTGGGCGCCTTGATCGCCGGCACCAAATTCCGCGGCGAATTCGAAGAGCGCCTCAAGGCCGTGCTCCGCGAGATCGAGGCCGCCGCCGGCAACGTGATCCTGTTCATCGACGAGCTGCACACGGTCGTCGGCGCGGGGGCTGCCGAGGGAGGCAGCGACGCGGCCAATCTGCTCAAGCCGGCGCTGGCCCGCGGCGAGTTGCGCTGCATCGGCGCCACCACGCTCGACGAATACCGCAAGCACATCGAAAAGGACGCCGCGCTCGAACGCCGCTTCCAGCCGATCTATGTCGGCGAACCGTCGGTCGAAGACACGATCGCGATCCTCCGCGGCCTCAAGCCGCGTTACGAGGCGCACCACAAGGGGGTCAAGATCAAGGACTCCGCCCTGGTTGCCGCCGCCAAGCTGTCGCACCGCTACATCACCGACCGCTTCCTGCCGGACAAGGCCATCGACCTGGTGGACGAGGCGGCCAGCCGGCTGGTCATGGAACTGGAAAGCGTGCCCGGCGAAATCGACCAGGTGCAGCGCCGGCTCGTGCAATTGGAACTGGCTGCCCGGCAGTTGGCCGACGAGACCGAAGAACACGCCCAGGAACGGCTGGAAGAGATCGAAGCCGAGATGAAGGAGCTGCGCTACAAGCTGGCCAACCTGCGAGAGCAGTGGGAAGCGGAAAAACGCGGCATGGGCAACGTCGCGGACGTTCGCGCTCGGCTGAACCAGGTCGAGCTTGAAGCCGAGCGGCTGTCCACGTCGATCAAGGAGAAGCAGGCCTCGGCCATGCCCGTGCCGGAGTCCGATTATCAGCGGCTCTACGAGCTGGATCAGGAACGCAAGAAACTTTCCAAAATGATCGAGTCAGCGGGGCCCGCCGAGCCGACGGACGGCCGCCGCCGCCTGCTGCGGCAGGAAGTCGGCCCGGATGAAATTGCCGAGGTCGTCAGCGCCTGGACCGGAATTCCGGTAGCGCGCATGATGGAGACCGAGCGGGCCAAGCTGCTCGTGCTCGAAGAACGCCTGCACCAGCGCGTGGTGGGTCAGGACGAGGCGGTCGAGGCGGTCTCCAACGCCGTCCGCCGCAGCCGCTCCGGCCTGCAAGATCCTCATCGCCCCATCGGCTCGTTCATCTTTCTGGGCCCCACCGGCGTGGGCAAGACGGAGCTTTGCAAGGCCCTGGCCGAAGTGCTCTTCGACTCCGAGAACGCCATGGTGCGGCTGGACATGAGCGAGTTCATGGAGCGGCACACGGTAAGCCGCCTGATCGGCGCCCCGCCTGGCTACGTGGGCTATGAGGAAGGCGGCATGCTCACCGAAGCCGTGCGCCGCCGCCCGTATAGCGTGGTGCTGCTCGACGAAATCGAAAAAGCCCATCGCGACGTCTTCAACATCCTGCTGCAAATTCTCGACGACGGCCGCTTGAGCGACAGCCACGGCCACACCGTCGATTTCACCAATACGATCGTGGTGATGACCTCCAATATCGGCAGCCAGGCGATCCAGCAGCTCACCCACGAAGGGGAAAGCCAGGCGACGATCCGCGAGGCCGTGCGCGACGCGCTGCAAGCCCACTTCCTGCCCGAGTTCTTGAACCGCATCGACGAGACGATTATCTTTCACCCGCTCGATCGCAAGCAGGTCCGCCAGATCGCGGGTTTGCAGATCAAGCGCCTGGCGCATCAACTGGAGCAGAACGGCATCTCGCTGGAAACGAGCGACGCGGCGCTCGACCACATTGCCGCGGAAGGCTACGACCCGCTGTACGGCGCCCGGCCGCTGAAGCGCGTGATCCAGCAGCGGATTCAGAACCCGCTAGCCACGCAGCTTTTGAAGGGTCAATTCGGCCCGGGAAGCACGGTCCGCGTCGATTTCCGCGACGGCGACTTCACCTTCGAGCACGTGGAGCAGGGGGAAGCGGTCGAGGCCTGACGGACCGAGGAGGAAGTGCGAAGGGCGCCGTACAAAGTAGGAAGAGTGCGAAGGGTCGAGCGCGACGGCGTAAAGAGACGTCGTCCTTCGCTCTTGGTACTTCGGGATGTGCCTCCGGCGGCCCTCTACTTGAGTCCCCAAGAGTCGATGATCGTTTCGGCGCCGGGCGTGAGATTGCGGATTTTGGTGGCGATGGTCGCCTTTTCCGACGCGGTGGCTTTCTTCAGCCGCTTGGCGAAGTGAGTGAGTTTCTTGCGACGATGCCGTCGCCGCTTGATTTCCTTGCCGCGCTCGCTGATGCCGCCCACGTGCAAACTCCCTGCTAAAAGACGTCCTTGAGGAACCGGGAAAGAGCGTTGTTTTTAGCAGCAACGCGGCCCGGCGTCAACGCGGCAGGACGTCCCGAGCGCCGGCCGTCTTCGGTTTGCCCACAAACGCGGCCCTGCTAGACTTGCACATAGCCCGCTCAGCAAGGATCGCAATGCACGCTACCGGATGGGTGGCCGAGTGGTCTAAGGCGGCAGTCTTGAAAACTGCTGTACGGGAAACCGTACCGGGGGTTCGAATCCCTCCCCATCCGCTTACAGAATTGCCGCCGCAACGCATCTAGGGAATAGTTCACAAATTCAGAACTTTCATCTTGACGCGTTCTGATTTTGTGATAGCCTTGAATACTTGCCCGAGAGCACATGACCCAACCTGAGCATGAGAGTGATTAGCAAGCGGACGCTGCAAGACTTCTGGCGGCGTCCGAATTGCGCACAGGCCGAGGAGCCGCTCGTGGCATGGCACGCGGTGGTCGGTTCAGCCGCCTGGCACAACTGGGGTGGCGTCAAGCGCATGTATTCAACCGCAAGCATCCTCGGCGATTGCACGATCTTCAACGTTGGCGGCAACAAGGACCGGCTGGTAACGAGAATTCGCTATGCAACGCAGATCGTGTACGTGCTCAAAGTCATGACGCATCGGGAATATGACGAGGAGAAGTGGGTTGCTGAATGCGGATGCCTCGTCCCGCCTCCGGTACCGCCAGCGGCTCGCCGCAAACCGGACCGATCGAAGAGGGGCGCTGAGGCGGTAAGTAGACCAAAACGGAAAGGCTAGAACGGCGAAAGTTATGTTCCTCGTGGCGCAACCACCCCCGAGTTACTGGCGGCTCGCCAGGAAATTTCCGCTCGTCACGATTCATTCGGACGATCATCTGGCGGCTGCCAGCGATTTTATCCGGCAACTCCTGAAAAAGGGCAGACTCGACGCAGGCGAGGAATCCTATCTTGCTGCCCTCTCGGAAATGGTGATCGCTTACGAGAAAGAGTACGTCCATTTCCCAAACGTCTCCGACGCTGCCATGCTCGCACACTTGATGGATGCAAGGGGCGTGACACAGTCTGCGGTTGCCCACGCCACGGGGCTGCAAAAGTCGATGCTCTCCGAATTGTTATCCGGAAAAAGGCAATTGAGCCGAAAATCCATGCAAAAATTTGCGAAATACTTCGGGGTGTCCGCCGCCGTTTTCTTGTCGACAGCGGAAGCGGCGTCGACTGCCAAGCCAAAGCGACGCTCCGCAGGCAATCCTGCCGGCCTCCCGCGACGGAAGAATTTCGCGAAACAGCAACCCCCGAAGAAGCTCGGCCGAGCGGTCTAAGGCGGCAGTCTTGAAAACTGCTGTACGGGAAACCGTACCGGGGGTTCGAATCCCTCCCCATCCGCTCGATTCTCACCGCAACAGGCGCCAGGACCCGACTTTTGACATGGTTGCCGCAGGCGGTGCGTTGTTAAAATGCCAACACTTGTGAGTCCGAGATGGTGTTGAGCTGGGCTCAAATGGAAAAGCCCCGTATTGCGCAGGAGATCAGATCATGGATCAGCGATTGCTCATGGCCGTTGCGGTATTACTGGCGGGACAGGCCGCCGCACAAGCAGCGGACCTAACAATTCTGGCAGACAGTGACGGCGTGAAAGTGCAAATGGCGGACTTCCAGGCGACAGCGAGGCGTCTCTGGTATGACGACGCAAAAGCAGTTTTGACGCTCGAAGGGACGAAAGACTCCCCGGTCGAGGCTGCCAGCAATCGCAACGGCCAAACCACGGTGCTGCGCGCGACTAAGGTCACCTATTCCGTGAAAGGCGGTAAATTAATCGCATCGGATGTTCGAAATCTCCGATCAGGCAGCGGCAAGTAGACACCGCAGACGGAACTCCGGCGGGGCTTGCCCCGCCGGGTACCGCGCAGACTATCTCGCAGCCCGAAACTGCGGCGAAAAGGTTTTAATTCTGGGGCATGCGAATCACGCCATGATCTCGTGGATCGGCCGCCCGTAGTCGATCTCCAGCCGTTTACGGCCCGGGATTTCCAGCCGGCGCGGGTCGAGCCCCAGCAGTTGGAAAATCGTGGCGTGGATGTCGGTGACGTAGTGGCGGTTTTCCACGGCGTGGTAGCCCAGCTCGTCGGTGGCGCCGTGCACGATTCCCCCTTTGATGCCGCCGCCGGCCATCCAGATGGAAAACCCGAAGTTGTGATGATCGCGGCCGTCGCTTCCCTGGGCGTACGGTGTGCGGCCGAATTCCGTGGTCCAGAGCACGATCGTCTCGTCCAGCAGCCCGCGGCGCTTGAGGTCTTTGAGCAGCGCGGCGATTGGCTGGTCGACCTTGGCGGACATGCTGGAGTGGTTCTGTTTCAACTTCGAGTGGGCGTCCCACTCGCCGGCCGCGTTGGCGCCGTGAAAGACCTGGATGAAGCGCACGCCGCGCTCCGAGAACCGTCGCACCGCCAGGCACTGCTCGCCGAAGGGGCGCGTGACTTCGTTGTCCAGCCCGTACATCTTGCGGGTCGCCTCGTCCTCGTCGGCGAAATGCATGACCTCGGGCACGGCCGTCTGCATGCGGAAGGCCATTTCATAAGCCTTGATCCGGGCCCGCAGGTCCTTGTCGGCCGGATATTCGACCGCCGAAAGGCCGTTCAGCTTGCCGAGCAACTGCGCGTCGATCGCCCGCTCCTCGTCTCCCGCATCCAGCTCCGGGCGGCCGTAGGCCAAGGGATTTTTGGGGTCGACCTTGATCTCCACCGCGCCGTTTTCCGGCCCCAGGTAGTCGCCGTCCAGCGCCTCGAAGCATTGGCTTTGCAGGCGAGTGCCGATCGAGATGAACTGCGGCAGATTGTCGTTCAGCGAGCCCAGGCCGTAGTGAATCCAGGCGCCGATGGTGGGAAAGCAGCCGTCCAGCAAATGGCGGCCGGTGAGAAACTGCAGCTGCGCGCCGTGGTTGTTGTCGGTGGTCCACATCGAACGGATGACGGCGATGTCGTCGACGCACTCGCCCACGTGCGGCCACCAGTCGCTGACCTCCGCGCCGCTTTGCCCGCACTTCTTATAGCCGACCTGGAGCGGATAAATCTTGGCCTTGTTGCGGTCGACGATGTTGTTGAGCACCTGTTCGCGCACGTTCTTGAAATACGGCGATTCGAGCACGGCCTTGTGCGGCGTCTCGGCGACCGTCTTGCCGGCGTACTGGTTGAGCGCGGGCTTGGGATCGAAACTTTCCACGTGACTCACGCCACCGCGCATCATGAACCAGATGACTCTTTTGGCCCGCGGGGCAAAGTGCGGCCGGCCGTCGGGGGACAACCCGGGAGCGAACGCGTCGGCCCTCGCCGTGCCCGTGTTGAACACGCCGTCCTCGGCGAGCATTGCGCCCAGCGCAAGTCCGGTAAATCCCATGCCGACGTCCGACAGGAACGTGCGGCGGGAGACGCCCGAGCAACCCGGATGAATACAGCGGTGCGATCGGCTCATGAGAGTGGACCTATCGGGCAGTGGCCCTATCGGATGGTGACAAAATCGTTGTGGTTGACCAGCACGTGGACCAGGTTTTCTCGGGCCTTTTGCGGGGGCGATTCGCCGGGCTTGATTTTGCCGCGGAACACCGCTTCGAGCCGCGCGAGCGTCTGTTCGCACTCGGCGCGCTCGGCGTCGGCGGGAGGCCGGCCCAAGATCCGCTCGAAAGCGCTGGCCACAAAGGCGCGATTGCCATCGGCAGCTGCGGCTTGGCCGTGCTCCACTTCCCGTGTGATGACGGCCGCGATCCGTGCAGCCGCGGCCATCGTCATCCGGCCGTTGACCAGCACGAGCGCCTGCTGCGGCACGATGGTCGACTGACGGCGGTAGCATTCCTCCACGCTGGGACCGTCGAACATTTGAAGGAACTTGATCTGATCGTCGCGCGCGAAGCGGTAATACAGCGTGCGCCGCGAGGTGGACTCGGCCGTGTCGACCGCAAGATCGCGCCCGCCGATGGCCGGATCCAGCACTTCGCCCAAGTGCAACAGGCTGTCGCGGACGATTTCGGCCTCCATGCGCTTGGTGTTCATGCGCCAATAAAAATGGTTGTCCTGGTCGATTTTCACGTTCGCGTCGTTCGCCTCGCCGCCCGAACTGCGGCGGTAGGCGTTGGACGTCACCATCAGCCGGTGCAGCCGCTTCATGCTCCAGCCGGAGTCCATGAACTCGACCGCCAACCAGTCCAGCAGCGGCTGCAACTCGGGCTGCCTGGTTCGCAAGCCGAAGTCGAACATCGAGCCGACGATCGGTTCGCCAAAATGCCGCGCCCAGATGTGATTCACGGCGACGCGGGCCGTGAGCGGGTTTTTGCGATTCGCGATCCAGCGCGCGAGCGCCAGTCGCCGGCCGGAACTCGTCGACGGATACACCGTGCCGATCGGCGCATAGGTCGTGCCCGGATTCTGCAGCGCGGTCTGAGCGGTTTCCAGTTGCGTGCGTGCCTCGCTGACGGCCTTTTCCGCGGCGGCCAGGTCGGTTGCACGCTTCTTCGCGGCGGCTAGTTGAGCGTCGGCCGTCGCTGCGTCGGTCTCGGCGGCAGTGGCCTTTGAGGGGGCGGCCTTTGAGGCATCCGCTTTGGCGACGAGTCCCTCGGCGGCGGTCGCCTCCTTGAGCACGGCCAGCTTCTGGTCGGCGGTGAGCAACTGAAACTCGGCGGCGGCCAGCTTTGCGCGGCGCTCCGCGATCGCCGCCACGGCCGCCAACTCAGCCGCCTTGGGATCGGGTGGGTCCGCGTACTTTGCATTCTCGGCGGCGACGCGGGCGCGAAGCGAAGCCGCGTCCGCCTGCAGCAGTGCCAACTTTTTCTGGCCGGCTGCCACGCCGCGTTCATACTGTTTCACCGCGGCCACCGTCGCCGGAGGCGGGCTAAGCTGTTCGCTGGCCGCCTGCTTGAACGCGGTATCGGCATTGCCGATCAATTGCTGTTCGGCGAATGGCCGCAGGTCCGGATACCAGGCCGCCAGCGGAAGCTTGACCGGCGCGATCTCGAGCCTGGCATCCGCCAGCACCGCTGGCACTCCCGGCGCGAGCGGATGGTCTTTGTTGGGGTGTTCCTCGGACCCGCGCACGAAGAGGAACGTCTGGGCGTCCAGCTTCTCGTCGTAAACGCGCGGCAGGCCATCGAGCGTCAAATCGGGCTGGCCGGGCAGGCGATCGGTGCGCACCCGGTGCGGTTCGAAAAACGCCCGCAGCCGGTAGTACTCGATTTGCGAGATGGGGTCGAATTTGTGGTCGTGGCAGCGGCAGCACTGCACGGTGAGCCCTAAAAATCCGCGGCCGGTGTGCTCGACGATATTGTCCAGCCAGACGTTGCGATTGAATAAATACCAATTGCGGCCCAGATACCCGAGTGCCCGAAGCGCCTGGGGATCGTCGGGGGCCAGTTCATCTGCCGCCAGCATCTCCTCGATCATGCGATCGTAGGGCTTGTCGCTATTGAGCGATTCGATGATCCAATCGCGCCAGTGCCAGATGTGCCGCTGGCTGTAACGAGCCTCCTTGCCCAGCCCGAACCAATCGGAATATCGCCAGATGTCCATCCAGTGCCGGCCCCAGCGCTCGCCGTACTGCGGACTGGCCAGGAGCCGATCGACGACGGTCTCATACGCGGTGGGAGACTCGTCGGCCAGAAAGGCGTGCAACTCTTGGCGCGTGGGCGGCAGCCCGATCAGGTCCAGGTACACGCGCCGCAGCAGGACGTGCTTCGCCGCGGGGGCCAAGGGATGCAGCCCGTGCCGCTGCTGCTGGTCATCCAAAAACGCGTCGATCGGGTTGACGGGCGGTACG
>Ga0302325_10023718_pt1 | contig 12776 bp, 9 predicted proteins | sample Palsa_T0_2_FD_201948 | JGI IMG/M metagenome (GOLD analysis project Ga0302325, IMG submission 201948) | Peat permafrost microbial communities from Stordalen Mire near Abisko, Sweden - Palsa_T0_2 | ecosystem: Environmental > Terrestrial > Soil > Palsa > Peat permafrost | place: Sweden: Abisko... | reverse complement strand
GACCGCCGGCGCCGGCGGGGACCCGCTCAGCGGCGACGTGGCCGGCGGCGTGGCTCGCGCGGCGGTGGCGCTGGCCGCCGAGTCGGTGGGCATCGCCCAGCGGATGATGGAGGAGGCGGTCGCCTACGCCAAGGACCGTCGCCAGTTCGGTCAGCCGATCGGCGTGCATCAGGCCGTCTCGCACCGCTGCGCGCAGATGCTGCTCGAGACCGAGAGCGCGCGCTCGGCCACCTACTACGCCGCCTGGACGGCCGACCACGAGCCGTCGACGTTCCCGCTCGCGGCCGCGAGCGCGAAGGCCTATGCGTCCGACGCCGGCGCGCGGGTGACGGCGTCGGCGCTGCAGGTGCTCGGCGGCATCGGGTTCACCTGGGAGCACGACCTGCACTTCTTCCTCAAGCGGGCCTGGACCGACGCCCGCCTGTACGGCTCGGCCTCCGAGCAGCGCGAGCGGGTGGCGGCGGCGATCACCGGGTAGGCAGGTCGCGATCTTCGCGGCGCGCGAAGGGTAGGCGGCTTCGACGGTGAACAAGGCAGAAGGCGGCTCCCTACGGCGGTTCTCCGCCCGATAAGCGAGGCGTAATACCAGGTGAACATTCCGAGATTGCCGGCCGGTAGGCTGTCCGACGATGCTGAGGGAGCGAGAGGAGGCTCGCCGGTCGCTGATCACGTGCGTGGTATCTGGGTCGCCCACGCCGTGCCCGGACCGGAGGCGCGCAGTGGTTGACGATCTCGTGTCGAGATCGGTCGCCCACACACGCCGTCTGCCATGCGCGTGACTCCGCGACCACGCCGCGGTCTCGGCCTGGTGGTCGGGCTGCTGGTCAGCGGCCTGCTCGCGGTCGGCCTCAGCGCGTGCGGCTCGACCAGCTCGAGTTCGCAGAAGTACGAGGTGCGCGCGATCTTCGACGATGCCGGCAATGTGATCGCCGGCGAGAACGTGAGGATCGCCGGCGTGAACGTCGGGGTGGTGTCCTCCCTTGACGTCACGCCGCAGCAGAAGGCCGCCGTGGTGCTCGACATCACTAACCCGGGCTTTCAGGACTTTCGCAGTGACGCGAGCTGCATCGTGCGCCCCCAGGCGCTGATCGGCGAGATGTTCGTCGAGTGCACCCCCACCCAGCCGCGCGCGGTGGGGACGCCCGAGCCGCCTCCGCTGTCGGTGGTGCCGAAGGGGCAGCCGGGCGCGGGGGAGTACTACCTGCCGGTCACCAATACCTCCAGCCCGGTTGGGCTGGACCTCATCGGCGACGTCGCGCGGCTGCCCTACACCCAGCGGCTGACCATCATCATCAATGAGCTCGGCGCCGGGCTGGCCGGCAACGGGACGGCACTCACGCAGGTGGTGGAGCGTGCCGATCCGGCGCTGGAGGCGATCGACAAGGTGCTGGCGATCCTCGCCTCGGAGAACCACACGCTGGCTCAGTTGTCCACCGACTCCAACCAGGTGGTGGCGCCGCTGACGCGCGACCGCGCCCAGATCGCCGACTTCATCGATCAGTCGAACACCGTGGCCACGGTCAGCGCCGAGCACCGGGTGGCGCTCGGGGAGTCGTTGCAGAAGCTTCCGGGCTTCCTGGATCAGCTGGTGCCCACGCTGCAAGACCTGTCGCGGCTGACCGGGCAGGCCAACCCGGTGCTGTCGAATCTCACCGCCGCCGCTCCGGCCGTCAACTCGGCGGTGACGAACACCCCGGCGTTCGCCTCGGCCACCCAGAACTACCTGGTGTCGTTTGGCAAGGTCGGGCAGAAGGGCGTGTCGCAGATCCAGCAGGCCCAGCCGCTGGTGTCCGATCTCGGCCAGCTCGGCAGCGCGAGCTCGCCGTTCTCCAAGGCCACCTCGACCCTGCTCAGCGGACTGCAGAAGCAGGGCGGCCTGCGGGACATCCTGGCCTTCCTGTTCCGCGCCTCGCTGGCCACCAACGGCTACGACTCGCTCGGACACTTCATCCGCAGCTTCTCGGTGATCGTGAACCCGTGCATCAACTATCAGTCCAGCACCGCAAACTCGGCTGCCTGTATCGCCAACTTCCTCCCGGGGGGCGCCAGCGCCTCCTCCGCCCGGGCGGCTCGAACGCATGGCTCATCCGCGGAGATCGCCCGAACGTCCGCCTCGGCCGGCACGGCGTCGGCGCCCTCTTCGTCCTCGTCGTCGTCGGCCTCCACCACCAACACGCTGCTCAGCTACCTGCTCGGCCAGTGACCCGATGAGCACCACGCTGCCACCCCCGAGCACGCACGTCAGTCCGCCCGGACCGCCGCGACCCCCGGCCAACGGCGGCTCGGGCGGGGGCCGGGGCGGAGGCGGCTCGGGGGGACGGGTGCGCGGCGTGGTGGTCGCCGTGCTCGTCCTGGTGGTGCTGATCGTGGCCTATCTGGTCCTCGGCGCGAACAGCGATCAGACCTATCACCTGCTGTTCACCGACGCCGGCCAGCTGGTCAAGGGCGACCTGGTCGAGGTCGGCGGCGTCTCCGTCGGCTCGATCACCAACATCGGGCTGACCAGCAACAACCTGGCCGAGATCACCATCAAGGTCAAGCCGCCAATCGCCCCCCTGCATCAGGGCACCACGGCGCAGATCCGGTCGCCGTCGCTGTCCGGCGTGGCCAATCGCTACATCGCGCTCAGTCCGGGAGCCAACAACGCGCCGGCCCTGTCCAACGATGCCACGCTCCCCACCACCGCCACCACCGGCATCGTCGATCTCGACCAAATATTCGACACGCTGGACCCGGCCACCCGCAAGGCGCTGCAGCAGGTCATCGACGGCTCGGCGACCTACTACGCCGGAGCCTCGAAGTCGATCAACGAGGCGATCCCCTACCTCTCACCGGCGCTGTCCTCGGCCGATCACCTGCTGTCCGAGCTCGACCTCGATCAGGCGGCGTTCACCAACTTCATCGTGGCGACGTCGAACACGGTCACCGCGATCGCCGCGCGGGCGTCCCAGCTGAGCGGGCTGGTGCAGAACGCCGACCAGACGTTCGGGGCGATCGGCGCCCAGAACGCGGCGCTCACGGCCGGTCTGCGTCAGCTGCCGGCCACGCTGCGACAGGGCACCACCACGTTCGTCGACCTGCTCCCGACCCTCGACGCGCTGACCCAGCTGACCAACGCGTCCAAGCCCAACACCCGCACGCTGGCCGCCTTCCTGCAGGCGCTCGCGCCCCTGCTCAAGGAGGCCAAGGGGCCGGTGACCAACCTCGGCCTGGCCATCTCGAGGCCCGGAGCCAACAACGATCTCACCGACGTCGCCCTCGACATCCCGGCGCTGGAGAGCCAGCTCGCCCATACCTCACCCGACACCGTCGCCTCGCTCCAGGCGGCGACACCGGTCACCACGTTCATGCGCCCCTACACGCCGGACCTCGTCGGCTTCCTGCGGACGTTCGGCGAGACCAGCGCTAACTACGATGCCGCCGGGCATTACGCGCGTCTCTCGGCCGTGCTGGCCGATTTCGGCTCCGCCGGCGACAACACGCTGACGCCGGTCAACCCGATGTCCGGACTGGCGAACCTGCAAACCGGACAGACCAAGCGCTGTCCCGGCGCGGCGACAGCGCCGCCGGCGGACGGGTCGGCGCCCTACACGGTGGGCGGCACGCTGGACTGCTCGCCGTCGGAGGTGCCGGCGGGATGAATCCGCGCTCCTCACGCTCGCTGGCCGGTTCGCCGCTGCTGATCGGCGCCGTGACGACACTCGTCGTCATCGTCGCCGTGTTCCTGTCCTACAACGCCAACAACGGCCTGCCGTTCGTCCCCACCTACAACATCAAGATCCAGCTGCCGGACGCGAACACGCTGCAGGTCGGCAACGACGTGCGCATCGGCGGCACGCGGGTCGGCAGCGTCAGCGCCGAGTCGGTCAAGCAGAACCCGCAGACTGGAGCCGTCAACGCGGTGGTCAGCCTGAAGCTCGAGAAGCGCCTGCAGGAGCTGCCGATCGACACCACGGTCCTGGTGCGCGACCGGTCCGCGCTCGGCGAGAAGTACCTCGAGCTGACCCCGGGCCACTCGACGCGCAAGCTCCCACCGGGAGGGACCCTGCCGTTGTCCGCGGCGGTGGTCCAGCCGGTCGAGATCGACCAGGTGCTCAACATGTTCAACGCACCCACGCGGACGGCGGAGCAGACCAACCTCGAGGCCTACGGCGATGCCTTCGCCGGCCGCGGCGGCAACCTGAGCAACACCATCTCCAACCTGGCGCCGACGCTGACCAACCTGGTGCCCCTGGCGCGCACCCTGTCCGCGCGCAGCACGCACCTCGCGGGGTTCTTCCGCGCGCTCGAGCGGGCGGCCGCCGAGACCGCTCCGGTCGCGCAGCAGAACGCGCAGGTGTTCGTCGACCTCGACACCACCTTCAAGGCCCTGGCCAGCGTGGCTCCGTCGATCGGCCAGGCCACCGACGACGGGCCGCCGTCGCTCACCCAGGCGACCTACTCGCTGGCCTTCGAACGCCCGTTCATCCGCCAGCTGTCGCACTTCTTCACGCTGCTCGCCCCGGGCGCGGTGGCGTTGCGGGCCGCCGCCCCGAGCTTCAGCCGGGCGGTGGTCGCGGGCGCCCAGAACCTCCCGGCGGCCACGGCGGTCAATCCGAAGCTGAGCACCACCCTCGGCGATCTGGCCGCCCTGGCCCAGGACATGGGGGCGATCCAGGGATTGCAGGACCTGACCACCACCGCCACCGTGGGGACCCCGGCGTTCGCCGATCTCGCCGGAATGCAGTCGCTGTGCAACTACCCGACGCTGCTGTTGCGCAACTTCTCCAGCGCATTGGCGGAGGGCACGAGCATCGGCACGTTCCTGCGGGCGTTGCCGATCCTGCCGAACTCGGAGTACGCCAACATGTCTGCTCCCACCGAGCCGTCCCAATATGCGACGGCCACGCTCGCCGGGCCCAACAACGAAGGCTCGCCGGCCTCCGCGCCGGCCGACGGCGGCAACCTCGGAACGAGCAGCGAGGGAACGGCGGTGAGTCAAGCCAACCACCTCCACGCCAATCCCTACCCGTACGTCGGCGCGCCCGGGCAGCCGGCCGAGTGCGAGGCGGGCAACGAGGTATACGAGTTGGGTAAGACGGTCATCGGCCATCCGGCCAGCCATACCAACAACAAGGACTTCTCGACGGCGGGCGGGGCATGAGACGGCCCGGCTCCCGCAAGTCAAAGGTGCCGAAGCGCGAGCTGCCGCTGCGTCTGCGCCGCCGCGGCATGAGCCCGGTGCTGGCTGGCGCCCTGGTCGTGGTGCTGGTGGTCGTCGCGACGTACGCCGCGTTCACCAAGCACAACCCGCTGCATCATGGCTTCCGTCTGAACGCGGTGTTCTCCTCGGCGGTGAACGTGGCCAAGGGGACGCCGGTGCGCGTCGCCGGCGTCAACGTCGGCACGGTTTCGGGCATCCGTCTGTACAAGGGCACGGACGTCTCCGAGGTGACGATGAGCCTCAACCCCGATGCCCTGCCGCTGCACTCCGACGCCACGCTGAAGATCCGACCCCGCCTGTTCCTGGAGGGTAACTTCTTCGTCGATATGACCCCGGGGAGCCCGTCGGCTCCGACGCTGCAGTCCGGGGCGACGATCCCCATCACCCAGACCGCCGATCCGGTGCAGCTCGATCAGGTGCTCAGCGCGCTCAACAGCGACACCCGCAGCAACCTGCAGGCGCTGCTGAAGGGCTACGGCACCGCCCTGACGCACGTGCCCACGGCGGCGGAGAACGCGAACCAGGACCCGATCGTCCGGGGCAAGACCGCCGCCGAGGCGCTCAACGACACCGCCCGGCGCTCACCCCAGTCCCTGCGCGACAGCACGATCGTCAACCAGGCGCTGACCGGCGAGGAGCCCCACGACGTGTCGCTGCTGGTGGCGTCGCTCGGGCGGGTGACCGGTGCGCTCGGGCAGAGCGAGAGTGCGCTGCAGGGATTCATCTCGAACTTCGACATCACGCTGCACGCATTCGCCACGCAGTCGGCGGCGCTGAACTCGGCGGTGGCCCAGCTTCCGGGCGCGCTCACCACCACCGATCAGGCGCTGGCGGCGCTCGACGCGTCGTTCCCGGCCACGCGCTCGTTCGCGCTCGCCCTCATCCCGGCGGCCGAGGAGACCCCGGCGACGGTCACGGCGGCGCTGCCCTGGATCGCCCAGGCCCGAGCGCTGCTCACGCCGGACGAGCTCGGCGAGCTGGCCCAGAACCTCGAGCGCGCCGCGCCGGTGCTCGGGACGCTCACCCCGGCCCAGACGAGCTTCGCCTCGGCGCTGGACCCGGTCAGCCAGTGCCTGTCCAAGGTCATCTTCCCCGCCGGCGACGTCCCTCTGCAGGACGGGGCGGCCTCGACCGGCGTGGCCAATTATCAGGAGTTCTACCACGCGCTCGTCGGCGTCAACTCGGAAGGCGCCGGGTTCGACGGCAACGGCAGCTTCCAGCGCGCGCTGCTCGGCGGCGGCGGCGACAACTTCGACACCGGGCCGGCCCAGATCTTCCAGCCGACCGGCACGCTGAAGACGTCCGGCAACCCGGACTACTTCATCGCGCGCGCCACCCTGCCGCCGCAGGGCACGAGCCCGGCCAACCCCGGCGTCTCGCCGCCGATCAAGTCGAACGTGGCCTGCGACACCCAGTCGATCCCGGACTTCAACGGACCGGCCTCGCACGGGCCGGCCGACGGAACGGGACGGTGAGCTGAACATGGCCGAGCTCACACCCGGGCGTACCGTCGGCGACCAGATCCGGCGCGGCGCGGTCGCCTTCACCGCGGTGGTCACGCTGATCGTCATCGCGGCGTTGGTCGGCGGCTACATCCTCACGCAGGAGGGGCTGACGCTGCCGGGCTGGGTGCCGCTGCTCGGTACGAGCTACTACTCGGTCAACGCCGACTTCCAGACCGGGCAGGCGATCACCCCGGGCCAGGGACAGGCGGTCACCATCGCCGGGGTCAAGGTGGGGGTCATCTCGGGCGTCGAGCTGGAGAACGGCGTGGCCAAGGTCAGCATGAACATCGATTCCCGTTACAGCCCGATCTACCGCAACGCCACGATGTTGCTGCGGCCGAAGTCCCAGCTGAAGGACATGACCGTCGAGGTCAACAAGGGGACGGCCGCGGCGGGCCCGCTGCCGAGCGGCGGCACCCTGCCGGCGGCCCAGACCGCCCCGGACGGCAACCTCGACGAGTTGCTGGCCTCGCTGGACGCGGACACCCGCGACTACCTGCAGGAGCTGATCGGCTCGGCGGGACCGGCACTGGACGGCCGGGGCACGCAGCTGTCGGCGGCGCTGCGCCGGTTCGATCCGACCACGCGGGACTTCGAGCTGATCAGCCGCGAGCTCGTCTCGCGCCAGTCGGCGATCGCCAACGTCATCCACAACTTCGCCCTCCTCACCCAGGCGATCGGCACGCGCGACACGCAGCTGTCCAACCTCATCCGCGCCTCCGACGCCGTGCTCGGCACCTTCGCGCAGGAGAACGCCAACGTCAGCGCCACGGTGGCCAAGCTTCCGGGCGCGCTGGGCGAGCTGAACAGCTCGCTGGGCAAGGTGACCACCACGGCCAAGCTGGCCAACAGCGCGCTGACCGCGCTGCATCCGACCGCGGTGGGGCTGGCCCCGGCCGAGCGCGCCAGCCAGGCGCTGTTCAAGGCCACCACGCCGGTGATCCAGACCCAGATCCGGCCGTTCGTGCGGGCGGCGAACCCCACCGTGGCGGAGCTGGTGCCGACCGCGACCTCCCTGTCCGCCGCGTCGCCGCACCTGACCACGACGTTCAAGGTGCTCGGCACGTTCTTGAACGAGCTGGCCTACAACCCGAAGTCGGCCAGCAACCCCGGCTACCTGTTCTACCTGGCCTGGGCCAACCACAACATCAACAGCGCGCTCAGCACCGGCGACGCCAGCGGCGCGCTCCTGCGGACCGAGCTGCTGTTCGCGCCGGCCAGCGGGTTCGTGCTGTGCGGCGCGGCTCAGGAAAATCCGAGCAACGCCATCGTGTTCAACCAGCTCAACCTCCCGGCGTCGTTCTGCGGGGCAGGGCTGACGGCCGCTCCGAGACTGCCGGTGCGCATGACCGGCCGTCACGTCAACCCGACCGACGCACATCGGAAGCGCTGAGTCGTGCAGAAGCTCGCGCCATCGGTCAGCCGGCTTGCGGTCATCGCCATCTTCGGGCTGTCCTGCTTCGGCCTGCTGCTGTTCCTGTGGCTGTCCTTCGGCGGCTCGGTGCCGCTGCAGGCCAAGGGCTACCGCTTCAACATCGTCTTCCCCCAGGCCAACCAGCTCGCCCAGCAGGCCGATGTGCGGATCAGCGGAGTGACGGTGGGAACCGTGGTGGCGCTCAACCCGACCGCGGCCGGCCAGACGGTGGCCACGATCCAGATGCAGCCGCAGTACGCCCCGGTGCACGTCGACGCGAAGGCCATCCTGCGCGCCAAGACCCTGCTGGGCGAAACCTACGTGGACATCACCCCCGGCAGCCGCAACGCCCCGGCGATCCCCGAAGGCGGCACGCTCGGCCCCGGGCAGGTGGCGCCGAGCGTGCAGCTCGACGAGATCTACCGCACCTTCGACGCCCAGACCCGGGCGGCCTTCCAGGTGTGGATGCAGGCCTCGGCGGCCGGCGTCAACGCTGAGGGTCCCCAGCTGAACGCCTTCCTCGGGGAGCTCGACCCGTTCGTCAACGACCTCGACCAGGTGACGGCCACCCTGCAGAGCCAGAACGGCGCGGTCAGCGCCCTGGTGCGCAACACCGGCATCGTCTTCGACGCGCTGACCGAGCGCGACCATCAGCTGCGCGACCTGACCACCACGTCGCTGGCCACGTTCTCGGCTACTGCCGCGGCGAACAAGGAGCTGGCCGAGGCGTTCACCCTGCTGCCGGCCTTCGAGACGAGCTCGGCGGTGGCCGAACGGCACCTGGACGCCTACGCCGCCGACACCTCGCCGCTGCTCAAGCAGCTGGCCCCGGCGGAGGTGGCACTGACGCCGGCGCTGCGCAACCTGCAGGCGCTGTCGCCGAGCCTTGAGCGTCTGATGGTCGGGCTCGGCCCGTTCGCTCACGCTTCGAACACCGGGCTGCCGGCGCTCGACCAGGTGCTCGGACAGCTCAAGCCGCTGCTGACGGCGTCCAGCCCGGTGTTGCGCAACCTCAATCCGCTGCTGCAATACCTCGACCAGTACCAACCCGAGCTGGAGGCGTTCTTCGCCGACGGCGCCGCGGCTTCCGAGGCCGCCGCGGCCACCACCAACGAGGCGCCGAGCAGTTCGACGTTGCTGCACTACATCCGCGCGCTCGTCGGTCCGATCAACCCGGCCAGCGAGGGCCTGCAGTCGAGCCCCTACGGCAACACGCGCACGAACGCCTACGAAGCGCCGGGCGCCTACAACCAGCTGGCCACGGGACTGAAGGCGCTGGAGACGACGTCGTGCTCGAACCCGACGCCCGGGGTGACCGGTCCTCCCTCGGCCAACGTGTCGGCGTCGATGCTCGCGCTCATCCTCGCGCTCGGGGTGGCCGGTCCCCCCGGCCACAGCAACGTTCCGGCCCCGGCGTGCGCCCAGCAGGCCGCCCAGACCTTCGCCGGCGTGACCAGCACGTTCCCCCACGTGCTCCAAGCGCCGCACTGAGCTGGCGCGCGGCGCCGGCGTCAGCTCTCGCGGCGCTCGAGCACCAGCGACTGCAGCGACCGCCCGACCGGTCCCGACTCGTCGTACAGGCGGCTCTCGGCGAGCGCCGCGCCGCCGGGATCGACGTGGGTCTGGGAGCGCATGCCGATCCACTCGCCCCGTGGCGGGCGGTGCAGGTAGATGGTCAGGTCGGCGTTGACGAACAGGAACCCGCCCCAGGTGACCGGCGCGGCCACGCCGTTGCCGAAGTCGGCGGTGGCGGCCAGGCGCGCCAGCGGCGTCGTCGGCGTGCCGGCCAGCAGCTCGGGGCGCAGGCGCATCCACAGCGCCGACGGCCCGGGGCCGAGCTCACCCTCGATCCAGCGCATCTCCATCGCGGCGGCGAAGCCGGTGGCCTGGGAGTCGTCCAGGGTGAACGCGTGGGGCCGGCCGTGCTCGGGTCCGATCAGCGGCGGGTCATCCGCGGCGGCGCTCTCCTCCGGACGCAGGGGTGACGCGGCGGCGACGCGCAGCGCGCGGGCCGAGCACACGACCTGATCGTCCGCGTGCAGCTCGGCGGCCAGCTCGATCACCCGACGGCCGGCCCGCACCACGCGGGTGGAGAGTTGGAGCGGTGCGATCGGGATCGGCCGCACGAAGTCGTAAGACAGGCGGGCGATCGGCAGGCCCGAGTCGGCCTCGAGACCCTCGAACACCCCGGCGATCAGCGCCGCCGGGGCGCCGCCGTGCATGGCCCGCGGATCCCACGGGCCCCGGCCGAGCTGGCGCGGCAGAAACCGCCCGGGCCCGTCGGGAGCGAACACGTGTCCCTCCACGGCGGTCAGGCCGGCAGCGCGGCGGCGAACGTGCCCAGGGCTTCGGGGCTGCGCAGCGCCGGTCCGTGGCCGAAGCAGATGAGCGACGGACGCAGCTCGGCCAGTCGCCGCGCGGACTCGCGGTTGCGGGCCGGGTCGACGCTGAACGCGGCCGGAGGCTCGTGCAGGCCGGGGCGCCCGGTGGTCAGCTGCATGCCGTTGAGCACGTCGCCGGCGATCAGCACGCGATCGGACTCGCGCCACAGGGCGATGTGACCGATGGTGTGGCCCGGGGTGTGCAGCACGGTGAACCCGGCCACCTCGTCGCCCTCGGTCAGGCGGCGAGCGACCGGGTGGCCGGGACCGGTCCACACCCGGTCGATCAGCCGGTCCAGGGTCGAGGCCGGCTTCTCGGTGCGCATCATGGCCGGGTCCTCGGCGGCCGGCGCCTCGAGCTCGCCGCACCAGAGCGGAATGGCCAGCGTGTCGCACAGCTCGTGCGTGGAGCCCTGGTGATCGGGGTGGGCGTGGGTCAGCACGTGGGCGCTGACCGCGCGGCCCCGAACCTGGCGCAAGATCCGGCCGGCGGCGTGGCGGGTGCCGGCGTCGACGATCACGTCGCCGACCACGAACACGTTGATCGCGTTCGCGGGGAAGCCCTGTAGCTGGTAGACGTCCTCGGCCAGGCGCCTCACGTGCGCGTCTGCTCCCAGGAGAAGCCGCGAATGGCCAGCACGACCGCGAAGGCGGCCCAGAGCAGAATCACGCCGAGCGAGGACCCGTAATAGCCGATGCCGTGGCCGTTGACCAGCGCGCCGGTCAGTCCGTCGATCGCGTTCTTCAGAGGCAACGCGGAGGCGACGTCGCGCAGGAACTGGGGAGTGTTCTTTACATCGTAAAACACGCCCGAGATGATGATCACCGGCAGGAAGATCGCGTTCACGTAGGCGGTGGCCGAGTCGAAGTTCGGGATCACGTGGGCCAGAGCGACGCCGAGCGCGGCGAAGCAGACCACCGCGGCGGAGGCGAAGACGATCAGCTCGAGCCAGTCCCGGGGCCAGGGCAGGCCGAAGAAGAGCTTTCCGGCCAGGATGATGATGCACAGCTGCACGCCGGCGTTGGTGAGCGCGTTGAGCCCCAGGCCACTGAGGTAGACCCCGCTCGGCAGCGGCGTTCCGCGCATCCGCTTCAGCACGCCCTGCTCGCGCAGCAGCGTCATGTTGTAGGCCAGCGCCGTGAAGGTGGTGGAGAGCAGCGCCATGCCGGCGATCCCGGGCACGATCACGTCGAGCTCGTGCTGGTTGTTGTGGAACACCGCCCCGAACAGGAACAGGAAGATGAGCGGAAGCGCGAAGTTGAAGAACGCCGCGCTGGGGTTACGCCAGAACAGGCGGCGCTCGAGCCGGTACTGGCGCCACACGAGGGTCGTGGTGCTCACCGGGGGGCTCCCTGGCGCCGGCGGCCGCGGCGCCGGCCGACCGGCGGCTCGTCATCGCTGCCGGTGGGGGCGACCTCGAGCGCGGTGTCGGCGGTCAGCTGCAGGTAGACGTCCTCGAGGCTCGGACGCACGACGACCAGGTCGCGAACCCGCTCGCCGCGGGCGAGCGCCTCGCCGGTGAGCTCGTGCAGAAACGACGTCGGGTCCTCGACCTCGCGTTCCTGCCGCTCGCCGTCGACGTCGCGCCAGCTGACGCGATAGCTCGCCGTGCCCTCGACGCCGAGCTCGGCCGGGGAACCGGCGGCGAGGATGCGACCGTCCTTGATGATCGCCACCCGGTCGGCCAGCGCCTGCGCCTCGTCGAGGTAGTGCGTGGTCAGCAGCACCGTCTTGCCGAGGTCACGCAACGCGCGGATGGTGTCCCACGCGGCGCGGCGGGCGGCCGGGTCAAACCCCGTCGTCGGCTCGTCCAGGAAGATGAGATCCGGGTCGCCGACCAGCGCGAGCGCGAAATCGACCCGCCGCAGCTGACCGCCGGAGAGCAGCCGGGTGCGCACGTCGGCCTTGGCCTGCAGGCCGGACAGGGCGAGCACCTCCTCGACGTCTCGCGGGTGCGGATAGAAGCCGGCGAAGTGGTGCAACGCCTCACGCACGGTGATGTGCGGGTACAGACCGGTGCTCTGCAGCACGATGCCGACCCGCTCGCGCAGCTCGCGTGGGCGCTCCTGCGGGTCGAAGCCGAGGACCGAGACGCTCCCGCCGGAGCGCTCGCGGTAGCCCTCGAGAATCTCGACCGTCGTGGTCTTGCCCGCGCCGTTGGGCCCGAGCAGGCCGAAGATCTCGCCGGGCTGGACCCGAAAATCGATCCCGCGCACGGCCTCCATCTCGCCGTAGCGCTTGCGCAGGTCGCGCACCTCGATGGCCGCCGCGA
>Ga0302325_10023717_pt1 | contig 12776 bp, 9 predicted proteins | sample Palsa_T0_2_FD_201948 | JGI IMG/M metagenome (GOLD analysis project Ga0302325, IMG submission 201948) | Peat permafrost microbial communities from Stordalen Mire near Abisko, Sweden - Palsa_T0_2 | ecosystem: Environmental > Terrestrial > Soil > Palsa > Peat permafrost | place: Sweden: Abisko... | reverse complement strand
ACCTTTAGACCTGTTTTTCCGAGGTTGACGTAATCCATTTTTTCTCCTGAGGTTCCAGAGGGTTTCGGGTGCTTGTGAGGCGAGGCCTCAACTCCAATTCAATAAGAGCACCCGTCGGCCTCGAACGATTCAGCTTGTCGCATTCGGCTCCACTTTAAAGCGTGCGGCGCGGTCGACCCCGGCGCATCGCTTTTATCGGAGGGTCATCTAACTTGCCATGGGTAACGGATTAGCGGTTTCGGTGCTGGATCTCGTCGGCATGCGGGGAGGTGAGACTGCGGGCAGCGCAATTGCCCGGTCGGTCGATTTGGCGCAGCACGTTGAACGCCTGGGATATAAGCGCTACTGGCTGGCAGAACATCACTCTATCTCCGGACTCGCTTGCTCGGCAACGCCGGTCTTGATTGGGCATGTAGCGGCGGCGACGAAGACGATTCGCGTGGGCAGCGGCGGCGTCATGCTGCCGAACCATGCGCCGCTGGTCGTGGCCGAGCAATTTGGGACGCTCGAGGCGCTCTATCCGGGGCGAATCGACCTGGGGCTGGGACGCGCCCCCGGAGGCGATTCACACACGATGCGAGCGCTGCGGCGGGATTTGCGGCAGAGTGGGGATGATTTTCCGGCGCTGCTTGAGGAACTGCGGGCGTATCTCGGCCCCGAGAAACCTGGACAAGCGGTGAAGGCGATCCCGGGGCAGAACAGTAATGTTCCGATCACGTTGCTCGGATCGAGCGGGTTCAGCGCGCAACTGGCGGCAATGCTGGGACTGCCATTTGCCTTCGCGGCGCACTTCGCTCCTGATTATCTCTATGTGGCGGCACAGCTCTACCGCGAGAGTTTCCGGCCTGGCGAAGTGTTGCGGAAGCCGTATTTCATGGTGGCGGTGCAGGTGATTGCGTCGGAGACGGACGCCGCAGCGAGACGGTTGTTCACAACCCCGCAACAACGCTTTCTGCGATTGATTCGAAATCAACCGGTCGAGCTGTTGCCTCCGGTGGAATCAATGGAGCCGCTTTGGCAGGAACACGAGCGGGCGGCGGTACTGACCAGATTGGCCGCGGCGATTGTGGGGTCGGAAACGACGGTGAAAGCAGGCCTCGAGAAACTGGTGGCCGAGACTGCTGCAGATGAGGTGATTGTTGTGACCGACACCTACGACCATGAGGAACGGGTCGGTTCGTATCGCCGCGTCGCCGCGGTGGCCCAGACAATCGAAACAAAACCAACCATCTCCGTGGGAGCCTGAAAGACAGGCCGACCTCGCCCGAACGCGATCTCACTTGAGTGCCAGCACGATTCGCAATGACCCGAGTTATTCCAAGGAGCAATGGGATATTGCCGATGCGGACCGGTACTTGTCCGAGGCGTATGGCGGTTACCACATTAACGCGTTGGGCGGGATCGGCATCGATGCGGGAATTTTCATGTCCTACATTGGTCTTTTCAGCTATTACAACTTTGATAACTGGACCTACCAACCCTCGTATGTTTCTTCGAACACGCCATGGTTTTTCGAGGGTCTGCGGATCCAAATATTTCCCAATCCACACTTGAAAATCGAGCCCTGGTTCATCAATGGGGTGGCAATCCTATGGCTCATCCAATTCGAGGAAAGGGTTGGGCGGACAGATCAAGTGGACTCCGGGCCCTGGGGGAACATCATCTCCAATAATTATGGTCTCGGCCACGACGACCTCTACATACCGAACCGCGGCCGCGGCCGTACCGACAACAGCATCGAGATCAAATATTTCGACAAACCAGGACAGATCCTTGACAAGATGGCATTTTCATTTACTGGCGATCTGGGTTGCGAGTTTGGCCCGAGCACGACGACCTCGACCGGTACCTATCTGCAAGGTGTGGGCTGCCACGGTGCCACCAAGGACCGGAATTCGATTGGGGGTGATTATTTTGGGCCGGGAATCAATCCGAAGCAGAGTTTTGTCGGGTGGATGCTTTACGGCCGCACATGGTTCAAGAAAGATACGTACGGATTAACCATCGGCGGGGGGATGATCAATAATCCCGGACGCTATCTCGTGCTGCTGCCGCCGATCAATGGTGAAACTGCCTCATCCGCGGCCATCAACGCTCCCTACTTTACCGGGAATCCCTCGGATCCGTTCACGGCATGGGATTCGTCAATCACCTACGACTATATGCCAAGGCAGTGGCTCACTTTTCGCGGGGAGTACGACCACCGCCACGCGAACGTGCCCTCTTGGAGCGGGCGTGCGGCGTAACTCCCCCAGGGTCCGGGGGAGTGCCATATACAAACAATGGATCTCCCCAATTCTTTGCCTGCAACGACGGCAACACCTCCGGTGCCTTGACGCTCAGCGGCGCGCAAACGGCATGCGGAGCACAAGGTAGCAGCGTATGGTTTCCCGATCTGCGGAGAGACGAGTCGTTAGTCGACATCGATATCTTGGTCAAGTTTTAGTGTTGAAAGCAGGCTTCGCGGGGGGGGGGCCTGCTTTCAGCTTTTCAAAGGGCTGGAAGGAAGAAAAGCCTTCAATGATCGCTGGCTGGTTGTTCTCGTATCATCCCAGCGGTGTTCCTGGCCGGGTCTCGAGTGTGGCTACTCCCACGCCCGCTGCTGAAAAATCGGAGAGAGAAAAACGGCTTGCAATTGCAACTGAAGCGGCCAGGCAACTATTGCTGACAACGGATACGGACAAAAGTGGCAAAGTATCGAAGCAGGAATGGATGAAGTTTATGGAAGAAGAGTTCGGCAGTTTGGACGTGAACCATGGCGGAGAACTGGACGTTAAAGAATTAATACAATCCCGGATGCGATACTGCCCATCCGTGGGCAAATGACTTTTGCATAACAGCTCCGACCCCGGTCCCCACACCGAAGAAATCGGGCGCGCGACAACGGAAGCGACTGCCGCGTTCTGCGCCTGCAATCGCGGCAAGCGCCGCGTTCGCGGTCCTCGGTTTGTTGCGAAGTCGGTCATTCCTATTTTGACGAGCGGCATTGTAGTAATATGATGCTCGCTCAAAATAGTCCTTTCGAGCAACGCCATCATCGCGAAGCATGAAGACGGAGGCCAATGGAGCCAAGCGTCGGTAGGGGAACTCAAGCGGCAACGCTCAGCCAACCACGACCAGATTATCGAGGGCCACTGGCGATTGTGACCACGTTGTTTTTTATGTGGGGATCACTTACCTCGCTGAACGACGTGCTGATCCCATATGCTCAACACGTCTTCAATCTCAGACTTGCTGCGAGCATGCTGATTCAGACGGCTTTTTTCTCTGCCTACTTCGTTTTCTCGATTCCCTCGGCAAAAGTCATAGACTGGCTTGGATACAGGAAGGCCATCGTTGTGGGATTGTTGACGATGGTCGTGGCTTGTCTTGGATTCTATCCGGCAGCAACCATTCCTTCTTTTCCATTCTTTCTCGCGGCTCTGATCGTGCTTGCCACCGGAATTACCATTCTCCAGGTGGCGGCTAACCCCTACGTGGCGGTGTTGGGAGCACCGAAAACCGCTTCGAGTCGCTTGAATCTTACGCAGGCTTTCAATTCGCTCGGCACGGCAGTGTTCCCATGGGTGGGCGCCCGCGTCATTCTGGGGACGACGTCGGCTGCGATTGCGCAGAGTACATCGCAGGAAGCGACTGCCATAGTGAGGTTGTACGTTTATTTCTTCGCATTGGCGTTATTCATTCTGGCGATCGGCATAGGGATGTCGAACCTTCCTAAAATCGAGTCGGCGGAACACCGCATTGGCGAGAAGCTGAACGACTCTCTGTGGAAACACCCGAATCTCGTCTTCGGCGCGATTGGAATTTTTGTGTACGTCGGTGGTGAGGTTGCAATTGGCAGTTCCATCGCGAACTACCTGGCCCTGCCGAACATAGGCGGATTCGCCTCTGACATCGCCGACCCGGCAATGCGCTACCGCGCGGCATTGGCAGAGGCGGCCAGATACATATCTTTCTACTGGCTTGGCGCCATGATCGGAAGGTTCATTGGATCGGCGCTGCTGCAAAAGGTGAAACCAGGAAGGCTGCTCGCCTTGTTCACAATACTCGCGGTTTTGCTCGTCAGCATTTCAATATTGGCGAGCGGGCATGTAGCCATGTGGTCCATTCTCGCGGTGGGGTTGTTCAATTCGATCATGTTCCCGTGTATTTTCACCATGGGCATCGCAGAGCTCGGACCGCTTACCGGGGATGGCTCCGGCATCTTGAATATGGCTATCGTTGGCGGCGCCATCATCCCCTGGCTTGTCGGGAAAGCCGCAGACCTTATCAATCGCGTTTACTACCCGGCAATGACGCAGGGCGAGACCAGCTGGGGGCAAGGCATTCACTATGCACTCATCGTCGCCACCATTTGCTACTTGTACATTCTGTTCTTCGCAGTGAGCGGATCGAAACCGAACAGCGAGCGGTACGCCAAGCCCTAGCTGGGTCGGTCGCCGTTGTTGGAGGCGCTCTGCCGTTCGGAGATTGCCTGAACTGCGAGTAATCGTTACATCTCCGGAGGAACAACTTGCGAACAACCCGTCTCGCCCTTTTGCTGGCCAGCCTTATTACCTCAGTATTTGCGCAGAAACGTCCCGCGAACCCAGGCTCTCAGTCAGGCCAGAAGCAGCCGGAGACGGTGAGCGCGCCGGCTGCCGAGAATAGGAAAGACACAGAAGATGATGACCAGGGACCTTGGAAAGGGTTGCAGTATCGGCTTGTCGGTCCATTTCGTGGCGGGCGCGTGGTTGCTGTGTCGGGTGTGGTTGGGCAGGACAACGTCTATTATTTTGGCGCGGTCGCGGGGGGCGTGTGGAAGACGACCAACGGTGGACTCAGTTGGAAACCCGTTTTCGATAAACAGAAGGATGCGTCTCCGGCGATTGGGGCAATCGCTGTCTCGGAATCTGACCCGAACATTATCTATGTCGGAACTGGAGAGGCGTGCATTCGAGGCAACATCGTTGGCGGCAACGGTGTTTACAAGTCCATCGACGCGGGTAAGACGTGGAAGTTTGTTGGCCTCGCTGACACGCACGCGATTGGGCGCCTCGCTGTGAATCCAAAGAATCCGAACATTGCTTTCGTTGCCGCGCTCGGGCATCCATTTGCCGACAACGAAGAGCGGGGCATTTTTCGCACACTGGATGGCGGCAAGACCTGGGAAAAGGTTCTATATAAGGATGCCAAGAGTGGCGGCATCGATGTTGTGTTCGATCCCAGTAACTCGAACATATTGTTCGCGGCGTTGTGGCAAACCAGACGGACGCCATGGAGTCTCGACAGCGGCGGGCCAGGTAGCGGACTTTACCGTTCGAGCGATGGCGGAACAACGTGGAAGGAACTCAAGGGTCATGGACTGCCGGAGGGAATCAAAGGCCGCATTGGCGTCACCGTATCCGGCGCAAACCCAAATCGCGTTTGGGCGGTGATCGAGGCCGAGAAGGGCGGAATCTACCGTTCGGATGATGGCGGGGATTCCTGGAACTTGTTGACTGACGATCATCGTTTTCGCCAACGCGCCTGGTATTACTCACATATCTTCGCCGACCCTAAGTCGGCGGATTCGGTTTACATCCTGAATACGGGAGCGTATCGATCGAACGACGGAGGCAAGACGTTCGCGCGGGTGGGCGCGCCGCATGGGGATAACCACGGGTTGTGGATCGATCCGACAAATCCGAAGCGTCTGATTAACGGCAATGACGGCGGCGCGACGATTTCGATCGACGGGGGCGAGACCTGGAGCAGCATCTATAACCAGCCTACGGCGCAGTTTTATCACGTCACTACCGATAACCGATTTCCGTATTACATCTACGGCGCACAACAAGATAATTCCACAGTGGCTATTGCCAGTGCGAGCGCCGAAGGTGCTATCGATCGGCCGGACTGGTACGACGTGGGAGGCGGAGAGAGCGGCTACATTGCGCCGGATCCAACCGATCCGGAAATCGTATATGCCGGGTCTTACGGTGGGGAGATCACACGTCTTGATCACCGTACCCACGAGGAGCAATCGATCAATCCGTGGCCAGTGAACCCGATTGGATGGGCTGCGGGAGATGTAAAACACCGCTTCCAATGGACGGAGCCCATCGGTTTTTCCCCGCACGATCCGAAGACGATGTATTTTGCTGGCGAAGTTCTCTTCAAGACGAACGATGGCGGGATGAGCTGGACGATTATCAGTCCTGATCTGACGCGGAACGACAAGTCGAAACAGGCGGCATCTGGCGGCCCGATTACCAAGGACAACACTGGGGTCGAGGTTTACGACACGATTTTTTCGGTAGCGGAATCGCCGGTACAGAAGGATTTGATTTGGGCTGGAACTGACGATGGATTGGTTCAACTCACCCGCGACGGTGGCCAGCATTGGGAGAATGTCACCCCCAAGGCGATGCCGGAGTGGGGGACCGTGAGCATGATCGAGGTCTCTTCCCATGATGCGGGGACTGCGTATCTCGCGGTCGAACGCCACAAGTCGGATGACTTCGCGCCTTATGTATTCAAGACGACGGATTTCGGGAAGACCTGGACGAAGCTAATCGCGGGACTTCCGGCGAATGATTATGTTCATGCTGTGAGGATCGATGCGCGGCATCCCAGCTTACTTTTCGCTGGGACCGAGCAGGGCGTGTACATTTCTTTCAACGATGGCGCGTTATGGCAGCCGCTGCAATTGAATCTGCCGGTATCTCCCGTCAATGATCTTGTGGTCAAAAACAGTGATCTGGTGGTGGCGACGCACGGGCGCAGCTTCTGGGTGCTGGACGATATCACCCCGCTTGAACAGTACGAGGACTCAATCCCGCAGCAGGATGCACACCTTTTCGTGCCGGCTCCAGCAAACCATTCCGTTTTGCGCGGGTCTTTTTTTGCGCCCGGTGGAAGTGTTGGAAAGAATCCGCCGGCGGGAGCGGCCATCGATTACTGGTTGAAGGTTTCACTCAAGAAGCCGGATGAGACGAAAGCGAAGACTTCGAGCGGGGCTGGTGAGGGAACAGGCTCGACGAAAGAAGAGACCGTCACTTCTGCCGAGGCCAAGAAAACCGACGCCGAGGGTGAATCTCCGAAGATCACTCTCGAGATACTGGACTCTTCGGGGAAAGTTATCCGGAAGTTTCCCAAGAAGAAAGAAGAGGGTGGTGGGGATGACGAGGAAGACTTCTTTCGCCGGGACGCCAACGCGGGCAGTCTGCCGGCTGAGGCAGGACTGAACCGCTTCGTGTGGGATCTGCGGTACGAGGGCGCGACGAAGGTTCCAAAAGCTCCGCTTTGGGGCGGTAGCACTGAAGGTCCAGAAACGCTGCCTGGAACCTACGAGGTCCGGTTAACGGTATTGGGGAAGAGTTATACCGCGCCATTGGAGATTACGGCTGATCAACGGCTTAAGGTTAGTCAGGAGGATTTGACGAAACAATTCGATCTGTTGCTTAAGATCCGCGACAAGGTTACGGAAACCGATGATGCCATAATTCAAATTCGCAATCTTCGCGATCAGATCCATGCTATCAATGTGCAACTAAAAGGTGACCCTCGCTCGAAGGTCATTGCAGATGCCGGTAAGTCGCTCGATACGAAGATGACGGTTGTGGAGGAGGCGCTCATCCAGACCAAGGCCAAGAGCGGGCAGGATGTGCTCAATTTTCCGGTCCGACTGAACAATGATCTGGTCGCCTTGGGCGGGGTTGTGGGCAGCGCCACGACGGCTCCCACGAGGCAGTCTTACGAAGTGTTCGACATGGTCAGCAAAGCGGTCGATGAACAACTGGCGAAGTGGAAGTCTATTGTATCGAGCGATGTAGCGTCTTATAACAGCCTCGTTAAAGCGCAGGAGGTTCCCGCCCTCGTGTTGATGCAGCCAGAGGCCGACAAATAAGCGAAAGCCAGCGCTTTCTGGTTCGATCTGACCTGTTAACGCTTCCGTTAATACACGGAAGCCTGTATTGCCGCCTGAAGCAGATGGTCTACATTTGTCGAGGACAGCTCGAGCCCTGCCTGCATTCGTGTTAGTTCCGGAGTGACGGCGAATCCTTGAGCAGCCGCGCGAGATATTTCCCAACACAGCGGTTATGGCAACTCTCACCACTTCGGTGGTCTGCCGCGGCAGTGCCGAGGCTTTGTTGTCTTTGCAACCGGGTTTTCTACTTGCGGTAACCGTCATCGATGGACACCCGGGTTTTTAGCAGAGTTCTGTAAATTTGTCGGGGACAGAGAATCGAAACTGAGGTGTAGATAACTATGAATGCAAAGCCAGTGAGTCCTCAATCGGTGAAGCTTTCGGAAGTGTTGGCGAGACATGAGGATAAAATCCTCGCCCAGTGGATGCAGGAGATGAGTGGATCGGTGCGGCGCAGCGATTTGATCAAGGATGCCGATTTGCGCGCTCAATGTTCACAGGTCCTTAGACTGATGAAACAGGCAACCGAGTCGGCGGGCGCCAATTTCCAGTCACCGGCGTTCGACAGGATGCGCGAAATGCTCGACGAGATTTCGCGGAGTCGCGGTCAACAGGGATTCAAACCGGCAGAAACTGCGACCTTTCTCTTCTCGCTCAAACCGCCTCTGTTTACCCAGATTCAGGCCGAGCATAACGGAGATACCGACACAACCATCGCCGAATTGTGGTCGGCTACCGAACTGTTGGACGCCATGGGACTCTATACGATGGAAGCAGTTCAGAAGTTGCGCGAGGATACGATTCGGCGCCAGCAGGAAGAATTGCTGGAGCTCTCGACACCGGTCGTAAAGCTTTGGGACGGAATCCTCGCTCTTCCTATCATTGGCACACTCGACAGTGCGCGAACCCAGGTGGTGATGGAATCCTTGCTGCAGGCGATTGTGCAGAGCAATTCGCGCGTCGCGATTATCGATATCACGGGCGTGCCTACGGTCGATACGATCGTGGCCCAACACTTGCTGAAGACGGTGACGGCGGCGCGTTTGATGGGAGCCGACTGCATCATCAGCGGTGTGCGACCGCAGATTGCGCAAACCATCGTTCATTTAGGGATCAACCTTCTTGACGTCACGACCAAAGCAACACTCGCGGCCGCTTTCGCGGTTGCGCTTCAAAGGCTTGGAATTACCTTCACTCGCGAAGCGCACAATAACGGAGTGCAGAGAAACTAGGAGCTTCAATTGGAAAAGATTCCGATCTTGAAGATGGGCGAATTTCTCCTGGTCACAATCCAGGTGGATATGCATGACCGCCTGGCGATGGCCTTGCAGGACGATTTAACCCGGATGATCAGCCAAACTGAAGCGCGCGGAGTCTTGATCGATATTTCTACACTGGAGATCGTCGATTCCTTTATCGGACGTATGCTGAGCAACATCGCGGGCATGTCACGCATCCTTGATGCGGAGACTGTCGTCGTGGGCATGCAGCCAGCTGTGGCGATAACGTTAGTGGAACTGGGATTGTCCCTCCCCGGTGTACGCACTGCGCTGAACGTGGACGCGGGCATGGATCTGTTACGACATTCGGTCGACGGGACGTCGGAGACGTATGGCCATCGTCTCCACTGAGACTGTCCCGGTAAGAACCGAACCTGACGTGGTTGCGGTAAGACGACGCGTCCGCGAGGTGGCAGCGCAGCTCGGTCTTAGCCTGGTTGACCAGACAAAAGTCATTACCGCCGCGAGCGAACTGGCTCGCAATACGATTATTTATGGCGGCGGCGGCTCGATGCAGGTGGAGACGCTGAATGGGCCTCGCACTGGCTTGCGCTTAACCTTTGAAGATAAGGGCCCCGGAATCCCCGACATTGAGCTCGCACTGCGCGACGGCTTCACGACCGGGTCGGGATTGGGACTAGGGCTCGGAGGCTCCAAGCGCTTGGTCAATGAATTCGAAATTTTTTCCCGTCCTGGCGAAGGCACGAGAATCACAATCACGCGTTGGAAGTAGCGTTCTCAATGATCATCCCGGTAAACGAGTCCAGCCAAACGGGGGAAACCCGCCGCAAGGCGTTGGAGTACGCGGAGGGGCTGGAGTTGGGAGAAACGCGCTGCGGCGCCGTGGCGCTGGCCGCGACCGAAATGGCTACCAACCTGGTGAAGCATGCCGGTCGCGGGAAGATGTTGATTCAGCAGGTACGCGAGAACGGCGGCTCCGGGGTACGGCTCATTTCCGTAGATAAAGGGCCTGGGATCGCCGATATGAGTATGGCGCTGCAGGATGGACATTCGACCGCCGGATCGATTGGCGCCGGATTGGGCGCCATTCGACGGCTCTCCGATATCTTTGAGGTTTACTCAGCGTCAGGTTCGGGAACCCTCGTGCGTGCCGAATTTTGGAAGAGCAAGGCTCAGCAGGCGCTGGGGTCGGGAAACCTGCAGACGGCAGCAGTATCAGAACCGATTCAGGGTGAAGATTCCTGCGGCGATGGCTGGGGAATCCGACACTTTGCCGATTCTCTGATGCTTATGGTGGTGGATGGACTGGGGCACGGGATCTTCGCTGCTGAGGCTGCCCAGGAGGCTGAGCGGGTGCTATCGCTTGCCCAGGACGTTTCGCCGCAAGATATTTTGCAGGATGTGCATGACGCTCTTCGAAAGACGCGCGGCGCGGCGGTTGCGGTCGCCAAAATCCACCCGGGAAAAGGCCTCCTGTCGTTTGCTGGCATCGGCAATATTTCGGCATCGATTGTTTCAGCCGGTGCGAGCCGAAGCCTCGCTTCGCACAATGGCACCGCGGGCCACCAAATTCCGAGAGTTCAGGAATTTACCTATCCCTGGAACGCGGACAGCATTCTGGTTATGCATTCGGACGGACTCGGTTCTCGCTGGGATTTGGAACGCTATCCCGGGATCTGGAGCAAGCATCCGAGCATTATCGCAGCGATTTTGCATCGCGATTTCTGCCGAGAACGAGATGATGTGACGGTTCTGGTGGCAAAGACTGTATGAGCTTTGGGGCAGCTCCATGACCTTAAATCTTTTTACCATCGATATCCAGCTGGAGAATGATGTGGTGCTCGCGCGGCAGAAAGCGCGGACCATTGCTGCGAATTTGAAATTCGACCCGCAAGATCAAACCCGCATAGCCACTGCTGTCTCCGAGATTGCCAGGAATACATTTCAGTATGGTGGCGGGGGCCGGGCGGAGTTCAGCATCGTTGAGACAAGCAATGACGGTATTCCCGAAAAGATGCTTTCGATCACCCTTCGCGACAAGGGCAAAGGCATACCGAATCTCGATGAGATCATGGATGGCAAGTATGTTTCCCAAACCGGGATGGGACTTGGCGTGATCGGCGCCAAGCGCCTGATGGACCACTTCCGGATCGAAAGCAATGCCCGTCAAGGGACCACCGTCGTGCTGGGAAAAAAGATTCCCCACCGGTTTTCGCATTTCAAACCGGGGGAACTGGATAAGGTTCTTTCGAGCATCTCTCGCGCGTCCCAGGACCCTTACGAAGAGCTGAAACTGCAGAACAAGGAGTTGCTCAACGCATTGCAGGAGTTGAGGGCGCGGCAGGAAGAGCTGGCGCAACTCAACCGCGAGCTGGATGAAACGAATCGTGGGGTGGTTGCGCTCTATGCCGAACTGAACGACAAGGCCGATTTCCTGCAACGCGCTTCGGAGTTAAAGAGCCACTTCTTGTCGAACATGAGCCATGAGTTCAGGACACCTCTGAACTCCATCGCAGCTCTAAGCCAGATCTTGCTGGATCGCCTCGACGGGGATCTCACCGTCGAGCAGGAAAAGCAAGTGAGCTTTATCCGCAGTTCGGCGGAAGACCTGACGGAGCTAGTCAACGACTTGCTCGATTTGGCAAAAGTTGAGGCGGGAAAAGTCACGATCCGAACTTCCCACTTCAGGGTGGATGGTTTGTTCGCTGCGTTGCGCGGAATGTTACGGCCTCTTTTGAGCCAGAATTCCTCTGTGAACCTTGTTTTCGATGACGCGACGGATATGCCCGAACTCTTCACCGACGAGGCGAAGGTTTCGCAGATTCTTCGGAACTTTATCTCGAATGCATTGAAGTTTACTGAACGCGGCGAAGTACGGGTTTCGGTCGCACGTGGCCACGACGAGACGGTGGTATTTTCCGTAGCCGACACGGGGATTGGAATTGCCTCGGAAGACCAGGACCGTATCTTCCAAGAGTGGACACAAATCGACGGGCATCGGCAGAAAGGGGTAAAGGGCACCGGGCTCGGATTACCTTTATCTCGCAAGTACGCACAACTGTTGGGTGGAAATGTGTATCTTAAGAGCGATGCCGGTATAGGCTCGACATTTTTTGTGGCCATACCGGTTAACTTCAAGGGTGAAACCGAGGTGGTCTATGTACCGGAGGTGAAGCGGGAATTGGATGCCGACAAGCGTCCTGTGCTGGTCATAGAGGACAACCGGGAAGCGCTGTTTATATACGATAAATATTTGAAAAATACCAAGTTTCAGGTTATACCGGCGAAGGATTTGAAAGAAGCTCGCTATGCGCTGCGTGAGTTTCGGCCTGCCGCTGTGGTACTGGATGTGTTGCTACAAGGGGAACACTCGTGGGAACTTCTTCAGGAACTTAAGCAAGATCCCGCCACCCGGAACATCCCGATTTTTGTTGTCACCGTCGTAGACAACAAGGAGAAAGCTTTGGCTTTGGGGGCTGACGGATTTCATAGCAAGCCGGTCGATCGAAACTGGCTAATCCAACAGTTGGAGGGGGTTGTCCGGCGCCAGTCTGGGCGCCAGGTCCTCATCATCGACGACGATGAAACATCGCGATACGTCGTGAAGTCCGTATTGGGACCGACGGAATTTTCTTGCTCTGAAG
>Ga0302325_10023716_pt1 | contig 12777 bp, 10 predicted proteins | sample Palsa_T0_2_FD_201948 | JGI IMG/M metagenome (GOLD analysis project Ga0302325, IMG submission 201948) | Peat permafrost microbial communities from Stordalen Mire near Abisko, Sweden - Palsa_T0_2 | ecosystem: Environmental > Terrestrial > Soil > Palsa > Peat permafrost | place: Sweden: Abisko... | reverse complement strand
GCGTGCCCAGTATCGAGCCTGAGGCAGAGAACAGAGGAGCACCCACATACGAACGGCACTGGATGCCATTGTCCAGCACGATGCCGGACGCCCCAAAGCGGTGATCCGATGCGGCATCGCTGATGATGAGTGGCTTGGCATCGAGCAGCAGAAACTGGCACGGCGATCCGTTGCGCCGTATTTGCCGGCCGGTGAAGCCGACCGTCGACTTGAACCAGACGCGCGACCAATCAAGAAAGCCTATGAAGGCGTACGGCGCATTACAGATCGCAGCCGCCATGCGCGCGATCTCATCGAAGGCGGGGTCGGGAAGCGTATCGAGTATGTCGTATTGCAGCAGAGACTTCAGTCGTTCCGTCTCGTCATGCTGCACCGTCGTTGAACTTGATAGCATCGGACTTCTCTGCATCCTTCAATCACTGAATCACGCTCGATGAGCAGCGTATAACGATCAACTCAACCAGATACCGTGGGCGGATGGAGTGCGAATGGAAAATAGTCCGCGGCATCCAACGGGGAACTTTGTAATCGCCTTGGGGGGACGAGCGACAAGAACTGGGTACATCCTAACCTGAGAGCGGTCTTCCTGCATGCGGCAAGCCGGCAACAATTTCCCGGAGTTGCAGACACTAGGTTACTTACGTTCGCTGGAGTTCCCCGTTTGGCTTTTGCTAACCGGAAAGTAACGGTCGCCGGTAACAACCGCGTCACCAACCATTAGAGTGGCGTGTGTGCGTGAGAACTCTGATGTTGGAAGGTCCGGGCTTTTAGCCTCTGCGCTGCCGCGCTGCTACACTGCGCCCTGGGACCCCGCTTCGACGAGGAGCCGAGACAGCATGGTGATGGCGCGCAGGCATGCAGCAGTATCAGCCGGAACGGCTCTCTACTGCGCTGGCTTATTGGCTTCACTGAGCCACTCAACGGGCCACCTCCCCGTGCCCTTACGTCTGGCCGGGCTGGTATTGCTGGGGTGGGGCGCTTGGCGGCAGCGTTCTTTGACAGCCTGGATCTTCTGGGCCATGATCGCCGGCGGGGAATTGGGTGCCGACGCTCCCGCCTTCGCCGTCAGCCTGCGTGTATTCAGCGACATCTTCCTGCGGCTGATCAAGACCATCGTTGCCCCGTTGATTTTGGGTACGCTCATCACCGGTATTGCCGCCCATGGACAAATGCGCAGCCTGGGAAGGATGGGGCTGAAAGCCCTGATCTATTTCGAGGCGCTGACCACCATCGCCATGCTGGTGGGCCTGGCGGCTATCAACATCACTCACGCGGGTGTGGGGCTGGATATGTCGCAGCAGCATGCGGCAGCGGATTTCCCTCGGGCCGCCCAGGCCGCTCCTATGCGCTGGGATGAGGTGCTGCTGCACACGTTTCCCGAAAACATCGCGAAGTCGGTGGCGGATAACCAGATCCTGCAGGTAGCGGTCTTCGCCATCCTCTTTGGCGTGGCATTGGGCCGGCTGAGCGCGGAAAATCGCGCACCTTTGTTGCGCGTGATCGAGTCGTTGACCGAAACCATGTTTGCTTTCACGAATGTGGTGATGTATTACGCTCCCGTCGGGGTAGGGGCCGCGATGGCCTACACGGTGGGGCAAATGGGGCCGGGTGTGCTGCTTCATCTCGGCCGCCTGCTACTAACGTTGTATGCCGCGTTGCTCGCCTTTGGGCTGTTCGGCTTGCTGCCCGTCGCGCTGATGGCGGGCGTACCCATCCGCAGATTCTTGCGCGCGGTTGCGGAGCCGGCGACCATTGCCTTTGCCACCAGCACCTCAGAAGCGGCGCTTCCCCGGGCTATGGAAGCGATGGAAGCGCTGGGGGTGCCGCGCAGGATTGTCGGTTTTGTCATCCCCGCTGGCTATAGCTTTAATCTCGATGGTTCCACGCTCTACCTGGCGCTGGCGTCGGTTTTTGTTGCCCAGGCAGCCGGTGTGCACATGGGCTGGAAGCAGCAGATGTTCATGGTCGGAACACTCATGCTCACCAGCAAAGGCGTGGCTGGCGTACCCCGCGCTACGCTGATTGTGCTGCTGGCGACTGTCGCCATGTTCCGGCTGCCCGAAGAGCCAATCTTTGTCATCCTGGGTATCGACGCCCTCATGGACATGGCGCGTACCACCGTCAACGTAGTGGGCAATTGCCTCGCGTCGGTGGTGGTGGCGCGTTGGGAAGGCGAATTCGGCTCCCAGGCGCCGGCAATCGAAACCATGGACGCCCTCCCGGTGGCAGAGGCGTAGGACCGGGAAGTGCATAGGAACAAAACACCCCGCGCAAAGATAATGTGGGGGGTCCGGGCAAGCTTGGTATACTAACGGATCAGAGAGCTTAGGCGCACCAGCAGGCCCCACCCGGGGTCTTTTTTGATGGTGTGATGAAGACGCTAGCGGTAAGGGCATATACGAGACACCATGGGGAAACTACTCGATACGATTCACTCGCCCGCGGATATCAAGAGCTTTACCGTGCCGGAACTGGAGGCACTAGCCCAGGAGATTCGCGAGCAGCTGATCCTCGTACTATCGAAGACGGGCGGCCATCTAGGGCCGAACCTCGGCGTCGTCGAACTGACGCTGGCTATGCATTACGTCTTCAACACTCCTTCGGACCGGTTTGTCTTTGACGTAAGCCACCAGGCCTACATTCACAAACTGCTCACCGGCCGCCGTGAGCGTTTCCGCACCATGCGCCAGCCTGGCGGACTGAATGGCTTCATGCTGCGCACGGAAAGCGACCATGATTGCTATGGCGCGGGCCACGCCGGCACCGCTCTCTCTGCTGCCCTAGGCATGGCGGTGGCGCGTGATCTGGCCGGAACCAAAGAGAACGTAATTGCTTTTGCCGGCGACGCGGCCTTCACCAACGGGATAAGCTTTGAGGCGCTCAACAACATCGCCCAGCAAACCAAGCGCCTGATCGTGGTGCTCAACGACAACGAGTGGTCCATCGATCGCAATGTCGGCGCGATCGCCAATTACTTGCACAAGATTGTCACCAACGAGCGCTACACCAATCTGCACGACTCCGCGGCCCGCCTGCTGGAAAAGCTGGGCGGCAAGACCGCCCGCCAAATGGTGCGCAAGGCAGAAGAGGCCGCCAAGGGAATGCTGTGGCCCTCCTTGCTCTTTGAGGAGTTTGGGCTCACCTATTACGGTCCGCTCGATGGCCACAACATCGGTCTGCTGATCGAAACATTTCAGTTCCTCAAGACGCAGGAGCGGCCTGTCCTGCTGCACGCCATTACGCAAAAGGGCCGCGGCTTTCAGCCGGCGCTTGATAAACAGAAGAAATTTCACGGCCTCGGGCCCTACGACCCGGACACCGGGGAGACCACCCCCGCGGGGCAGCGCACCTATTCCGAAGTATTTGCCGACACCCTGGTCAAGCTGGCCGACGAGGATCCCAAAGTGGTGGCCATCACCGCTGCCATGCCCAACGGAACGGCGCTCGACCTCTTCCGTCCCCATCACCCGCGCCGGTATTTCGACGTGGGCATCGCCGAAGAGCACGGTGTGATCTTCGCCGCCGGCCTGGCCACCATGGGGTTCCGCCCTTTCTGTGCCATCTATTCCACTTTTCTGCAGCGCGCCTTCGATCCCATCGTGCACGACGTTTGCCTGCAGAACCTGCCGGTCGTCTTCTGTATGGATCGCGGTGGGCTTTCCGGCGACGATGGACCGACCCATCACGGTCTTTTTGACATTAGCTATCTGCGCGGTGTTCCCAACATCATCCACATGGTTCCCAAAGACGAGGATGAGCTGGCGGACATGATGTACACGGCGCTGTTGCAGCCGGGACCGACCGCGGTGCGTTATCCCCGGGGCACGGGACCGGGAGCGACTGTCAAGGCGCATCCGGTGGCCCTTCCGGTTGGCAAGGCGGAAATTATCAGCGATGGCGATGAGGTGGCAATTTTCGGCCTGGGAGCACTGCTGCCGCTGGGGCAGCAACTCGCGGCGGAGCTTAGGCAGCAGGGGGTTTCTGCGGCCGTGATCAATCCCCGCTTCGTCAAGCCGCTCGACCGCGACTTAATCGCGGACTACGCTCGCCGCGTGGGCGTGATCGTCACCCTGGAAGATCATGTTCTGATGGGCGGATTTGGCAGCGCCGTCCTCGAAGCGCTGAGTGAAATGCAACTGGAAGTACCTGTGGTCCGCATCGGCTGGCCTGACCGTTTTATCGAGCACGGCAAGGTGGATCAATTGCGCGCCAAGTACGGCATCAGTGTCGAAGCCGCAATGGAAAAGCTGGCGCCCTATCTCCAGCAAAGGACCCGCAAACGGCTCGTCGCCCGCTAGCTCCCTACAACGGGCCCTTTGCCCCCTCACTAAGGACGGGTGGGCCACCGATGTTGACCGCTAAGTCCATCGGACGAATCGAGAGCCAGAGGAAAAGAGCAGTGGAATCCCACATCTCGCGAAAAACGAGCGAGATGTGGGCCACCCGTCCTTCGTGAGAGAACCTACTCCACTAGTCCTATTCCTTTGTGGGCTCCGACAAAAGCACCGGCAGCATTCTCTGCCGATAAGCAAATAACGCTCGTATCTGCCTCTTTATCGCCAGCGCGTTGGCCAGTTCGCCAAGTAGACCCAACGGCAGTTCGTACTCCACTGCATCGGTAACCACGGTGCCTGCAATACCTTCGCGGACCTCTTCCCGTGTGCGGTGGCAATGGCGAAAGTACTTGAAAGGACCTCGCCGTTGCTCATCGCAGAAGAAATCATTCCAGCGAAATTCCGCAATATATGCATCCCATCTCAGTCTTAATGGGAAGATTGGAATTACCCGAAAACTGATGGTGATCAGTGAGCCCTTGCCGGCGGCAAAGCCACTCGCAGCGCAAGCCAGAGGGGGCGGGACACATTCTGCCATCTCCACCCGGGCATCTTGCCAACGGGGCATCAGTGGCGGGAGATTTGCCGGGTTGGCAAAAAAGGTAAACACTTTTTCCCTGGGATAGGGAAGCCACTGTTCGGCTTGGAAGTGGTGCCGCATGGATCTAAGAATAAAGAAGAACGACGAGAAAGGCAGGCGCCCGGTTGGGCGCCTGCCTTCGAGAACCGCGGAAGCAAAAGAGCCTAATTGGGCATCAGCACGGTATCAATTACTTGGATCACGCCATTGGACTGAATGACGTTCGCGATCGTAACCGTCGCTGTTCCACCCTTCTCGTCGGTGAGAATGAACTTGCCGCCCTGCATCGTCGCGGTCAAAGTGCCGCCTTCAACAGTGGTCAACGTTGCCTTACCGCCGCCCGCCTTGATTTGCTTGGCGATGTCCTTGGCGGTGAGCTTACCGGCCACCACGTGGTAGGTGAGAATCTTCTTCAGTTGGTCCAGGTTTTCCGGCTTCAATAGCGTATCCACCGTCCCAGCAGGCAGCTTGTCGAAGGCTTCATTGGTGGGTGCGAACACCGTGAATGGTCCGGGTCCCTCCAGGGTGTCGACCAGGCTGGCGGCCTTGACTGCGGCGACCAGAGTGGTGTGATCCTTGGAGTTCACGGCGTTTTCAACGATATTCTTGGTGGGATACATCGCTGCACCACCTACCATGGGATCCGCCTCAGCGGACGCGTAATGAGCGGAAAATCCTAACATCAGAGCTACGGCAACTGCGAGCACACTTTTCTTATTCATGGGTATTCCTTTCACTTGATCTTGCGTTTTCCTGCACTGGTAGTACGGGCCGGAGTGGCCAACGGATTCGTTGAGCTGTGATGAAAGCCGCCTGGGGACGCTGTCCGGCGCCGGTGTTGAACAGGCTGCTAAAGCCACTCAGTCCTGGTGACGTAATCAACAACAAGGAGCAGCTTTGTCTGTGAGCATCGCAAACGCCCGGCCGCTGCATCTGGGCAGGATCGGGTCAGGTGTCATGGCTTGTCCTTTCGCGGCCTGCTCTGGAAAGGGAGCAACCAAATGGGCATTCAGCCCCGCCTAATCCCTAGGGTGTATCATCAGCTTGAATGCAGGGTTGAATAATACGGCGCTTTGACAACGCATTCCCATCCAAACCGCAATCGCTGGCTTATCGCAATTGGCGCCCTGAAGCTTCTGAAGGCGGTGCTCTTCGTCTCCATGGGTTTCGGCGTCATCAATTTATTGCACAAAGATATCGCCGACGTTTTATTGCGGGCCACCACCGCCCTTCGCTTCGACCCCGAGAATCGCTTCGTCAACATGCTGCTCGAAAAGTCGGCTTTCCTTAGCCCTCACCGGCTCAAAGAGATCAGCTTCGCCATTTTTCTCTACGCCGCGCTGGACATCATCGAAGGCACCGGATTGGTGCTGGAAAAGGAGTGGGCGGAGTACTTTACCCTGCTCCTGACCGGATCGTTCCTACCCTGGGAGTTTTACGAGATTATCCGCCATGTCACGGTGCTGAAGATCGTGCTCACCATCCTCAACCTGCTGGTCTTTATCTATCTCGCCATTGTGGTCAACGATAAGGTGCGCGCCCGCCAGCAGACCCCGGCGCCGGGCACTGATTAAGAAGGACTTCGAGCAGGTCTACAACTTAAGTACCGTATGGCCTGCCTGAGTTTTGCCCACTTGACAAGTACATCTCGCGCAACCTGAATCAACTGATACAACACAACATATTGTAGATAGAACATGTTGTGCCCAGACAGATTGTAGTTTTTGCAGCTAGCCCGCGAAACCCTCTCTTTCTCAAGGATTTGCTGGAATTTCCCCTTTGACAGCTCCCTCAGCTGATCTAAGATGTGGACAAAAGTGGTCCAAAGTGGGAACAAAGAATCAATTCTGAGCAAAGACTACTGATTTCCTTACCTACTCGAGGCAACAAGCGATGAGAACAGGGAATCCGGCCCCCAGGGAAGTGTCAAACCCGAGCCCCGGGAGCGAGCGCAAGTGAACCGCAGGGAAGGCAAGGCATCCGGATGTTTCGTGGCAATCACCCAACACGCGTCGATGAAAAAGGGCGGCTCAAGCTGCCGGCGGAGTTCAAGCGCCTGGTCGACGAGCGTTACGGGACGCAGTTTTATATCACCAGCAAGGATGGACGGCGGGCCGAGATTTACCCCTTGTCAGAGTGGCAAAAAATTGAGGAGAAGGTGGCGCAGATACCCAGCATGAATCCGGCCAGAAAGAAGTTCCTGGACCGGGTCAACTACTACGGGCAGATGGCGGAAATGGATGCACAAGGGCGCGTGCTGTTACCCCAGATCTTGCGGGAAACGGCAAAGCTGGCCGGAGATGCAGTGGTTTTTGGGCAGCAGACGTACCTCGAAGTGGCCAATCACGACGAGTTCAAGCAGTCCATGGAAACTGATCCGTTGACCGCAGAAGACCAGCAGACATTGGCGAGTTTTGGACTTTGAAGTAAACCCCCCAGGGGGAGCACATGGCACCGGGTAGCGAGCGGCATGTGCCGGTTCTTTTACAAGATGCGATCCGATATCTGAATGTGCGCCCCGGCGGGACATACGCGGATGCCACTCTGGGTTTGGGAGGGCACGCGACAGCCGTCGCCCGGGAATTAGGCGGTGAGGGCCGGTTCATCGGCTTCGACCGCGACCCCGATGCGCTGGAGTTGGCGCGGGGAAGGTTCCAGGCACTGAGCGAAGAGCTGGGCGGGCGGATGCCGCAATGGCAGCTCCACGGGGAACCATTCTCCGCCATGAGCCGCGACATCGCCGAGGGCAGCCTCGACGGACTGCTGGCCGACTTTGGGGTCAGCTCCATGCAGCTGGACTCAGCGCACAGAGGGTTTAGTTTTCAGGCGGACGGGCCACTCGACATGCGGATGGATCCGCGGAGGGGCGCGACTGCCGAACAAGTGGTAAACCAGGCCGACGAAAAAGTTCTCGCCGACCTGATTTACGAATTCGGAGAGGAAAGGAGATCGCGGAGATTTGCCAGAGCCATTGTCAGGGCGCGGCCGATCAAGACCACGGCACAACTGGCCAAAGTCTTATCAGCCGCCGCCCCGGCGATGAAATCTGAGCGAGGCCGCCATCATCTCCATCCGGCGACCAGAATTTTTCAGGCGCTCCGAATTTATGTCAATGCTGAGCTGGACGAGATAAAGGCGCTGTTGCAGGCGGCGCCCAGGCTGCTGAAGCCGGGAGGAAGGCTGGTAGTGATCAGCTTCCACTCACTCGAAGACCGGCTGGCGAAAGATGCCCTGCGCGAGGGTGCGCGGCAAGGGATTTTTGAGGTGCTCACGCGCAAGCCGGTAACGGCGAGCGAAGAAGAGACGGATCGCAATCCACGAGCCCGCAGCGCCAAGCTGCGGGCCGCGGAAAGAACCGGGAAACAACTGGAATAGGTACCTACGGATAAGCAGTAGCGGTTATTTAGAACGACAGGGACTAAAGCATTTTGCTAATGGTGTAGACCAGGAGACTGAACCCGACGCGGCCATTCCGCCAAAGAATGGCCGCACATAACTGATCCCACCGGATCACAGTATTAGCAAAATGCGTTAAAAGGCGGACGGACAAATGGCGACTCAGGCAATCGCAGCATACGACCTCAAGTACGGATCGAGAAGATACAGTGAGCAGGTGGCGGAGCGGAACCTCTATCTGTTCGCAGCGCAGCAGCGCGCCCGGCGAGGGCCGACTCCAGAGGTCTTTTGTTGTAAGCGCCTGGACAATTCCCGCCTGGTGAAGGCGGCCGATCCGGTGCGTGTGCGCGAGATGCGTACTTTCACCGCGGCCATGACCGTGCTGTTTGTCTGCATCATGTTTTACGGTTGGCAGCACTTTAGCGCTATTGAATATGGATACCGGGTGGAAGCGGAGAAGCAGCAGCGCAACTTACTCGAAGAACAGAATCGGGAGTTGCGTCTTGCTGAAGCGCAACTCTGCGACCCACACCGCATCGATCGCATGGCCCGCCAGCTGGGACTGGACGCACCCCACCCGGGCCAGGTGGTTCGCGGAGACAGCGCGTTTGACTCGAACGTGCCTGTTGTTGCGGAAGCAACTCCGTTGCCCCACTTACGCTAGTTCCGGCTCTCCCGGCAACGAAAGAGGCCCCACATCTCGTTGCTGTGTTCTGGTTTTGTATCAGCTAGCAGGAGGAGAATTTTGACCGATGATAGGGCCACATCTCGCTGCTATGTTCTGGTTTTGTATCAGGGCACGACTTTAGTCGGGCCGTAAAAAGCCACAGCATGAGGGCTTCAGCCCCCGCTATCGTTTTTTCGTGAGATGTGGGATACCACGAACCTTAACCGTTATAGCGCACGATCGCACCTTGAACTACGGTGGGGATAAGTTTTTAAACGGCAGGTCCCGGTGAAGCAGTTCTTGTTTTTTCGCCAAGCAACGCGCACGAAGGCGCCCGTCCCGGGGCAGCGGGCGGGTGCTTCGCCTGCTGGTCCTGTACAGACGGGAACCGTCCGCCGCCGCCTCGGCCTGCTGCACATTTCACTCTTCTTTGTCTGCTGGGTAGGCTTGATCTGTGGCCGCCTGGTATGGCTGCAGGTAATTCATCACAAGGATTTTGTGGACCGGGCCGCCCGCCAGCAGCAGCGCACCTTTGAGGTCGCGCCGCGCCGCGGAATCCTCTACGATCGCAATCTGCACGAGCTGGCCATGACCGTGCTGGCCGACTCCGTCTACGCCGTGCCGTCGGAGATCGCGGAGCGAGGCGATCCGGCCGGAGACGCCAAGCGCCAGGCGGTTGCCAATGCCTTGGCCAAAGTCGTGCACACTGATCCCACCGACCGCTTTACGTCGGCGCATCAGATTGCGGCTCGGCTGAACGCCTCGAGAAACTTCGCCTGGATCGCACGCAAGCTCGAGCCCGCCGAGATCGCGCGCGTGAAGGCGCTGAATCTCAAAGGCGTTTACACCCAGAAAGAATTCAAGCGCTTCTATCCCAACAGCCAGCTCGCCGCCCAAGTTTTGGGATACGTGGGCACCGATGACAGCGGTCTGGGGGGAATGGAGCGCAAGTTCGACCACGACCTGCACGGCGTTCCCGGCCGCATGCTGACTGCGCTCGATGCCCGCCGCCACGTGCTCGATAGCCAGGAGCGCGAGCCTGACCCAGGACAAAACCTGGTGCTTACTATCGACGAAAATATTCAATTCATGGCCGAGCGCGCGCTCGACTCCGCGCTGGCACGCACTCATGCCCTGAACGGCACCGTGGTGGTTCAGGATCCCAATACCGGGCAGATTCTCGCGCTGGCCATCCGTCCCACATTCAACCCCAACGACTTTCGCCATGCAACCACGAGTTTGCTCAAGAACCACGCCGTGAGTGATGTCTACGAGCCGGGCTCTACCTTCAAGCTGGTGACCTACTCCGCGGCGTTAGAACAAAAGTTGACCAACCCGGATCAAATGATCGATTGCCAGGGTGGCAAGATGGAACTGGCGGGCAGGATCATCCACGACAGCCATCCCAACGGTGTGCTCACTGTCTCCCAGGCCCTTTGGGAATCGAGCGATGTGGCCGCAGTCAAGTTGGCCCTGCGCATGGGCCCGCAAAAGTTCACCCAATATATTCACGACTACGGTTTTGGATCGCGCAGCGACATCGAATTGCCGGCTGAGACGCGAGGCTTGCTCGCGCCCGTTCGGCACTGGTCAGGATCGAGCATCGGCTCGATTGCGATTGGACAAGAGGTCGCGGTGACGCCTATCCAATTGGTCTCTATGGTTTCCACCATCGCTAACGGCGGTGTCTACCTTCCTCCGCGCATCCTGATGGAAAAAACGGGCAACACCGCGGGTAAGCTGCATCCAGCCGCGTTTCATCCCCAGGGCGAACTTCCTGATCCGCTCCCAGCGGGAGCGCACCGCGTAATCTCCACCATGACCGCCGCCCAGATGCGCAAGATGATGGAGGGTGTGGTGCTGTATGGCACAGCCAAGAATCTGGCGCAGTTGAATGGCTACACCTCTGCCGGCAAGACCGGCACCGCGCAAAAGATCGATGTGCTGACCCATCGCTATTCCAAGACGAAATACATTGCCTCGTTCGTCGGCATAGCGCCGGTGAACAGTCCGGCAATCAGCATTGCGGTGATCATTGATTCCCCGGAAGGCAACCACTATGGGAATGTCAATGCAGCGCCGGTATTTCGTGAAGTGGCACAGGAAGTGCTTGAATACCTGGGCGTGCCCCACGATACCAACGTCTTTGCTCCGACAGATCTGGCTAAGGCAAAGGAGGCGCCGGAGATAGATGAAGCGCCATCGGATCAGGCTGGGGATCTTGACGCGCTATTTGCAGAAATCAACAATCTACCCGCTGATGATCCACTCCGCGGGAAGGTAAATGGCCAGCAACCGGTGCCTTCCGCGGCCAGTGAGCTGACGCCGGGCACAGAGCAGGCGCAAGCGGCGCCAGCACCTGCTGAGAAGACGGGAAGGTCCATTCCGGAGAATGCCGTCCTGATGGCTCCGTCTTCGACTCCTGTACCGCCCGCGGCCGCGGAGCATACTGCTGAGGCGAAAAAAGAGACACCGCCGCTTGAACTCCCCGTCACCGCGCACGAGCCGCATGTCTCCGGTCATGGTGTCGTCGTCGATGCCGCGAACCGCGTCGGGGTGCCCTCGTTTCTGGGTGAGCCCTTGCGCGCGGCTATCGAATCGGCCAGCACGGCCGGCTTGGCGTTGCAGATTGTCGGCAGCGGCATCGCCCGGGAGCAGGCGCCCGCACCCGGCAGCATGGTGCCCCTCGGCACCGAGATCGTGGTCCGCTTCACCCGCTAGACCCGGATTTCCTGTTACGCTGCACTGAATAAAGCCGCGTGTGCGCCTTTCCGTGAAGAAAGGCGCATGAAGTGCGACAACGCCACCAAGTTCTACAGGAAAAACCGGGGGAGCCCCGCACTGGATTTCCCATACACTGTTTCGAGTATGCAAACGGGCGTTGCCCGCCCGGTGAAAGGCGTGACGCATGGGACGCGAAGCTACATGCCACTGTAAGTGGGGCGATGAGGAAGCTGACTGCAAGGTTCTCCTGGAAGGCAGTGAGTTGATATTGCGTCTCGGCATCCGCCGGCGCGTTCCGGTCTCTTCCATGGCCGGCGTCTCGGCCCGTGGGGAAAAGCTTGCATTTCGTGTCGGACAGGATGATGTAGAACTGCGTCTCGGTCCCGAACTTGCACAGCGATGGGCCAAAGCCATCGCGACTCCCCTCGCCAGCCTTGCCGCTAAGCTGGGAATCTCTCACGCGACGAAACTGAAGGTCATCGGAAAGATCGAGAGCGAAGAGCTAAAGAGTGCAGTCGCTGAAGCGGGCTCTGTGAGCGGAAAAGAAGCGAACCTGATCCTGATCTGCGCCAATTCGCGATCAGAGGTGGATCACACTTTGGCTCAATACTTTAAAAGTAAAACTTACGGCGAGCCCTTATGGATTGTGCATCCCAAAGGACCGACCAGCGAGGTCAAAGAATTGGCGCTGAGGGAGTTGCTCCGTAGCCGCGGGTTTATCGACACCAAAGTAGCGTCGGTGTCAGCAAAGCTGACAGCCATTCGCTTCATCAAGCGTAAGGAATAAGTTTTAAGAGTAGGTCTTGAGATTACGAGCTTAGCCTGCTGCAGAAAATTCGCTGAACGAAGAGCACGGGCTTACAAGTTGCAGAGAAACTGCTGTTGGGTAAGTCCGGACTTCACAAGCTGCGGAAAAACTCATGCTTTGTATCAGGGCACGACTTTAGTCGGGCCGTAAAAAGCGGTACGGACCGGGCAAGTAGGTAACAAAAGGTACCGGGCAAGTGGGTAACACTTTTCGTTCACAGGGCAGGGCAGGTAGAAGAGAGCATGCCCTGGAAAGTGACGGATGTGGT
>Ga0302325_10023715_pt1 | contig 12777 bp, 12 predicted proteins | sample Palsa_T0_2_FD_201948 | JGI IMG/M metagenome (GOLD analysis project Ga0302325, IMG submission 201948) | Peat permafrost microbial communities from Stordalen Mire near Abisko, Sweden - Palsa_T0_2 | ecosystem: Environmental > Terrestrial > Soil > Palsa > Peat permafrost | place: Sweden: Abisko... | reverse complement strand
CCCGACGCGAAGGCGTTGAGCCACTTCTACGCGGAGCTGCTCGGCAAGCCGGTGACGTACGAGGCGGACGGGGTCGCCATGATCGGCGAGGACGGCGCGCAGCCGGTGATGTTCCAGCAGGTGGAGCGGTACACCGCGCCACGCTGGCCGGATCCGGCGTACCCGCAGCAGATCCACCTCGACGTGACGGTCCAGGACGTGGATGCGGCGGAACGGGCCGCCCTTGACATCGGCGCCACCCGACTGGACGGCGCCGGCCCGAACTGGCGCGTCTACGCCGATCCGGCCGGCAAGCCCTTCTGTCTGGTGTGGACGGTCTAGGCGTGCCGGGGAGCCTGGCAGCCTGTCTGGCTGTGCGCCGGATCGGCGCCGTGACGGCGGTCAGCCAGAACGGCATCCAGCTCAACATCACCAAGCAGCAGGTGAAGGACCTGCCGTCCGGCTGGCATCGATCACCCGGGTGAGTAGCGGGGCCTCCTCCGTTCGGCTAACAGGAGGGCGGGCCTGAGCCGTATGGCCGTGCGCGCTTGTTCGCGTGCGTAGGCTAGTAGTGACGGCAGATAGCGATGAACGGAAATCGCCGATGGATGGTGACAACCTGAAATGCAGCTTCTGTGATAAGCGGCAACGTCAGGTCGAGATTTTGGTCGCCGGTCCCGGCGTCGCGATTTGCAATGAGTGTGTAGACCTCTGCAATGAGATCATCGTGGACGCGCGGGCTGCCAGTCCCGTGCCACCGCGAGGCCCGGGGCGAGCACCGGGCGCGCCATAACCTTGTGTAACACGATCACCAGCTTGGAAGTCTGGGACTGTCATCCGGGCCGTTACCGGTGGCTCCGCGATACTGGGCTCTGACTCTGCTGCTGGTGTGGTGGACACCGTGGGTGGAGATCGCGTGGTTCCTCACTCCCGTAGTCGGCACCGCTGGCCGGATCATAAGCCGCTGGTCCTCGGCAGGGACAGGAGACGAAAAAGACGACAGCCACCAGGATGGGGGAGGAGCAGAGAACAGCTGAGCATGCCATCTACTGTTTGGGCGGCAGCGACCGCGCGTACCCAGTGCCCCGCTCCACCCACGGGGTGAGCTGGTCGTTGGTGAGCAGATCATCGGAGCTGACATGCAGCCATCCGGGCATCGGCCGACCGCGCATCTCCACCAGGCTCGCCGTTGTCGTCGCGACCAGGGCATCGGACTGCTGTGGATCGACACGGACCATGGCGCCGCCCTGGCTGCTGGCGGCGATCGCCATGTTGCCGGCGATGAGGAACGCGAGGCCGCCGAACATCTTCTTCTCGGTCAGGTCGGGAGCGTTGGCGATGAGCCGCCGGATACGATCGGCGAGTCCCGATCATAGGCCATGCCGGTGAGCCTACCCAGCGTTGCGGAGGCGGCGCGGGTCCTAGCGTGGCGGCGGCGAACTGCGGGCTCATCGGCCGCCCGAACTCCATTCCGGTAAGGGTGGCGGACAAGTTGAAGGCCTCAGTCTGGCCGATCGTAATGAGCAAATGCCGGTCCTCCGACACCGCCCACCCGTCCCCGAGCGACAACCCGGCAGGCGGTCAGCTCCAGTGCCCGGCGGGGCCGTGCGGTCCTTGATGAACGACAGCGCCAGGTCTTCTTTGCTCACGAAGTACCGGAAGAACGTGCGCTCGGAGCACGCGGGTAGAACGACGGCACACCCTGGTAGGACTACGCTTGTCCTCTAGGGCATCCCATCCGGGGAATGACTGTGAGCACCTGCAATGCCGCGGAGAGGAAGGCGGGCATGTTCGAGGCAGGCGATATCCGGGAATGGCGGGGCTACGACGTTGTTGACTCTGACGGCCACAAGATCGGGGAGTTGGAGGCCGTCTACGTCGACACGAGCACAGACTTGCCAGCGTTCGGAACTGTCAAGGTCGGGATGCCTACCCGGCACCGGCTCGTGTTCGTTCCCCTTGCTCAGGCGACCGTGGGTCCCGGATACCTCAAAGTTGCTCACGACAGAAAGAAAGTGAGGGATTCTCCCTCGATCGGCACTGACGGCGAGCTGCCAGCGGCCGACGAAGAGGCCATCTTCAAGCACTACGGCCTGACATATCAGGCAGGCGCCAGCGGTGAGCGGCAACTGGCCCGCCGCTGACCAGTACGACTGAGCGGAGCATCAGATGCTTGCCTTGTTCCTTCTCCTTGTGATCGTGGCGATTGTGCTCGGCATCCTGGGTGTCGTCGTCAAGGGCTTCCTGTATCTGCTGATCATCGGCATTGTCGTGTTCCTCGGCGCTCTTCTCCTGGGTGCCCTGCGAATGCGGCGGCGCCCCCGGAAGTCTCCGGCGCGGTAATCCTCGCCAATCTCCGATACTGCATTGATTCGCCCCCTTCACTGCGGCGCGGACAGCTCGGCGATCTGGGCCCGCGCCGCGGCGATGAGCTCGGCGTTGGTGTTGGCATGGCCGGCCAGCCCCCAGCCGCCGTCCGGTGCCTCGGTGAGCAGCACCCAGGTCCGGTCCACCAGCCCCGGATCGCCCGCGGCCGCGGCGATGATGTCGGTGAACTGCCGCACCACCTCGAGCTGCTTGTCCCGGTCCAGCGCGCCCGCGTTGGTCAGCACCTGGACCCGCACGTAGCTGCTGTCCCCGTCCACGTTCGACAGCGAATCCGGCGGCAGGTCGTGCACGAACGCCGCCGTGTTCTTACGGAACATCGGGATGTCCGGCACCTGCTCGATCCGCATCAGCGTGCTGGCCAGGTCCACCGCCAGCTTGTGCTTGTCGGCGAAGGTGCCGGCGCTGGCGTAGGCGTCGATCATGGGCATGGCGGCCTCCCGTGGTCTGATGCGTGTGTCGCATCGCGTACTCACATCCTTGACTATGACGACCATCATAGTCAAATCGCGAGCAAGCCTAGAGGCGGCCGGCCTGGTCCCGCAGCACCTGATGGACCGCGTCGAACGGCCCGTAACTCTGCTCGGCGCGGCTCAGCGCGACCGCCCCCTCACTTGCTGCGATCAGCAACGTCGCGAATGGCTCAGCGGCCGCGGCGGGCACGCCGCCAGTCGTCAGCACAGCCGCGAGCGCAGACTGCCAGCTCCGGAAAACCTGCCCCGCCGCCCGCAACAGCCCGTCAGCATCACCAGAACTCCTCTGGCTCCCCGCCACCGTCACCGCCAGCACCGAACACCCGGCGGTGAACTGCGATCGTTCCAGCACCGCCCGCCACATCGCGAAGAACCCGTCCACGATCTCCACCGGGCTGCGCCCCTCGAAACTCCGCAGCAGCGCCACCGCCCGGCCGCCCGCCACCTCGATCGCCGCGGCGATCAACTCGTCCTTGCCGCCGGGAAAGTGATGGTAGATAGACCCGCGCGGCGCGCCGGACGCGCTGAGCACCTCGGTGAAGGAGGTGCCATCCAGGCCGTGCTTGGCCAGCAGGATGACGGCGCTGTCCACCATCTGCTCTCGGACGCTGCGCGCCATCACCGCCACCTTCCGCCCGCCAGGGCTTTGCTGATTGAGTCAGATCCTAGGCTCGCCCGGCACGACTGCTAGGCGCCCGCGCCACCGCGAGCGGGACAACGCGCACCGATGCCGACCAAGCCCCGCTGGTCACCACGGACCGCGGGTGAGAGGATGGGGTGGTGAGCAGCAACCAAGACAACCCGATGCGTCAGTTGGCCGCGGCCTGGGAGGCCGCGACGACGGTGGCGACCGAGTGGGCGGACCGGACGGCGGCCATCACGGCCGAGGCCTTCCACAAGCTTGCCACCGACCCAGCAGTGCGCGCGGTGCTGGAAAGCTGGCGCATCTCGCCGCTGTTTGCCCGGCGCGACTGCGACTGCGACTGCGCCAGGTCGCACCCGGCCGACGTCGGCGTCTGCGACCAGCATGCGGTGATCACCCGCCACCTCAGCACCGACGCGACCAGTAGCGTCGACGTGCGGCTGTGCGCGCCCTGCGCGGTGGCACAGGGCGTCGCCGAGCTAGCGTAGCGAGAGCCCCGGCTGGCCTGGCGAGAGCCGAGCTGGCCTGGCCGCCGCGGCTAGGCCAGGGTGGCCCGGGCGAGGTCACCCGGCCTCTTCCCAGCCTGCGCGAGCACCTCTCCGGCGGGTGACCAGATCGCCGACGATCCGGCCGTGTCGTTGTATCCGCCGCCGGTCGCCCCAGCGAAGCTGGCGAACGCGACATAGGCCCGACAGCGCTCCGCGATCGAGACTGCGCGGCGCTCCTGCTCCGCCAGCTCGTCGGACCGGTGCACCAGCCCGGCCAGGTAGAGGTCGATATCCAGTCCGGCCATCCGCTCGACGTGTTCGCCGATGCCGGTGTCCCGGCAGATGCCCACGCCGATACGCCAGCCGTCGGCCTCGAACGCCGTCGGCTCGTCACCCGGGCTGAAGCGGATCGCCTCATCGCCGCCGATCCACTGCTTGCGGTAGAGCACCGTCACCCCGCCGGGGCTCACCGCGAGCATGGCGATGTACGCTCTGCCCCCCGGTCCCGGGATCGGCGCGCCGACCATCGCCGTCGAACCGGTGGACGCGCACGCCGCCACGACCGGATCCAGCGCAGCGTCGCCGGGCTCGACCAGGGCGGCGTCAAGCTCGTAGCCAGTTAGCGACAGCTCAGGGAACACGACGACGCGAGCCCGTGCGTTCACCACCGCCCGCGCGTGGATCACCCCATTGGCTCGCGCGTCGCCCGGCACGCACTCAGGCTGGGCAACGGCCAGACTCAGCGGTGATCGCACCCCATCATCTTGCCATCGGTCACGTCACCGCCGATGGCGGCATGCTGATCATGAGGCACTGAAACTCGAGCCCTCGGTCCGGTCCGGTTTCCCGGCGCAGCTTTCCCCGAGGACGGCAGCAAAGACGCTGAGGTAAGTCTCACGCTGCGTGGCCCAGCCATTCCTTTGCAGGGCGAGCTTCCCGTTCTCGGCGAGTTCCGCCCTGCGGCCGGGATCGTGGCGGAGTCGCCTGATGGCCGCGGCCAACTGGGCCGGATTTCCCGGCTCGAAGTACTCGATGACATCATCGTCATAGGTTTCTGAGACGGCCCGGAGGCGACTGGCGATCACGGGAAGGCCGAAGATCCAGTAGTCGATCATCTTATTGGTGTGAACCAGGTGCGAGTATGGCGACGCCTTCTGCGCGACGATGCCAACATCAGCCGAATGCAGGATCTCAGCGAGCAGGGCACGGCTCACCCACCCTTCGAAGCGCACCACGTCTTGCAGTCCGTTCTCTGCGATGGCCCTGGTAATTTGGCCGGCCAGCGACCCGCGGCCAGTTATAACGAAGCGCAAGTCAGGAATCTCGTGGCGCAAGAGAAGCGCCGCCGCAATGATCGTTTCCTGTCCATAACGTTCTTCGATCGTGCCATGACAGACGGCGATGAATTCGGACTTCCCTTCGACCCGGGTAGGCGCTACGTCCGGGAGTATTGTACCTGGATCCGCGCCGTTCAATATCACCGTGATACGGTCTGGCGCGGCGCCCCGCTTAACGTACTCTTTTTTAAGCTGATCAGTCACCGTGAAGGAGTGATCTGCAAAGCGCAGAGCCCATTGCTCGATAAAGACCAGGACACGGCTGATCCAGCCCGCCCCGAACAGCGTTTCTGCCAGCTCCGGCGTCGGCTCTGCCATGTAGGCAATGACCCGGCTGCCTAGCAACTTCGGTACCAGCGCGGCAAACACGAGGAAGTCCGGCATCGAGTTCGCCTGCACCACGTGATATGGCCGGCGAAGGTGCCGGACCGCCAGCACTCCTGCCGCAAGCATGAAGAAGCTGCCATAGTCGAAGGCGTGACGAGCCTTGCTGCTGCCCCTGCGTCGATTCGTCGGCAGGCTGATCACCGTCACACCGTTGACGACAGCCCGGCGCGGGCGGCCGAGACCGCGCATGCATATGACGTCTACATCAAACCCGCCGCCAGCTAAGGCCTCAGCCTCACGCCGCACGTCCTCGTAGTCGTCATCCTGACGGAGAATGCATGCCCGGGGCCGCGCTACCGGTCCGGAACGCCGGGTTTGCCTGATCGAGAACCCCCTAAATTTGACTGACATCACGCCGCACCAGTAACAGTTTAGACTCAGTGGCAACGCCAATAGAATATAGCCAAAAAGGTCCGTTTGCTTGGTGCGGCGTCATTACCGGTGCCGAGCTGGTGCGGTCGATGAGGCGGGATCGCCTGATGGTTCTGTTTGGACAGGATGGGCATGAAGGCACCGCGCTGGCGTCGGTGGCCAGTCCGGACCGGGGGAGCGGCATAGACCCACAGGCCGCGGCCGGCGCCGCCTGGCCTGGGCACCCCCTGGCCGGCGCCAGGCAATCCTGATGCGAAGTTGGTACCTCGACCCTGAACGTCATTCCTGATAACGTCGTCAGCAATCCGGAGTGAAATTACGGTGCCGGGATGAATGGCATATGGAAGGTTGGAAGCATCTGCGCAATGGTGACTGAATGGCATTAGTGGGGGCGACACTTAGCTTGGAGCAAGCCATTGGGGGGTTTGACGACGTGAGCCGTAGTACAGATCGCCGAGTCCGGCGGGGTTTCCGGCGTGCCTAGTTACCTGATCTGGGGCACTGCGCTGGCGCTCGTGACAGGACTGCCCCTTGCCTGGAAATGGCAGCTAGGCGTCTTCCGGGTCGGCGTGTATCTGCTGGCCGTATCGACGCTCGCTGCGGTTGCGCTCACCGTGGTCGGCCGGTGGCTGGCACTCGACGCGGTCACCGGGACCCTGGCGATGTGGGGCGTGACCGCCCTGGCCGCCGCGGCAGCTTTGCTCATCGTGTTCTTCAGGGATCCCGAGCGGCCGGCTCCCAGCCGCCAGGATGTCATCGTCAGTCCCGCCGACGGCTTGGTGGTCTACGTGCACCCGGTCCAGCCAGGCCAGCTGCCACTGGCCGACAAGAAGGGCCGAACCTGCACGCTTGGGGAACTGGCTGGAACCACGCTCGGCGACGGAGACACGCTGGCCATCGGGATCTCCATGAACCTGCTCGACGTCCACGTAAACCGCGCACCGGTCGGCGGGCGCGTCCGGCTCGTCGAGCATATCGCGGGCACGTTTGGCTCCCTGCGGAACCCGGAGATGGCGCTGACCAATGAACGGGTGACCACGGTCATCGAGGATGGCGACCTTCAGATCGCCATCGTTCAGATCGCGTCCCGGCTGGTGCGGCGCATCGTGACCAGGGTGTCGAAAGGCGACGTCCTCCATCTGGGCCAGCGTATCGGGGCCATCCGCTTCGGATCCCAAGTCGATCTGGTTATCCCGGCGCATCCTCAAATCAGGTTGACCGTGCAGGCCGGCGAGCGGGTGGTGGCCGGCCAGACGATCATGGCGCTGATCACCACGGGATCGGCCGCGCTATGACCGCAGGTTCGCCCGGGAGGCCATTTAGCCTCGATCCCACCGGACCACTTACTGTGGGAGGAAGCCATCAAATCACAATTCTGGCTGTATCTGGCATATAATCATGTTTGGCATCATCGTCGGATTCATATGGACCCACGACGACTTGACCGTCGATTTATGGCAACAGCGGACGAGACTCTGAGATGACATATAAGGTAAAATTCGCGCGCTCCAGAATCCGGCAGTCTCGGTCTAGGGGCCAGGCGAGACGTCGCGTCGCGATCATCCGACAGAACTATATATACGAACCTATGGTGCAGCGCGAAGCCGAGGCGCTCGTGGGCGCAGGATTCGACGTCGAAGTGATGTGCATGCGAGACCACGACAGGCCGCACCGCGTCGTCGTGAACGGCGTGACGGTCACCAGCCTGCCGGTGAGCCAGCACAAGGGGAGCAAGGCTCGGTACGCGTTCAACTACGGTTGCTTCTTCGCCCTCGCGGCCGGCACACTGACGATGCGGCATATTCGTCGGCCCTATGCGGCCGTGCAGGCGAACACCATGCCGGACTTCCTGGTATTTGCCGCCCTCGTGCCCAAGCTCTTTGGCAGCCGGGTCGTCGTATACATGCACGAGCCGACCCCGGAGCTGGCCGAAACGCTCTTTGGCCCGGGTTTGTTGACTCGCCTCCTGGCTTACATCGAGCAGCGGTCCCTTCGGTTCGCCGACCATGCGGTAACCGTGACGCCTCAGCTCAAGCAAAGGTATGTTGAGCGTGGCGCTGAGCCAGATCGCATCACTGTAGTGCTGAACTGCGTAGACCCAGCGACGATGCTAGCGGACTGGACACCCGCCACGGTCGCGGCCAAGGACGAATTCATCGTCGTCTGCCATGGCTCGGTCGAAGACCGGTACGGACAGGACACAATCATCGAAGCCGCAGCCCTTCTCCGCGACGAGATGCCGGATCTGCGGGTTATCCTCACCGGCCGGGGGTCGCAGGTTGCTGAGCTTCTCGCGGCCATTGCCGCCAAGGGGTTGCAGGACGTGGTGCGGTTTGAAGGATGGGTGAGCAGCAATCAGCTCAACGACATCCTTCATTCGGCTGATGTAGGCATCGTCGCGCAGAAGGCGTCGCCGTACTCCCACCTCGTGCAAACGAATAAAATGGTGGATTTCTGGATCTTCGGCCTCCCTGTCATTGCCAGCCGACTTCGAGCTGTGTCGGAGGTCTACGATAACGAGGTCATTGAATACTTCGAGCCGGGAGACGCGGCCGGGCTGGCCGCGGCTATCAGGCGACTTCACAACGATCCGGATCGCCGCGTCACGCTTGCCGGCAACGGCAAGCGTGCCCATTTCAGGAATGGGTGGGCAACTCAGCGTCCCATCTACCTCGGCGTCTTCGATAGTCTCCTGAGGCGAGATGACGACAAGAGTGAGCCTGAGAACTTCCAGGCGACCCTTACTTCAGTGACCGCAGGTGCGACCGGTACCCCGCGCCATAGGCGGTAGGAGTACCGGCGTAGCTGGTAATCAGGCTGGGACCGGTTGAGCAGTTGAAGTCGGTGTTCCAGGCCCAGGCCAGGTAGCTGGTAGACCGGGCGTCGAGCCACTTCATCAGCGGGTCGATGTAAGTGTCGGCACAATTATTCTCGCCCATTTCACCCACGATGACCGGTACCTTAGCGATTACCGGCGCAATCTGGCTGTTCCAGCAGGAGAGTGATGCACAGCTATTGAAGCTGTACGAATGCCAGGAGGCGGCCAGATTGTGATCAGGGTCAGTCGGCTCGTACCGTAGCCACTGGCTGAGATCGTTGGCCCACCCTACCCCGGCGATCACGATGACGTTGTTCGCCCCGGCTGAACGAATTACGTTTACCAGCTGCTGCATTCCGGCGACCTTATACAAGATGCCCGGGCAGGCACTGCCGCCGCGCAGCCAGCACTGCCAGGCCTGGGTTTCGCTGCCCGTAGCGGCCTGCGGGTACGGCTCGTTGAACACATCGAAGATGACCGCGTCATTGCCCCTGAAGGTCCGGGCCACCGAGGCCCAGAACGGGACCGACTGCGCGGCGTCCGGCATCGGCTTCTCGCACGTCGCCGGCGCTGATGAGCAGGACGCTGAGGGGCCGTTGTAAGCGCCGTCGGTCCACTGCAGATCCAGGATCGCGACCATGCCGTTGCGGTTCAGCAGTTGCACGTATGACTCGACCGCCTGCTGGTACGTCGCGCCGCGGTACTGGCGCGGGACGTAGGACTCGCCATTCCAGCAGGCCTCGTTCAGTGGCACGCGGACGACGTTCACGCCCCATTGTTTTATCGGGGTGACCGAAGCCTGGTTCATCGGGCCATCCCAGATGCCCAACCCCTGCACGCAGCTGTACTCTCCGCCGGAGCGGTCTACACCGTGCAGCACCACTTGCTGGCCGCTCGCACATACCAGCTGGTTTCCTGACACATGCAGCTGCGGGGCGGTGCCGCCGGTTCCGGTACATTGGCGGGTCTCGCCGGAATGGGTTATGTGGATCACCAGCCCGATCGTCCCGGCCAGCACGCATGCGGAGAGGAAAAGGGCGCCTAGCCAGGCCGACCGCGGCCTGAGCACCTGGGACTTAATCAGATCCGGTCTGTCTGCGGGCCGATGGTCAGGCTGCAGACCGGGATCGTCTCCGTCCGCTATGTCGTCGGTGATCGTTCCCCCCGGACTTGAGGCCATTTACCCTAGGCTGGTCTTAGAGTATTGCCTGCCCTTTGCTGTGATTAGGACGCGGTGTCGCAAGGCACATACCGGGACTACTCAGCCGCGGGCGGTCCTGAGGCCGCCTGAACCCCGTTGGGGGAACCGCCGTTCGACGGGACGCCGTTCGACGGGGCAGCCGCCGCAGCAGCATCGGCATTGTGATTATGCGACCGCTCCGCCGCGATATACATCGTCGGCTCATCCTCGCTGTCGGTGGCCGTCCCCTCGTCGCCGGGCAACGGCTCCTGGTCACCGGGCGTCGGCCGCGGTGCGGCGGCCCTCCCAGCTGGTGCACCAATCCGTTTCCACGTCCGAGGTGATCGGTCATGATTGCCGGCGATCGTGACCGATTCGCTTTCCCTGACGTCGACTTCCTTGGCCGTGGTGACAGCCGCCGGGCGGATGCCCTTAACTGGTGCCGGATCGCGCTGCCACGGATGGGGTACGCGATTGAGAACGCCCACAATCGCGACCGGCGCCGTTCCCGTGATTTCCTGGACGGCAGCGGTCACGCTCGCCCGTCGGGTGCGGCGCACGTCGGCCACCATCATCACGATGTCACTGACCGGTACCAGCGCGAGCGGATCCGAGACCGCCCGCAGTGGGCCGCTGTCGACGATAATCACGTCGGCCAGGACTTTTAGCTGTGAGAAGGCCCGCCGGAGCCGGGTCACGTCGAACAGGTCAGCTGGGCAGTCTGCGATGGTGCCAGCCGTCACGATTTTCAGGCCAGGCGCGAAATCGGTCGACTTGACCACGTCGCCAATCCTGGCCTGGTCGGCTAGCAGGTCAGTCAGCCCTGGCTCGTCTCGCGCCTGGAACTCATCGCTGAGCGCTCGGTTCCGTAGGTCGGCGTCTACCAGGATCACGTTGGCGCCGGTGAGCGCGATAATCGCCGCCAGGTTGATCGCCACTGAGGTACGGCCCTCGCCTGCCTGCGGGCTGGTCACGAGCAGCACTTTTCCTTGGCTATCTGTGGAGGCGATCAGCGGGCTGACGCGAGCCCGCAGATGGCGGTAGGCATCTGCCTGCGCTGACCGCGGAGCTCGGAGGACGCCAGCCTCGGGCCGCGCGGAGCGGCGGCGGCGCAGGTCCGGGATCTCGCTCAGCACCGGAGCATTCAGGTAATGCTCAAGATCGGCTCGATCCCGGACCCTGTCGTCGAGGCGATCGCGCAGAAACGCGGTTCCGATGCCCAGCGACAGCCCAAGAACCACGCCCAGGGCTATCAATTCCAGCTTGCGCTTGCCTGACTTCGCGCTCGGGAATGGCGCGGACGTGACAATTGTGACGTGAAGAGGGTCATGGGCCCGCACCGCGGCGGAACTCCCGCTTTCGTTACGGTAATCGCGATAGGCCGCGGCAGTGGCGTTCGCGCAGGCCACTGCGGCCCTGGCCGTCGGCTCTGAGCACGCGATCAGCAGAATGTTGGTCCCGTCTTTATTGGTTACGCTCAGGTGCAGTTCACCGGGACTCTCGCCGAGTGCCGATGCCGCACTGGATACGACACTTCCCGATGTCGCAACCTGCTGCTCGGTGGCCAGGTTCGGCGTCACGGGCACGGTGCCAGTAACGATGTTCGCCTCCACGTCCACTGCGGCGGCAGTGGAGAATCGAACGGGCTGGCCAGCAGCGAATGCCCAGCCTCCCGCCGTGCAGGCCACGGTCGCAAGAACGATCCAGAGGGCGTATCGTCGCAAGAAGCTCATTACCGCCCGGCCAATCTGGTTCGGTTCACGTCGCGGGCTCCTGGTTTGATCCGCCCGCGTGACAGCCTTCTCGCCACTGGTCGAGGCTCCCTTCCTTTTGGCCTCTAATTTGGACTATCACGATATTTAGGTCGCCGCCACCTTGCCCGGCAGGGCGATCAGCGCTTGCCCGGCGGGCGGTCGCTGCGGTCATACCAGGACCTTCTGTGGCCGAGGTACCTGGTCGGCCTCCGGCGCCGGGAATACCGCATCGGCCGGGCCGGCCGCGTCGGCGATGATCCGGTCACCGTCCGCCTGCGTCCGGCGGCTGGGCAGCTTTCTGAGCAGGGCCAGGATCAGGAAGATCGCGTCACCCGATCCGCGGTAGGTCAAATGCGGGTCGAAGATCATCATGACCGCCTGCGACGATATGGCGGCCGCCAAGGCGAACCCGACGATCCCGGCGGCATCGGCGCGCCGCGCGTAGCAGAATCCCTTGCGGACGAGCGCCCATACAAATGCGAGGTAGCTGCCGAGCAGAGGGAGCCCGCCCCCCCAGAGCAGCCAGGTGTACCCGCTTTCGATCCACACATATCCGTACTCCTGGTCCGGCGCGTAAACGCGGGCGTCTGGCCGCACCCCCAGGATCCAGTTGTAGTCGGAAAACAGAGTGGGCCAGAAATAGCCCCGGAGATTCTGCAGCCGCACGACCCAGCTGTATGGAAGCTGGGCCCCGCCTTGGAAGCCGCTGAGCCGGATTTCGATCACCGGCCACAACAACACTCCGCCGAGGAGCACCACGGGAACGGCGTAAAGCACGATCCGGCCAGATTTCGTGAGTATGACGATTACCGCAACGGCCACCAGCAGGCCGAGTACCGTGGCGAACTCGGCCGCCGCCAGGACGCTGAGTGGATAGATGGCGGCGAGACCTATGAGCAAAAGCCGACGCCGATGACCTCGTATGATCATCGCGATCGCGATCGCGAGGTTGAGGATCGCG
>Ga0302325_10023713_pt1 | contig 12778 bp, 12 predicted proteins | sample Palsa_T0_2_FD_201948 | JGI IMG/M metagenome (GOLD analysis project Ga0302325, IMG submission 201948) | Peat permafrost microbial communities from Stordalen Mire near Abisko, Sweden - Palsa_T0_2 | ecosystem: Environmental > Terrestrial > Soil > Palsa > Peat permafrost | place: Sweden: Abisko... | reverse complement strand
TGACTCGCTCGCTTAACAGTGCACCGGTCCAGTGCAACCGCTAGTGGCAGCTCATCGAAGATGGAATGAAATGGATGATCCTTACAGTGATGTAGTTGTTGAACGGAATGTTAACCTCCACAGCTTCAGCAACAAGTTCCTCAATATCCTTGAGCTTGTGCAGCTTGTATTTGCCCATGACGTACTCCCTGTCCGCGACAATCATGCGTGCCATGAGGCCACCAAGAGGGGTGATACCATTTCGCTCACCAATACCTAAAACTGAGGTATCGATATGAGTGGCACCAGCCTCAAGAGCGCAGTAGGCATTGGCAATTGCACAACCAGTATCATTGTGGAAGTGTGTCTCAATATCACAGCTTACAACACCTCGGAGAGTTCGGATCAAATCGTAAACTTGTCTTGGAGTCGCACAGCCCACAGTATCCGCAATTCCGACTCGGTTAACACCAATCTTGTCGACAGTCGAGTAAATTGAGAGGAGATCGACCAAGTTGGAACGGAATGAATCCTCGGACGAAAATCGGATTTCGATATTGTGTGACTTGACAAAGTTGATGACCTCAATCGCAGTGTTTGTGATATAAGTCATGTCTTTGCCGTGGGAGTGCTCCATCAGGTAAGAAGAAGTACCGATGACGACGTCACTGGAGCTATTAGAAAAAGCAATCAACGAAGCCGAGACCAAAACTCACACTCCATCTACACCAGTCTGCACAGCAATTCGAGCATCGTCCATATGGCATCGGATATGTGTGAGAATCTGATCAATTTAGCCAATGCGCGAAAGTGTACGTGATCCAACATCACCAACCTTAGCCTTCAAGCCCAGCTTGCAAATGGCCTCGCAATCAGCTCTTGACTGCTCGGATGCAGCAGGTGAAGTCAATTCAATCTATGCCAATTGTATTAGCAGATATCTCGAGTTTGCCTAATCCATAGTGTGACTCACGTAGTCAACGCCGAAATCATCCAGAGCCTTGGCGATCTCGATCTTCTTCTCCGTGTCGAAAAACGCATTGGCAAATTGTTCACCCTCTCGCAGAGTACTCTCGATGATCTTGAAATTCGATACGTTGCTCAGGAAGTCGCCGACAGGTTGGTATGGGTTCGCGCGGTGAGGATGGGGGTTGGACTTGGTCTGGACGGCGGTGAAGCCGGGGTGGCCTGTAAAGTGAAGAATTAGTCACTGCTCTCGCCGGTGACAATTGAAGCTCTTACTGTTATTGCCATTGGAAGATCCATTGGTACTGTTTGAGGCTCCGTTGGCCTGGCCATTGCCATTAGCAGCAGGCTCAGGTTCGCACGAGGGGCACATGTTAGTCGATGTGGGTGGTTGGAAGGCGACGAGCGGTGGTGAAAAGAAGCTGGAAGTAAGATGAATTGAGCGGAAACGAGGGAGATTTCCTAGTATTTGTAGTGGTTTTGGCAAGAAAGTGACAGAGTCGAGTTTTGCCTATGACTCTAACTCAAATGTGGGGAGGAAAAGAAAAGCAAAGGCGTCTTGCATGGATAGTTCACGCCCGCTGCAAAAATCGAGGGGAACTTCACAAGCGAGCCGATGATCGGATTGCAAGCCGCTAAAAACGTCATTGGTTAGCGGGGTCAATCACGTGCTGCTGACCAGCGGTGAAGTTGCATGCTTGCAGTGTTACACACGGCCAGGAAAAGCAATATAAATTCTCTTTGCTATTGTGTCGGGCGTCAACTGGGCGAGGAAGGGCGTAAGTCACTTTTGGCGTGAGGACGGGTGACCCACGATTGCACGTGACGCGTACATTGGGCAAACATTCTCACCGAGTTTCTGAATTTGGCACAGCCTTGTGTGCAGTACCTTGGTTCTCTTGCACTACCATGCATTATCATTCCTTTAATCTCGATTCCCCAAGCTCAGCCTCCCCATGATTCTATCACACCTCGAAACCGAGTATCTCTCAGACATCATTCCCTCTGATCATTGGTTGTCATACCAGGGTGTGTTCGATTTTCGATCCTTCAAGTCCACACCATTCCCGAAGCTTTGCATAATTGAAACTTGCCCATAAGCAGCTCGTCATCTCCACAAGTGATCAACTTTGTCCCGATGTTGATAGCAAGCCGTCGACCAAAATGGCGGAGGATAAAACATTCTTTTACATCGCCGATTGCCTAGTTGCATGAACTGGCACCATACCTTATCGTTCGGGTCTCTCCACGTTGGTGTTGCTGCCTTTTTCTTCTTGATATTCAATCCTTCGGCGAGGCTAATGTGTCCTTTGGTCCTGAGGTTGTATTGCTCTCCTGCTCCCATAACTTGATGATATGGGAGATTTTGGAATCGTAGAGAAAACGTTTAGCTAGCTGTGTTAAACCCATCAATCGATCTTAAGCCTTACGAAAAGTATGATGTAAGAGGAAGATGAAAGCCAAATAAAATGTACAATACCGGCCGAGTACAATGAATCACGCAAGTTTCCAAGCGTTGGTTCAGAACAAAGAGCGCGAGGGGTCTAACCTAGGTAGTCATCTAGACTTCAAAGAACGAAGCCAACGTCTTGTTATATTCAGCAAGGAAGAGCAGAAAAGACATTTTCGAGTAATATTTCCATTGTCTAAGATTCCCACATTTTACATACAAGATCCAAATCACAGCTCTCGGAGCTGTATAAACTCCAAGCACCATACCATATCCCATAATTCTACAAACACAAAGGCCGTTCCATTCATCATTCATAATCGTGTAAGAAACATGAAGATAGAATGTGATGTATAACAGAAAGGAAATCCATGAAACAAAATTATAAAAGTTTATGTAAAAAAGATTGGATGTGAAAGTCAAATCCAAATCTGAAGAGTCCCTTCTAGGACAATTAATGTTATCGAGCGTTCCGCGCTTTCGCGCTTTTAGGTTTTCCAAATTTCTCTTTCAGAGCACTAATACCGCTCTTTAAGCCCAGAGATTTTGGTATTGACATCGTTCTAGTAGGTCGAGGCGATTTAGGTTCAGAAGCTGCAAAAAAGTTAGGCGCGGAAGTCTGTCTGGATTACTTTCACATACCAGAAGGCCTCCGTGATTTATCTGGATTCTTTTTGAAAGACCACCTCTTTTTAGGTTTAGAAGCTTCAAATGCGACATGACTATCTGCTCGTGCAGATTGCACTGAAATCATTAGCAAGATATCAGGGCCTGCACTGTGAACCAACTCACGTGGATCTAGGCCATCGGTCTCTTCTGCAGGAAGTGTACCCGCGAGTTCGCTCTCCTTGAAATCGAGCAGTCGATGAATCATCGAGAATCGCTTTCCGATATCCTCGTCGATTCTCGCTATCATCCAATCGGCAGACTTCTCTCCTGCAAGATTGGCCTTGAAGTTCTCCTGCAGAGATTCGAAGGCCGTTTCGAACTTTTCCACACCAACAAGAATGTCATGCATCCTCAGTTCCCAGCTCTCCTCCTGGACATCCGTATCCTCGCTCTTGGCCTTGATTTGCGCTTTGAAAAGCTCCAGGGATGCGCGCCACTTGTCCTGGACGGCATGGTCCCGGAGATATTTGAATGGGTTCAGCTTCTGCCACGACTCAATCTCATCCAGATCCGCCTTGCTGTTCCCACATACGGCGACATCAAGCTCGTAACATGCCTGGAGAAGTTGCCAGAGAGAGAATGCCGCGATAGGATGAGCTAAAAAGAAGCTTCCGAAATCCAAATTCTCGAGATTCTGCTCCGATCTCAGATTTGTCGCTGCGTTGTCGATGGCCTTTTGATGCCAGTACAAGATCCGCTCCTGCCATTCCTCCGAATAGATGTCCAACGCCTCATCGCTGTACTGAGAATCGTAGTACAGGTAGATAGCCTTCTGCTTTTCCTTCGGATCAAAGATGCTCGGATTCGAGCTTGTAACGGCTATCGACTCCATACTGCTTTTCGAAAGAAGAGCTTCGTTGATCAAGAATGTTCCAGCCGAAAGTGGTGTTATCACCCGCGATATATATAAAAAATGAAGCAAGCAACCACACTCCCCCGGATTGTCAAAAGGCGCCTCGGCTCATATCTTGTGATGGAATAGACTATGATTCACAATGGCTATGGAGAAGAAGACCACACGATGAGTCCTGAGAGTTGTAGACGTGACTTGAAGCCTCGTGTTATCCCGAATTATGGGAACATTGGGGAGGGGCGCAGCGAAAAGGACAGTCAAGCGCGGGCGCACAAATCCCTGCAGTTAATGCAGCCACACTGCCGGTCTGGTCACCTTCGGTTTCAGACAAATCAGAGGCCGCCGAATGAGGAGCCTGCCGGATCTGAGCGCGAAGGGCTGTGCGGCCTTGTGTGGTCGTTGTCTTTGTTGCGTGAAGCAGCAATGCCACGCGCGAGGCAAATTCGTATGTCCCGTCATACGCCGGCTTCCTCAGCACAGCAAGGCGATGATTGTTTGATCCTCACTTAACTTGATCGCAAGGTCAATAAATTAATACGACATTTCCGCGGAGTTTTAATTGTGCAGGGCTTCAGAGCCCAGCCCAAGTTTGATATCCTCAGGCTCAACATCCCGGCATCGCGATCTGCGAACCCCAACTTTCCAGCGGCGGTGTCGTTCTGGGCAGATTTAGAGTCGTTTTCGACGTCTGTGTCAGCTTGGATAATATGGCCCCCAAATCACCATACGACTGTACTCTAGGGCTGTGATGTTGTACCATATTTCTGCCTATGTCAGCTCCCGCGCACCAATCTCGGCTGCCGGGCGGTCGCCTGGAAAGCATAGCCACAGCGACTCACCGCATCGTACAAATTGATTGGGAAGGACTCAACCATTTTCCCACAAATAAAACCGCAGGAGCTGCACCATGTTGCTCCTGCGAACGGCCCGTCGTACAGCATGAGGCTGCAGATTCCAGCGAAGCATGCAGAGAATCAATCAGTCTTGGAGCCAGCCTTCCGTTATGCCTCGGATCCTAGCATCGACTACCATCTTTTTCTACTAGATGGAAATAAACAAAGTACTTGGATCTGAGCTATGAGAACAAATCTGATTGTACCATAGTTTTGAACTCAGCGATCAATTCCTATTTGTGTACTGCCTTTCAAATGGTTGCTTGAACACAAATTATGTGGATATTTCATGAATTGAGAGACTGAGTCACTGTCGTAGTCTCAACTCCTGATCTATTCAAGGCCCTTTCAGATAAAACCATTTTCAATGATGCAGGCACAAGGAACTGTTACAAGTCTCTCTTGCCACCATCCTCGTGTTCGATGTACTCTTAGTTTGCTATTGGCTTCGCAAGCAATCTCGCCACGTCGGCGTTTTAGGGTCCGGGGCATCGATACGCTTTTGTACCTGCTTCAAGAGACCTCTCTTTCTGGTTGAACTTAGGAGTTTCGTGTCCTTGTTCATACCTGGGAGATCAGGATGGCAGCTTGAAAAATTGTCTACGGCATCGTTTGCCCCCACTAGTGTTTGTCGGATCTCGTGGCGCAAAGCTGCGTTCAATGTAAGAGCTCGTACCATTGTTCGTCGTACACCTAAGCGAACATATGACTACCTTACTATAAAGAGCGCTCCCCACCAAAAACAGCTGTAGCCCACTCTCCTACACTTATAATAATTAAATTTTAAGGTCAGAACGTCGTTTTCGCATTAAAATTAAGTGATTTAATATATAGTTACCATTCCTTTAGACTCAATTACGTCTTCCAGCTTACAAGTCAATCTCTTAGTCAAATATCTCTACTTTTTAGGATCAATCTCGCTTTACAGCTCTTGAACTACTTCCTATATATCTTTAATACTCAAAGGAATAATCTCTAGCTTAATAATCTCGTTTTTTATCCAGCGCTATACTTTTTTAATTAGATTAAGGTCAAGAGAAGAGGATAGTCATTTAAATCTATAGAGACCTTTGAGCTAGCGGGGTAACTTAGCAAAACTTTTATAAATTTTAGCTCTATCCTCTATAAAATAAAACTCTTTTTTTTATTGTTCCGAAAGAGTATCAAGCTAAGGAAAAACGACAGGTTCAAGAACTTAGTTCAAGTACGCTTTGCTATAAATTCCTCTTATTCCCTTCTCTTTAGTCAAAAGTATAAGTGGAGACTTCCAATCCTATCCAATCGCTTTCTATATCATTATACTCACCTTCTTGCTCCGGTATACTAATTGGATATAATCCAAATAATTCTTTTCTTCTAGCCGACACATAACTTATATCTTCCCTCTCTTTCCAGTCTTAAACGTAACTTTATCACTCTATACAATATTCTTCTAGTCTACTATACCCTACCACCAATATTTAAGCGCGAACGCAAGACGCTCAATAGCTTGCTTCTTTGAAATAAAAAACCGTTTGCACGTAACGCAACGACGATATCTATGTACTTTTATGTGACGACGAATCGTAGTAACGGAGACTTCCAGTCGGAGCTTAGCCTTGACGCAGGCCTATGACTTCGTGTGATTCGTCCAGGACTCCGAAACGAACCAAAAAATACGCTTGACGTCTACTTCTTTGAGAATTCGTGATTTATTAGTCTTCCCCTTGCAGGTCGTTCGGGAGATATAGGCCTTAACGATATACTGAATAGTGGAGCGGCTAAGGCCTGTTTTTTTGACTATATAGCCGTAGCTAGCACCCTCCCGGCGTAAGGTACGAACGCTAGCTCGAACGGGAGTCTTCCAGTTCTCGTTCGGGTTATAAGACTTCAAAATACCCGGAGAAAGAATAATTAAGGAATCTAAAGAGTCTGAGAGGTCTGCTATAATTATATTTAATCAATTGCACGAGGATTAATTAAAAAAAATGGGTGGTTGTAGGTAAAGAAGCGGTGAGGTGGGCGATTTAAGGTGGGGTAGTCATATGTTCGCTTAGGTGTACGACGAACAATGGCACGAGCTCTTACTATAACTTATGGAACATTCGTAAAGTGACGAGCCACTACTTTTCAGATTGTTCCTTAGATCAGGGAACATTGAGAAAAGCAAAATGGCAGTTAGGCTCTGAACGTTGCTCGAGCCATAGTACAGTATTGCATCACGAATTCTAACACCCACCAGTGCCCCCTTTCCAGCAGAATCTGTTTTCCCCCACCCTTCCTTCTACCCCAAACACAGGCCCTTTAGAATGACTTCCTATTCTAAGTCTAAGGCTAAACCCATTCCGCGTGATCACAATTATAAGGGTCAGAGGAGTTTGAAGAGGTGGCTGGGTCTCCGGAATCCGACAAGCATTTCCCTCTTTCAAAACCAGGGAACATAGACGTTCGAGCAAACGGATAGCCAACTAAGCCACCTGGACACCGAAATATACTCTAATGTTTAGTCTAAGCCTTCCAATTAATTCTATCACGGGGACAAGAAGTCACGGCTTTAGCTACACCGTGTCTGTACAGCAGGTCCCCAAGGCGCAGCGGCCTTGGGATGAGTCAGGTCAAAACGTGAGCTCTAAATATATTCGGACAATAAGCCAAGGCAGAATAACAGGTCTCGACTATGGACAAAGATCCACTGTTTTGTTCATGCACCAGTGGTTGTCAGAATTCGTAACGCAATACTAGCTTCCAATGTACTATAGCTCGAGGGACATTTAGAGCCTAATTACCATTTTGCTTTTTCAAATGTTCCCTGATCTGAGGAACATTCCGATAAGTAATGGCCCGTCATTTATAAATGTTCCAAAAGTTATAGTACATCGAAACGCATCATTTACGAATGTTCCAAAAGTTGTAGTACATCGAGACGCAGCTTGCGCCACGAATTCTCACAACCCCTAGTGATGGAGCGAAATATTGTTGTAGCCATATGAAAAGTAATGGGCGCTTCGCTTCTTCACAACTAAATATGGTATTACTGTCCTCATTAACATTAGTACACTACTTTAACTTAAACGTTGTCACCCAGGATTTCCTTCCACCATACGGATACGTGGGCTTTCCTCCTTCCAAAGCCTCACCATCCATCATACCATGCACATAACACTCGCCAACAACTTCGAAATGGGCATTTCCTCCACCGGTTGAAACCTTCCTCAACACGACAGGAACACTGCACCCAAAAATGATACAAACCATGTCTCCTTCTCTTACATCGGGTGACCCTAAACAGAACAGTGGCTCCTTGTTTTTCGTTCTGTTGCCTTTGGTTCTGAAAAATCTCCTCCCCCACACGATCTGCTGCGCACGTTCAAGGAATGTGATCATCGTACTGGGCGTCGGACGCGAAGGGCGGCTTTTCATGAGAGCCTCGATATCAAGATCTCCCACGCGATCTGTGTGTTGCAGACACTCCAAACAGGTTCGTCGATACCATCCAGGAGCGCTGGTTCCATTGGGTCCTCGGTCGGCGACAAGTGTTCGCCAAAGCTGGTCGGGAACCTCTTGGCCCTTAGGTGGTGGATGAGGCCATCCTCCCATCCGAAGAGCTTCAGCAGGTATGATACCCTTTCCCATTACTCTTCCAGAGACCTCGTGCACCTGATCCAAACAGAATCCCCTTACACTAAGAGTGCCGTCGTACTTTTCGGGCGACGGAAAACTTGGCCCCCTAGCTGCAGCGAGGTCCTTCATTGCACCATCACTCTTTGAATGGTTTTCATTCTCTTGGATCTGGCTTAGGTTTGGGCGTTCACCGGCTTTAGTTGACGAGAAACTTCCCTGTTTCATGAGGTTAACAGGGAATGTTTTACTCCGTGCTAGGTTCGTCGATGGCTCTGGTTCATAGGTGCCGAATTTGAACCAGGCTCGGAGGTTGTTCGATGCATTGTAGGTCTGTTGGCCCTTCCTTTCAGGACCACCGACGAAACTGTCTCCGTTAACTCTCCCGCCCAACACACCATGCGGTTCTCCAAAGGCTGAGTGAGAGATAAAAGGAACCCAAGTTGGCATTTCTTCCTTATCGCGCCCTGAGTTACCAAGCGCTAATACTTGTTCTGGAGTCAATGGCTTTGGTAATGGAGCCCAGTATCTGCAGAGGATGTCCAAGGACTGCGACTTTTCTATGCAATAGTGCATGAAGTCCGCATAGACATCGAAGAGAGTTTTGTCGTAATCTGGAGAGATTCGAGGATCTTCCATAATTGCATCTGTGTTCTCCTCTGCAAAACGAGAATCTTTCGCCAAAGTGAGAACTGCAAAGATTGTATCTCTCGGTTCGGATGCTTCAAAGGCTAAAAGCAGGCTCGAAACCAATATCTCCAATGGTAATAAACGTTGTTTGACTCGCCCTTCCTGGCTTTTCCGGAACAGATTAGTGGTAGCATGGACAATCGTATATGCACCCAGAGCTCTTGCATCAACATCCCGATGATGCCCGCAGAATGGATCCAGACTGGACCTCTTGATCTCTTCATACTTCGTCATGAACAGTGCAATCGCGTCGGCGAAATTACTCCACTCCAGTTCCTCTTCCCCCCAAAGCACAGAAGCCTTTCTGGCCAAAGCTAACTCTTGGATAACCCACCTCCGACTAAACCACCTATTACTCATTAAGTCAATAATCAACCCCCATTTACTGGCCGTGGCTTTTGGTTCCGCTACAAGCTTATCAAAGTTATGCAAGTCGAGGATCTCCCTCAAAAAGGCGAAGGTCTCGGGGGTTTCTTCCTTGCCCTCGCCCAACCAAATACAGACATTCTCCGCCTGGGTATAAACTTCGTGCATGCGCGAGACTTGCGCTTTCTTCTCTACATTATTTTCTTGGTTGATACAAATAGCATCTACCCAAACATTCACATCATCGTGTGGATCGCGGAAACGGAGGAGCGCAGCCTTGAGGTTATTTCGTATGTAAAAGGATCCAGAGCGGTTTAGATCAGTCATCGTTTGGCGTTGGCCTCGTCCTCCCGTGCTAATCATGATTAGCTTGTGTCCGATGTTTTCAATTGTACCAACTCTTACTCGTGGTAAATGGTAATCTTGTGCCCAGCAACTTCATTAACATCACCCCACCAATAGCTCAAGGCCCAGTACGGATCCTTTCTTACTCTTGCCCTCGCCTTGCCATTCCCATTCACCAACTCCTTCTCCGGATGCAGCTTACTCGGAAACAACATACAGACCAACCCTTCCGTCCCCTCACCGTGTAAAATCTTCAAAATCCGAATTTCTTTTTCATAATCGATCGGCTCATGCCTGTAAGTATTCGTCCTAGCCACGGGCAGACTCTTCACTATCTTCTGAAAGCGCGTCCGGATCGCTTGCGATTCCGTCGTCGTCTTGGCTCTCGATCCCGGATCGAAGGTCTGCGCACGCTGCCCTTTCTGCAGGCTGTAGATCGGCTGTGTATAGCTCTTTGGTTGGCCATTCAAGTTGTCGCGAGGGGAAGGCGGCATTGTTTCCGTTTGCGCATGGTCGGCTCAAGTTGAGCGCACGTATATACAGCAGGTAAAAATGTTTAAAGAAGGAGAAAGGAGGCAAAAGACAAGATGCAGGTTGTGCGACCAGCCTCGATGGAAGCTCCATCTTCAGCCCCCAATCCCACCATCCCCAGCTTGCAGCGCTGTCGCATGATGTTCCCCTGTAAGTTTGGCGACAAGAGCCTCTTGTGGACGCCCGAGGACGCCAAGGCTGCAGCTTACCTTCATTGACCAATGATAAGTTGGCGGGAAATGCCTCGTCCCGTGTCGAAAACGGAGAGTTTTGATCTAGTCTGCTTAGGAATTCGGGTTTGTGAGACTAGGTAGGTAACTTGGCACTCCTGTCAGACGAGGGACTGGACTCAATTCCAACTTAAGACTCCTCTTCTCTTTGGGTAACCTCATTATTAAGCTTAACAACTACCTTTCCAGCTCGTCCTTCCAGTTCATCAAAAACAATGTCTTCTATTCCAATCTCCAAAGCTGACAAGTACACATTCATCAACGTCTTCACTCTTCACGATTCAGCCAACCAGGAGAAACTTATCGATATAATGTCCTCACTTATGTCAGGACCTGGGAAATCCGTTCCTGGTTTCATTGCATCGGCTCTTCATCGCAGCCTTGATGGAACAAAAGTAGTGGTATATAGTCAATGGAGCACCAAAGAGGCAGGGCAGTCTTTGAGGGATATTGAGGAGTTGAAACCGTACGGAAAACAGGCGATGGAGCTTGCTTCGATGACGCCTGTTATGTATGAGGTTGCAGATATGTTTACTGGGCCGGATTTCAAGCAGTAACAGAGATGACGCTTGCTTGATAGTATGAATTATGATGAAGCTTACCAGTGGCTGGTGCAAGATATATTTATGTCCCGTTTTGAAAAGAAAATAATGGAACGTGCGCTAAATGAAATACCTATCGGAAACAGTGAGATGTTGTCTGATCGGTATATGCTGAACTATCAGAAACCCAAATTATTGCACATCGTTCTTGATGTTTTGATTATCCAAATTCAACCAACATTGGTGATAAAAGTTCGTTTGAGCCCACTCTCCACTAGGAGAGACGAGCACATAAGAAATCGTGAGGACGTGTCACAAAAGTTCTTAGGCTCTTCCTATGCTATTTTAATTCTTGTCGATTTTGGGTTTGTCAAGCACTTGCTAGCTAACATCCCCGTACCAGAAACGGTTTTTGCATATCGGCTCGATGAACCGATCTTGTTTGTACAATGAGAATCTCATGTCGAATTCTCACCCATCTCTAATAAATGTTAATAGCTAAGCACCCCCTCTCAACCATGCACAAACCCCCAACACGAAGATCAAGACCATAGCATCACCACTAACGGTCGTCCAAATTCTGGAATATCTCATCACCCACGCCAAATATCCCTTATACGGCTCAGGCAGTAGCCCCATCACCATACCAACCCACCCACTCTGCTCTCCCTTCCCCTTCTCAAGATAAAAGCGAGAGCTTTGCAAAAGGACTTCAGCGGTAGCGAAGAGATAGAAGAAATGGACGGAGGAAGGCGTGAGGACGTTGGAGTCCGGGGTGTATCCTAAGGCTGCGGTTTCCCGCTCAAGACGCGTGCCGGAAAAGGGCGTTGTGAAGGCAATGTAGAGTCCTAGACTGAGAGCAAAGAATGCGTGGACGATGCGCCAGAGATAAGCTGATGGATCAGCAGTAGCGGTCGGTTGGCCTGGCATACCAGGAAACGCAGGCATTCCACCTGGTCCTCCCTCAGGCATGGCACCTCCCATCATTTGCTGGAGCATCTTCATCATTGGGTCTTCTGCACCGGGCGGACCACCCATTCCTTCCATACCGGGCATTTCCATCCCTCCCATACCTGGAAAACCGGCGAAGGGATTTGCATTTGGATTCTGGGGGCCACCGAGGGGAGGAGTGGCTGAGGGGTCGAAACCGAGCATCATTTGTCTGAGCTGGTCGTCGGACATGGCAGGTTGTGAGGTTGCATTTTGCGGCCGGCGCGTGGCTTGAGGCTCATAGAAGTGCTGGGAAATATCGACCTCATCGGGATCTGCATGTGCTGTAGATGTGGGTTGTTGTGGAGGCTCTGGTTTTGTTAGATAGGCAGGTACATATGTATGGAATGATTGATTGATCAATACCTTTTGGGATGCCTCCACCTAATCCAGTTATCCTATTCAGTCTCGCCGAGCCTCCTGCTCTGATTTTCGCTTCTCTTCGTTCTTTTCGGATGCGTGCTTGCTCTGCTGCGCTTGAGGGTGGTGAACTGGAGACATCTGGTGACGAAGACGGGACAGGAGTGGTGTCTGCCATGTTTCGATATATCGTAGAGGCTGAGTTCTCTGTAAAGTAGTTCTAATCAGGCGACAAGCTGCACGATCTGAAGTTCGAGGTCCGATGTGGTTGCGGCTGGCATTGCGCGGGAAGGCTGACTTTCAACGAGGAAATATAT
>Ga0302325_10023709_pt1 | contig 12779 bp, 13 predicted proteins | sample Palsa_T0_2_FD_201948 | JGI IMG/M metagenome (GOLD analysis project Ga0302325, IMG submission 201948) | Peat permafrost microbial communities from Stordalen Mire near Abisko, Sweden - Palsa_T0_2 | ecosystem: Environmental > Terrestrial > Soil > Palsa > Peat permafrost | place: Sweden: Abisko... | reverse complement strand
GTGGGCCGCGCCGACCACGCCGGCACCACTCCGATGGGGCAGCGCGACGACTCCCTGGTCGCGGCGGCCGAGTTCGTCCTCCGCGTTCGGCAGGCCGCCCGCGGCGGCACGGTCGCGACCGTCGGGCGGCTCGAGCTCGAGCCCGGTGTGAGCAACGTCGTTCCCGCACGCGTCACGGTGACGGTCGACGCGCGCGCCGCGAGCTCGAGCGAGCTCGACGCGCTCGTCGCCGCGATCGGCTTCGAGCCGAGTCTCCGCGTCGAGCCGGTCTGGATGAGCGGTCCGCCGCTCGCCGCGCTTCGCGCCGCGGCTCCCGGTGCGCCCGAGCTCCCCTCGGGCGCGGGGCACGACGCGGGGATCCTCGCGGCCGCCGGCGTGCCGGCGGGCATGCTCTTCGTCCGCAGCCTCAACGGAGGCGCCAGTCACTCGCCGGCGGAGCTCTCGAGCGAGTCCGACGTCGAGGTCGCGCTCGATACATTCGCCTCAGCGCTCGCTAGGATCGCGGGATAGACGCGGCGCGTGAGCTCATGAGCTGGACGGACCTCGGCGAGGGAACCCGGGCGCTCGCCGAGGCGGTCCACAGCGACGGGTACCGCCCGCAGATCGTGCTCGGCATCGCGCGTGGCGGGCTGCTCGTGGCGGGCGGACTCTCCTACGCCCTGGGCATCAAGAACACCTTTTCGCTCAACGTCGAGTTCTACACCGGTGTCGAGGAGCGGCTCGAGCTGCCGATACTCCTCCCGCCCGTTCCCGATCTCGTCGACTTCGCCGAGACGCACGTCCTCATCGCCGACGATGTCGCCGACACCGGAGCGACCCTGCTTCTCGCGAAGGAGTTCTGCGAGGCGCGGGTGGCGGAGGTTCGCTGCGCCGTGCTCTACGAGAAGCCGCGCTCGTCGATCCGCTGCGAGTACGTTTGGCGCCGGACCGATCGCTGGATCGACTTCCCCTGGAGCGTGCGGGCCCCGGTCGGCGAGCCGCTGCTCGAGCCCGCCTGATCCCGGAGGGCTCGGGCCGCCTAGCGGATGCCCTCCTCCGGCAGGGTCGCTGCCCGGGGTTCCCTGCCGACGACCACCGCGACCGCGCCGACGACGATCGCCGCCCCCACGAGGACGCGGGTCGAGAGGTGCTCGTCTCGGAACAGGACGCCGAGCCCGACCGCCACCACGGGGTTGACGTAGGCGTAGGTCGAGACGGTCGCGAGCGGCGCATTTGCGAGCAGCCAGGTGTAGGCGGTGTAGCCGATCACCGAGCCGAAGCTGATCAGGTAGACCCAGGCGAGGATCGAGGCGGTCGAGGGCGACGGCACGCCCGAGGTTACAAGGGCTGCCGGGAGCATGATGAACCCGCCGACGATCATCTCCCAGGCGGTCGCGGCGATGATGTCGGCTGGCATCGGGAGCCGGTGGGAGGCGACCGAGCCCAGAGACCACATCAACGCCGAGAGGATGCAGAGCAGGACGCCGGTTGTCGCCCCCGATCCGCTCGGGCGGGCGAGGAGCGCCACCCCGGCGAAGCCCACCCCCACCCCGACGAGCACCGGGGTCGGAAGGCGATCGCCGAGCGCCAGGCGCTCGACGACGACGAAGAGCGGGACCGAGGCGATCAGGAGCGACGCGAGCCCGCTCGGCACGTGGCGCTCGGCGAAGAAGAGCACCGCGTTCGCTCCCGGAAGGAGGACGCCGATGAGCGCGCACGAGCCGAACGTCCGCCAGGGGACGCGCATCGACCCGCCCCGGCAGACGACCACGGTGGCCATGATCGCCCCCGCGCAGATGAACCTCGTCGAGGCGGCGAGCAGTGGCGGCAGCGTCTCGCCGGCGATCGCGATGCCGAGATAGGTTGAGCCCCAGAGGATGTAGACGGTCCAGAGAGCCACCCACACCTTCGTGCGCTGGCTCACCTGCGGCGCTCGATCCGCGCCCCGCGTCTCACGCGCCCGCCGTCTCGTCGCTCTGGAAGAGGCGGAAGCTGTTGCCCTCCGTGTCGGTGCAGCGCGCGAACCAGCCGACCTGCGGGATCGGCGAAGGGTCATCCGAGACGCCGCCGAACTCGCGCACCCTGGCGACCGAGGTGGCGATGTCGTCGGTCTCGAAGTAGACGATGATCCCCGCACTCTCGTCGCTCACCGGCAGCACCGCGCCGCCCTGATGCTCGCCGGTGCGAGTCATCCAGTACTCGAGCCCCGGCACGCCCGGATCGGTGAACGACCAGGCGAAGAGGCCGCTCCAGAAGGCCTTGGCCCGCTCGCCGTCTCGCGCGGGAAGTTCGAAGTGGACAAGCTCACCTGCCATTGCCGCTGCACCTCCTGAGGTTGGGAACGCGGGGGGATCGACCGAGCCGCCAACTGTATGCCGGGAGGCGCAACGAGCTCCTTCGCCAGACGCTCGTCGTCGAGGGCCCGTCGATTCGTGGCGGCGCGTCGGACGGCGCTCACGGGTCGCCGTCGGGCTCGCGGGGGGAAGGCGCGCGGTGGCGCCACGGAGACGAATCCGGGCTGCGATCGGCGTCGAAGACCGCGCTTCTCCGTTCTGCCGGCCCGCTCACGCTCGTGCCCGGCCCGGCACGACGGTTGCGTCTTTTCGCACAATGTCTACCTCGTGCAATTCGTCACGATAACTGGTTTGTCCAACGTGTCGCGGACGATAATAAGTTTGTAATGAACGTCACTTTTTTGTCTGTGCTAGAACATAGGCAGAACGGGAAATCGGCGCGGCGGCGCGCCCTACTTTTGAGGAGTGACAATGAGCGCAGTAGCGACCACAGATTCCCTTCCGATGAGCGCAGCATCGGCCTTGCACAAGAGTGCGCCCGCCCATACCTCGCAGATGGAGATCGAGGCTGCCGAGCAGAAGCGCTGGCTGACGTGGTTCGGCCTCCCCGTTCTCGTCGCCGCGGTGTTCGTCGGCATCGTCTTCGGAACAGGCCAGCAGTGGTATCTCGGGCTCGCGGTCGGTGCGATCGTCTTCGACATCGGCGTGCTCGTCTGGCTCGCGATGACCTCCGACACAAACGGACTGATCGGCGACACCGCCGTCTCACACCACTGAGACCGCGGCACCCCAGAGACTCCGACAGCTCGCGCACCGCCGGGAGTCGCGGACCAGCGAGACCTTCGCGCCCCTGAGAAGCCGCTCGGGCGACGAAAGCGGGGCGCCCCGAGACCCGGTCCGGTCGATCGAGGACGCTCTCGCGAGCGAATCGGTGCCTCCGCTCGCCGCCCCCAGGCCGGACTCCCGCTCGCCGCCGCGCGCGCCCTACCATGGGCGCGTGCCTCGTGTCGTCCTGATCGTCAACCCGTACTCGACCGAGGTGACGCCGGGACGGATCGCCGCGGTGAGGGGCGTGCTGGAGCAGCGCTCCGAGCTCGTTCTCTGGGAGACCGAGCGGCGCGGACACGCCCGTGAGCTCGCCCTCGAGGCCGTCGGTCAGGCCGACGCGCTCGTGGTCTTCGCCGGCGACGGCACCTACAACGAGGCGATCAACGGCGCGGGGGGGCGGATCCCGTTCGGCTTCGTCCCCGGGGGCGGCGCGAGCGTCTTTCCGCGCGCTCTCGGTCTGCCCCGCGACCCCGTGCGCGCGGCGATGCAGGCGCTGGACGCACTCGAGGCCGGGCGGTCGAGCTCGATCACCCTCGGCCGTCTCAACGGGCGGCGGTTCTGCTTCTCGGCCGGCATCGGCTTCGACGCGGAGATCGTGCGGCGCATCGATCGGCGCGGGCGCGACCACAACGGCCGTCGTGCCGGCGCCGCCCGCTTCCTCGCGACGACGTTCCTGACACTGCTCGAGACGCGCTTTCGCATCGCGCCGCAGCTCGAGGTCGACGGCTTCGGTCGCGCCGCGCTGGTCGTGGTCGTCAACGGGCGTCCCTACACCTACGTCGGCCGCGTTCCGGTCCCGCTGACCGCCGCCGCCGACTTCCGCTCCGGGCTCGACTTCGTCGCTGCACGCGAGGTCTCTCCGCGTACCGTCGGGGCGCTCGCATTCGGGCTCTTCCGGGGGACGCTCGCGGGTGACCGCCGCACGCTCTCGGGACACGATCTCGACGCGCTCGAGGTGCACTGCGACCACCCGATGCCTGCCCAGGCAGACGGCGAGGATCTCGGTGACATCACCGACGCGCGCTTCGAGTCGGAGCGAGACGCGCTCACGATCCTTGCCTGAGCGCCGCGAGCGCCGGCCTCGCAGCCGCCGCCCGACTAGCTAGTGGAGTAACCGGCAACGTTTGCCGGTTTTGTTGAAGGGACCTCTCCGCTCGCGGCGAAGTCGTGTTTCCGACCGGTTATCGGACGGGAGGGGACAATGTCGGCTCGCGTGGAGCTCCGTGAGATCAGTAACGAGGAGGGCAACCGGCTGCTGGGGATGGTCCGTCGCAGCAGCGGCTCGGTCGTGACGTGGCGGCGGGCCCAGATCGTGCTGCTGGCGGCGCAACGGATGCCGGCGCCGAGGATCGCTGAGGTCGTGTTCAGCGACCCGGACACGGTCAGGGACGTGATCCATAATTTCAACCGGGACGGGTTCGACGCGCTTTATCCGCGCTACCGGGGTGGCCGGCCGCGGCGCTTCACGCTCCCGGAGCGCCAGCGGATCAAGAAGATCGCGTTGAGTGTCCCGACCGACCTCGAGCAGCCGTTCGCGACCTGGAGTCTGGCCAAGCTGGCCGACTACCTGGTCGCCGAGGAGGTGGTGACGGACATCTCCCACGAAGGCTTGCGGCAACTGCTGCGTGAGGAAGGCGTCAGCTTTCAAGCCCTGAGAACGTGGAAGCGCTCCAACGACCCCGAGTTCGAGGCGAAGAAGAACCGGATCCTCGAGCTGTACGCGATCGCCGACGGTCTCACGGAGCCGGGCCGTGACGACCCGAGCGTCGTGATCTGCATCGACGAGTTCGGGCCCTTGAACATCCAGCCGCAGCCGGGCGGCAAGGCGTGGGCGCCCCGGGCCAAGCCGAAACGGATCCGCGCCACCTACACCAGGCCGCACGGCGTCCGTCACCTGCTCTGCACCCTCGACGTCGCAGACGACCTGTTCACGGGGGAAGTCGCCGAACACAAGACCCGCGTCGAGTTCCTCGCGACCTGCGACAAGGTCCGTGCCCGCTACCCCGCCGCGACCCGGATCGCACTCATCCTCGACAACTTCTCGCCCCACAAAGGAGACGAGGTCAGGGCCTGGGCCGCCGCCAACAACACAGAGCTCGCCTACACACCGCACTACGCCTCCTGGCTCAACCGGATCGAGCCGCAGTTCAAAGGACTCCGCTACTTCTGCCTCGCCGGCACAGACCACCCCGACCACGACACCCAAACCCGGCTGATCACCAACTACATCGCCTGGCGCAACGACCACCGAGACGACCCCAAACTCCGACACCTCACCCGCCGAGAACTCGCACGCAAAGCCGCCCCCGCCAACACGGCAAACGTTGCCTGATGATCCACTAGGCGACCCAGATCCAGAGCACCCAGCGGGCGAGGTCGATTCCGAGCAGGATCCCGAAGACGGTGACGATGCCGATGTCGAGACGGCGCCGCGTCCCGAGCGTCCCGAGCGCGAGGAAGACCGGGAAGACGCCGAGCGCGAAGCGCGGCATCGAGAGCAGCGCCGAGTCCGGCACGGGGTCGGAGAGCGGGAGCGCAAGGCTTCCGAGCACGAAGACGCCGTAGGCTGCGCCGAGCCGTCGCCAGGCGACGAGGCCGAGCGCAACGAGCAGGATGCCATAGGCGAGCTGCTCCAGGTTGAGCCCGGCGCCGTACATGGCGCTGTGGTCGATGCTCGGGAAGTAGTCGTGCCCCGAGCCGGCGACCAGCTGGCGGACTCCGCGCCAGCCCTCGACGAGCGCGTCCCAGGCGCCTCCGAAGGGCCCGGCGGAGGAGAGGTTGCGGTCCCAGCCTGCGTGCTGAGCACTCAGGAAGAGGAACGGCCGCCGAAACTGCACCCAGAGGTAGAGCGGCCAGGCCGCCATCAGCGGGAGCGCGAGGGAGAGGCGGGCAAGCGCGCCCCGCCGGTCGGGCGAGCGCCAGGCGAGCAGGACGAGCGCGGGCAGCAGCATGATCCCGGCGACCCGGGTGAGCGCGGCGAGCCCGGTCGCGAGCCCCGCCCGGCTCCAGCGCGCCGACGCGGCAGCCTCGAAGGCGGCCGCGGAGAGAAGGAGGTAGAGCGACTCGCTGTAGACCGCGAGGAGGAAGAGCGTCGTCGGGAAGATCGCCAGGTAGAGGAGACCCCGCCGGGTGCTTTCCTCGCCGACGAGTGGCAGACCGAGCCGCCAGAGGACCACGAAGGCGGCGGCGCAGGCGAGCAGCGAGACGATCATCCCGGCCAGGAGGTCGTGGCCGAGGAGGAACCAGCCGAGGCCGCGCATCGCGAGCGGATAGGCCGGGAAGAAGGCGGTCGAATCGCTGAGCCCGACGTAGCCGTGGTGGGCGATCGCGAGGAACCAGCCGCTGTCCCAGCGGCCCCAGACGTCGACCGCCCAGCCGACGTCGTGTTCGACGCCCTCCTCCGGCCCGCTCGACTGCAGCGGCTGGGCGTACTGCGCCTCGAAGACGAGGTAGGTGAGCAGCGTCCCGGTCCAGATCGCGGCGCGCGTCCAGACGAAGAGTTCGAGGGGGTAGCGCGGCAGCCGCCGCACGGCACGGAGCGGGTGCATCGCGCGGATGATCATGCCCGCCCGCGGGGTGGCCGGGGGAGGAGGGTAGAATCCTCTCCAGGATGGGAGCCTGGTACTGGATCGGGGTGCTCGCTGGCCTCGGTGCCGCCCTTGGCATCCTCTGTACCGGGATCGTTCCCCGCCGGGTCGCAGCCCTCTTTGCCGCGGTGGTCGCGGGAGCGATCGGGATCACGGTGTTCGGCTGGGACGAGGCGGTCGGCGGGCTCGTCGGCGGGGTGACCGGAGGGCTCGGTGCCATCCCGATCCTCCGCGGTGCGCTGAGGCGCGGCGGCACCAGGGGTGGACTCGCCGCCCTCGTGGCGCTGAGCGCGCTCGTCGCGGCGGGGCTCGCCTTCGTGCCGGTCCTCGGCTATCTCGAGGCGGTTGTGCTGCCCGCGCTCGCGTTGCGTCTGCGCGCCAAGGAGCCCGAGCGCTACGCCGGGCTTCGCACCCTCGCGCGTGACTGAGCGCGCCAAGCCCGTGATCGTGATCGTGATCGACGGGCTGACGCCCTCGATGCTCGAGGCAACCGACGCTCCGGCGCTCCGTTTTCTGCTCGAGAACGGCAGCTACCGCCGCGCGGCGTCGACCTTCCCGTCTGTCACCCCGGTCTGCCTGGCCTCGATCGCGACCGGAGGTCACCCCGACGTTCACGGCATTCCCCACCTCGTCTGGTGGAACCGCGCTGAGCAGCGCCTCGTCGAGTACGGCTCGTCCTTCGGCGCGCTGCGTGCGGCCGGGCTCGTCCAGGGCGTGCGCGACTCGGTCGTCAACCTGAACGAGCGCCACCTGCTGCGGAGTGCCGAGACCGTCTACGAGGCGCTCGAGGGCGCCGGCCTGACGACCGCGGCGATCAACATCACCACCTTCCGCGGCCGCAACCGCCACCTCGCGCTGATCCCCGGGTTTCCGCCCGTCTACGGGCCGAGGCGCTTCTTCTTCTACAGCGTCTACGAGTCCGACCGGACGGGAGCCCCGCTCGCCTGGCTCAACCGCTCGCTCGGCTCGATCGACCACTACGCGGCCGCGATCGGACGCTGGCTCGTCGCCCGCGATGGCTTCGACCTGCTCCTCTTCTACCTCCCAGACTACGACTACGCCTCCCACGCACTCGGGCCGGATGCCGCCTACGAGGCCCTTCGCCGCGCGGATGCCTCGATCGAGGCACTGATGGAGGCGGCCGGGGGTCGGGAGGCGTTCCTCGAGCGCTACGCGGTGCTGCTCTGCTCCGACCACGGGCAGGCCCCGGTCGCGAACGCCGCCCGGCTCGAGGTGCCCGGCGCGCGGGTCACCGCCTCCAACCGCGCCGCGATGCTCTACGGCGAGGATCCGCGGGCGCTCGCGGCGGCTCTCGACGCCGAGCCCTCCGTCGATCTCGCGCTCTACCTGCTCGACGGAACGCTCGTCGCCCGTCGCGGCGGCGACGAGGACGACGCGCTCCTCGACGAGTACCCCGACGGCCGCGCCAGGGCGGAGGCGGCGCTTCGCAACCCCAACGCGGGCGAGGTGATCCTCTCCGCGGCCCCCGGCTGGGAGTTCGTCGATCTCGCCGGCCACCATCACGTCGGCGGCGGAAGCCACGGCGCGCTCGCCGCGGCCGACTCCGAGGTGCCGATGCTCAGCGTCGGGCTCGGCGATCCGCCCGCGTCGATCACCGGGATCAAGGAGCTCGTCGCGGCGCACTTCGGCGTCGTTGCCGCACGGGCGGCCTGACGGGCTGCGGTGGCGGGCAGGCCTGCCTGGATCGAGGCGCAGCTCGTCTCGCGCGGGATCCGCGACGCGCGCGTGCTCGAGGCGATGGCGCGCGTCCCGCGCGAGCTCTTCGTCCCGGCGAGGTTCCGCGCACTCGCCTACGCCGACCGGGCCCTGCCGCTGTCCTTCGGTCAGACCGTCTCCCAGCCCTACATCGTCGCCTTCATGTGCGAGGGGCTCGCGCTCGCCGGAGGCGAGCGGGTGCTCGACGTCGGCACCGGCTCGGGGTACGCCGCCGCCGTGCTCGCCGAGCTGGCGCGCGAGGTCGACACGATCGAGCGCGTCCCCGAGCTCGCCGCCGCCGCCCGCGCGTCCCTGCTCGAGGCGGGATACGCGCACGTGTCGGTTCACGTGGGTGACGGCGCCTGCGGGCTCGCGGCGCGCGCCCCCTTCGAGGCGATCGCCGTCGCGGCGGCGACCCCCGAGATCCCCGCGGCGCTCTGGGAGCAGCTCGGCGAGCGGGGCCGGATCGCGATCCCGCTCGTCCTCGGCCGCAGCCGGGAGCGCCTGTGCGTGGTCGAGCGGCGAGCAGAGGGCCCGCGGCTCCTCGGCTCGACCCCGGCCCGGTTTGTCCCGCTCGTCTCCTGAGCGCGCCGCGCGGGCCTCGGCTGGCGGCGAGGCGGGCGAGGGAGGGGGCCGAGGCTGCGTCCGAGGCTGCTAGCCTCGAGGGAGCGTGGCGGTGCACGAGAATCGCGCTGTCCAGGCGCTGAAGCGTCCGGCTAACTGGATTCAGCTCGCGAAGTTCGGCGTCGTGGGGGCAGGCGGGTACGCGCTCAACCTCGGCGTCTACGTCCTCGCGCTCGGGCTCGGGGCCCACCTCGCGGCGGCCATCTCGTTCATCGTCGCCGCAGCGAGCAACTACTGGTGGAACCGCCACTGGACCTTCGCCGACACGAAGGGGCACTTCGGCCACCAGGGAGCGAAGTTCCTCGGTGTCTCGTTCGCCGCGCTGCTCGTCAACCAGCTCTGGCTGCTCGTCTTCCTCGACTGGCTCCAGCTCGGCAAGATCGCCGCGCAGGCGATCGCGATCGTGCTCGTCATCCCGCTCAACTTTCTCGGGAACAAGCTCTGGTCGTTTCGCCGCTGAGGCTCGCAGCCGCGCTGGGGCTCGTCGCCGGGCTCGCACTCCCCGCCGTGGCGCACGCGGCCTCTCCTCAACGGGCCGGCTACACGCCCAGCGTGGCGGGGCCGATCCAGCACGCTCTCCCGATCGGCACGCCGCGCCTCAGCGCGGAGACGGCGACCGAGCTCTTTCTGGCCGATGCCAAGGTGGCCGCCTGGCTGCGGCGCTACCCGCCCCACCCGGTGACCGAGGCGACCGACACCCAGGGTATCTGGACGGTCGACGTCTTCTCGGGCGCGGCGGGCGAGATCGCCACCGGGACGGTCGAGGACTCAACCGGCGGGGTCACCTCCGCCTGGACCGGACCCCAGGTCGCCTGGCAGATGGCGCGCGGAGCGCCGGGGGCCTTCGGGGGTGTGAGGATCAACTCCTACGAGGTCTGGCTCGCGTTCTGCGCGGTGTTCCTGTTCGGGCTTCTCGACTGGCGCCGGCCGCTGTCGCTGCGAAACGCGGACCTCCTGATGATGCTCTCGTTCTCCGTCTCGCTCTGGTTCTTCAACCGGGGCAACATCTTCGCGGCGATGCCGCTCGCCTACCCGGGCCTTCTCTGGTTGCTGGCTCGCTGCCTCTGGGTGGGCATCTCCGACCGACCGCCCCGCGGCTCGATCGTCTGGCCGACCTGGGTGCTCGTTGCGCTGACCGTCTTCCTGATCGGCTTCCGCATCGGCCTCAACGTCCAGACCTCAAACGTGATCGACGTCGGCTACTCGGGGGTCATCGGCGCCTACCTGATCGCCCACGAGGAGAGCCCCTACGGGAACTTCCCGATCGAGGGCAACCTGCCGAAGTGCGGCCCGGCGGATGCCTCGGGCAACGTCTCCGACCGCGTCCAGACAAACGGCCGCTGCGAGACCGCCGACGCGGAGGGCGACACCTATGGCTCCTTTGCCTACGAGGCCTACCTGCCCGCTCTCGCTGTGTTCGGCTGGAGCGGGAAGTGGGACTCGCTCCCGGCCGCGCACGCGACCTCGATCCTCTGGGACCTCATCTGCATCGCCGGCCTCTGGATGGTCGGGCGCCGCTACGGCGGTACGAGGCTCGCCGCCGCCCTCGCGTTCGCCTGGGTCGCCTGGCCGTTCAGCCAGTACGCATCGAACTCGAACACGAACGACATGATCCAGCCCGCGGTGCTCGTGTGGGCCTTCTACTTCGCGGGCTCGCCGTTCCTCCGCGGCGGCCTCACCGCGCTCTCGTCGCTCACGAAGTTCGCCTCGCTCATCGTCGTGCCGCTCTGGTTCGGCTACCCGAGCCTGCGCGGGCGCCGCAACCAGGCGCTCTTCGTCTGCGGGTTCGCGATCGCGGGCGCGCTCTCGCTGAGCGTCCTTTTGTTCGACCCCTCGGTCTGGCAGGCGCTGCGCACCTTCGTGCACCGGACGTTCGGCTACCAGCTCGGTCGCGCGGCGCCCTTCTCGCTCTGGGACTGGCGCCAGTACCACGCCAAGGGCCTGCCCAACCTGCACTGGGTCCAGAGGCTGCTCCAGGTCGCGCTCGTGATCGGCGCCCTCGCGCTCGGACGCTGGCCGGCCCGGCGCTCGCCGCTGCGCCTCGCGGCCTTCACCGCGGCGCTCCTGGTGGGGTTCGAGCTCGTGTTGACCTACTGGATCTACCTCTACCTGCCCTGGTTCTTCCCGTTCGCCGCCTTCGCGTTGATCGCCTGGCGCCCCTCCCGTCGTGCCGATAGCGTCCGCGCCGATGCGCCGAGTCCCGGAGCAGCTCTTGCGCCGGCCTGAGCGGAGGTTCATCTTCTTCGGCCTCGCAGTGGTCGTCTACCTCGGCGGCTTCGAGCTCCTCCACCACCTCTTCTGGGCCCACGGGGTGCTCACCGATGTCGGGGAGTACATGAGCTACGGCGACAACATGCGCTATGGCCGTCTTCCCTACCGCGACTTCGCGGTCGAGTATCCGCCCGGGGCGCTGCCGATGTTCATCCTGCCGACCTGGGTCACATACAACTACGCCGACAACTTCTGGTGGGGCATGGCAGCCCTCGGTGCCTGCACGCTGGGCCTCGCCGCGCTGTGTCGGCCCCCACGGGTCGCGATTCCCTTCATCGCGGTCTCCCCGCTCCTGATCGGCACCTACCTCCCGACGCGCTTCGACCTCTGGCCGACCGCGCTCGTGATGCTGTCGCTGGCGCTGCTTCTTCGCGATCACCACCGGCTCGGATGGGCGGCACTCGCGGCGGCCTTCACCGCCAAGCTCTTCCCGTTCGTCCTGATGCCGCTCGCGGCGATCTGGACGGTTCGACGCCGCGGCTGGGACGAGCTCTGGGCGGGCATCGCGATCGGCGCCGGAGTCGTCATCGCCGTGTTCGGGCCGTTCGCGATCCTCGCCCCCCGCGGGCTCTACAAGAGCCTCATCGGGCAGCTCTCGCGTCCGCTGCAGATCGAGAGCCTCGCGGCCACCTTCATCATGACCTTCGGTCACCCCCACGAGATCGTCACGCACGGGTCGTTCAACCTCGCCGGCCACGACACCGTCGCCGCGATCTCGAGCGTCGTCTCGGCGCTGGCGATCGCGGCCGTCTGGCTGTCGTTCGCGCGCGGGCCCGCCGAGCCCGCGCGCTTCATTCGCCTTTCCGCGGCCTGCATCTGCGCGTTCATCGCCTTCGGCAAGGTGCTCTCGCCCCAGTTCCTGATCTGGCTCGTTCCGATCGTGCCGCTGACCCGCGGCCGCCGCGGCCTCGCCGCGACGGCGTTGCTCGTGGCGGCGCTCGTCGACACGCAGGTCTGGTTTCCGCAGCGCTACTTCCCCTACGTCTACCACGCCCGTCTCGCCTGGCTCGTCCTCGTCCGCGACCTGCTCCTCGTCGCGCTCTACGTCGTTCTCAGCCTGCCGGGACCCGGACCGCTCGGCAGCTGGTTGCGCGTCCGTCGGAGCCGCACTCGACGAGCGCCCCCTCGATCCGCACCTCTCCCTCGGCGACCTCGAGCCGACCCGGGAACCCCGTGACGAAGCGGCGGATGGCGTCCGCGGGCGCGCTGCCGATCACCGAGTCGTGGGGGCCCGTCATCCCGGCGTCGGTGATCGCCGCGGTGCCGCCGGCGAGCACCCGCGCGTCGCTCGTCTGGACGTGGGTATGCGTCCCGAGGACGGCGGTGACCCGGCCGGCGAGGTGGTAGGCGAGCGCGACCTTCTCGCTGGTCGCCTCGGCGTGGAAGTCGACGACGATCACCGGCGTCTCGCGGGCGGCCGTCGTGACGAGCCGCTCGGCTGAGACGAAGGGGCTCTCGAAGGGGGTGAGGGTCATCTGGC
>Ga0302325_10023707_pt1 | contig 12780 bp, 15 predicted proteins | sample Palsa_T0_2_FD_201948 | JGI IMG/M metagenome (GOLD analysis project Ga0302325, IMG submission 201948) | Peat permafrost microbial communities from Stordalen Mire near Abisko, Sweden - Palsa_T0_2 | ecosystem: Environmental > Terrestrial > Soil > Palsa > Peat permafrost | place: Sweden: Abisko... | reverse complement strand
TTGCACATCAGCAAACAAGCCATCGAAACCAGCATCTTCCTGGACCGCATCCTTGCCTTGCTATATGCGCCTCCGTTCCACCGTTTCGAGTCCTCTAATGACTCCGAGCACGCTGAATGATTCAACCGCTGCGACAACACCTGCCGCCCAGACGCCTTCTGATTACTTTCAGCCTCCCCCTGTCCCTTTCACGACCTGCGAAACAGTTCCACCGAACGATCCTCATGTAAGAACGCATCCCTGCCCGTGATCTTCTGGAATCTCATGACGGCATAGGCATTGGGCATACATCTACCCACCTGGAAAGATGCTTGGTAAGTTGGCATGTATCCCTTGCCCATCTATCGCTAGATCGAGTTTGAGCTCATTGCGTCTCCTTCTAGCACCTGGGTCTACGGTCAAGATGCGGTGACTGAGCGCCACGCGGGAGGAAGTAAGCTACCCTCTCTTCCGTCATGATCCATCCAAACTGATATAATGCCAGATCGTAGTCGAAAAAGGTACGAGTTTTGGGCATAACGGCTATATAGAAATGCACACTAACCGTGTCGTCCTCCTACAGATATGACATTCATCCCATAATCAAGGACCTCACTGCATATGTCGTTGAGCAGTGGTTGCCCGGAAAAGACAAAGAGAAGACTCTTCTGTTTTCAACCATGGAGAGCGCGGAAAGATGTAAAAAGTTCATCTGCAACCGTTGTAAGTATTTGCCTTCTGAGGTTCCACCCTTGAAGGTTATCCACCACAATATTGAGTTGAAACAAAGAAGCACAACTGTTGTTTTAGAAGGCCCTATACTAACGTCTTCGAAGATAAAATACATCCCAACGATCTTAATGAACCTTGGGATCGGCTCCAAACTATCTCTGTCGATATCAAAGCATCCCGGGGGACTTGGCTGGGTATTCATGCCATAACATTCACTGCCGAGACGTTTGCTCTGGGAAAGCGTTATTGGAAACTCAAAGGAGGAGGCATTTCAAGTCGACACGCTCAACACTGCTTGGGTCACATTAAAAAGCAACTCGAACGTGCATGCGCAGCACCGAGTAGTGGCAATCCCGAAATGTTGGCCAGGAAGATAGAAGTGTTAAACGAACTCAACGACATCGATCTTTCAACACCACAGGACCAGAGCTCTCACGGACCCAAGAAAGCCGAAATCAAAGAGAGCGTAGCAGTGGCCATGAACCGCGCCAACAAATTATTTTTCTCTGAAGGAATCGGACGTATTACTCTACCCATCTGAAACGACAGCAGTCTATGATTTGCTGAGCTCACTGGACTTCGTGAGACCAACTCGAAAGGTATTTCCTCTGCTGTGAGCATCCCTCAGGCAGTTGGTTGCATTGGGGCATTCGGAGCTGACGTCCCTTTTATAGTGGGTTGTTTGTTTTGGCCTCTCAAATTTCGACACAGTTGGGCTCGTCGAGATGTTCGACCGTGAAATGAAAGTGACTCAATACACGGACTCAAATCCCCTTGTAGACATCATCCTTCTAGAAAACAAACTGAAAGCCCGAAAAGTTCCCCTTGCACTATTCGTTAGCCTTCTCGGACATCCAAAGCTACCGCAGGACTCCTTGGATCAGATTCGAGCTTTGTCCCAGAAGCATGACTTCCCAGTCGTTTGTGTTGATACCATAGGGCTCTTCTTGAATCATAACCTCTTCACATTCGTAGATATCATCATTGCGAGCCTCGGCGGCTTTTTCAGTGGAAAATGCAATGTCTCAGGTGGTTGGTAAGATTCATGAATGGGCCTTGAGCTTTTGAGTGAATAGCTGACACAAACTAGCACTGTCATTAGCCCTCTATACAAGCGTCGCCTTGAACTCTACAAGGAATTGAAAGCCGTGTATCATGATACATACTTCCCCGGTGATTCAGTACGCATTTTCTCAATTATTTTTTTCCTAGTCTGAAGGTCTCACGAGTTGTGGCGCATCCAGAGCCCCTCGCCCGAGAATTCTAGAGATTCGCAGTATGTTGCGTTGCCACTGACCAGTAATACTGACCCCGAGATTGTACAGGTCATCTTAAGGCACAATAGTCAGGATGTGGCTGGACGACTTGCGACCATGAACGAAACGGCGAGAGATCTTGCAAATTATTTGACAAATCCAAACAATAGCATCGCAGTTATTCCATATCAGGACAATATGGGTACCTTCAATAACTTGATGACTCTCAGGTTCACAAGTACCGAGGATGCAATGTTATTCTATGACCGGTTGAAGCTTTCCAAAGGCCCGATGATTGGCACAACTTTCACCGTGGCGTTCCCGTGCGCCGCCGTTGGGGACATTTCCGAAAACGTTGTCGGGGCGAAAATTGAGGATACAAAGTTTGTGCGAATCAATATCGGATTAGAGCCATTGTCAGAGCTGAAGCGTGTTTTTGACGAGGCTTTGTCTGGTGACACGGATTTGGTGGCGCAAGAGGGCGTACAGAAGAAGAAAAGAAACAACAGGAACAAAAACAAGAACAGGAGGATAAACAAGAAGATGGAAAGAGAGCAGGGGCAGTGGTTTATAGATTGAAGCATGCTGCGAAGGAGGATTTAGAATGATTCGCGAACATGGAGGAGTATTCATTAGGTAGAAATAGAGACCGTTCCATTACCATGGCTCTCTCGTGATCACATGTGAAGCCGAAAAGAGTTCCAAAAACAAGTCTCTCGGATGCTGAAGGGAAGCTGCGAAGTTCCTCTTGGGAAGACACGAAATTCGCAGGCTCACAAACAATGAAGATCCTTGACCTCACAAATCTCCCTGTAAACGCTGCCCCGAAGGTCTCCCAAAACTTTATGCGTATTGACAAGACGGCACACATCACTAAGAAGATGCACAGAGGCCAAGTGAACACAGGATGGGTATCATTCAATCAACACACCTCGAACCTCTTGTTCCCTCACTTCCACCAACCTCCCGCACCTCAGCTCGTGAAGAATACCACCAGAAACCCAACCCAGCTCCCCACCACTCCCACAGCACTATAGCTACTCATAAACATCAACGGCAGAAACTCCAGACTGCTTCCCCAGATCACACCATGCACCAAGCTACAATACACAATCAACGGAATACTAACCGCAATATACAGCGTGCTAAAACGATCCAGCAAAAATACTCTCGGTTTGTTACTCGCTGGCGCAAGTCGATCGAAAGCAAGCAGGAAGAGAACGAGCCAGAAAATCGTGTAGATCGTCTTAATCGGAAATTCCGCTGCTGTGAACAAGAGGGGGAAGAGCGAGACATGCCCTGCTACAGCGAGAGGGCGGAAGGCGCCTAGGTAGCGGCGGTCTTTGAGGGCGATGAGCGAGAAGGGGATGATGACTAGCAGGATAGCCTTCTCGTGGACGTGCCAGCCGAAGAGGAAGGAGGCGTAGCCGCAGAGGGTGACGGAGCCGATGAACGTTTCCCAGGTTGGGTCGAGGAAGAGCTTTATGAGGGGGATGAGTTGGAAGACGACCGTCAGGAGGAAGGTTGTTTGTGGGGGGATGTCAGGGAGGACGGCGAAGGAGGTGTCGCCTACGAGGCCGCGGGTTACACTGTTGATTGCTTCTTGATTGACTGGCAGGCCGAGGTGGGGTGCGACTGTGATGCGTTAGTAGGGAGGGGCGGCGTGGGATTGAGAAACGTACTAAAGATTAGGATGCGGTCGGTGAAAGAGTACATTGCCCAGATGTTGGGGGCCCAGTATGCATGGCAGAGACCTCTGGAAAAGGGGAAGAGTCTGCCCAGGAGTTGCTGTATTTGGCCCCAGTAGACGTAGGGCCCGAATGCTGCGCCAAAGACGGCAACAATTCCGCTTCCAAGCTTCAGGGCATTGGCAAATTTGATGTGGAAGATGGACTTTGTTCCTAGGCAGTATGCTCGGAGGAGGTAGACGAAGTATGCGGGGGCTAGGTAGAGGTAGATGTGCTTTAAGCAAAGGAGAGCCGCGAAGAGCAATCCGCTGGCTAAGAGGGTTGACCTCTTCCTTGCCAGCACCAGGGACAGGATTAGTAGACCGTAGAGGAAGCCATTATATTGAAAGTGGATGTGGTCGATGATCAATAGGCCGGGAGAGAGGAGGATCGAGAGCGCTGCAGCATGGGAGGGACGTTTGGAAGCTGGTGGCGCAGATTGAACGAAGCTTTGGAAATCAGCAAGATGTTCCTGAATACCGTAGACAAACCCACAGTTGAAGCGCATAGACCAGCACAAGCTCAGTGGCAATAACACTCGCTCTCTGGAAGTATACAGTCTGCCAACTATCGTATTCCAAATTGTAGACCCTCAACATCGCCGGATCGGCCACCTTTGCGAATTGGGAGAGGATCCATTCGAAGTATGCGAAGAACGGCGGATAATCGAGGGTCCATTCTGAAGTCTTCTCGAAGTACCATTCTTGAATTGGCAAGCTGTTCGTGATGGCCAGCCAATTCCTATGGACCTCGAAATCGGTGGATTTACTGCTTTCATCAGATGGTAGTCAAAATACGTTGGAGGAGAACATACTATGCGGGGAAGAGCAGCACTTTGAAAGCGGTGGCCACGACCGCACATTGTGCTATCGAAGGATACAAGTCGGCCATTGAGACATCTCCTCCTGTTCTTTGAGTTCGGGAGGTAGCACTTTGTTCCGTTCACGCGTCTGCCGTCTAGATTTCACCCAGTTCTGCCACTTGTCACCGCCTCAGACAGGGGTTTCCCCATCATTGGACAACAGGCACAGCTCCATCTCAAGTAAATACTGTACCTCCCCAGCTGCTATGGACCCAGCCTTCGTCCCCTCAGAAATCGTAGTCAACCATTTCGTCTCCCATAAATTCACCCTGGAGATCGGGCCCTCGATCACGGGGGTAGGAAAGCCGCTGGCAAAGCTGGTACTTTCAGCGATTCTAATATATTGCGTGGGTGATATAGTGCGCCGGTCGTTGCAAAGTGTCCTCAAGCAAAGCCGACGAGACACAGACCAAAGACCTTAGCCAACATTGACTGTCCTCGAGAAAGAAAAAATTACCAATTCATGAAGAATCACGAATTTCACACTTCTCGAAGCTTGATGCAGAGCTGAGCTTTGGGGATTCGCCAGTCTGAAAGGTGGAATTGTCCAAGACCAGCGATGTATTGTGCAGCGCCTCTATCGTCACTTGCTGCAGTTATCTTCTTTGCTTATGCGCAAGCTTTGTACCTCAATAATGATTTGAGCTTTGGGCATAATGGCAAGTAAGTTCTCCTCCTCTAAACTTCCTCTCGCAGTCAAGTAACATTTGAATAGGATCTCTCCCAATCTACGCGGCGTACCAAACTTCCATCTCCTCGGCAAACCAAGCCCACCAGATATCCTCTCCGACAAGCTGGTCCTCACCCCACCAGCACCGGGAAACGAACGAGGTGCCGCCTGGGCAGAGAAGCCACTACTTCATTCAGAATGGGCCGTCGATGTAGATTTCCGAGCTACGGGTCCCGAGCGTGGAGGAGGGAATTTGCAGATATGGTATGCGAAGAATGGACGAGAGGAGGTGGGGACATCTAGCATATACACGGTTGGGAAATTCGATGGGTTGGCGCTGGTGATTGATCAGTATGCTGGTTCTGTATGTCCCCTTCCCATGCTTGAGATATGAGAGGAAGTGCTCATACGAAATATGCAGGGCGGGTTCATAAGAGGCTTCCTCAACGATGGCAGCACCGACTACAAGTCCCACCACAGCGTCGACTCCCTCGCCTTCGGGCACTGCGCGTACTCCTTTCGCAACCTGGGCCGCCCCTCGCGGATCATGCTCAAACAATCCTCCGATTCATTCCGCGTCGATGTCGACGGAAACCTCTGTTTCGAGTCCCAGAAAATCAAGCTCCCTCTAGGTTATAACTTCGGCATCACAGCCGCCAGCGCAGAGAACCCCGACTCCTTCGAAATTTTCAAGTTCGTGACGACAACTGAGAACCATACGCCAGATAACACGGATCCGAACCAGATCGTGCAGAACACGGGGATGGGCTCCCCTCCCCAAAACCAAGGAAGTGGAAGTGGCAGTGGCAGTGACAGCGGCAGTTCACCAATACAGAACCAAGCAGCACTAGGGGACATCCCCGCCTACAACGACCTGCCCGAAGCGCCTGCCTCGCAGTACCAGAGCTCCTCTGAGCAATTTGCCGACCTGCATAACAGATTACAAGGCATGATGAAGCATATCAATGCTGCACACAGGCAGCAGGATAGGTATCAGCAGCAAGCCGTCAACCGGCACGATGATCTAATGCGGCATGTTGCGCTCATGGAGAATACGCTGGAGCAGATTGAGAAGCTAAGGAAGAAGGTGGATGAGGTGCAGGCTGATGTCAGGCAGACGAAGACTGATTTGCATAATGCTTTGAATCAGCATGTTGCGGGGCTGAGGGGGGAGGTGAGGAATACGCATAGTAGTGAGGATTCCCATTTCCTCAAACTGTTTTTACGTTATTTTAGGAATGTTATGAGATTGGATGCTAACAAGTTATAGGCATGCTAAGCACAATGGCGAGTATGGGAACGGGTCTAGGAAAGTTCGTTCTCGTGGTGCTGGGAAGCAATGGGTTGTTGGTGCTGTGTTACCTGGTGTACAAAAGACGAAAGGCGAATACACCGAAGAAATACCTATAGAAAACTCTCCATAAAAAGCAACAGGGAACATTGAAAATATGTATCATATGCTCGTGGCGTTCTGCTTTCTTGTTGATATTAGGCATGAAGATGAACAAATGAAACAAGATATAAATCACATGCTGTCCAGTTACCTGTGAGGATTCCAAAAGGTGTTGATTCTACCAGAACACCAACGCTATGGTTATATATACAAAATTTATATCGTACGGCGCACTTGTTAAATATAGCTCACCTTAACCCCCATCCCCGCGGTCGCCCTCACCTTCCCCCACCCCTTCCCCAGAATGCTCTTAACCCTCTCCTTAACATCCCTCCTACTCAACAGCACAAGAATTCCCACCAAAAAGGCAACTATCTGCATCAACAGCATCGGTCTCGTCTGAAAACCCCCCGCCATCCCCTCAACCAGTTTTCTCAGATTCGCAACCACGTTCCCCGCTCTGGCGATCAGGGTTGGAGGAACTTTAACATTCTTTGCTGGGGCGGAAGACCGTGCTGTCGGTGAGGACGAAGGTATCGACCTCGAACCTTTCACAGAACCACCTTTTGCTGACCGCGCTTTATGGCTAGATCCCGGACGAGGAGGCGAGTCCTCGACCCCATAATCAATCTCACTCCCACCACTCCTGCGATCTCTCCTCCTCGCCTCCTCCTCCTCTTTCTGTCTCTTCTCCTTCTCTTCAGCTTCAACGCGCCGCCTCCTTGCATCCTCAATATCTTTCTTCAACTGCTCTTCTTGGTATCTCCTCTCTTCCTTTTCTCTCCGTTCGTGTTCATGTTGTTCTTCTTGGAGGGATTGTAGGGCTTGGAGGAACGCTTCGCGCCGCTCTTCGTCCAGCACTGAGGAGATGGTGATGAATTCGCGGGCGTAGTCCCATTCGTTGTTGCGGAGGAGGACGTGCAGGGTGTAGAGTTCTAGGATTTTGACGCGTGCGTTCAAGTCCCGTGGTGTATCTGTGCCGCTTCCTTTAACGGGACTTGCGCCTCGGGATCGGGGGTGTGGTGAGGAAGAAGACTGGAGACGGGAAGATATGTCCAGGTTGGGGGTTGTGGAGGCTGCGAGGTAGGATTCTAGCCGTTGTTGATTTACTATCTGGGTGCGGGCGTGGGCTAGGAGAAGTGTTGCGCTGTTGTTACATTAGTATGTGAAAGAGATGAAATTGGGGCAAGAGGAAAATACAGATTTATCACAACATCAGAATCAACATCTCCTTCTATTCCTCCATACCCATTCTTCACCACCTCCTCCCATACATCTCCGTCCCGCACCTTGCTAACTAGCCCCCTCCACTCTTTGCTCCCGAACGCCTGCTTGCCCTCGTCTGGATCCAGCTCTACGACCGCATTCAGGATCGTCAAGTATAAACTCCACACCTTGATTTTCGTTGTGCGACTTGCTCGTGAGATCGGCGCGGGTTCAGGCTCTGCATTTGGGTTCGTGTCGTCGAGAACAGGTGGTGTGATGACGGGGAGGATTGTAGAGAGGGCTTCAGGAAGGCGACGCGTAAGGAAGAGCGTGGATGATTGTCTGTAGATTTTGGAGATTTGCGAGGAGGCCTGCCGCGCAGAGGTCGAGTTGAAGGACGAGATGGAAGAGGACAGCAACTGGGATGACGAGAGCGTTTCTGGCGTTGGGGTGAGCGTCGTCGCGATGGAGCCGTTGGAAATCATGGTGAGTTGTGACCTTGCTGGCAGAAACTGGAGGAGGGAGAAGAAAAGGGGAGGGCAGCAAGGAGCTACCTAGGAGCTGGAATGGAGTTCGCGATTTTCGTAAACGTGAAAGTCACGGACTCAGCGGTTGCGAGCCTCGGCCCAGAGACCCTTGCTTGCGATTGGCTGACGATTCATCATTAGCGCGGCAGGGGCACAAATTTATGCCCGGTTTATGCGAGCTGTGCAAAACATGTTTATCATGCAAGGCCGGCAAGGCTGAACAAACCATTACCACCAAACAACCATGGAGAGACACATCAATTGACAACGAGGAAACAGCGTGGTCAAGAGGTTATGCAAACGTGAAGTTGAGAACCGATGCCAGTCTAGCAAATGTCCTTTGATTTAAGAATAGCGAGTTCGTTTTCAGCTTGCTCGTTGCCCTCCTGTTGGTGAAGTCCTCACCTCCTGTGGACATCCATCATTGCAGGGAATCTTGTACCTTTGAACTTGCAATAATATACTTTTCGAACTTCTTGTCGGAAAAGTGACGCGGATAGATCAGTCAATCTGGGGATCGTTAAATAGTTCTGTCTCGTTCCTCGTCTATGGTTTTGCTTCCTTCCTTCGACATCAACAAACCCCCAACACTTTGCAACCCCACCACGTCGCCGCCATGGATGTCAACGGAGCACACTTCCGCAAGCAGTTACTGGCTATCTTGAAGAACATTAGCAATGCGACCTTCATCACGTTCGACCTGGAGATGAGCGGTATCACCACCAGACCGAAGCATTCTTCTGGCGACCGCACTTATGATGTTGGCAAGCCTACCCTGCAGCAGCAGTACGAGGAGATGAAGAGTGCTGCGGAAACTTTCCAGATCTTGCAGATGGGTATTACTTGTGTGGAGGAGGATCGAGAAAAAGGTGAGCCGTACCCCTTGTGTTCTTTCAGATACTGCCGTCCGATTGAGTTCCATGGTTCAGGCCATTGTTTGGTTCTGCCCACCGTGGTGTCCGGCTCGCCTTCTTTTCTGATTTGCTGACACTATTTCTGTGGTATCCTGTATGATTTTGTGTTGAGTTAGGAGTGAAGTTCTGTCTTTTTTCCTTTGTTGTGTCGGTAGTGGGCTGTCCGACCTCTGACTTCCTTTACGTTTGTTTATCCCTGTTGTTGACGATTCACTCACAGAGTACTACCTTGCTCGGCCATACAATTTCAATCTGAGCCCATTGTCCGCCGAGGGTGTTGACCTGAGACTTGAGCGTGTCTTCTCATTCTCTAGCAGCGCCTGCGACTTCCTATCTAAGAACGGCTTCGAGTTCGGCAAGGTTTTCAGTCAGGGCATCCCGTATTTGTCCCGAGAGGAGGAAGACGAGTCCCGAGCAGAGTATCGTCAACGAGCCGACAAGAACGCCAAGATCCCTGATATTATCATTGCTACTAATGACTCTGCTACGTTGGAGTTCTATCGTGGTGCTCGACGAAACATTTCCACCTGGTTCAAGAGCATTAAGGCACGTTACCTACCCATATCCATGAACATCTATACTGACCTTGTAAAGCCGGAGTTCGATTTCGTCAATATTGGAAATCCATCTGGTCCTCTCAATGGCTTTCAGCGCCGTTTGGTTCATCAACTGGTCCGCAACGAGTTTCCTACGCTTCTAGTTCGTTCTCGAAACGACGGTTCTTTCATGCAAGTCACGAGGCTCGATGCGAAGAAGGAGGCGGAAGTATGTCCAAATTCCCTGTAAATTATGATTGATCCATGGCTCACATTTCACAGTTTCAAGCCAAGAGGTTGCATGAATTCAATAACAAAATTGCAAAGCAAAAGGGCAAGTGGATTCTTCTTTTCCCCTTTCCTCTTCAATATCCCACGAGCTGTGGCACATTCAAAGACCTTCAAGGAGAACTTCTATATCATGTTCTCACACATCACTAGGCTTGAGATGGATCTTCGAAGCATTAGCTGGCGGCGATCTCTCCGGCATCGATCCCGAATGGTTCGTCAACAAGAACAGCGAGAAGCCTGAAGAGCAATTACCTGCCGTCAAACAAGAGCTCGCTCGAATTATCGAAAAACTCCAAAACGAGGTTCATGTTATCGTCGGCCACAACCTCTTCACCGACCTCGGCTTCCTCTACAAAACTTTCATCGGTGCGTTGCCCGCCAATGTCAAGCACTTCCAAGAAGACATTCATTACCTGTTTCCCATCGTCATCGATACCAAGTACCTCGCAACCCACGGTGCTGATTCTATGAACCCACGCTCAAACCTCAAGGAACTGCTTGCCCCGTTCAGGAAGACCCATGTACGCCTATTTTCCAATTGTTACCCCCCTTCTGAATGTCTCGCGGCTCGTGGTACATTGAAAGCCCCTACCTTCATAATACCTCCACAGTTACGGTACCCTAACATTCTGGAGCAATACTGACTCAGAGAACCGCCAGGTCCCCCTTCTCGTCCTCCATGAACAACACACCGCCTACGGCGCCTCGTTCGGAAAAGAGCACGAGGCCGGATTCGACAGCTGGATGACAGCCGAGTTGTTCGTCAAGCTAACCGCTAAGCTTTACACTGTCTCTTCCACCTCTTCCCCCTCCTCCCGCAGCTCAACCGAATTAATCTGCATCTCCTCCGACGAGGAAGACTCCGACTCCTCTCCCGGCGGAGGCGCCCCCATCAAACCTTCTTTGACCTCTCCTTCCAAACCTACCCCCACCACCAACGTAAAATCCAAATCCCACTCGCCATTCAACTTGGCCAGCATGCAAGACAACCTCCCACCCGCCTGGCACGCTGCCCAACTCAACCCCTACGCCGTCCTGCAAGCCGACAACGACGAGGAAGCAGCCGCTCTCGCCGAGGAGCCGAAACCCAGGCAATGGATCCCCGGCATGGACAATGCGTTCTGGGACGTCTATGCGAATAAGTTGCGGGTTAGTGCTATTGAGGGAGGAGTTTGTGATTTGGAGGAAGGCGCAGAGGATTGATGATAATTTCACGGTATGAAGTTAGCGGGTGTTATGAATGCGGGCTATGTCGCTTGCTGGGTGGTTTTCATTTGGCCGGCGTGTGCATTCAAGGCGTTACGGGTGGTATGGTGGTGCGGCTTTGAGCCCTTTTTATTGGCGTAGTTGAGATCGTGGTCTTCAGCGTCTCGTCTGAGGACTCATTCATAGAATTGAGAATAGAGAAAAGGGGTTTTTCTTTCTTTCTTTTCAATGCTGAAGATATGAGTGACTCTCAAATATACGGAAACCCATGGATAAATGATTGTCCTAGCCTTCTCGGAACATTAGAATTGGCCAGGCTTCGGATGTTCAGAAAGCTGTGGAGCAATACCAACGGGAACCTTTCATGAATGTCCTAGAGTTCCTGGAACATTGAAATTAATAAGCTCTCCAACATTCCGAAAACAATTGGAATTTTACGAGACTAGACTGTTGATGTCCCACCAGCACCGGATATTTTCAGAGGTGTTTTGACTGATGACTGAAGTATTGGTATTCATGCTAAGCTACCTATCCGCGGTCTTCTCGCACCCATCTCTAGGATAAATGTAAGAACAGCAGCATCTCCAAAGTGCCGCCAAGATAGGTGAGAGTGGTTGATGAGAAGCTATTGATAGTGAAAACAACAAAGATGCCTTGAACAGACTTCTATAAACCTCTTATTCGGGGATGCGCCGTCAATGACGCACCTTCCAAAAGTATACAAGCTGACGACGAGGATGTCTGAAATCGGTGAAACAATTGAGAATCGTGTCATGGGACGTTAGGAGGCACTGGCCTTTCGGTCACCACAGTGACTCCGGACCGCAGCAAGCCTTCCATCGTCCTTCGGATATCGAAGGGGTTTTCATTCAATTCGTTAGCCCTAGGTGTTTCGTCGTCCTCAATGGTCCCGTCGCCGAGCAGTAATCCCTTGACCAATGTCGCAATCTCTTCCGCACAACCAACACTACCCCTGAATCCACTATCGCCATGGCCATAGTTATGCAGAATCCAGGTTCCTTCGACCTTTCCACCATTCTCGCTCTCTAGCTCAACCCTTGGACCACCTTTTCTGCTCGGACAAAATCCAATTGTGAAGATCTTCCGTCGATTGTAAATCTCCCTAGGGTTGTCTCGACCAACTTCGTATTCCTTTACAATCTCAAACTCCTTGCCAAAATTTGTGCGAAGCTCCTCGGCCAAACGATATTTTTTAATCAGCTCCATAATCCTGTTCTTGAAATTCTCATCTGGGAGAATGGAGCCGTTTTGTTCCACCTTGCGACCCCCAAAAACTGTGGTCTTGGTTCCAGGACGTGGGATAACATAGATTATCTCGTCATCATCCATGTCTGGAAGTCCCTGGTATGTTCGACAACACCTAGCCTCGCCTTTGACAATGATAGTCTCTCCTCTCGTTGGATACAACAGGCTCGCTTCTCTAGTCCCAACGAAGGCTCGGGCAGAGAGTCCAGTGCAGT
>Ga0302325_10023706_pt1 | contig 12780 bp, 10 predicted proteins | sample Palsa_T0_2_FD_201948 | JGI IMG/M metagenome (GOLD analysis project Ga0302325, IMG submission 201948) | Peat permafrost microbial communities from Stordalen Mire near Abisko, Sweden - Palsa_T0_2 | ecosystem: Environmental > Terrestrial > Soil > Palsa > Peat permafrost | place: Sweden: Abisko... | reverse complement strand
ATCATGGTGCTCGACCTGAAGCGGCTCGACCGGGTGCGCATCATCACCGGCCTCGTGCAGCCGCTGCTGTATCTTTTCGTGCTCGGCGCGGGCCTGGGTGGCAACGTGCGGGCGGGCGGGGCGGACTACCAGCGCTTTATCTATCCGGGCGTGCTGGGGCTCTCGCTGCTGTTTTCCGCGATATTCGCCGCCATCATCATCGTCTTCGACCGGCAGGTCGGTTTTTTCAAGGCCGTCCTGGTGTCACCTCTGCCGCGCTCGGCCATTGCCTTCGGCAAGATCGGATCGGGCGCGGCGCAGGCCCTCATCCAAGGGCTGATCCTGCTGCCCTTCGCGCCGCTGGTGGGTGTGCATTTTGGGTTTTTGTCGTTTTTTGAAATGGTCGGGGCGATGGTGCTGGGCGCCATCGCTTTCTCCGCGATGGGCGTGGCCGCGGCGTCGCGCTTCACCTCGACGACGGTGTTCCCGATCATCAGCAACACGCTGCTGCTGCCCATGTTCTTCATGGCGGGCGCGCTCTATCCGCTCCGGAACGCGCCGCATTGGATGCAGGTCGCGACGCGCTTCGACCCGGTCGCCTACGCCGTGGATCTCATGCGCGGCGCGGTCCTGGGGCAGTACTTCTTCCCTCCGTGGCTGTCGGTCACCGTGCTGCTCGGTCTCGTCGCCGTCCTCGGCTGGATATCGGTGGGGGTATTCAACCGCGGCGAGGACGACTCCATCCTCGGTGAAACCAAGATAAAGTGGAGGCGGTGACGGGTCGTTTGTCCGAAGGTGGGGCGAGTTGTCCCTAACGCGCCTGTCCGGCCGCTGAGTCGAGCAGGCGGGTTGAGGACAACTCGCCCCACCATCGAGCCGATTAAAGAAACGAGCAGATGTACTCGCAGAGGCCGTCTTTGACCTCGATCGTGAACCCGCTCTTGCCGGGGACGTCGAAATGGCCGCCGGTGCTGTAATCGGCCGCGCCGGTTCCGCCGTCGAGCGTCACCCGGCAGGCGCCGGCGATGATCTCCATGCGCTCCGGCGCGCCGGTCCCGAAGTGATACGAGCCGGGGCGGATGATTCCGAGCGTCTTTTTCACATTCCCGGGAAACAAAACAGTGTGGCTCACGACATTCCCGTCAAAATAGACGTTGGCTTTCGTCACGACCGTAACATCGGTGAACTGGGTCGGATGATTCGACATCGAGCCGCAGGATAGGAGCGGGCGTCGTTGGCTTGCAAGCAATCCTCGGAAAGGGGTGAATGGTCGCATGGCAATAACGCTCCTCGTTCTCGCCGCCGGCATCGGCTCGCGCTATGGGGGATTGAAGCAAATCGATCCCGTGGGCCCCTCAGGAGAGACGGTGCTCGACTATGCGGTGTACGATGCCCTGCGCGCTGGCTTCGGCCGGGTGGTGTTTGTCATCCGGCGCGACTTCGAGGCGGTGTTTCGCGATAAAATCGGCGCCAAGTACGCGGGAAGGATCGAGGTGGACTATGCGTTTCAGTCGCCCGACGCGCTTCCGCCCGGCTTTGCCGCTCCCGCCGGCCGGGAGAAACCCTGGGGCACGGGCCACGCGGTCTGGTGCGCCCGGGAGCGGGTGCCGGGAGATTTCGCGGTCATCAATGCCGACGATTTTTATGGCGCGGATTCGTTCGCGCAACTGGCGCGATTTTTCGCCGCGGCGCCGGCCGGGGCCCCCGGGCCGCATCGCTTTGCGATGATCGGTTTCCGGCTCGCCAACACGCTCTCGGAGCATGGCACCGTGGCGCGCGGAGTCTGCGCCACGGCCGGCGGCGTCCTGCGGTCGGTGGTGGAGGAGACGGGCATTGCGCCGGCGGACGTCGGCGCGGGGAAAAAATTCTCGGGCGGGGAAATCGTCTCGATGAACTGCTGGGGTTTCACGCCGGCGCTTTTTCCCGCGCTGGAGCGGCAGTTCGGCGGCTTTCTCGCGGCGCACGGCGGCGACCCGAAGGCGGAGTTCTACCTGCCCGCCGCCGTCTCCGCGCTGATCGGGCGCGGCGAAGCGACCGTGCAGGTGCTGCCCACCGCCGCGGCGTGGTTCGGCGTGACCTACCGGGAGGACAAGCCGCGCGTCGAGGCCGCCATCGCCGAACTGGTCGGCCGGGGCGCCTATCCCGCAAAACTTTTCTAATCCGCATGAATTTTTCCAATCCGAAAGCCGATGTTTACACCCCCGACGGCGCCGCGCCCGGGCTGGCGCTGCGCCGCACCACCCATTTGTGCGTCGTCGCGCACCAGGACGACATTGAAGTCGTGGCGCATTCCGGTATCGCCGCATGTTACGGGCGCACCGACCGCTTTTTCACCGGCGTCGTCGTGACGAACGGCGCAGGCTCCTCGCGCACCGGACGGTATGCCGCCTTCACCGACGACCAGATGCAGGCGGTCCGGCGCGACGAACAGCGCCGGGCGGCCGTGATCGGGAAATACAACCTGCAGATCCAGCTCGCGCATTCGAGCGCCGACGTGAAAAAGCCCGGCCACGCCGGCGTGGCCGCCGACCTCGCGGCGATTTTTGGCGCCGCCCGGCCGGAGGTGGTCTACCTGCACAACCCGGCGGACAAGCACGACACGCATGTGGCCGTGTTCCTGCGCTGCCTGGCGGCGCTGCGGGCGCTCCCGCGCGAGCAACGCCCGCGCCGGGTGCTCGGATGCGAGGGATGGCGAAATCTCGACTGGCTGCTGGACACCGACAAGGTGGTCCTCGACGACAGCCAGCGGCCCGAGCTGGCGGGTCCGCTGCTGGCGGTCTTTGATTCCCAGATCAGTGGCGGCAAGCGGTACGACCTGGCGGTGGCCGGCCGCCGCGCCGCGAATGCGACGTTTCTGAACTCCCATCAGTCCGACACCATGGCCGCCGCGACCTGGGCGATGGATCTCACGCCGCTGGTGGAAAACGAGGAGCTCCCGGTGCGGGAGTACACGCTCGCCTACGTCGAGCGGCTCCGCGCGGATATAGCCGCCCGTTTGGAGAAATTCGGCGGCGGGGCGACATGAGGCCGGGGACCGTCATTAGAGAAAAGCGAGGGTTGCAATAAACCGCGATTCACGGGATAGTCTTCCTTTTAGAAGCACACCCATGTTGCGAAAGTTCATTGCCAAGCTGCGCGAAAGCATAGCGCCGTCCGACAAACCCAAAAACGCCAATCCGGTCCAGGTCGCTTCCAAAGCCCCCTACCGGGGGCCGGTGCCCGCGGGCCAGGGTTCCACGCCGGCCAAGGCGCCAGCCCAGGGGCGGCCCCAGGAGCTTAGACCGCGGCCGTCCCAACCTCGTCCCGCCCAGCGGGACTCTGGCGGGCAGCCCGGTTCGCGCCCCGCCCAACGAAGTTCTGACGAAGGGGGGCGTTCCGCACCGTATTCGGGACGGGACGGAAGGGGCCAGGAGCGCGGGTCCCATGGTCCGCAAAGAAGCGGCCCGGGCGGCCGGTCGGGCCCCGAGCGCCGGCCGCGTCCGGCCCGCGACGATTTTGAGCATCCGCGCAGCGAGCCGGTAAAACCGGCTGTGCCGGTGAACGTGCCGAAGATGGAAACCGCATTTTCGGCGCTGGGGCTGTCGGACGCGCTGGCCTTTGCCGTGCAGGAAATGGGGTATGTCGATCCCACCCCGATCCAGCGCCAGGCGATTCCCGTGGTGCTCGCGGGCGGCGACGTCATCGGCTCGGCCCAGACGGGCACGGGCAAGACCGCGGCGTTTGCGCTGCCCATCATCCAGCGGCTCGCCGCCCACGGCGCGATGCGCTGCCTCGTGCTTGAGCCCACGCGCGAACTCGCCCTGCAGGTGGAGGAGGCGTTTCAAAAATTCGCCAAGTTCACCGACCTGCGCGTCACCATCGTTTACGGCGGCGTCGGCTACGGCAAGCAGGTCGAGGACTTGCGCCGCGGCATGGACATTCTCGCGGCCACCCCGGGCCGGCTGCTCGACCACCTCGAGCAGCGCAACTGCTCCCTCGACAAGATCGACATTCTCGTGCTCGACGAGGTCGACCGCATGCTCGACATGGGCTTCCTGCCCGACGTGAAACGGATCGTGCAGCAATGCCCGCGCGAGCGGCAGACGCTGTTTTTCAGCGCCACGCTGCCGCCCGAGATCGAGCGGCTCGCGAGCTGGGCGCTGCGCAATCCCGTGAAGGTGGAAATCGGGCGCCAGTCCTCGCCGGCCGAGACGATCGCGCATTGCTTTTACCCCGTGGTGGCCTCGCAAAAATTCGACCTGCTCCAGCTCCTGCTCGAACAAACCGAGTTCAAGAGCGTGCTGATTTTCTGCCGCACGCGCATGGGCGCCGACCGCATCGCCGGGCGGCTGAAGACGACCGGCCACACCGTGGGCGTCCTGCACTCCGACCGCAGCCAGCGCGAGCGCGTCGAGGCGCTCGAGGGCTTCAAGAGCGGCAAATTCGAGGTGCTGGTCGCGACCGACATCGCGGCCCGCGGCCTCGACATCGCCGGGGTCTCGCACGTGATCAACTACGACGTCCCGGAAAACGCCGAGGATTACGTGCACCGCATCGGCCGCACGGGACGCGCGCTCGCCACCGGCGACGCGTTCACGCTGGTGACCGAGGACGATGTGCGCGACGCGCGCAGCATCGAGCGGTTCATCGGCGCGAGCATTGAGCGGAAAAAAATCGACGGATTTCCCTATATCTACTCAGCCCTGTTCGACGAGAAGACCCAGGCGGAAACGGTGTCGAAGCCCACCAGCCGCCTCCATCGCGGCGGGGGCTCTAATCGCTCCCGTTGACCAGCTTGTATGCCAGGGCGGCGCACGCGGCGCCGCCGAGTTCGGAGACGACGAAGAGCCAGATGTGGCCCCAGCTCGACAGGTGCATCAGCGTGATGCCGGTCGCGACCGCGGGATTGAAGGCGCCCCCGGACACGTTGCCGACGGCAAAAGCGCCGACCATCACCGTCATGCCGATCGCCAGGCCGTAGAATGAGTTGCCCGCCGTTCCCTTGGCGGTGGCGGTGTTCAGGACGACCCACGCGAGGGCGAAGGTGAAGACGAATTCGGCGACGAAGGCGGCTTTCACGCCGATCGGAAGTTCCTGGGCCGCCCCTTCGAGCTTGAAGAAATGCATCAGCCACGCGGCGACAAAGGCGGCCGCGATCTGTGCGATCCAATAGGGAATGACGTCGCGCGCCGGGCAACGGCCGCGCAGCCAGACGGCAAAGGTGACGGCGGGGTTGAAATGACCTCCGGACACATGCCCGCCGGCAAAAATCATGACCATCAGGGACGCGCCGATCGCCAGCGGCGCAAACAGGCCGACTCCCGGCGGAATGACCGTGGCTCCCACGGTGAACACGAGGAAGAAGGTGCCGATGAACTCAACAAGGTATTTTTTCATGAAGGCCTGAGGGGGTAAAACCCAAGCGAACGCCCTTTTCCGCCCAAATACAATGCGGAAAGCTCCATGATGGCATCTGATTCAGGTTTCAAATTCATCTTTCAGCCTTCTAAATGGACGCGTGAAACTGGAATCGCTGGCCAGAACCTCCGTGCTCACGCAGCCCGTTTACGAGCCGGGCAAGCCCATTGAATATGTGGCTCGCGAGCTGGGCGTCGATCCGGCCGGCATCGTCAAGCTGGCGTCGAATGAAAATCCCTTCGGCCCGTCGCCGCGGGCGGTCGAGGCGGCGAAGCGGGCGCTGGAGCAGGGCCAGCTCTATCCCGACGGAGGCTGCTTCGATCTCCGGCAAAAGCTCGCGGAGGTTTACGGGCTGCGACCGGACCAGTTCATCGCCGGCAACGGCTCCAACGAAATCCTCGAGTTCCTGGGGCGCGTCTTCCTGAACCCGGGCGACGAGGTGGTCATGGGCGCGCCCGCTTTCGTCGTGTACCGGCTGGTCACGACGCTCTTCGAGGCGAAGGCGGTGGAAGTGCCGCTGGCCGGCTTTCGCCATGACCTCGCCGCCATGGCCCGGGCGGTCACCCCCCGCACCAAGCTGATCTTCGTCGGCAGCCCCAACAATCCCACGGGTCCGGCCAACCCGGAAGCCGAGGTGCTCGCCTTCGCGCGGGCGCTGCCGGAGCACGTGGTGCTCGCCTACGACGAGGCCTACGCCGAATATCAGGAGAGGCCGCCGGACCTGCGGCCGCTGATCCGGGAGGGGCGCGCGGTGATCTGCCTGCGGACGTTTTCGAAAATCTACGGACTGGCTGCGCTGCGGATCGGCTTTGGCTATGGGACGACGGAGATGGTGACTCTCCTCAACCGCGTGCGGCAGCCGTTCAACGTCAATGCGATTGCCCAGGCCGCGGCCATCGCCGCGCTCGACGACCGCGCGTTTGTCGAGAAATGCTTTCGGGAAAATCGGGCCGGCCTGGCCCAGATGCAGGCCGGGCTGCGCCGGCTGGGGCTCGAGTGCGCGCCCAGCGACGCGAACTTCCTCCTCGTGAAGGTCGGCGACGGTGCCCGCTGGTTCGAGGCGTTGCAGCAACGCGGCGTCATCGTGCGGCCCCTGAAACCCTACGGCCTGCCGGAATGGCTGCGGATCACGATCGGCACCCGCGAGCAAAACGAACGCGTCCTGCGGGAGCTGGCCGTGCCGCCCGCCTGAGGCGGTCGTTGACGGCTTCCGCCAGGCCCCCGCCGCGCGCCAGCTCCACGTTGATTTTTTTGAAGCCCATCTCGTCGATGCGGCGCAGGATGGCAAACAGCCGCCGCGCGGCGCCGCGGATGTCTCCGCGGCGGTCGAGCCAGAAGGCGTTGCGACCCCGCAGGTTTTTCGGCCGGGCGAGGAAAAGCCACGCTTCGGTCGCGGCGCCCTGGGTCGCGGCCCGTTCGCTGATTCGAGGGTGCAGGATCACGGGCGTGCGCGGGCTGTAATGCCGCGCCAGCAACCCCGGGGCCAGTTGCGCGACACCTTGCGGCGCGGCGCGCCCGGGCGGGCGGCCGACTGGAACTTTAAGCGCGCGTTCGAGCTGGAGGCGGGTGACGGCTCCCGGGCGCAGCAGGCGGGGCCGGTCCGGGTTGCGGATGTCCACGATGGTTGACTCGAGTCCGATGCGCGAGGGACCCCCGTCGAGGATGGAGCCGATCTCATGGCCGAGCCCGCGCCGCACATGCTCCGCCGTGGTCGGGCTCACATAGCCGAATGGATTTGCGCTGGGAGCGGCGAGCGGCCGGCCGGCCAGGCGGAGGAGCCGGCGAAAGAGCGGATGAGCGGGCATGCGCACCGCGACGCTGGGGCGGCCCGCCGACACCACGGCGGGCACGGACGCTTTTTTTGCCAGCACCAGGGTGAGGGGGCCGGGCCAGAACTTTTCCGCCAGCAGGAGCGCGGCGGCGTTCGGTTCGGCGACGAGGGCCAGGTCGCGCCTTGACCCGATATGCACGATCAGCGGATCGTTCGCGGGGCGGTGTTTGGCGGCGAAGATCCGGCGGCAAGCCCGGGCGTTGAATGCGTCCGCGGCGAGGCCATAGACGGTCTCGGTCGGCACGGCGACGAGCTCCCCCTCGCGCAGCAGCCTCGCCAGCCGGGCGAGGTTGCGCGGCGTGCCGCGGTAGATGCGCGCGGCCGGCTTTGGTTTCAATTTACTGCGCGAGCAGCAGATTGCGCGACTGCTTGAGGGTGCGGGTGATGGCGCGCTGATGCTTGGCCGTGAGGCCGGTGTACTTGCGCGGCAGGATCTTGCCCGTGTCGGTCACAAAGCGGCTCATGGCCTGGGGCGTCGTGAAAGGGATCTCCGCGGGGGTGGGAGTCTGGGTCTGGGTCAACTTCGGTTCAGGAGTGCTCATAGGATGGGGAGACGATAGATTTCCGACCGGGCTTGTCAACGTCGCATCCCGCCTCCAGTTTCCCCTCCGTCCGGGGTCGTAGCTCAACTGGATAGAGCAGTTCCGTCCTAAGGAAAAGGTTGTGGGTTCAACTCCCGCCGGCCCCAGTCTTCTGCGCCACGTCAGGGGCCAGAAGACTGGCCCGGCGGAAGCCCGCGTTCGGATAAGCGGGTTGGAGAAGGGCGAGCGCACCCATCGCGCATACGCCTGGCAAGCCAGTCTCCATACCCCCCTTCGTAATTGTATTACCCCCCGCCTCCTATATCAATGTCACATACCCCCAATGGTCACCTGGGCAGCTCAACTCAGCAAAAGGAAGATCGTCGCCGTCTGGGCGCTGATCTTTTTGGCCGGTTCGCTCGCCGGCGGCCTGGCCGGGTGGAGCGCCCGGGAGCGGTCGAAGGCACAGCTCATGGACCAGGCCAGACGGACCGCGAGCGCCATCAACGGGGATGAATTGCGCGCGCTCACTGGAACGCGCGCGGACCTTGCCAACGCCGCCTATGCGCGGCTGAAGGAACGCCTCGGGTGGCTGAAAACCGTAAGTCCGGCCGCGCGTTTGCTGTCCGTCCTGCGGGTCGTGCCGGCCACCCGCAACGTCATCTTTGTCGCCGATTCCGAGCCGCCGGGCTCAGGCGCGCTGCATCCCGGGGATGACTACGGGGATGCCTTGCGCCTGCCGGCATTGCAGCAGGTGATTTCCACCAACCAGGCTGCCGCCCAGGGCCCGTCGTCCGATGCATCCGGCGCGTGGGCGCTCGGATTCGCGCCCGTAATCGATGCAGCTGCGCCGCCGGATGCGGCGGTCCGGGATATTCTCGACCTGGACGTCTCTGCGAACGACTGGAACCGCCAGGTGTGGGCCGATGGTTTCCCCTGCGCGCTGTATGCGTGGATCATTCTGGGACTGCCCTTTGGCGTCCTGCTCGTAATGAGAGGCTTTGAGGAGCAACGAAAGGCGCTGCGCAACCTTTTGGGTGCGATCGAGCAAAGCCAGTCGGCGGTGATGATCGTGGATCTCGAAAGCTGCATAGAATATGCCAATGCCAGCCTCTGCGCCCAGATCGGTTACTCGCGACGCGAACTCCTGGGCCGTCCGTGGCGCGATTTTCAACAGCCCGAAACTCCGGCCGAACTCCTGGCCGACATGGTGGCGACGGTCCGGGCGGGAAACTCCTGGCGCGGCGAGTGGTTCAACCGGCGGCGAACCGGCGAACTCTATCCCGCGCGCGGGGCGATTTCCCCGGTGAAGAAGCGCGACGGTTCCATTGCCTGCTTCGTCGCCGTTTTCGAGGACATGACGGAATTCAAGAAGGGCGAAGCCGTGCTGCGGGCGGCGCTCAGCCGCGCGGAGGCCGGCGACCGCGCCAAAAGCCAGTTCCTCGCCACCATGAGCCATGAGGTGAGGACGCCCCTCAACGGCATCATCGGGTTCACGAGCCTGCTGCTGGAAATGCCCCTGACGCCCGAGCAGGACGAATATATCCAGATCATCCGCACCAACGGGGAGGCGCTGATCCAGCTCACCGGCGACATCCTCGATTTCGCGCACATCGAATCGGGCAGCCTCAAGCTCGACCTCCGCCCGTGCAGCCCCCGCTCCTGCGTCGAGGAAACGCTGGATTTGCTCGCGGTCCACGCCGCCGGGAAAAAGGTCGAGCTGCTGCATTGGGTGGACGACAATGTGCCCGCCGCCATCATGGCCGACGATGCCCGGCTGCGCCAGGTGCTGGTCAATCTGACCGGCAACGCCGTGAAATTCACCGAGGCGGGTGAGGTTGAGGTGACGGTGCGGGCGGCAAAGGGGCCGGCGACCGGGGATTCCGCCGAATGGCTGCTGACGTTTTCGGTCCGGGACACCGGCATCGGGATCGCTCCGAGCGACCAGGAGAAGCTTTTCAAGCCCTTCAACCAGGTGGACGTATCGACCACGCGGCGCCATGGCGGCACGGGCCTCGGTTTGGCGATTTCCAAGAACCTCGTCCAGCTCATGGGCGGGACCATTTCGGTCGAGAGCGGCAGCGGCCGCGGCTCGGTGTTTACGTTCACGCTTCCCGCGGCCTCCTCGCCGGCGCCGGAGCACCCCACGCCGCATATTGCCGGCTTGCGCATTGCGCTGGCCGCCCGGCCCGGTCCGTTCCGCGTGGAGTTCGCGCGTCTCGCCCGGCGCTGGCAGGCGCAGCTCGTCGAGGTCGACGCGGCGTCTGATCTCGCCGCCGGCGGGTGGGACGTCGGCTTTGTCGAGGCCAGCGCCGAGCTGGCGCGTTCCCTGGCGGCTGATTCCGGGGTCAGGGCTGCCGCCGCCGAACCGGGCGGCCTCAGGGAGCTCGATCGGAGGGTGCCGTGGCCGGTGGACAAAACCTTTGCCATCGTCCCCCTCAGCCTCCCCCGGGAAATGCGCCTGGTATTGCGGAGTTATTTTCGCCAGGTCATCAACAAGCCCCTCCACCACGACGCCATGCACGACCTGCTGGCCGGGGCCAGGCCGCCTGCCATCGCGGAGGAGCGCCCGGCGCGGTTCGAACTGAGGGTGCTCGTCGCGGAGGACAACGTCGTAAACCAGCGGCTCGTGCAAAAGCTGCTGTGGAACCTGGGCTGCACGTCCACCGTGACCGAAAACGGGCTCGCCGTTCTGGCGGAGCTGGCGCACGGATCCGAGAATTACGACCTCGTGCTGATGGACCTGCATATGCCCGAGCTGGACGGGCTGACGGCGATCGAAAAAATCCGGGCCGGCGAGGCGGGGGTGCACGCGAAAGGCCTTTGGATCGCCGCGCTCACCGCCGATGCGCGCAACGAACAGAAGGAGCGCGTGATGGCCGCCGGCGGCAACGACTACGTCGTCAAGCCGATCAAACTGGGCGAGCTCGCCGACGCCCTGCGCCGCTATCTCGCCTCGCGGAAGGGTTAGAGCGGGGCCAGGCGCACGAAGTCCTCGGGGGCGTAGCGCCTGAAGGCCTCGATCGCCTCGTATTCGGCGAGGCCGAGCGCGTTGTAGGCCTGGGCCAGCCGGCTGCTGCGGTCCTCCGAGCGCTCCCAGAATTCGCGCTGGTCGTTGCCGAGGAAAAGGGCCTGATCCTTTTGGGTCACGTGCCGGAAGATCGCGCGGCGGCGGCGCAGCACCTCTTGGGGACTGAGCGGCACGGCCATGTCGATCTCGTCGAGCGGCCATTCGGCCCAGGCGCCGCGGTAGAGCCAGAGCTCAGCTTCCTGCAGCCAGGGCTCGTCGCCGGCCCGCGCCAGGGCCTCGCGCAGCACGCGCAGGCAAAGCCGGTGGGTGCCGTGCGGATCGTCGAGATCCCCGGCGGCGTAAATCAGATGCGGCCGCAGTTCGGACAGAAGCTGGTGCATGGCGGCGACATCGCGTTCGCCGATCTGGCGGCTGCGGGGCGAGGCGCTGGCGTAAAACGGCAAATCGAGAAAATGCAGCCGGTCGGGAGGCACGCCGCAGACCCGCGCGGCCGAGCTGGCCTCGTGGCGGCGGATGAGCGCTTTCCAGCGTGTGACCTCGGGCGATGCCGGCAGCGTGCCGTTGGCCTCATACCCGGCGCAGAGCGCAAGGAGCCGGTCCTTCGCGCCGTCCTGGCCCAAGCCGGCATCGCGCGCGAACGCCAGGGCGCTCCAGATCGCCTCGTCGGCCACGGCGCCGGCGCCGGACACCTCGTATCCGATGTGGACCTCGTGCCCCTGGTCGACGAGGCGGCAGAGCGTGCCACCCATCGAGATCACGTCGTCGTCGGGATGCGGGGAGAGGACGAGCGCGCGTTTCGGATAGACGCCGGCCGAAGATGCCCGGAGCGGCCGCACCAGCGCGTCGCCGGGGCGGGTGCGCTGGGGATCCCTTCCTCCCGGCCATCCGGTAATGGTATGCTGGAGCTGGTAGAAGCCGGCCAGGTTGGTTTCATAGGCGGAACCGTAAACCCGCAGGAGATCCTGCAGCCCGGCCTCGTTGTAGTCGTCGTCGGTCAGCTTCAGGATCGCCTTTTTGCACCGCTGCGAGAGCCAGAGGATGGCGCGCCGGGTGATGCGCTCGTCCCAGGCCAGGCCCCGCTCGGTGAGCGGCCCGAGCTGCCAGGGAGTCCGGTTGCGCGTCAGCGCCCCGGCCGCGGCCTGGTCCAGGACGAATACCGCGTTGTCGTGTTCCTGGAGAAAAGAGGCGGGGACCTGGGGGGAAAATTCGCCCTCGACGGCGGCGCGCACGATCTCGGCCTTGTGCTGGCCCCAGCCCATCAGCAGGATGCGCCGCGCCGCCAGGATGGTCCTCACCCCCATGCTCAACGCGAAATGGGGCGTCCCCTCGTCCCCGCCGAAATCGCCGGCCGCGTCGCGGCGGGTCACCGGGTCGAGGGACACGAGCCGGGTGATGGACCGGGGCGAGCTGCCCGGTTCGTTGAAACCGATGTGTCCGTTGCGCCCGATGCCCAGGACCTGGAAATCGATCCCGCCGGCCGCGCGAATCTTCTCCTCGTAGGCGGCGCAATGGGCGTCGACGTCCGCCTTGGGCACCGTGCCGTCGGGCAGGTGAATCTGCGCGCGGGGCAGGTCGATCGCGTCAAACAGATGCTCCCGCATGAATTGGTGGTAGCTCTGCAAATGGGCCGGCCCGATCGGGTAGTATTCGTCGAGGTTGAAGGTGACGGCGTTGGCGAAGCTCAGGCCGTCCTCGCGGTGGAGGCGCACGAGTTCCGCGTAAAAACTCACCGGCGTCGATCCGGTCGCCAGGCCGAGCACGGCCTTCCGGCCCTCGCGCTGGCGCCCGCGCAGCAGTTCCGCGACCTCGGCGGCGGCGCAGCGCGACGCCTCGAGGCTGCTGGCAAAGGTGGCCACCCGCGCATGTTCGAAGCGTGAGGAAGGCAGAACGTGGCGGGCGATCATCGTGATTTATCTAAGGTCATGTATGCACACAATTGCGGGCGAATGAAACCCGTTTTTTAGTGTATTGTAAAATGCGGCGCTTCGGATTTGGATGGGGGGGAGCCTTCATGAAAAAAA
>Ga0302325_10023702_pt1 | contig 12781 bp, 10 predicted proteins | sample Palsa_T0_2_FD_201948 | JGI IMG/M metagenome (GOLD analysis project Ga0302325, IMG submission 201948) | Peat permafrost microbial communities from Stordalen Mire near Abisko, Sweden - Palsa_T0_2 | ecosystem: Environmental > Terrestrial > Soil > Palsa > Peat permafrost | place: Sweden: Abisko... | reverse complement strand
CTGACCGTCGAAACGGATCGTGCCTGCGGAGACCTCGCCGCCGCGCGGCAGCAGGCGCAGCAGCGAAAGCGCCGTCGCGGACTTGCCGCAGCCGGACTCGCCGACCAATGCGAGCGTCTCGCCGCGCGTGACAGAAAAGCTCAGGCCGCGAACGGCCTCGACGGCGCCGAAACGGATCGCCAGGTCCCGCACATCCAACAGGGGCGGAACCGGGGGGTGGGGCGGAGCAGGCGGCACCGGCCCTGCAGGCGCCGTGTGGTGATCCTCGATCGGCATTATCGCTTACGGCTGCGTGGGTTCAACGCGTCGTTCAGTCCATCTCCCAGCAGGTTGAGAGCGAGTACCGAGAGCACGAGTGCGGTGCCGGGCAGCTCCACGAGGTAGGCTGCGGTGCGTAGCTGATCGCGCCCGCTGCCAATCATGCTGCCCCAGCTCACCAGGTTCGGGTCACCCAGGCCGAGGAATGCCAGCGCCGACTCAGTCAGGATTGCGCTTGCAACCATAACAGAGGTCGTAACGATCACCGGCGGCAGCGTGTTCGGCAGGATTTCATGGATGATGATCCGTAGATTGCCGTATCCAAGGCACTCGGCTGCCACGACGAATTCACGTCGTTTCATGGAGCGGAATTCGGCTCGCACAATTCGTGCGATTGTCGTCCAGGAGACCGTGCCGATGGCCATGGTAATTGTGGCGACCGACGGCTCGGCGATCGACACCAGCACGATGACAAGCAGGAACGGGGGAAACGCCTGGAAGATTTCCGTCAGCCGCACCAGTGCGTCATCCACGCGGCCACCGACATAGCCCGCCGTCGCGCCGATTGCTGTGCCAATCAGCAGACCTATCGCGGTCGATGCCAGGCCAACGAGGACCGAGACGCGCGCGCCATGCACGATGCCGGCCAGCACGTCGCGGCCGAGCGAGTCTGATCCAAGAATGTACTCCCGGTTCGCGAAGGGCGGCAGAAAGGGCTGTGTGACGATGTCAAGCGGATCGCCGGGAAACAGGACAGGGGCAAGCAGCGCCGACAGGATCACGACCGCCAGGATGGCCGCCCCGGCGACCGCGGTCGGATTGCGTACGATGTTGCCGAGGGTCGTCGCACGACCCGGCATCAACGCAACTCGATACGCGGATCGAGCCATGCCTGCAGCAGGTCCACCAGCATGTTCACCAGGATTACAATGAGCGACGAAAGCAGGAGGATGCCAAGCAGAACCGAAAAATCGCGCTTCAGCATCGCCTCGAAGGCCAGGCGCCCCAGGCCCGGCCAACTGAACACGGTCTCTACGACGACGGCACCGCCGAGGATTGCGCCGACATGCATTCCGGCGACTGTGGTGAGCGGTATGACCGCGTTCCACAGCATGTGACGCAACGTGATCGCGCGCCGACTGAGCCCCTTCGCCGACGCGGTTCTTACGTAGTCCTGGTCGCGTACTTCCAGCATCGACGCGCGCACCAGCCGCGCGTAGATCGCAACGAAGAACAAGGCGAGTGACGTCGCCGGAAGAACGAGGTGGCGGACCCGGTCAACGAAGGCGGCCCAGCCGGTCAGGCCGCCGCCGATCGTTTCGAATCCACCGCTGGGCAGCCAACCGAGCCGGACGGAGAATGCGACGATAAGCATGAGGCCGACCCAAAAGCCGGGTACCGAGTAAAACAACAGGGTGACAATGGAGAGCACCCGGTCCATTGGCCCCCCGGCGAAGCTCGCCATCAACACCCCGATCGCAATCCCGATCACCAACGCGAAAACGAGTGCCGTGGCCATCAGCTCCAGAGATCCAGGCAGGCGTTCCGCGATCAGCTGTGAGACCGGCATGCCATAGAGCGGCGAAAATCCAAGGCTCATGTGCAGCAGGTTGTCGATGTAGGCGACGAACTGCACCAGCAGCGGTTGGTCGAGCCCGAAATGCACGCGCAGCGCGGTCATCGTTTCCGCGGTGGCGGATCCGGCTTCCGCGGCAAACGCATCCGCCGCATCACCGGGCGCGAGCTTGAGCAGAAAGAAGTCGATGATGATCACCGCGCATAATGTCGGCACGGCCTGGATCAGCGTACGCCGGATCGTCGCGGCGACCCGGTGAGAGATCATCATACGAGAGATCACCATGCCATTCTTCCACGTCCTCTTGGTCGGCATCCGGCTGACGGCGCAGAGCAGGGGTTTACGTCTAGCAAGTGCGGTCGCGTCATGATACCTCTCGAGGCGTGTTGTTGCGTCGGAGAGTTTGTCGTGAGCACCCACCACCGCCTTCTGCAACCACTGCCACGTAGAGCGCTGTTCACCACAGCGCTTGCTGGCGGCACGATCCTTGGCATGGGTCGCTCCCAGGTTGCGCGAGCCGAGGCGCCGGTCCGCGGCGGGAACTTGGCGATTGCGCTGTTTCCGGAGCCATCTCTGCTCACCGCCGCACTGACCACGGCTGGACCGACGACCATCATCTCCGGCAAGGTATTCGACGGACTTCTGACCTATGGCTTCGACCTGAAGCCTCAGCCATTACTGGCAACCGACTGGAAGAGCAGCAGGGACGGTCTTGCCATCACGTTGACGTTGCGCCCGGGCGTGACCTGGCATGACGGTAAGTCATTCACGTCGGCCGATGTGGCGTATTCGGTGATGGAGATCTGGAAGAAGTACCATGGGCGCGGGCGATCGACCTACGCCAACGTCGTTGGGGTGGACACGCCGGATCCGACGACAGCCATACTCCGTCTCGCCAAGCCAGCCCCGTTCATTCTGAACGCGCTCGCATCGATGGAATCGCAAGTTCTGCCCAGGCATCTTTACGAAAATACCGATCCGCTCACCAATCCGCGGAACGTGGCACCAATTGGCACTGGTCCGTTCCAATTCGTGGAATGGCAACGCGGCGGATATGTGCTGCTGAAGCGCTATCCGGGTTATTGGGACCAACCGAAACCCTACCTCGATCAGATCGTGTACCGGTTCATTCCCGATGCCGGATCGCGGGCCGCCGCCCTGGAATCGGGGGACGTGCAAATGGTCGGCGAAAGCAGCGTCCCGGGGCACGATATCGGCCGGCTCGGCAAGCTTCCGCAGATCGAGCTCGATACGCGGGGCTATGAATATGGCTCGAGCATCGCGTTAATTGAATTCAATCTCGATCGGCCGGCATTCAAGGACGTTCGGGTGCGCCAGGCGATCGCTCATGCGCTCAATCGCGAATTCATCGGCCAGGCCATTTGGTATGGTTATGGCAAACCTGCTACGGGTCCGATCCCGCCTAGTTTTCCGGCGTTTTACTCCGCCGACGTGCCGCTTTATCCGTTCGACCAAAAGCGTGCGATTGCGCTACTGGACGAAGCGGGACTGAAGCCTGACGGCGCGGGAACGCGGCTGTCCATCACGCACGACTACATGCCCTATGGCGAGCCGTATCAGCTTACCGGCGACTACTTTCGCGAGGCGCTGGGTCACATCGGCATCAAGGTGTCGATCCGTACCCAGGACTACGCCGCGTTCGCGAAGCGCGTCTACACCGACCGGGATTTCGATACGACCAACTACTCGGCGGCCACCGGACCGGACCCTGCGATCGGTGTGCAGCGTTTCTATTGGTCGCGCAATTTTCATCCCGGCGTGGCATTCTCCAACGGATCGCATTACGTCAATGCGGAAGTCGACAGCCTGTTGGAGAGCGCGCAGGTCGAAGTCGATCCGAAGCGCCGCCACGAGTTGTACGCGAGGTTTCAGGCACTGGCACAGCGCGATCTGCCGGAAATCCCCCTGGTGGCCTACGACCAGGTGACGCTGACCAACAAGCGGCTTCGCGAACACACCACAACCGCCGAGGGCATCCACGCCAATTTCGCTGGCACGTATCTGCTCCCCGCGTGATGGGAAACAGACAGAGAAAACGACTCATGAGAGCTGCGGCCTGCGGTCTGTTACCAGATCGTCTCGCGTGTGCTGCGGCGCGCGGTTCATAGCCGATGGCCTCGGTCCGTCCAGGTCGGCCAACACACACCCCGCATACTGTTCGCCTGGACAGAATGCGCAAGATGCCGGGCATCGGTTTGCGGTCACGTCCGTTGACCGCCCGAGGGCACATCGACCGTAGGACCCGCCATGAATGAGGCCATCTCCGTTGCCCCGGGTGCCATGTCGGCTCCAACCCCAGCGCGCTTCGCGGGGCTGGAGCAGATCTACGCCGTGGTCGCCGCTGGCGCAGCAGTGCGTGATACGGAGCGCACCCTTCCGTTCGATGCGCTCGATTTGCTGCGGCAGGTCCGGTTCAGCGCGCTCCGCTTACCGGTTTCCGAAGGTGGCGGCGGCGGCTTGTTGCGGGACGTCATGCGTGAAGCCATCCGCCTGGGTGAGGCCGACAGCAATGTCGCCCATATATTCCGCAATCATTTCGTCGCAGTCGAACAGTTTTTGATCGGTTCGACACATGAGGCCTGCGCGCCATGGCGCCGGGCTGTCCTCGACGGTGGGATATTCAGTATCGCCTCGACCGAACTGGACCGGCCGGTGACCGGCGGAGCTCTCCCCGTGAAGACGTCATTGACGGCGGACGGCGATGGCTTTCGGATGAACGGGACGAAGTATTACAGCACCGGCTGTCTATACGCCGATCTGATCGTTGTGCGCGCCATGGCGCCGGACAACACCGCGACCAATGTCATCATCCCGTCGCGTCGTACGGGCGTCGAACTGGTGGATGATTGGGACGGTATCGGTCAACGCCTCACCGGAACGGGCACGACCAATTTCCACGACGTGCGGGTGGAGACAAAGGAGGTGATCTTTGATCGCGACACATCAAGGAGCCTGCTGTCATTCACCAGTACCATTGCCCAGCTTTTCATCACCGCGGTGATCGCGGGTGTCATCCGGGCGGTGCTGCGTGATGCCAAGGAAATGCTCAAAAGCCGCGGCCGGAACTTCTATTTTGCACCGGCGGCGACGCCGTCCGACGATCCGATCCTGCAGCAGACGATCGGCCGCATTGCCGCCGATACGTTTGCCGCCGACCTTGTGGTATTAGCTGCGGCCGATCGGCTCGACAGCGTGGCCATGGCACGGCAGAACGGCGAAAGCTTCGATAATATCGCCCATGATGCCGCAGCCACCACGGCCAAGGCGAAAGTGATCGTCGACGAACTGGCGCTGCGGTCGACCAACGCACTGTTCGATGTGGGTGGTGCATCCGCCGCGACCCGCCAGAAAAACCTGGATCGCCACTGGCGCAACGCCCGCACGCTCGCGTCGCATAATCCAGCCAGCTACAAGGCCCAAGCCCTGGGAGCGCTCGAACTCAACGGCACCCGCCTGCCAGCACTTGGGTTCTTCTGATCGGGGTTCGACCGCTCGCCCCGACCGGCCCATCTGGCGGTGTTGGCGACTTCGAAACGCGCTGGGAAAGTGGCAAACACTGGGCGTGCCGCATTGAACGGGCGGATGGTCCGGCTCCGTCGCCTTGCGGGCGATTTGGCAAGAAGGGAATTGGTCAATGCCACTCGGCTCACTGCTGCGGTTCGGCGTTCTGGGCGCCGCCAATGTGGCCCGTGGCTTCATTGCGGGCGTGTCGGCATCGCATCTTTTGCAAGTCACCACGATTGCCAGCCGCAGCGCAGCGAAAGCCGAGGCCTTTGCCAAAGAGATGAGTGTCCCGCGATTCAAGGGATCCTACGACGCACTGCTGGACGATCCCGACATCGACGCCGTCTACATTCCGCTTCCCAACAGTCTTCACGCTGAATGGGCACGCCGTGCGGTGGCACGCGGGAAGCATGTGCTTTGCGAAAAACCTGTCTCAGTCAACGCGTCTGAGGCGAAGGCCATGTTCGCAGCCGCGCAGGCCAACGGTGTGCACCTAGTCGAGGCATATCCTTATCTTGCCCAACCGCAGACCCTGATGCTGCGCCAATTGCTGCAGGAGAGTGCCATAGGGCGGTTGCAGCTGATCCGCGCCCATTTCGGTTTCAACGCCGTCAACCTGCGTGTCGATCCATTGGGTGCGCCCAATGTGAGATTTGTTCCGGACCTTGGCGGAGGCGCACTTCTCGACGCGGGAAGCTATGCCGTTAGCCTGGTGCGGATTGCCGCTGGAGAACGGCCATCGCGGGTTCATGCCGCCGCGACTTGGGAGCCGAGCGGGGTTGACCGTACGCTCGTCGCCACGCTCGAGTTCCCGAGCGGCCTCCTCGGTCAAGTGTCCTGCAGCTTTGCGGCTGCGTTTCATCGGCACGCGATGATCGCCGGCGAGACCGGCGTGATCGAAACGACCTATTCCAACCATCCACCCGCGGACGGAGCTCCCCGCGTCATGATCAAACGTGGAACCACCGCCGCCGCCGCGTTTGAGGCAATCGAGGTTTCGGGCGGCAGCGGATTTCTGGCGGAGGCCGAGTCTTTTGCCAGGCTGGTCGCCGACGGTCCGAGTGAGTGGCACGGCGTCACACCGGTCGAATCCGTCGACATCATGTTGACGCTGGATGCCATGCGGAAGAGCGCTCGCTCCGGGATCTGGGAGGCGGTCGGGACCTGAGGCTGGGATGAGACCGGATCGAGTTTTCCCGGCCGGGCAGGCGCCTGGGGCGATCCCCAGCCCCTTCGCCCAGGAGACACCGTACGGCTCGCGGGATACCACGAAGCACACACATTTTCGGATCGCCTATCGCGCAGGTCGAGGCGATGCGGCAGGACGAGAAACTGCCGCGTCATTCGCGGATCGCGATATTGGTTGTCGCCCGTCGCCTTCACCCCGCCGACGCTGCCGGCATCTCGGCCTTTACCCTCTGCACGGTGCTAACACCCACGCCGAGGGTCTTGGCCACCTTCGGCATACCGTCGCCCGCATCCAGGCGTTTGCGGATTGCGCCCTCAACTTTCGTGCTCACCTTTGGCCGGCCAAGCCGAATCCCCTTGGCGCGCGCCCTGTCCAACCCCGCGTTGACCCGGCTGCGGATCATGTCGCGCTCGAACTCGCTGAAGGCCCCGAGGATATGAAAGAACACGCGCCCGGCCGGCGTGGTGGTGTCGATCGCCTGCTGGTGCAGGAACAGGTCCACGTTGGTGGACTCCAGGTCCTGCAAGGTGTCCATCAAGTTCCGCAACGAGCGGCCCAGACGATCCAGCGCCCACGCCATCGCCACATCGAAGCGTGCCCGCGCGGCATCTTTCAGGAGCGCATTCAGTCCCAGCCGTTGGTCCCGGCCCTTGGCGCCACTGATCCCGTTGTCTTCGTAGACGTCGGTGACCGTCCAGCCGCGTTGCGAGGCAACTGCCTCAAGGGCCAATCGCTGGTTCTCCGTGGTCTGCCCGTCCCGGCTGACACGTAGGTAGAGCGCGGCCCGCCTCGGCTTCCTGATCATGGCGACTGCCCCATCTTGTGCGCTCGGGTGGCTGTATCGCACGATGTCATACGACAATCAATTGTATTTCGTATAGCAAAACGGCACGGTCAAAACCCGCAGAATTTCGCCGTCGGCGAGGGCCGTTTGCGGGAGGGATTTCGGTATAGGGTATCTGTTTGATATTGCCTTTGGAGTTTCCTTTATCCGCGCGGTTCGCAGACGAACGTATCCTCCGAGATCGTGGCGGCTGCACCGCAGAACTCGAATGCCTCCATGCGAGTCACGATCGTCTCATCAGAGGTCGCCGCCATGGTGCGTCGACCGTCCCGAAGGTCGGCGAGAATGACCCCGCTTGGCGGTTCGTTCTTGGAGTGCAACACCGTATACCCCGCGACGGTGGCCGGGCCGGCATATCCGCCGACGACCTCCTTCGTCGGCATCGCCCGGGCGACGGCATCGGTCACATCACGACTCTCGAAGCCTGCCTCACCCGGCTGCCGCGACCAAACGCCGAAGCCCTGCTTGGTCAGCACGCCCGAGATCGACCCGACAAGTCCGGTGGTGCCCTTGCCCGCCCGCAACAGCTCCGCCATGCGGCACGTGGCCTGCAAGACGTAGTTGTTGTAGGGGCCGCCCGCGAACGGCATTCCGCCGGTGACCGTCAGGCTGCGTGCTGGCGGAACACCGAGTTCGGCCGCCACCATCTCCACCGCCACGGGAAAACAACTGTAGAATTCCACAAGGTCGAGGTCTTTCGGCGCAATGCCGCACATCTGCAGCGCCGCAGCTCCGGCGATGGCAGCGCCGGGGCATCGTGCCAACGCCGCCCGCGCCGAGACCGGTACCATATGGTTCGCTTCAGTGCTGGCCAGCGGAAAGATGAACCGGTCCTGGCGCAGACCCAGCCGCTCGGCCAGTCCCATCGAGCAGAACAACAGCGCGGACGCCTGATCGACGCTCCAGGACGAGCAGTGGCGACTTGTATAAGGAAACGCCTGCATGGGGTTGCGCGCTGCGGCGTCGCGGATCGCATCGGCTGGCACCGCCTGCCTTCGCCATGCGTGTGGATTGTGCGCGGCAATCTCGCTGAACCCGGCATACAGCGCGGCGAGCGCGTCGCGATGCGTCTCGATATCCCGACTGCGAGCGAAACGGAACGCACTGTCGATGATGCCATACAGGCCAACCGGCGCTTTGAAGCCGAAGCGGAGTTCGATGGGATGACGCAGTTCCTCGTGCGGCGCCAGCAACCGGTCGGGCTGCCCATCGTCTGACCGATCGGTAACGGAATGACCGACAATGCCAGCGCGCAGCAGGCGATACCCGGCATCGCCGCCCACCACCAGCGCCGCTTCGGTCTCCCCCTCGGCAACGGCGCGGGCAGCATCACCGAGCAGCGTCTGCTGCAGCACGCCCACTTTCGCGAGTATCGTCGTCGGATCGCACGCACCGATCGCCTGCCCGACCAGCCGCGCCGGATCGCCGTACGCCCAGCGTCCCATCGGAACCCCAATGCGCCCGATGCTGGCGGCAATGCCGGGCGCACCACAATCGGCGACCGCCCGCCGTGCCGCCTCGATCATGAGTGCGAGCGGTTCCGCAGCCGCCGACGGGTCCTCGACCCGCTGGTACGCAACACCAATTCCGACCAGCACGGGTGTGTGCGGATGGGGCATAACCCGCTCAGCCCTTCGCAACCAGCGGGCAGCCGCCAATGTTCATCGGTCGGAACGCCTCTTCCGTCGGCGTGGTCGCGCGCAGCTTGTAGAAGTCCCAATCCCGGGTGCTTTCGGCCGGCGACTTGACCTCGAACAGATAGGCCGGATGCAGTTTCTGGCCATCCTCGCGAACCCGTCCCGGCCCGAACACGTCGTCATCCGTCGGCAACTTCTTCATGGCGTCGACCACCGCGCGCCCGGACTGTTTCGCCTGCGGCCCACCAATCAGCGCGACCGCCTTCAGGTAATGCAGGACGCCCGAATACGCCCCGGCCTGCTCTGGGTTGGGCACCTTGCTGCCGAACGCATGCTTGACGCGGCCGGTGAAGCTGCGGGTCCGATCGTTCAGGTCCCAGTAGAACGTTTCGGTCAGAAACAGCCCCTGTGCCGCCGCCAGACCGATGCCGTGCACGTCGTTGATGTAGGTGATCGGCGCGGCCATCTTGATGCCCTTCGCGGCAAGGCCGAATTCGCCCGCCTGCTTGACGCAGTTCACCAGGTCGCTGCCGGTGACCACCGGACTGACCACCTTCGCGCCGCTCGACTGCGCCTGGATCAGGTAGGAGGCGAAATCCGTGGTTCCCGGGAAGGGGTATTTGACCGAGCCGAGCACCATGCCCCCGGCCGCCTCGATGAACTGCGTCGCGTCGCGCTGGGCCGCGGTACCGAAGGCGTAATCCGGTGTGATGAAGAACCACGTGTCGCCGCCGGTGCGCACGGTGGCGACGCAGGTCGAGTGCGCGCTCTCCCAGGAATCGAAGCTCCAGTGGACAAGATTGGGCGTGCATGCGGCCCCCGTCAGATCCGAGGTCCCCGCGCCGGTATTCAACTGCACCTTGTCTTTCGTGCGCACCACCGGCGCCAAGGCGAGTGCCAGCGCGCTGTTGCTGATATCGACCAGCGCGTCCACGCCGTCGCGATCCATCCAGCGCCCGGCAATACCCAAACCGACATCGACCTTGTTGAGGTGGTCGGCAATGACGACCTCGACGTCGAATCCACGCTCTGCGATGCCGGAGTCCTGGATGGCCTGACGCACGCAGGGCTCCAGCAGCGGGCCACCCAGGTCGCTGTAGGTGCCCGTCATGTCGGCCAGGATCCCAAGTTTCAGCGTCGTGCGCGCCTGGCTGCGTACTGCAAAGGGCGCCATCGTTGCGGCCGTGGTTCCGGCCAGCATGGTCCCCAGCATGGTCCTACGTGTCAGTTTCATTGGTATTCCTCACCTGATTTGATTTGCCGTGTTGTTCCGCGTGTCTTCCGGCCTGGCCGCGCCATCGACCGTGTCAAAGGCCGGCTCCAGTCCTGAAATGTCGTTGTCCAGGGCGATCAACCGCCCCGAGGACGACAACGTAATGAATGCGGTTCGCCGGCCCTCGCCCCCGAAGGCGATGTTGGTGGGAACCGGGTCGTCCACGGCAATTTCGCGGCGCAATTCCCCGGCCGGACTGAACACGCTGATCCGGCCTGGCAGCGTGGCGACATAGATGTCCCCACTGCTGTCGACCGCCAGCGAGTCAAAGAAGTTGTATCCGCCAAGACCGACCAGCAGCCGCCCGGGCTGCCAGAGCAGGTCGCCGCGCGAACGCCGTACCTCGCCGGGGCCGGTGACCTCGAACGCCCACAGACGCGCGGTCATCGTCTCCGCCACATACAGCGTGCGTCCGTCCGGCGAGAGCCCGATCCCGTTCGGCATGTCGAGCGGGAAAACCGCCTCGCGGATCAGGGACCCGTCGGGCCGCGCATAATAGACCGCGCCCCGGTCCCGGGTGCGGCGGCGCACCCGGCCATGGTCGGTGAACCAGAAGCCGCCGTCCCGGTCGAACACGATGTCGTTCGGTCCGGTCAGCGGAACCTCGCCGCACGCGCGATACAGCACCTCGTGCGCCCCGGTTCCCAGGTCCACGACCTCGATCCAGCCACCGTCGTAACCATCGGCAGCCAGGCCGGGCATCAGCCGCCCGTCGCGTTCGTGCCAGCGCGAACCACCGTTGTTGCAGACGATGCAGCGTCCATCGGGTGCGATCGCCGCGCCATTCGGCCCGCCACCCAGGTCCGCCACGCGCGTCTTCCGCCCATCGGGTTCGATCCGCGTCAGGCAGCCCGCGGCCACCTCGACGACCAGCACGCTGCCGTCGGACAGCGGCACCGGTCCCTCTGGGAACCGCAGCCCTTCGGCGACGAGACGCGCGGCGCTTTGCACGCTCTCTCTTCCTCCACCCTTGACCAAATTGGATATTGTATACAATCTATGAACACGTCAAGCGCGGGCAAGCGGTCGCGTCTGGGCCAGGCACCCCAACCGGAGGGACCATGTCAGCAGAGCTTCTGATCGTCGGAGCCTCCGGCGTTGTCGGCCGCACCGTGCTGCGTCACTTCGAGGCAAAGACCGCGTGGGGTTTGACCGGGCTGTCGCGCCGCAAGCCGGATTTCGCGTCGCGCTGCCGTTTCCTCTCCACGGATCTTGCCGACCCAGCCGCGTGCGAAGCCATCGCCGAGCAGCTCTCGCACGTGACGCACGTGCTGTACTGCGCCAACTCGGAGCCCGATCATCTGCTCTCGGGCTGGCTGCGGATGGATCATGTCGAAGCCAACGTGACGATGCTGCGCAACCTGTTCGACCCGTTGCGCCGGCGCGCGCGCGATCTGCGGCGGGTGATCCTGATGCAGGGCACGAAGGCCTATGGTGCCGCAGCCGGAACGTTCAAGATCCCGGCGAAAGAGGACGATCCGCGTTCCCTCGCGCCCAACTTCTACTACGGGCAGGAAGATTACATCCGCGCCGCGCAGGCCGGCAGCGACTGGAGCTGGGTTGCGTTACGCCCGCAATTCGTCTGCGGCTTCGCGCTGGGCAGCCCGATGAACGGTCTCTCCGGCGTGGCCGCCTATGCCGCCATCTCGCGTGAGCTCGGCCTGCCGCTGCGGTTTCCGGGCACCGCCCCGCGCATCCACGAGGCAACCGATGCCCGCCTGCTCGCGCAGGCCATCGAATGGGTGGCAACCGCGCCACAATGCGCGAACGAAACGTTCAACATCGTCAACGGCGACTGCTACACGTGGGACTCGCTGTGGCCGAAAATCGCGCGGCTGTTCGACATGGAATGGGCGCCACCCGCGCCCGCTCGACTCGCCCGCATCATGGTCGGCAAGGACGATGTCTGGCGCCGCATCGTCACGCGGCATGACCTGCGCCCGTACACGCTGGCCGAGCTGGTGCCGAACTGGGGCATGACGGACTACGCCCTGGGCTACAAGGTCCCGGAACAGCCGATGATCGTCTCCGGCCTGAAGGCGCGCCGCTTCGGCTTCGATGCCTGCATGGACAGCGAGGAGATGTACCTCGACTGGCTGCGGATTCTACAGGATGAACGGATCATTCCGACATGAGATGGACCAGACGATGACCGACCTGCGCACCGCATCGCCGATCCTCATTCGGGGCCGGCCCGCGCCATGGAACAGCGTGCCGGAACTGGTCCGGGGAAAGGCGGACGCGCACGGCGACCGCGTCTTCGCCGAGATCGACGGCCGCACGCTGACCTACCGCGAACTGGACGATCTGTCCGACCGCATCGCCGCCAACCTGGCGTGCTCCGGTCTCGCGCCGGGCGAGTGCGTGGCGAGCCTGATGTTCAACTGCGCCGAACAGGTGCTCGCCTGGATCGGTGTGAGCAAGGCCGGCGGGGTGTGGGCGCCGCTGAATGCCAGCCTGATCGGTGACGATCTTGCCC
>Ga0302325_10023701_pt1 | contig 12781 bp, 9 predicted proteins | sample Palsa_T0_2_FD_201948 | JGI IMG/M metagenome (GOLD analysis project Ga0302325, IMG submission 201948) | Peat permafrost microbial communities from Stordalen Mire near Abisko, Sweden - Palsa_T0_2 | ecosystem: Environmental > Terrestrial > Soil > Palsa > Peat permafrost | place: Sweden: Abisko... | reverse complement strand
AGTTTTCGGCCAGTTTGGGGGCCGGGCGATTGGTTCAGGTACTCATCAACAATTGTGCGCTTTTGGGCGGTAATGATACGCAAATTCTGGAAGTCGATTTCTGATTGAAAATAAAGGGGTTGGGGTTGTTCCCGAGGCTTCCCATGGGACGGGGGTTGACAGGTTTGAGGGTTGTCTCCCAGGTCTCATCCGCCGCGGCGGACGAGACCTGGGACAGCACGATTCTTTGCCGGATTGAAGGTTGCTAGAAGTCCACCCGCAGGCCGAACTGCATGCGGCGGTAGGTGGAGAGCGGGGCAGCATAGGTGCCGAGGTTGGGGCTGGCGGAGGAGCCGACGAGGCCGTTGAGGCTGGTGTCGAAGCGGACGGAGTTCGTGATGTTGTACGCCTCGGCGGCGAACTTGAGCGAGGCAAAATCGCCCATCTTCCAGCTTTTTGACACAGCGGAGTCGATGTCAAAGTAGCCGTCGCCCCGATAGGTGTTGCGGTTCCCGGCTTCTCCGGCGTAGGGCAGCCGGATGGGGCTGCCGAAGTAAATTCCGTTGCCGATGTTGGAGGCGGTGGTTGGGTCGATGGCGTGAGGAATCCCATTGATGATGCTTCTGTGGGTTTTGACGCCTCCGACGTTGAAGGTCATGGCGGGGTTGTCGTAGTTGGTGGGGTAGGCGGGGGACTCGATCGTAAAGGGCAGACCGCTTGTCCAGCGCGACAATCCGGCCCATTGCCATCCGCCGATGAACGCGTCGGCGACGCGATTGATGCCGCCGAGTGCGGCCTTGCCGCGGCCCACGGGGAGTACATAAACCCAGTCGGTGGTGAGCAGGCTGTGGGTGTCAAAGTCGGAGACACCCTTGTTGAGCTTGGGATTCCAGGTGTTCTGGATGGCGAAGTTGGTGAATCCGTCGTCGGTGTTGGAGAAGATGTTGGAACGCTCGGTCTCTGAACCCAGGTCGAGAGATTTGGCGAACGTGTAGTTGAAGTCGACCGTCAACCCGTGCGAGGCGGGGTGACGGATGGTGAACTGGAGCGCGTTGTAGGAACTGTTGCCGATGGAATCGAGCGAGTAAAGCGAGGAGAATTGGCTGCTCCAGAAAGTTGACTGCGATGCGCCGCCGTTGAAGGGGCTTCCCGGGAAGATGCCGAAGACATCGAGAAACGCCAGCGAAAGGGTTTCACCGTTGGTGTACCGTTCCGGGGACCAGGCGTTGTTGAAGATGGCCTGGGTGGCGCTTTCGCCTACATAGTCCTGGTTCTTCATGTAGGGGAAGACATTCTCAAAGTAGGGGATCTCAGGAATGTGGTTGTTCACTTTCTGCGTGCTGCCCGCGAAGATGCCGTAGTTTTGGGTGGCGAAGGGAGCGGCATCGACCTCTCTGGAGAGGATTCTGGCGGCACTGTAGTAGTCGCCTCCGCCACTGGGATCGACGTAGTCGACCGGCTCGGCCAGATCGAGCTCCTGCAGAAGGTGATGCCCAAGCCGGCCGACATATGCCTCTTCAAACGTGAAGCCGCCGGGCAACTCGTGCTGGAGGGAGACGTTGAAGGACTCGGCATAGGGCGTCTTGAGATGGCTGTCGATGCCCCAATCGATGTCAAAGCCGTCCACCGGCGGAGTGAAGGGGAAGGTTTGCGTGGATGAGAACGGCGGCAGAGGAATGTCGGGCAGGTTGTGGGGGCCGGTAAAGCGGGGCGCATTTTCGAAGCCCAGCACATCGGCTGCGTTGCTGATTCCCGCGGTGAGGCCGTAGGAGCCGTTGGAATCGAAGGTGTTGACCAGTGCCTCGCCATAGTGGTCGTAGTACATGCCGGCGCTGGCGCGGATCGAGGTTCTGCCATTGGGCGCGAAGACCACGCCGATACGCGGGGCGAAATCCTTCTTCTGGACTGGCCAGTAGCCGGGCGCGTGATTGGCTTTGCCGGAGGGAGCAAGGGAGATGATGGGCTCGTAGATCTGGCTTTGTTGCGCAGCCGACTCGCGCTTCAGGTACCAGGTGTCTGTATCGATGTTGGGTGAAATCTGCTGGCCGTTGGTCTCGTAGGGGGTCTGGAGCAGGGTGTAGCGCACCCCGTAGGTGAGGGTGAGATTGTGGCGGGCGTGCCAGGTGTCCTGCACATAGCCTTCCAGCTCGTTGGAGTGGAAGTTCTTGGTGACGGCAGCGCCTTCAGGCAGGGCCACGCCGGTGGTAGCGCCGGTGATGGTGTAGTCGTAGACGTTGAAGAGCAGGGGGATAATGCCTATGGAATTGGCGTAGTCGAGTTGCCATGAGTTAAAAAAACCACCCGCCATATTGGCGGGGGTGGGCAGGTCGCCGGTATTGGCGTACTCGTAGGTAGTGCTGGCGCCATCGAAGGAGTTGGTATTGCCGGCGTGATGGTTGGTGATGCCGCGCCAGTTTCCGCCAAACGCAAAGGTGTGGGTGCCCTTGTTCCAGCTCAGGGTGTCGATGATGTTGTTCACCGGCACATGGAGCAGGAAGGAGCCAGTCTGCGCGGTGGGCTGGGTGAGGCCATAAATGTCAACCCATTCGCCGGGGGCGATGCCGCCGCTCTGGTAGCCCTGGCGGATATAGCCGTAGCGAAGGTCGTTCACGATATGGGCGGTAGGAATCCAAGTGTGCCCGGCGCTGATGCCCTTGGTGTTGTCGTCGGAAAAGGTGGCAGCGGGCTGGCCAGGGAGGTTTTCATCGCCGGCAGCGGTATCCTTCTGCAGGTTTCCGCGAACGAAGAAGTGGTTCTTGGCGTTCATGTTGTAGTCGATCTTGAGGATACTGGTATTGAGCGTGGATGGGGCCGGCGAGGTGAAGAAATAAGAGCCGCTGTTATACCCGCCATCGCCCAGGACTGCGCCCGTGGCTGTGGGCTCGGTGGAGAGGTATTTGAGAAGGGCGGCGTTGGCGCCGGGACCGTTGGGGCAGACCGGATTTGCCTGGAATGTCTGGCTTTCGCACGGCATGTCCATGGTTGCGACCTGCGCGGGTGTGAGGGTATCGGTGTTGCCGCCGGTATCCAGGTATTCCAGGCCGCCGCCCATGAAGGTGGTGGTGGGCACGGTGGCGCCGACAACGTCGGAAATGGCTTGGCGCTTGCCCTCGTAGTTGAAGAAGTAGAAGAGCTTGTCCTTCAGGATGGGGGCGCCGATGGCGCCGCCGAAGGTGTTCAGGACATACTTCTGGGGAACGTTCGGCTCCATCGACCCCAGTTCCTCATTCTTGTAAAAGAAGGAGTTCGCAACGGTATTCGTGGGGCGGTAATACTCGTAGAGCGCACCGTGGTATTTGTTGGTGCCGCTCTTGGTCACCAGGTCAACCTGGGCGCCTGAAGAGCGGCCGGAGGCAGCGGTGCCGTTGGACGTGGTGACGCGAAACTCTTCGGTGGAGTCAAGCGTGGAGCGCAGAATCCCGGTAAAAGCCGCGCCGCCGATCTGGTCGTTGTCGTCGAGCCCATCCAGCGTAATATTGCCCTGGTCGGAGCGTCCGCCGGCCACCGCGCCCTGGCGGCTGTCGCTGATCTCGTTGCCCACGTAGAGGACGCCGGGCTGCAGGCTGAGCAGGTTGACGGGGTCGCGTCCTTCCATGGGCAGCGCCTGGATGGTGCCGGTGCCCACCGAGTTGCCCACGCTGGCGTCGGTAAAGTTGAGCGTCTCGGTAGCGGAGCTTACGTCCACGGTCACCGTACTGGCTTGAACGCTGAGCGTGAAGTTGATGGTGGCCGGCTGATCGACCAGCAGTTCCGCAGTCCGCGTCTGCGTGGCAAATCCGCCGGAGGTGACCGTGATCAGGTAATGAGCGGGGTTAATGATGGGGAAGATGTAGAAACCTGCGTCGTTGGAGGAAGCTTTATACGAGTTATCTGTGCCCTGATCCTTGAGAATGACGGTTGCCCCCGGAACCAATGCGCCGCTCGAATCCTTGACGACGCCGCGGAGGGAAGTGGTTGCAGATTGTCCGAAGACGAAGGGGGCGAGGGTAAGGATGCAACAAAGCATCCATCCCCATAGGGATTTTTTCACGGCTGCTCCTTTAAGCAATGCACGGGCAAGAAATGCGCGGTTTGCAAAAGTGTTTGGCTTGCGCTTCTAGTGCTCTTTGTGGGGCGTTCACCAGGTTGGGGCATTCGGGGTATGGAAACGGCCGCTCGACGGGTTCGCGTTCCCAAGGGAATCTCACGATCTGCGGGGTCCAAGACTCTTCGGGGGCCCAAAGAGCAGTGCACAGCGAAGCAAGGCGTGCAGTGGCGCCGGCAGGAAGAGCGCCAGAAATTAGTTGGTTCTTATTTTGTCCGAAATTGATGTAAGTTTCAAGAAGAAAGTCGTTTACGCTTAAATGAGTGACACTCCAAGAACCGCCGGCCTGCCGGCCTGTTCTGCTCGTATACTCAAGCCAGAATGGCCACTCACCTTGACACAATCCTAGCTTCAACACGGAACGCCGTGGCTGCGGCCAAGGCGCGAGTCCCCGCGGCTGAGCTCGAAAAGCGGGCGTCTGCACACCGGCCGCGTGGCTGGGCAAAGGCCTTGCGTGGCAGCGCAGCGCTGCTACCGGCGGTGATTGCGGAGATCAAGAAGGCCTCGCCCTCGAAGGGACTGATCCGCGGAGATTTTGACGTGGAAGAGTTGGCGCGCGGATATCGCGCCGGCGGTGCTGCGGTGCTTTCGGTCCTCACCGACGAGCCGTATTTTCAAGGCAGCCTGCGCAACCTGGAACTGGCTTCGGCGGCCACGCCGTTGCCGTGCCTGCGCAAGGACTTCATGGTGGACGAGTACCAGATTGTTGAGGCGCGCGCCCATCGGGCAGATGCGATTCTGCTGATTGCGGCCGCGCTGAGCGATGCCGAGATGCAGCGTTTCTCCCGGCGGGCGCGCGGACTCGCGCTGGATGTGCTTGTCGAGGTGCATACGGCAGCGGAACTGGACCGGGTGCTGGATGCGCTTGGCGAGGGCGGGGCGGATGCAATCGGGGTAAACAATCGAGATCTGAAGAGCTTCGCAGTCAGCCTGGAAACGTCGCTCAAGCTGGTCGAGCGGATACCGGCCGGTGTGCTGCGCGTGACGGAGAGCGGAATCGCGACTGCGAGGGACCTGATCAAATTGAAGGCGGCTGGATTCGACGCGTTCCTGATCGGCGAAGGCCTGATGCGGCAGCGTGATCCGGGAGCGGCACTGGCTGCTTTGCTGGCGGAAGCAGAATTGCAGCCTGCTGTGGGCAACAAGATTGCAACGACCGGAAGTCGGCGTAAAATGGATTGACCGCAGCGGTGCTGCCGGGGTGTGCCGTCGCAACCAATCGGATTCCACGGAAAATCGACGAAGAAACACTGGCGCAGGAGAAGTCGGACCCGCGCATCGGCCGCGACGTCTCCGCAACGCATCGCGCAATTCTTCGCGTAGCGCTTTCACAAACCTCTGGGCGCGCTTTCAATGAGTTGTTGGCTTCCATGCCCAATGTCGGTGAGGACTCTGACTTCGTACGGAATCGGGACTGAGGATGTTTCTTGCCGATACCAACCCAATCAGTGAATTGCGCAAGGGAAACAGGGCAAATCCGGGCGTGGTTACGTTGTTCAAACAAGCAAACAACGAGATGTTTCTTCCTCTGCACGTCATCGGCGAGCTTCGCTTCGGCATTGAAAGGCTCAAGAACAAGGGTGACTTGATTCAGGCGCAGAGGCTCCAGGAATGGTTCCAGTCAATCCTTGAGAGCTACACGTCGCGCATCCTGGCGTTCGACCATCAGTGCGCATTGACGTGGGGACTTCTGATGGGCGTGAACGATCAGCACATCGTGGATCGGCAGATCGCCGCCATCGCGCTGGTTTACGATTTGACTGTGGTCACTCGCAACATAAGCCATTTTCAGGATACGGGTGCACGGCTTTTGAATCCGTTCGCGGCGGATCCGTCGCCGACCCAGCCAACAAGATAGATTGCCTTCCCAATGAGCGTTTGGATCAAAATCTGCGGCAACACCTCCTTAGCGGATGCGCGTCTGGCCGTGGACGCCGGCGCAGACGCTGTGGGATTCGTGTTTGCGCCCAGCCCGCGCCGCGTAACGGCGTCGGAAGCGGCTGCCATCATCTCCCATTTGCCGCCGATGGTGGAGAAAATCGGAGTCTTCGTAGACGCCGGACTGGAAGAAATCTACTCCACCGTTCGAATCGGCGGCCTCACCGGCGTGCAACTGCACTTCGACGCTGACGCCGATTTGCCGACCAGGCTACATGAGCGACTGGGCCCGCAGTTGCGAATTTTGCGCGTGGTGCATTTTGACCCCGGCGCTGCGGATTTGGTTTCGAAGCAGATTGCGGAGCACGCGAAGAATCTGCATGTGGATGGTGTGCTGGTGGACTCGCGCACCGCATCGGCGGTGGGCGGCACGGGAGTGGCTTTCGACTGGGCGCAGGCTCGCAAAACCATATTCGCAGATATTGGAACCCTGAAGCTGATTGCGGCGGGCGGGCTGAACCCTGCCAATGTTGCCGAGGCGATTGCAACCCTAAAGCCCTGGGGCGTGGACGTGGTCTCCGGCGTCGAAGCGGAGCCGGGCCGCAAGGACCACCTCAAGGTGCGCGAATTCGTAGTGCGGGCCAGGGCCGTCGCGCGCGAGTAGGACCTGGATATTTCCGGCAGCATTTGCCGTCACCGCCTCACCGGCCAAAGAGATTCTCGTTGCCTTCAAAAGGGCGCGGGTTCAGCCGTGCCAAAAATCGCAGTGAAAAGGGACTCGGGTCATGGCCCCTGCGGAATGACAGATTCTTGCATCTTCCTCTTATTCAATCGTTACAATCGTTCGATCCGAGGTAACCGGCATGCGCCATTTCGCTTTGCGGTCGATTGTCCTTCCCGAATTCCTTCTCAGCTTCGCCATCGCATCCTCCACCCACGCTGTAACAGGCCAAACCATACACGTGGACATCGGCGCCGGAAAGGCAATCTCCTTCGATCCGGACAAGGCCATGGGCACCTCCATGGACATTCTCGCCGCGAAGGACTTCGACGCGGTGTACTCGCAATCGATAATCAAGGCCGGCCTCTCGGCGGGCTGGGGACCGATCTCTTACCGGCAGAATACCGAGCTCACCTATGACGCTTGGCACTGGAATCCCAACGGCACTTGGAGCGACGCCCAGCACAAGAGCGGATATTTTTTGGGCAGCGCGGAACCAGGCGCGGACCCCAAAGACTTTCTGCGCCAGTCCTACGGATACCGGCTGGCCCACCGGGGAACGACGCGCAGCGATTCCGGCCAGGATGAGTATTCGCGCATGACCGATGGGGACGCGAATACATATTGGAAGAGCAACCCATACTTGACCAGCAAGTTTACCGGCCAGCCTGATTCCGCGCATCCGCAATGGGTGGTGATCGATCTTGCCTCGACCCAGGAGATCGATGCAATCCAAATTGCCTGGGCCAATCCCTACGCAATCGGCTACGAGGTCGAATATTGGAACAGCAAAGCAGACGCGCTGGACAAGCAGACCGCTGGCCTGTGGGTCACCTTCCCGCACGGTTCCGTCACCGGCGGCCAGGGCGGCAGCAGGGTGCAGCGATTGGCGGATCAACCCATTGCCACGCGCTTTCTGCGCATCCTGATGACCGCGTCTTCAAATACCTGCGACACCCACGGCAGCGACGACTCTCGCAACTGCGTCGGCTATGCGATCGGCGAAATCGGCGCCGGCAACTTCAACACGCTCGGCCAGTTTGTCGACCTGGTCAAGCACGTCCCCGGCCAGGCGCAGACGGTAACGCAGGCTTCCTCGGTCGATCCGTGGCACACGGCGGAAGGGATTGTGTCTTCGCGCATACAGACCGGCTTCGATCTATTCTTTACCAGCGGCTATACCAATCATCTGCCGGCCATGATTCCCGTCGCCATGGTCTATGCCACGCCGGAAGACAGCGCGGCCCAGATCGCGTACATCGAGAAGCGCGGCTATCCGATTTCCTATATCGAGATGAGCGAAGAGCCCGATGGCGCTTACATGCTGCCGGAAGATTACGCCGCGCTCTATCTGCAGTGGGCCATGGCGCTGCACAAAGTCGACCCCAAGCTGAAGCTCGGCGGCCCTGTGTTTACGGGCGTGAATGAAGACATCAAGGTGTGGCCGGACGCGCAGGGGCGTACGTCGTGGCTGGTACGGTTTCTGGATTACTTGAAGGCGCGCGGCAGAATGGGCGACCTGGCGTTCGTCTCTTTCGAGCATTATCCGCTCGATCCGTGCGTGATCAACTGGACCGATCTTTATCGCGAGCCGCAACTGGTGAAGGGCACTCTCGACGCCTGGCGCGAAGACGGCGTGCCCGCGAATGTACCGCTGTTCAACACCGAAAGCAACGTATCGTGGTCGCTGACCGACCCCATGCAGGATCTGTTCGCGGGGTTGTGGCTGGCGGACAGCCTGGGCGCTTTTCTCACCGATGCCGGCCCCGGAGCGGCGTATTACCATTCGCCCATTCAGCCGGAAACACTGCGATCAGGATGCCAGGCGTGGAGCACATTCGGGAATTTTGTTGCCAACGACAAACTGGAGATCAAGCAGTTTACGGCGCAGTACTTCGCCAGCCAGTTGTTGAATCTGGACTGGGTGACGCACGGAGCAGGGATGCATGAGTTATATCCAGCCGCCGCGGATTTAGAGGACGAAGCGCATCATCGACTGATCACCGCCTATGCTGTGAAACGGCCAGATGGCGAGTGGTCCTTGCTGACGATCAACAAAGATCCAAGCAACGCGCACGATGTGAACATCACGTTTGAAGACGGCGTCACCAGTACACCGGCTCAGTTCGAAGGCCCGGTCAAGATGGTGACATTTGGAGCAGCGGAGTATGTATGGCATTCGTCCGGCGCCGCCAGCCATGCGGACCCGGACGGGCCTCCGAAGCGCCGCGAAATCCACTGCCAGAGGGGACAAAAAGTCTTGCTGCCCAAGGCGTCCATTACAGTCCTGACGGGAAGATTATCTTCAAATTGATCGAGCATTCTGACCGGCAATTCGCAGATTTCCCGATAAGCATCCTGGCGCTTTGGGTGTCGAATTCGGCGTGCGTCTTTTGAATGCTCCGCAAAAGCAGTACAATTCAAGCCTGTTGGATGCCAAAAAGGATGGATTTCGACGATCGGGCGTGAGCAAGTACAGCCGGGCCAGCGTGCGGAGTTTCATCTTCAGGCAGGAGACGGTTGCGAGTGCGCCCCGCGGCTATCGCCTCCCGGTGATGCGGAAAATCGAAACGAATTTCATTCGGTGCCCATTTGGAAAACAAGAAGGAAAGCCCGGATTCCGAGAAAGCCGTAAGCATCTGGAGAAATGCGCCGCGAAAGACCACCGCCATTTTTCTGCTTGCGGTATTCCTCACCTTCACCATCCTGGCGTTTGCCAACGACATCATCGGAATGGGACATCAGCCGCCACTGGCCTTTGCTTTGGCGATAGCGCTCTCCGGCCTTTTTGCGGTCGCTTATGCCGTGGCCGGAATCACCTTGCGGGGCAAGATTTGGAAAGCCGCTATTCCGCTGTTTGTCCTCCAGTTTCTCGTCATGGGCGTGCTCGGCAACATGTTTCCAAGTACGCCCCAGCCCGTTCAGTTGGATGCCGGAGCGATGGGACGAATGCAGAGCCGGCTCGCTTTCGATGGCCTCGCCACGATCGTTGCCATGAGCCTGAGTTATGCAGGCTTTGTGATTGTCTTTGTCAAGGAAGGACGGCGCCACGGCCTGGTTCACGCGGAGATGAGCCGCCAGCAGGCCCTGCTCGAAGGCGAGCTGGAAGCCGCCCGGGAAGTCCAGCAGGTCATTGTGCCGGAGCAGGTTGAGGCGGTCCCGGGATTCAATGTGGACAGCGTGTACCAGCCGGCCCAGCAAGTGGGCGGCGATTTCTTCCAGGTGCTGCCCGCGGGGGAAGGCGGCTTGCTGGTGGTTGTGGGCGATGTCGCCGGCAAGGGGCTGCCCGCCGCCATGCTCGTGTCTGTCCTGGTGGGCGCTATTCGCGGAGTGGCCGCGTATACCAAGGATCCGGCTGAACTTTTGGCCAGTCTCAATGACCGGCTCGTCGGGCGAACCCAGGGTGGGTTCTCGACCGCGTTAGTGGCTCGCATTGCTGCCGATGGCGGCGTGACCATCGCCAACGCCGGCCATCTGTCGCCGTATCTCGATGGACGGGAGGTCGAGTTGCAGGGAGCATTGCCGCTCGGCGTCGTCAAGAATGCAGCGTACCAGGTCACTCACTTCCATTTGCCTCAGGGCAGCCGTTTGACCTTCTATTCAGACGGAGTGATCGAGGCGCAGAACGAGAAAGGCGAACTCTTCGGCTTCGAGCGGGGCAGGGCCATCTCCACGCAGCCTGCAGCTGCAATTGTTGAGGCAGCCCGACAGTTCGGCCAGGAAGACGACATCACCGTGGTGACCATTGAGCGCCTGGCTGCCGGAGAAGAATCGACTGGCGCGGGTGCTGCGCGAATGCTGGCCACGGCGTAAAGCTGTTTATTCTGGGCCGCTTTCGAAAAGTCATAATATGTCCTATTGCGCATAATGCGTTTTATGGCATAATCATTCCATGAGTTGGCCGGCATACTTCCATCCGAAGTTCGAGGAAGAGGTCAATGAGTTACCAGAGGCGGTGCAGGACGGACTAGCCGCCGCCCTCGCACCACTCCGGAAGTTCGGACCTTCCTTGGGACGTCCCGATGTAGATGCGCTGAATGGGTCGAAGTTCCCCAATATGAAGGAACTTCGCTTCCGAGCCTACGGAGGGGTCTGGCGGGTGGCCTTCGCCTTTAACCCGCAGCGCAATGCAATTCTGCTCGTCGCCGGAGATAAGTCAGGCGTGAGCGAAACGAAATTCTACAAACGGCTGATCGACAAGGCCGACAGGCGGTACAAGGAACATCTTGACGACCTTTAACAATGAGGAGTGGCTGCGATGCGTGGAATGACTTCGGTTGATGACTGGATTGCCACTTTGCCGATTGAGCGGCAAAATGCCATTGCAAAGAAAAGCGCGGAGCTGATTGCCAAGGTAGAGCGGCGCATGACGCTGGCCGAGTTGCGCAAGGGGCGCAAGATCAGCCAGGCGACGGTTGCCGAGGCTCTGGGAATCGGCCAGATGCAGATTTCGCGCCTGGAGAAGCGCAAGGACCCGCGGCTGTCCACGATGGCGCGCACGGTGGCGGCCATGGGAGGGCATCTGACCTTGATTGCGACGTTTCCAGATCAGGAGCCGGTGGTGCTGGTCGCTTCGCAAAACGGCGAAAATGCGGCCAAGCATGATGTGTGGTTCCGCGCCAAGGTGCAAGAGGCTCTGGACGATCCGCGGCCCGGCGTCCCCAACAAGGAAGTGAAGGCGCACTTTGCCAAACGGCGTTCTGCTGCACTGCGCAAAAACAAAAAGCATTAGGAGCTAAAGCTCCGAACGGCTCGGAGAGTTCTATCCCACATCTCAGAATCGAGATGTGGGGCGCCCAGTCCAAGGATTGTGCTCAAGGAGCATCGGAGGTAGCAGAGGATGGCTCGAATCTGGCAAAAAAGGGAACAGAGGGATCGAGATTTATTCGAAAAGGAGAAACTTGAGGCATTGTCTTCAGCCCGTAATGAGAGGTGCTTACATGAAGTGATAACGCAACGCTTCAATGCCGTAGACGGCAGACCGACTTCGGGCGAAAGCAAAGATCTCGAAATTGCGGGCGAAGCCGCCCGATACTGCGAGGACATATCACGAGATGTACTTTCCCGCTTGGATGCAATCGCGCAGGAAATGAGCCAGTTCGAATTTAGAAGTGACGTCGCTGTCGAGTCCCAGATTGAGGCTCTTAAGAATTTGATTGACGCTGCTGTCGAGAAGGGCGAACTCAGAGCCTACATATGTCCAATTAACGAGATATCTGATGAAGGAAGGCTTTGCATCGACCATATGGAGGAGTGGAACGTTCCAAAGGAAGTAACTTCAAAGCTGCGGGATCTTCTTGGAGACAAATTGAGGGAGGCGGGAACGTGTCCGCGAACCGCACGGAGCGCCCTCGGTAAGATATACGACGAGAGGAGCTCCTGGTCCGGGTACACAACCGAATGCGAGGAGACGATGAAAAAGCATGCAAAGATTCTGTTCTTCGTTGCCGTAGCCGCGATCTTTCTCGCATTTCTGTCGCTTCATTTTCAGGTTTGGAAGGTCGTGGGGCTGTTATTGGCGGGCGTTGCAGGTTGCAGTTTCAGCGTCCTGGTTAAGATGCCAGTCCTTGAAGTGCGTCCTTCGGGGGAGCTCGATGCCTACGTCCGGACGATTTTCTGCCGGCTTGCCGTCGGGATATCCGCGAGCGTAATTGGATGTGGACTGTTTGTTTCTGGCATTCTATCCATCCCTCACATGGAACCGTCCCTTTCGGAAATCTTGGGCAACCCGTCCGCGCTTCCTTCCGATCGGGCAGTACTTATCCTTTTGGCTGTCGCAATGATCTTGGGGTTCTTTGAGCGCCCTTTGACGTGGTTCCAGGAGAAGCTTTTGGGCGATTGACGGCCACCCTCTGGGAAGGCCACAACCCAGACCTACGCTGACCTAGGCTGGGCGAGAATAAGGCCAATCCTTTCCAAGTTCTGCCTGCGTGTAAAGCTGATCGCTGCCTGGCACCGAACCGGCCTTGTACACTGAATTGTTCGCCACACATCCTTGTTGTTGCAGGAGGCCCCCATGGCATCGGTAATTCTTCCCTCAGTTCCGTCTGAGTCGCGGCCTGGCCGCTTTGGCATCTATGGCGGCCGCTACGTGCCGGAGACGCTGATGGCGGCTCTCG
>Ga0302325_10023700_pt1 | contig 12781 bp, 7 predicted proteins | sample Palsa_T0_2_FD_201948 | JGI IMG/M metagenome (GOLD analysis project Ga0302325, IMG submission 201948) | Peat permafrost microbial communities from Stordalen Mire near Abisko, Sweden - Palsa_T0_2 | ecosystem: Environmental > Terrestrial > Soil > Palsa > Peat permafrost | place: Sweden: Abisko... | reverse complement strand
TCTTCGAAGACGGAGCGGACTTCATTCAAGGCTTCGGCAACATGAATGCGACGCTGACGTTGAATGCACCGGACAACAAGTGGTACGTCCAGGCGTTCGTCAAGAACCTGCTCGGCAGCACCAATATCGAAGGCGAATATCTGACGAGCCCGACATCCGGTCTCTATACCAATGCAGTCTATGGCGACCCGCGGCTCTTCGGCCTCAAGGTCGGCATCAAGCTGTAATCGCAAGTTCGTCTTGAGAAACAGGGGCGTCGGGAAACCGGCGCCCTTTTTCTTTGGCGCGCGCCTGTAACGCCCTGACGCTTTCAAATCGTTTGACCACCGCGCTGCCGGTGCGCCAACCTTCGCGCCAGATCCCGCAGACGAGGACTTCGCCATGGAAACACGCAATCTGGGACGTTCGGGACTGCAGGTCTCGCTCGTGGGCCTCGGCTGCAACAATTTCGGCATGATCGAGCTCGAAGCGTCGCGCAAGGTCGTGCATCGCGCGCTCGATCTCGGCGTGACCCTGTTCGACACCGCCGACGTCTACGGCAATCGCGGCGGCTCCGAGGAACAACTCGGCGCCATTTTGGGTTCGCGTCGCAAGGACATCGTGCTTGCGACCAAGTTCGCCATGCAGATGGACGATGCGGGTACGAAATCGGGCGCCTCAAGGCGCTATATCTTTGCGGCCGTCGAGGCGAGCCTCAAACGCCTGCAAACCGATTGGATCGATCTCTATCAGATCCATCAGCCCGACCGGAAAACGCCGATCGACGAGACTCTCTCGGCGCTCGATGATCTCGTCCATCAGGGAAAGGTTCGCTACATCGGCTGCTCGAACTTCCCCGCCTGGCAGCTCGTCGACGCGCAATGGACGGCGCGTGACCGGGGGCTCAATTCCTTCGTTTCGGCGCAAGACGAATACAGCCTCGTCGTGCGCGATATCGAACGCGAACTGATGCCGGCGCTCGAAGCCCACGGCGTGGGACTCTTGCCTTATTTTCCGTTGGCGAGCGGATTGCTCACCGGCAAATACAAGCATGGTGCCGAGCTGCCCGCGGGCACCCGCTTCACGGTCATGAAACGCCTGGCCGACCGCTATATGACGGAGGCCAATTGGAAGATCGTCGATGCGCTCGAAGCATTCTGCGTCGCGCGCGGCCATAGTTTATTGGAATTGGCGTTCAGTTGGCTCGCCTCGCGACCGCGTATCGCGAGTGTCATCGCGGGCGCCACCAGGCCGGAACAGATCGAAGCCAATGTCAAAGCCGTCGGATGGAACCTTACCGCCGATGAGATCGCGGAGGTCGATCGGCTGACACGGAAATCCTAGCGGTGGCGCAGTGACGCCCTGCGCCGGACCGCACCGCTTTCCGCGAATCATCCCAGGATCGGGCACGAATCGTTGCCCCGCCCCTGAGCGGACGCATTCCGGCCGAGGCTATTAACCCCGATCGTTCATTGCGGAACTGCGGTGACGCTCTCCGAAGAGCGAAATCCATGGCGCTTTTGGGCGATTGTTCCGACTTATATCGGCCAAATCGGCCATTCGTCCCGGGAAGCCGGTTCTACCGCGATTGCGAAGGCGGCCCCCCACGTCTATAAGCGCCGCGCCCCGGAGCGCCGCCTTATGGATATTCGCAATATTGCCATCATTGCCCATGTCGACCATGGCAAAACCACGCTTGTGGACCATCTCCTCAAGCAGTCCGGGGCCGTGCGCGAAAATCAGCACGTCCAGGACCGCGCGATGGATTCCAACGATCTGGAGCGCGAGCGCGGCATCACCATCCTCGCCAAATGCACCAGCGTCGATTGGAAAGGCATCCGTATCAATATCGTCGACACACCAGGCCACGCCGATTTCGGCGGCGAAGTCGAGCGCATCCTGTCGATGGTGGACGGCGTGGTGCTGCTGGTCGACGCCGCAGAATCCGTCATGCCGCAGACCAAATTCGTGCTGTCGAAAGCCCTGAAGCTGGGCTTGAAGCCGATCGTCATCATCAACAAGATCGACCGCTCCGACGCGCAGCCTGCGGAGACGCTCGAAAGTATTTTCGATCTGTTCCTGGCGCTGGAGGCGAACGACTACCAGCTGGACTTCCACGTGCTCTATGCGTCCGGGCGACAGGGCTGGGCGGTTGCCGATCTCAACGATCCGCACACATCGCTTGCGCCGCTGTTCGACCGCATTGTCTCCGACGTGCCGAAACCAAGGCCGCTGGCCAAGGCCGGCGACGGCTTCCCGTTCACGATGCTGGTGACGACACTCGAAGCGGATCCCTATCTGGGTCGCATCCTGACGGGGCGGATCGAATCCGGCGCCATCACTGTCAATCGCCAGATCAAGGCGCTCAACGGCGACGGCGAAATTGTCGAGCGCGCGCGCGCGACCAAGCTTCTCGCATTTCGCGGACTGGCGCGCGTGCCTGTGGAGCGCGCCGAAGCGGGAGACATCATTGCGATCGCCGGCCTCCAGACCACGACCGTGGCCGATACGCTGTGCGACATCGAAGTCGAAAAACCCATCAGGGCAACACCGATCGATCCGCCGACATTGGCCATCACCGTTTCGGTCAACGATTCCCCTCTGGCCGGGCGCGAAGGCGAAAAGGTCCAAAGCCGTGTGATCCGCGACAGACTGCTGCGCGAAGCGGAAGGCAATGTCGCGATCCACGTCCACGAAACGGGAGAAGGTTCCTACGAAGTCGCGGGCCGCGGCGAACTGCAATTGGGAGTGCTCATCGAGCAGATGCGCCGCGAAGGATTCGAACTGTCGATCAGCCGGCCGCGCGTGCTGTTCCGCACCGACCCCGAACTGGGCGAAAAACTCGAGCCGATTGAGGAAGTGACCATCGACGTCGACGACCCCTATACCGGCATCGTTATCGACAAGGTCAGCCAGCGCAAAGGCGAGTTGCAGGACATGCGACCGACGGGAGCCGGCAAAACGCGGCTCGTGTTCTTTGCGCCGTCACGCGGATTGATCGGCTATCACGGCGAATTCCTCACCGATACGCGCGGCACGGGCGTGATCAACCGCATGTTTCACGGCTATGCACCTTTCAAGGGCGCGCTTGCGGGCCGCACCAACGGTGTCCTGATTTCAACCGCCGAGGGCGAGGCCGTGACTTATGGACTGTTCTTTCTGGAAGAGCGCGGCAAGCTGTTCGTGATACCGGGGACGAAGGTCTATCAGGGCATGATCATCGGGCAGCATTCGCGCGACAACGATCTCGACGTCAATCCGCTGAAGGCAAAGCAGCTCACGAACATTCGCACGCACGCGAAGGACGAAGCGCTGCGGCTGACGCCGATCGTGCCGCTGACGCTTGAGCAATCCATCGCCTATATCGAGGACGACGAGCTCGTCGAAGTGACGCCGCAATCGATCCGGTTGCGCAAACGCGAACTCCTCCCGCACATGCGCAAGCGTGCGAAGGCCGAAGTGGCATAGGGCAGTCTGTTCAACCCAAGACGATCGCCGCGAGATTGAAGATCGCGTGGCAGACGACAGCCGGGGCAACGCTCGAGCTGCGCCGCCTGAACTCGCCTGCAACAAGTGCCAGCACGAGCGCGCAGGCGGCCATGAACGGCCCCACCTCAAAGTGAATGAGCGCGAAGAGAAGGCCGACGGCCAGGACGGCGAACACGCCGGCCCAGGACGCGACAACACTGTTTCGCAATCCGTCGGCCATCGCTGTCTGCAACAGCCCGCGAAAAATGAATTCCTCCTGCATGGGCGCCCCGATCGCGAAATACAAATATGTGAGTGCAGGTGCGAGAACGACGCCCTGCAATGGACCGGGCTCGTGAACCCGCGCGGCGCCGAGCGCCGAGAAAACGCCAAGCGGCATTGAAACGAGCAAGGCGTAGACGAGATAGCGAATTTCCGGAAACCGGATTCCGAAATCGGCCAATCTCAGCTTGCGCCACCAGGCGAGCAATCCGGCTGCCGCGAAAGCCATGATGGTCGACCCGACGATAACCGCCGGAATCATCGCCGCCTTCGAGAGATGCAGCACGGAGACCAGAAAAAACTCAGGCGCGTAGACAAGCAGAAAGAGAAAGATGACGAGGCCGATGGCGCCGAGAATTTTCATTCGAATGACCTCGACCTGCGTGTTGCCAACGAACACGTAAGCAACCATACGCTTAAGCGATTTTGGTACCAGCTGCTTCGGCAGCGATGGCGGCAGTTTGGCGGCCGCCTTCAGCCACTTGACGTCAATGGGCGCAGACCCGGTGCGGCGGTCCTTTGCCGCCGTTCCCCCGATTCCGTCTCTTTCAGAATCGCGGCGGGCGCTCCTCAATTGCCAAGAACAAGATGGAACGCCATAACGAAACGCCGATTGCGGAGAATGCCGGATGAGCGATGGGGAACGCTGGGTCTATGCCGACGCGGTCTGCGATCTTTTTCATCTCGGCCATGTGGAATTCTTCCGGCAGGCCCGCGCGCTCGGCGATCGTCTGATTGTGGGCCTCGTCGGCGATGCCGATGTAGCCACCTACAAGCCTCCCCCAATCCTGAGCTTCGCCGAGCGGCTCGGCGTGGTGCGCGAATGCCGATTGGTCGATCGCGTGCTGGAGCAGCCAGTGCCGCTTACACCCAGCTCTGCGTTCCTCGATTCCATCGGCGCGGAATTTCTGTGTCATGGGAACGATATGGACGAAAACGAACTACGAAAGTTTTACGCGGACCTGATGCTGCACGGCCGTCTTCGGACCGTTCGCTACACATCGCAAATTTCCTCACGTCTGATTGTCGAACGCGTCGTCAAGCGTTCCCAAGACGGAACCTTGCGACGATAAAGGGCCGGACGAAGGCTGCGTCTGGGTCTCGAGCATGCGAAGCCTGATGTCCGCCACGAGGTCATTGCCCGGGTCCAGCGCCAGCGCCTGCCGGCAAAGATCGATGGCACGCCGCTGATCGCCGCTCCATGCCGCCTTGAAAATGTTCGCATAGGCCATGCAACGCGCAACGGGCGGAAATCCGCCGTCCATATTCGGCGAAGCCCACGGCGCGAAATAGGGGTTCGGCGTCCGCCAGTCGCCATAGACTTCCGTCAGAAAAAAATCCGGGTCTTCCGGGATCTTTGTGGGAACACCGAGAAAAAAATAGTCCTGCAATCCGAAGCGTCGGTGCCGCCACTTCACCAGCTGGCCACGCCAATGAAGCCCGCACCAGATCGTTTCGCCGTCCGGATTGAGCCGGAAGAAGTCGATCGCGACGTTTTCGTTGAAGGTGTAGCAGTCGATAACCGCATCGTCGGCGAGTTCGGTCGTCCGTCGGAATCGCCGATCGCGCGACAATGCAGCGTCGAGTTGCGTCGGCGTGACGCCCGCGTCAACGGCGAAATCCATATCCTTGTCGAACGCAATGAAATCGCCGTCGCGCAACGCGCCCAGCAATGTACCGCCGAAGAGGCATGCCTCGAGTCCGGCTTGCGCCAGGACATTTGTTACTGCGCCCAAGGCTTCGCGATAACGCGCGATGTCGTAAATCGGGATTTGCGAAGCGGAAGATGAAACGTGCCGCAACCAATCGGAGCGTGCACGCAATCCCTCCAGCGCCGCCACGAGTTTTTGGGTGCTCTTCTCGATGTCTCGCGCCTGATAGTCGGCTTGCGCGAGACTATAGTTTGCGAGCGGATCGCGCGGATTCCGCGCAAGAGCCTCGCGAAATACCGCAGCCGCTTCCTCTTGCTCGCCGCAAACAAGAAGAGCGCCGCCGAGATTGGCCCGCGTGGTCTCTATGTCCGGATCGGCAGCGAGTGCACGGCGATAGAGCGAAATCGCTTCCGCCAGCCGCCCTGCGCCATGATGGATGAGCGCAAGATTGTTGAGGGCATGCGCGTGGTCGGGTTTGATGTGGATCGCCCGACCATAAACTGCCGCTGCTTCTTCGGCTCTACCGCAAGTTTGCAAGGCGAGCCCCAGATTGTAGTACGCATTGACGAAATCCGGCTGATTGGCGATGGCGCGCGCGAAATAGTGCAATGCCTGATCTGTCCGGCCCGTTGCGCCGAGCGCGAGACCGAGATTGTGCAACGCAACATCCGATTCGGGATCGATTGTGAGACATTTCCGGATGACGATTTCCGCTTCGGCGGCGCGGCCCGTTTCAAGCAGCAGCGCACCCAGCAGGTTGAGCGCCGCACCATTATCGGGCTCATCCCGAATGAGGTCCCGGCAAGCTTTTTCCGCGGCTTCGAAATGGCCCTGCTGACGTGCGGCAATGGCTTGCTCGATCGTGGTCATTTTGGCGTTACACTGCCGCTGGTCGTAGCCTAACCAATAGAATACTGTTAAGCGGATCAAAGGGCACGTGGCCGGTCCTATCCGGTGACATTGCAAATCGTACAAATCCATTTACGTTCTGTCCGCTGGCAGCCTTCGTCGGGCGGGCGGTTGCGCGGAAATCGGGAGATCACAGGGCGCAATGGCATTTTGCGCCGGCTTTGGATTCAAGCGGCCGCGTCGGCCAGCAGGGGGTTGTAACATGCAATCATATCGCCGCGATTTGATGTCGGGAGCCGCCTTCGTGGCGCTCGCGCTGGTGTCGCCCGCATTATTGGAGCAGGCCTACGCCAATCCCGCGGGAGGTACGGTGACAACCGGCTCGGCGACGATCGGCACGCCCTCGACCAGGACCACGACGGTCGACCAGAAGAGCGAAGACGTCGTCATCGACTGGTCGAGCTTCAATGTCGCCAGCGGCCAGACCGCGCAATTCATTCAGCCCAATTCTTCGGCGATCGCCGTCAACCGCATCGGCGGTGCCAGCGCCAGCCAGATCCTGGGAACGCTCGACGCGAATGGCCGTGTGGTTCTGATCAACGGCAACGGCATGCTGTTCGGCAAGAACGCGCAGGTTAATGTGGGTTCGCTGATCGCAACCAGCACCGACGGCACGGATTCCGATCTGCTGGCCGGCAAGTTCACCAAAGCGGGCAATCAGAATGCATCCGTCGTCAACAGGGGGTCGATCATTGCCGCCAGCGGCGGCACGGTCGCGCTCGTGGCGCCGAACGTCACGAATGCCGGCATCGTCCAGGCAAAGCTCGGCGCGGTTTCGCTGGGCGCGGCGAATGCGTTCACGGTGGATTTCAATGGTGATGGCCTCGTCTCCTTCGCTGCGCAAGGCGATGTGAACGGCAAGGCGACCGCGACCAACACGGGCAGACTCACGGGCGCGACGGTCTCGATGACTGCGCGCGCAGCCGAAGGTCTCGCGACAGGCGTCGTCAATGTCAGCGGCCTCATCGAGGCTCAGACGGCCCAGCAGGTCGGCGGTACCATCGTGCTCGATGCTGGCGACGGCGGCAGCATCGCACTTCAAAAAGCGACACTCGATGCCTCCGGTGTCAATGGCGGCGGCTCCGTCACCATCGGCGGCTGGAACCAGGCCAGTCTCGTTGCAGACAACAAAAGCATCATCGATGCATCGGCCGGTACGAGTGGCAATGGCGGACATATTTCGGCGATCGCGGCGGCGAATCAATTCGGTGCGCAGGTGTATGCGCAAGGCGGCACCCGCTCCGGCAATGGCGGCTTGGTCGAGACGTCCGGCGATGTCGTCGGGCTGGAAGGCGCGCGGGTCGACACGCTGGCCGCGTTCGGCAAGACGGGAACCTGGCTGATCGATCCTTATACGGTGACGATTTCCAATGCGCCGTCGACCGGCGGCTTTACGTTTGATTCGACCAGTTCGGATTCCAATATCAATGTGACCGATCTGGTCGCCGCGCTCGCCACGACGAATGTGACCGTTGCGGCGCATGGCGATCCGACCGGCAGTGCGCAAGGAGTCAGCCCTTGCGGATTCTGCGGTGGCGGGATCTCCACGGGCTCCGGCAGCACCAGCCTGGGCCCAAACACGAGCGACATCACGGTTCTCGTCCCGATATCCTGGTCGGCGCCGACCGTTCTGAGCCTCGGCGCATCGGACACGATTGCCATCAATGCGCCGATCACCATCGGCCATGGCGGCGGGTTGGTGCTGGGCGATCCCCTTGATTCGACGCTGGCGCCACAGAACATCGACATCAACGCCAACATCGCCTTCACCGGCGCGGCGTCAGGCGCTTCCAGCGTATTCACGCTCAATCCGAACGATGTGAACGAATACGGTTACGCTCTGGGCGACGGCGCGAGGGTCACGTTTGCGGATACGCGCTATGCGTTTGCCGTCAACGGCACACCTTTCACGCTGATCGGCAATGCCGGCGAATTGATACACGACATCAACGGCAATCCTGACGGGTACTACGCACTGGCGAACGATATTGACTTGGCCGGCACCTCGTACAAAGAGGCTCCGATCGCCGATATCGAGGGTGCGTTCGAAGGTTTCGACAACACGATCAGCGGACTGACGATCAACGAAAGGATCGAGGTGCTCTCTCTTCCGTCCGGCGGGCCCGCCGGTCTGTTCGGCGAGATCGATGGGACAGTTCAGGATTTGGGTGTAACCGACGCCAATATCGTATTGGCATTGGGGGAAGGCAACGTTCCGGTCGGCGCGCTCGCCGGTTACAGTGATGGCACTGTGATCAATGCTTATTCCACGGGAACGGTGAGCGGCACCGTTGGTGCCGCTGTCGGCGGTTTGGTGGGCGAAAATGACGGCGAAATAGTCTTTTCCACGTCCTCTGCAACAGTACATGGCGGCTTTGAATCCGTTGTCGGAGGCTTGGTCGGCGACAATGAGGGGTATATCTATCAATCGTCTGCCACGGGCGCGGTGGGCGACAGCTCCGTCACGCTGCTCGGCGGACTCGTTGGCCTCAACGACGGCGAAATCATTCAATCATTCGCGACCGGCGCCGTGAGTGGCAACGGCGGCTACGAAGAAACCTCGATTGGGGGCCTGGTCGGCCTCAATGGCGGCAAAGGCGGCGGCGGAATCACTCAATCATACGCCACCGGCGCGGTGAGCGGCGGCATTGCGAACGCTGTCGGCGGCCTTGTCGGCTACAACGAAGGCGGTGGTGGTGTCGAAGAGTCCTATGCTACCGGTGCGGTGCAGGTCGGCGGTTACGGCGTTGGCGGCGGACTTGTGGGCTATAACGAAGGCGTCGTATCCCAATCCTTCGCCACGGGTACGGTGACTGGCGGCGGTTTCGTTGCCGTCGGCGGCCTTGTCGGCGACAACGAGGGGGATATCGATCAATCCTACGCCATGGGCGCAGTGAAAGCTGCTGGCGGCGAGACCGCGGCCGGCGGCCTTGTCGGCTACAACGACAGCACGATCGAAGAATCCTATTCCGCCGGAACGGTCAAAGCGGGCGCCGCCGCCGAGATCGGCGGTCTGGTGGGAGAAGACGTCGGTACGATCACGACCAGCTATTGGGATGAGAGTACGAGTGGAATCACAAACCCGGCGCAAGGCGCAGGGAATGTTGCCAGCGATGCCGGCATCACAGGCGCGACGACGGCCGCATTGCAGAGCGCGCTCGATCCCAATTGGGATTCAAGCGTGTGGGGCATCATTGCGGGCGTGAGCTATCCCTATCTGCAATGGCAGTCGCCCAATGGCACGCCGCAAGTCGTTTCCGGAATCGTGAGCAACGGCACGAAATTGATCTCAGGCGCCGGTGTCGGATTGCTGGTCGACGGCACATCCTCCGATCCGCTCGTATCGATGAATTCGGGTGCCGACGGTTACTATTATATGCTGCTCGCTCCCGGAACGATTTCGGGCTCGGGCAGCCAGGTTCTCGCCTATGTAGCGAGCGGCGCACCCACCGAGGCCAATTCCTATTATCAGGATGCGTCGGGATCGCTGACGGGATTCGGCCTCCAGGAGCGCGAGCTCCAAATCACGAGCGACCAGGCGACGGCAAGCGGCATGATCGCGGATCTTGACACGGCACTTGGTTCGCAGACGGGCTCGCAATTCCTCTACACGGCCGCAGGCGGGTTTGCATCCGGCATCAACGTCGACATCGCCGACTCGGCAGCCGCGCTCGATATCGACACCAACCTCAATTTCACCGCCGACCATGTGACGCTCGATGCTGCCGGAACGATCGGCGAGTCGACGGGCTCGATCGACGCTTACGCGCTCACGCTCGCCTCGGCTGGCGACATCACGCTCGCGGGCGCCAATGATATCGTTTATCTGAGTGGCGCCAACACAGGCGGCTCCGGCGATTTCGATGTGAACAATACAGGGCCGTTGTTCATCAACGGTGCGCTCAACGCCGGAACAGGCGGCGTCACGCTCAATTCGACAGGGAATATCGCCGAGACTGCGCTCGGATCGATCACGGCCGCGTCGCTGACCGGAAGTTCGACAGACGGAGCCTCACTGAATAACTCCAACAACATGATCGGCACGCTCGATGCCTTCACCAATACCGGGTCGGGCAGTTTTGCGCTCATGGATGGCGAAGCTCTGACAGTTTCCGGCGCGGTGAATGGCGGCGCCGGTAGTATCGCTTTGACGACGACAAGCGGCGGCATCGGCATCGCAAGTCAATTGACGGCCGGCGTTAAAGTCGACCTCGTTTCGGCCGCAACGATTTCGGAGGCCGGCGGTGGGATTGCCGCCAAAATGCTGACAGGCAGCTCTGTGGGCGGTACGACGCTGGACGGCACAAATCTCGTTACGCAGCTGGGTTCATTTGCCAATACCGGCACTGGCGGATTTTCGCTCACCGACGGTAGCCACCTGAACGTGACGGGTGCCGTCTCCGGCGATCAGGGCGACACGGATATCACGCTCACCTCCGGCGCCTTGAGACTGAATGGAAGCATCTCGGGCGCGGATGTCACGCTGATATCCGACACGAGCGTCGTGGATCAAATCTCGGGCTCGATCACGACGCCGGGCGCTCTGAACGTGACGGCGTATGGGAATATCACGATGGATAACGGCAATTCCTATGGCTCGGAAAATCTCGACTCCGAACACGGTACGACTACGGGGAATTAGAACGGAATCGGATTGAACTTGCGCGGACCCCCTTCCGCCTCGCTGTGCTCGGCACCTTCCCCCGCGAGGGGGGAAGGTTAAGAAATAGATTCTCGTTTCGCCTTTTTTCTAACCTTCCCCCCTCGCGGGGGAAGGTGTCGCGCGGCGTCAGCCGCGTGACGGAAGGGGGGCCGATACGATCCAATCCAAAACCAACCTGGACTCCGACCTGACGCATGACATCCCGCGCCCGCTCGCGGCTATTTTTGACGCGTCAGCCCGAGTCGGCCCGCGATGGTCCGGTCCACCATGCGCTTGGGCAGAACCTTGACCATGAAGTCCTGCACGCGATCCGGCGTTACGGTGTAGCGTGTCTTGGGATTTTTCGTCGTCAGCGCGCGCCAGACCGCGCGTCCAAGCCGCTCTGGCTTCAATCCTTTGCGACCACTGGCAATCATGTAGTCGCGTATTTTCGTAAGCGCGGGTGCGAAAGGCGTGTTCGCATAGCGTTCGACATCGACTGTTTCGGCCTTGTCCCAGATCGGTGTCGCGACCGCGCCGGGCGCCACGACGATCACGTCGATGCCGAACAGCATCAATTCGCGGCGCAGGCTTTCGGAGAGGCCTTCCAGCGCGAATTTCGACGCGTTGTAGGCGCCGACAAAGGGCGAAGCATTTTTGCCGCCCACAGAAGAGATCATCACGATCCTCCCCGGCCCTTCCTTGTGCGCGGGCTGCGCCATCAGCAAGGGCACGAATGCCTGCGTGACGATGAGCTGGCCCGTGACATTCACTTCGAGCTGGTGGCGGAATTCGTCGATGTCGAGATGGAGCAACGGTCCCGGGACCGCAATGCCCGCATTGTTGACGAGGCCGAACAGCGGTGCGCCTTTCAGTTGGGCCGCGACCGTCTCGGCGCCGGCTTTCGTCGCCGCCGCGTCGGTCACGTCGAACAGCACGGGTATGAAATTCGCCCCGAACTCTTTCGCAAGGCGGTCCGCATCGGCTTGTTTGCGGACGCTGCCGAAGACGCGGAAGCCTTTTGCGATGAGAACCTTGGCGCAGCCCCAACCGATACCCGTGGATGCTCCCGTCACGACGACGCTTTTCATGGACTGCCCTCCGACCGCTCGCTATGCAATATAGGCTGCTTTTCCGGAGAACCGAGCATGGCCGAGGTCGATTCCGGGACAATCGCATTCGCCCATCGCCTCGCGGATACCGCGGGCGCCGTGATCCGCCCCTATTTCCGCCAGCGCATCGATATCGCGGACAAGCGCCCGATCCTCGACGGCAAGCCGGTGTTCGATCCCGTCACCGAGGCGGACAAGAATGCCGAGACGGCCATCCGCGCCGTCATCGACCGCGAACGGCCCGCGGATGGAATCCTGGGCGAGGAGCATGGCGAGAAGACGGGTTCGAACGGCTTGCGCTGGGTGCTCGATCCTGTCGACGGCACGCGGGCTTTCATCGCGGGGCGGCTCGAATGGGGCTCGCTGATCGCGCTGGAAAAAAACGAGAGGCCGATCCTGGGCATCATCGACCAGCCCTATATCGGCGAAAGATATATCGGCGCCAATGGCCGCACCGAGATGCATGCGGGCGCCGTGGTCTCGACCCTCAAAACCCGCACGGGCACGAAAATATCCGAAGCGATTTTGTGCGCGACGCATCCCGATGCGTTTTTCGCCGAAGGTGAACGGCCTGCATTCCGCCGCGTCGAACGCGCCGTCCGCATGACCCGCTGGGGCGGAGATTGCTATATTTTCGGCATGCTGGCGCTGGGCTTTGTCGATCTGATCGTGGAAACGACGCTCCATCGCTGGGACGTCGCGGCCCTCATTCCCGTGGTGGAAGGTGCAGGAGGAAT
>Ga0302325_10023699_pt1 | contig 12782 bp, 10 predicted proteins | sample Palsa_T0_2_FD_201948 | JGI IMG/M metagenome (GOLD analysis project Ga0302325, IMG submission 201948) | Peat permafrost microbial communities from Stordalen Mire near Abisko, Sweden - Palsa_T0_2 | ecosystem: Environmental > Terrestrial > Soil > Palsa > Peat permafrost | place: Sweden: Abisko... | reverse complement strand
CTCCCCCCGCCGCGCCACCTCCCCCCGCCGCGCCCGCCGGCCCGCCGCCTACGATTAGTATCGGCGAGTCCTCCACCCAGGTACTGCAAGCCCTGGGCATGCCCCAGCAGATGATCGACCTGGGAAAGAAGAAGACCTATGTTTACAAAAACATGAAGGTGATTTTCGTAGACGACAAAGTGAGCGACGTGCAGTAGGTCGCGAGAGAGGGAATTTCCATGATTCGGTGTAATGCCAGCATTCGTAGAAGCGTCAGCATACGGGACTCCAGGTTTGCCCGCGTTTCGGCCCTCGGGCTGCTGGCGGCGGGATTAACGTTGGCCGCCTTGGCCGGAACGCAGACAGCGACCAAGAGCGCGAAAGCCCCAACGCCTGCCGCTCACCCGGCTGCCAAAACTTCGAACACGACGTCCGCTAGCCATCCCGGCGCTAACACTGCACACGGCACTACTCCAGGAGCCCATGGCGCCGGTACGGGCGCCGGCGCTCCTAAAACGGCGATGCATGCGCCCCCGGGCGGCTCCGTCCATACGACTCGATCGGGTGGGGAAGTCGCCAGGAACTCACGCGGGCAAGTGACGGCCTACAGAGGACCCAACGGCCACGAGGCCAGGTTCGACTCCCATGGCGGGGTCAGAGAAGTTCATGCCAACGGCATGGTAATCCGGCGCGGACCCGGTGGTATGCGGCGCGTCGAAATGGAGCGCGCTGACCACTCCCGCTTTGTGGCTTATGGCCACGGGCGCGGCTTTATCGAGCACCGCTATGAGTATGGCGGGCATCCTTACTATGCCCGTGCTTACTACTACCATGGCGCTTACTACCGCGGCTACTACCGCGGTTACTATTACCACGGGGCCTATCTCTACGGGTACCGGCCCGCATACTACTATCCGCCTGTGTATTACGGCTGGGCCTATAACCCGTGGCCCGCGCCGGCGCCGTATGCGTGGGGATGGGGGCCCGCTCCGTGGTACGGCTACTACGGCGCCTATTTCCGGCCCTACCCGGTTTACCCCAGCGCGGCATATTGGATTGCCGACTACATGGTGGCAGCCAGCCTCCAGGAGGCCTATGCGGCGGGCGCAGCAAGCAACGCGGCAGATCTGGGTAACATCAACCCTGCGCACTTGGTCTACGCGTCCTACGATCCGACCACCGGAACGACCTCACCGACGATGACCAACGAGGTCAAAGATGCGGTGGCCAACGAAATCAAGCTGGAGTTGGCCGCGGGGCAGAAGACGACCGATCCTTCGGCGAGCAATTCCGGAACTCTGGATTCGCTGCTGGCCGATAAGCAGCCGCATGTTTTTGTTGCCTCTACCGGCTTGACGGTCACGTCCGCGGGGACGGATTGCGGAATCACGGAAGGCGACGTTCTGGCCTTGAATTCAGCTCCCGCGGCAGAGGCCACCGCTGCCGATCTTCGCGTGCTTGCCAGCAAGCAAAACGATTGCGCCAAAGGCGATGTGGTGACGGTGGAACTTACCGATCTTCAGGAGATGCATAACCACCTGCTAGCCAACATCGACAAGGGGATGACCGAGATGAAGGACCACCCCGGACAGGGTGGACTGCCCGCGCCTCCGGCAGAGGCGATCTCTGGAACCAAGCAAGCGCCCTATGTGGCCGCCGCCCCGGCAGCCGACCCGAACGGCGCCGCGCAACTGGACCAGACCGCGCAGGAAGGTGCTCAAGCGGAGCAGCAGGTAGTGGCGGAGGCAAACGCGCCCGAGGGCGCGGAGACAACCGCGTCTTCTTCGCCCATCGGCGCCACGGCCCCTCTGGCGCAGGCCGCTCCTGCAAATCGCGGTCCGCAGGTGATCGCTTTGGGGCAAACTCCGGAACAGGTGATTGCGATGAAGGGCCAGCCTACTAACAAGGTGGCTTTTCCGACTAAAACTGTGTTTATTTACCCGGATATGAAGATTACCTTCAAGAACGGGAAGCTGTCGGACGTGCAGTAATTGAAAAGGGTGTGGGCGAAGCAATTTTGCGTCGCCCACAGGTTGCGTTTTGTTTTGGCTGATGGCCGAAAGCTAATGTATTAATTTTCGTCCGATCCTAACGAACAAACCTCGGCGGCAGATCTACCCACTCAAGCCAAAAGACGGCTTGAATGGGCCACCCGGACTGGTTCCGCTTGATCCTGTAGTATTCATCCCGCTCTTAACTTGGCGTAGGCTAGTCACCCGCTCCTCCAAATCTTCGGTTTTGTTTGCTTTAGCAAAGCGGGAACGGTATCTGTCTCTCTTACATATTCCCCGCACGATTCAAAGGCGCCCGGACATGACCCACCCCCTTGACTGGCGCTCTGCTCAGGGGCGTCAGCCCAGTGTTGATCGTGTTACACTCCTCGTGTTCCCCAGGAAAATGCAGCTTTTTGCCCCCTTCGCTCGGGATTGGTGAGATCAAACGGGCTTGAGCCGCGTTGTTGAGCCACCCGGCAAAACATCATCGTTTACCGGAGTGTGCGAATGATTTTGCCTATACTCACGCTGCTCATGTTGTCTGCAGCCGCTCTGAATGCGAGTGCGCAAGGCGCTCCAGTGGCCGCGATGAAGCTGTTGGTGGACGAGACACAGGCTTTTCGAAAGATAGCATTTGTGCATGAAGAGATTCGCGTACAGCCCGGACCGATTGCACTCGCCTATCCGCGCTGGATTCCGGGTGAGCACGGACCGACTGGTCCCATTCAGAATATGGCTGCGCTGCGGGTTCGCTCCGGAGATCTGACGCTACCCTGGACTCGCGATCCGGACGACATCAACACGATAGATATCGAAGTACCGTCGAAGACCGATGCCATCACCGTCGACTTCGATGTGTTGTTGGAAAACACGATCTCCGATCATCAGCTCCTGCTGGCGTGGAATACTTCGGTCCTCTATCCCCGTAACGTAGATAAGCGCAGCTTGATGATCGCTCCCTCCGTGCTCTTGCCGTCAGGTTGGCAGCAGGGCAGCTCGTTGACGGTTCTCAAGCAGGTTGATAACCGAATAGAGTTCGCACCGGCGTCGCTCGAACGCCTGATCGACTCGCCGGTGCTGGCGGGCGAGTTCTTTCGCCGGGTGCCGCTAACGTCGCAATGGCCGGCGGAACTCGATATTACCGGGGATAGCCAGTCTGCTGTCGACCAAGCCGATGACGCGCATGCCTTTGCTCTTTTTGCGAAACTGATCGACCAGGATCAAGCCATGTTCGGCTTCCGGCATTGGCAGACCTTTCATCTTCTGGTTTCGCAGAGCGATGGACGTCCCTATGATGGGCTGGAGCATGAGGACTCTCCCTATGACGGCATCGGTGACGCCGGACTGGCGAAGCGAGATCAACTGGAACAGTTTGGTTGGCCGCTTTTAGCGCACGAACAATCCCACTCGTGGGACGGCAAGTACCGGCGTCCCGCGGAACTCTATTCGAAGCCCGATTACCAAGGCCCCGAACGAACTTCGATGCTTTGGATGTACGAGGGTTTGAACGAATACATCGGAATGCTGCTCGCGACTCGCGCCGGGTTCAACGACGCAGCTTACATGCGGGATTACCTCGGGCGCGTGGCCTCGGACTTCGCCCACAGCCCCGGACGCAATTCGACTGCGCTGGTCGATACAGCAACAGAAAACTGGGTACTGCGCAGCGCTCGCGGCGGGTGGTCTTCGTTGCGCCGTAGCCAGGATTATTACGACGAGGGAGCGTTGATTTGGCTGCAGGCCGATGCGTTAATCCGGGAACAATCGAACGACCGGGTTTCGCTCGACGACTTCCTGTGCAGCTTCTTGGGTCAGCATGACACCGGGCCGACGGTGATTCCGTATACCCGCGCCGAAGTGGAGGCGTCGCTCTCCGCGATATGGCCCTATGACTGGCATAGATTCTTCGAGACGCGCATCTACCGGGTGAACGGGCAGCCGCCAACCGGCGGCCTGGAGGCTGCCGGCTGGCGGCTGGTGTACAACGCAACCCCGAACAACAAGCCCTTCTACGCCTTTTTGCCTAGGGCGCCAACTTACTTCGCGTCGGCTTCCATTGGGATCGATTTGGAAAGGGACGGAAAGGTCTACGACGTCCTGCCAGGCACGCCGGCCTATGACGGAGGGTTGGGACCGGAGATGACTGTGGTGGCGGTCGATGGCCACCCGTACTCTCCCGAAGCGTTAACCGAATCGATTGCCCATCCGCGAAATGGGAAGATCTTACTGATTGTTCGCAACTTCAACACTATACAGACCAGGGAAATCCAATACCCGGGAGGTGTACGCTACCCGCATCTGGAACGAATTCCTGGAAGCCATGATTACCTCAGCGAGATTCTTGCCCCTCGCAGCCCTGAGAAACATTAGGCGTATGGAGAAGATGCCGAAGAGGCGCTGGAGGTAACAGTTAGTCCTCGTTGGGTGGGGAATGCAGAGGGCCGATGGAAAAGTGGTCGAACGTGACTTCGAAGGCCTCCTTACCAGGCGCAGCTGCGAGCATGCCGATCTTGACCGGTACCTGGGGCGGGAAGAATGCCAAACGGAGCATGGCCCATTTTTCGTTATCCAAGGAATAGGAAACCTGCACCGTGTCGTTATAACGCTGAAGGCGCAACCAGAGGAACGCAGGGTTGTCGGCGAGAGCGACTATCGACCAATCTGAGAAACCTCGGGTGACTACGGCACTCAGGTTTTGCCGGGCGTTCACGTACTCGATTCCAGCTTTGATCCAGTTCTCTTCGTCCATGTGTATCATTAATCCGGCTTGATGATACAGCTCGTGGTAATTTCCCCGGATGCGAACTTTCGCTGCGAAATTTCCGCTCTGTTCCTGGTAGCGCAAGGGGCCATTGTCGTGAATGAATCCGTAATGCGTCACGCGCCAGTAGTCTGTGCCTGGCGGCGCCGTCACGGTCAGCGTGTCGCCGGTTTCGTTCCAGTGTGGAGGCTGGTTAAGCCATGCTCGGACGGCGGTTTGTGCGGTCATCGTAACCGTGATCATACTAAACGGAGATTCGAGGTACTCCGCAGCATAATGATACGGTTCCAAAGACGATTGAGAAATGAGCGAAATCTATTTGAAGGGTACGGGCTGAAGGCCCTACCCTTCGTACGGGTTGCCCTTATTGTTGATGCCGTACGCATCCGCACTTTGAAGGAAAGCATCGAAAGGTAAATATGTTGCCAAAACGAAAATTGGGAAATGGCTTGGAAGTCTCTGCCATCGGGCTGGGATGCATGGGCATGAGCCAGTCGTACGGTCCGGCGGATGAAAAGGAATCGATCGCGACCATCCATCGGGCGCTCGAACTTGGCTTGGATTTTTTTGACACGGCCGAGGTCTATGGCCCGTTCGTGAATGAAGAGCTGCTCGGGCGCGCACTCAAGGGACGGCGCGAGCAGGCGGTGATTGCCACCAAGTTCGGATTTCGCATCGAAAACGGGAAAACCGAAGGCACGGATAGCCGCCCAGAACACATTCGCGAGGTGATCGAGGCTTCGCTGCGGCGCCTGCAGACGGACTACGTTGACCTATTTTATCAACATCGGGTCGATCCCAATGTGCCCATTGAAGAGGTTGCGGGAACAATCGGAGAGCTGGTACAGGGGGGCAAGGTGCGCTATTTCGGTCTCTCCGAGGCGGGCGAGAAAACCATCCGCCGGGCGCATGCTATTCATCCCGTGGCCGCGCTGCAAAGCGAATATTCCCTATGGGAGCGCAACCTGGAGCCAACGATCATCCCCTTGCTGCGCCAGCTGGGCATCGGCCTGGTGCCGTTCAGCCCTCTCGGCCGCGGATTTCTCACCGGCACGGCGCAACGCGCGGAAGACTACCAGGAAGGCGATTACCGCCGTGGGGATCCCCGTTTTCAGGGCGAAAACTACGACGCCAATGTGCGCGCTGCGTCGTTAGTGAAGGAAATCGCCGAAGGCAAGGGAGCCCAGCCGGGGCAAGTGGCGTTGGCTTGGCTGCTGCAAAAGGGCGACGACGTGGTTCCGATTCCAGGGACAAAGCGCCGCAGCTATCTCGAAGAAAATATCGCTGCCGTCGAGATCCAGTTGGACGCGGAGGAATTGGCGCAGCTCGATCAGGCGTTGTCACCCGAGGCCATCGCGGGGCCGCGTTACAACGAGAAAATGATGGGCCTGGTCGATCGATAAACCCTAACCGTGGTGCGCGAGTCTGATCATCGCCGCCACGCTGCGTTCGACATCGTCGTCCGTAGTGGCCCAGCTCGATACGCTGATGCGCATCGCCGCGTGCCCGTGCCACTGCGTTCCTCCGCACCAGCACGTACCGTCACTTTGAACGGCGGCGATCACCCGCCGCGTCTCCTCTTCACTCCCGAACGAGACCAATACCTGGTTCAAGACCACGTCGTTCAGGATGGAAAAGCCGGCCTGGCGTAGACGGCCGGCAAACAGCCTTGCCTGGCGGCAGTTTTGCTCGATGAGTGCCCTGAGCCCGCTGCGTCCCAGGGATCGCAAGGCCGACCACAACTCGACCGCGCGCGCCCGCCGCGATGCTTCCGGTGCGAAGTGCCAAGGCTCGCGTCCGGATCCCGGTGTGAGATAGGCGGCGCTCTGCGACATGGCGGCTTTGAGATGCTCCGGTGTGCGCACCAAGGCGACGGCGGAATCGTAGGGGACGTTTAACCACTTATGGCAATCAATGGCCCAGGAATCGGCCGCGCCGGCGCCGGCTAATAAAGGCGCATACAGCGGAGAGGCCGCCGCCCAATAGCCAAAGGCGCCGTCGACGTGGACCCAGGAGCCCGCCTCATGGGCACGGGCGCAGATTTCTCCTGCAGGGTCGAACGCACCCGAATTCACGTTGCCCGCCTGTATGCAGACCAGGGTGCGCTCGTTGAGCGCGGGCAGAGCTTCCGGCTTCATCCGCCCCTGACTGTCGGCGGCAACCCGGGTTACGCGGGAACGCCCCAGGCCCAGCATCGAAAGCGCCTTCAGCAGTGAAACGTGTACCTCTTCGCCCACCACTACTTGGATGGGTGGCGCGGCAAATAATCCGTCCTCCTCGACATTCCATCCCGCCCGCTGCAATAGCGCGCTTCGTGCGGCGGCCAAGGCGGTGAAGTTGGCCATGGTCGTGCCGGTAACAAAGGCCGCTCCGGATCCGGCGGGAAGATCGAACAGGTCCACCATCCAGCCAAGGACAATCTCTTCCAGCTTCGCCGCCACCGGCGACATCACTTGCAGGGCCGCATTTTGATCCCAGGCGCCGGCTAGCCAATTGGCGGCGAGCGCCGCAGGCAGGGAGCCGCCGATGACGAATCCGAAGTAGCGGCCTCCGGCCGTGGCTACAGTCGCCGGCGATCCGATGTCATCCAACACTGCCAGAACTTCGGCGGGATCAGAAGGGCCTAATGGCAGCGGCCCTCCGAGTGCCTCCAAGCCAGCCACGTCCGATGGTGTGGGCGCAACGTTCCGCTGCGCGAGCCCAGTGAGGTATCGGGAAGATCGCTCGGCAGTTTCTGCCAACAGCTCTTTCATTCGCGCAGCCAGTACTGCGTGCGGCCCAGCAAGGAGAAGCCGATGAACCCACGTACCTTCAACTTCTTCCCGCCGTCCTCGAGGGCAAGCAGGCACTTGTAGGTCTTACCGCTCTCGGGGTCGAGAATCATACCTCCAGACCATACGTTGCCATCCTTCCGCAGGTCCCAGAGAATGCGCAGGCCAATGACCGGTTGGCCTTTCTGCTGACCGGTGCAGTCTTTACAACGTGGATTTGGGTCGGGGAGATTCGGGTCTAACAGCTTCTGTACACGGCCGTACAATTTGCTGTGTTCTTCCCAAATGACGACTATGGACTTAACCTTGCCCGTGGTGTCATCCACTGTCTTCCACCGGCCAACAGGTGAATTATTGGGCGCGGTCGCCAAGCCGGCCTCCGGCATGATGTGCGGCGTGAATACGAATCCACACAGCACCGATAACGCTAGACACAAGATGAACGATGATCCCACGAGGTCCTCAATTCTTTGATCCCGGGGAGGGTTCCCGGGCTGCCTGCCATGCGTTTTAATTCTTTATACATGAGGCTTGAGGATGAGATGGCCCCCGTCAGCTATTGGCGAGGATCGCCTTGGCAACCGCTTGCAGGGGAAGCACCTTGTCCACGCCGCCCCGTTTGATGGCCTCATTCGGCATGCCGAAGACGACGCTGGTCGCCTCGTCTTGCGCGATGGTAAAGGCCCCGGCCTGCTTCATCTCGAGCATGCCGTTGGCGCCGTCGTCGCCCATACCGGTGAGGATGACCCCGACCGAATTCTTCCCCGCATAGCGGGCGGCGGAGCGGAACAGCACGTCTACCGAGGGACGGTGGCGGCAAACCAGCGGTCCTTCCTTGATCTCCACGAAGTAGCGGGCGCCACTGCGCTTCAGCAGCATGTGATGATTGCCCGGAGCGAGCAGCGCGCGTCCGCGCAGCACCGTATCGTTGGTTTCGGCCTCTTTGACCGAGATTGAGCACACACTGTCCAAGCGGCCGGCAAAGGCCCGGGTGAAGAGTTCCGGCATATGCTGCACGATGACGATGCCGGGGCAGTCCGCCGGCAGCGCCTCCAGCACTACCCTCAGTGCCTCCGTACCGCCAGTCGAAGCACCGATGGCGATAACCTTCTCCGTGGTCTCGACCATTGCGCCGGTAGATCGGCTCAATACCGAATCGGCATTCAGTTTGGGTTCGACGGCATGGCTGGTGCGCGCGCTTACCCTCACTTTGGACGCTGCCTTCACCGCTTCGCACAGAATGACCCGCGACTCCTCGAGGAACTGCTTGGTGCCCAGTTTGGGCTTGGCGATGATTTCTACGGCGCCGTAATCGAGCGCTCTCAGAGTGCTTTGCGCGCCCTCCCCAACTAAGCTCGAACAGATCACAACCGGGATCGGGTGCTGTGACATGATCTTCTGCAAAAATGTCAGCCCATCCATCCGCGGCATCTCGATGTCGAGGGTGATGACGTCCGGCAAATCTTCGCTGATGCGCTCTGCGGCGACAAACGGATCACCGGCGGTTGCAATCACCTCGATTTCCGGATCGGAAGAGAGAATCTCGTTTAACGTCTGACGCACCATCGCGGAGTCATCCACGATCAGAACTCGAATTTTAGATTTGCTCATGGCTGGCCATTCATCGGTGGTTGGATTATTCGTTTTCCGCAAGCGCGAGGCCCAGCCTGCGAACCAATACCTCGCCAGTGCTGGTGTCGAATTCGATGAATCGGCCGTCCGGGCCGCCCAAATCGAACGCGAGTATCTTCAGGCCCTCGTCGCGCAGGACGTCTCTCGCCGTCTGACAATTTTGCGCGCCCACTGTCCGCCGCCCGGAACGAGTGGCAAGGACCGGCAGCACGTCCGCTCCTCCGAACAATTTGACCTCTATTTCGCCGCGTCGCGCGCCAAGAGCCTCGAACCGGCTAATCAGATCGCGGATGGCGAAGTCGACATAGCGGTAGCCCTCCGCACCTTCCGTCCCCGGAGGGCAGGTGGGCAGCACGCCGTGGCACAACGCCCCCAGGCCGAGGTGCGCGCTCCTGAACGTGACCCCGACGCAGGAGCCGAGAACGGTCTTGAGCAGGCTCGGCTGGCGAACCAGCTGCACTTCCCCAGGGTTCAGGTAGAGCTCGGGCAGTTCATTTCCGATGGCGGCTAACCCCTTTCTTGTACACTGCGGGAGCAATCGAATCCAGGGGCACGTCCATGTGGTTCAGGCTCTCCGAGTGACCTATGAAGATGTACCCATCATCGTTAAGTTGGCGGGCGAATTTCACGAACAATTTTTCCTGGGTCGGCCGATCGAAGTAGATGATAACGTTGCGGCAGAAAATGATATCCGCCTTCTCGGGGAGAGCAAAATCTTCCATCAGGTTCAGCCGTCGGAACTCGACGGTCGCGCGTAACTCCGGAACAACGCGCAGAAGATTGGTGTCGCGGTTACGATTGCGCATGAAATATCTCTTGCGTAGTTCCGGAGCTACCGGACTCACCACCTCGGTGGTGTAGACCGCCAACTCCGCTCTGGCCAGCACGGCGGTCGATATATCAGTGGCCAGTACCCTGAAATGGAAGCTGGGGTGGGTCCTCGCGTATTCAGTTAATACGATGGCCATGGTGTAGGGCTCCTCTCCTGTCGAACACCCGGCGCTCCAGATGAGTATTTGGCGGCTTCCGCCCTTCCCGCACAGCTCCGGGAGCGCCTTGGCTACCAGGAAGTCGAAGTGCTCTTTTTCTCGGAAGTAATCTGTCTTATTGGTGCTGACCGCATCGATCAGCGGAACCAGCTCCTCGGCTTCGTGACGGCCATCAGAGAACAGATATTTGCAGTATTTGTGGTAGGTTTCGAGCTTGAGCTCGGTCATGCGCCGCTTGAGGCGGCCCTCGAGCATGATCCTCTTGTCGGCATCGATCTTGATGCCGGCATGTTCATAGATCAGGGCGCAGACCCGGTTGAGGTCACTAGTGGATAGGCCATCGACCTGGGGACTCATGACGAGGAACTGCCGTGAAAGCCGACTCTACTCCATAAATCATTAAGCAGTGGCTTCAGCAAGGGCGCTCCCTTCTCTGACCTCTCTGGCAGACGCAAGCTGCTCCGTCGAAAAGACGCGGTCGATATCGAGGATCATGATGAATTGGTTTTCGCGCGTGCCCATGCCCTTGATGAAGTCAGTGCGGATCTGGGTGCCGATTTTTGGAGCCGGCTTTATCTGATCCGGTTCCAGATCGATCACCTCTTCGACTGAATCGGCAAGCGCGCCGATCACCGTAGACTCCGACTCCAGCAACACCTCGACCACAACGATGCAGGTGTTTCTGGTGCGCACGGTCTTAGACATCTGGAAGCAGAGCCGCAAGTCGACTACGGGCACTACATTTCCCCTAAGATTGATGACGCCGCTCATGAATTCCGGCGTCCTCGGGATCGCTGTGATAGTGGTGAAGTCGAGTATCTCGCGCACCTTCGCGACGTCGATACCGAAAACCTCGTTGCCTAACTTGAACGTCAGGTATTGCCGCATTTCAGAGATTTGTAAAACACTCATTGGTGATCCTCTTTTCGCTTCGCTGTCCACTCCGAAACGCCGCCCGATTGGTCTAGAAGCGTTCGTAGTCCTTGTCGAGGTTGTCGCCCTTGTCTTTCATCTTGAGGCTCACGCCGGACTTGGAAGTGGTCCTGGCGCTGCCTCCGCCTCCGGTGTGGACATGGGCAGCAGGCTCTTCGGCCGGCCGGGGAGCGCGCGGCACTGCCGGCCGGGCAGTGCGGGAAGGTAATTGATCGCCGGTGCGGAAGAAGCCCAGCGCGCTCATCAGCTGATCGGATTGTCCGGTCAACTGCTCCGTGGTTGAAGCCATCTCTTCCGAGGCGGAAGCATTCTGCTGAATGACTTTTTCTAATTGCTGCAAGGCCTTATTGATCTGCGATGCGCCGGTGTCCTGTTCCCGGCTGGCGGCGGTGATCTCCTGCACCAGCTCGGCGGTTTTCTGAATGTCCGGTACCAGCTTCTCGAGCATTTCGCCGGCTTTCTCCGAAACCTTGACTGTGGTCACTGAGAGCTGGTTGATTTCCCCTGCCGCCTTCTGGCTGCGCTCGGCCAGCTTGCGGACTTCCGCCGCCACCACGGCGAAGCCCTTACCATGCTCTCCCGCGCGGGCCGCTTCGATAGCTGCGTTCAAAGCCAAGAGGTTGGTTTGCCGGGCGATCTCCTCGATGATGGAAATTTTGCTCGCGATCTCCTTCATCGCTGTTACCGCTTCAACCACTGCCCGGCCGCTCTCCTGCGCGTCCTTGGCCGACTTGTTGGCAATCTTGTCGGTCTGTTGTGCGTTGTCTGCATTTTGCTTGATGTTGGAGACCATCTGTTCCATGGACGATGAAGCTTCTTCCGCAGAAGCCGCTTGCGTAGTCGCGCCGCTTGACAACTCAACCGAGGCCGAGCTGATCGACATGCTGGCCGCCGTCACCTCGCCGGCGATGGTGCGTATTTCCGCCACCGTGCTGGTCAGGTCCCTCACCATGGAAGCCAGCGCCTGCATCAGCTTGTCCTTGGGAGAGCGTTCCTGGATGGTGACAGTAAGGTTGCCTTGTGAGATTTGGTCGGCCACGTCGGTGATCTCAATCATGGCATCGATCAGGGTGTTGAGGTTGTTCTTGAGCAGGTTGAAGTCGCCGTGATAGGTGTCTGTGATGGGCCCCGGAACGTCGCCTTTGCTGATGCGCTCCACGTAGTCCGCCGAGACGTACAGCGGCGTAACCACCGCGTCGAGGACGCTGTTGATGCCGCGAACGATTCCCGCGTAAGCGCCTTGGAACTGTTCCGCTTTGCCCCGCTCCTTGAGCTGTCCTGCCTGGGCTGCCTCGGTCAACTGCGCCAAGCAGTTATCGAGGTTCTGCAGCACAGTGCCTACCGTGTTGACGGCCACCTTCATTTTTTCGTGATCGCCCTTGTAGGTTTGGGCGATCAGCTCATCTATCTTGCCATTGGAAATCTGGGCCAGGATGCGGTTGCCCTCTCCGATAGGCAACAGGATGGCGTCGAGCATGGAGTTGACGCTGCCGACGATGCCGGCGTAAGAGCCCTGGAAGTGTTCCGGCTTGCCGCGCTCGGAAAGCAGCCCTGCATGGGAGGCTGCAGTCAACCCGGCGAGTTCTTTATCCAGGTTCTGCAGCACGATGGCGATGTTGTTGACCGCCACCTTCATTTTTTCGTGATCGCCCTTGTAGGTTTGGGCGATCAGCTCATCTATCTTGCCATTGGAAATCTGGGCCAGAATGCGGTTGCCCTCTCC
>Ga0302325_10023698_pt1 | contig 12782 bp, 12 predicted proteins | sample Palsa_T0_2_FD_201948 | JGI IMG/M metagenome (GOLD analysis project Ga0302325, IMG submission 201948) | Peat permafrost microbial communities from Stordalen Mire near Abisko, Sweden - Palsa_T0_2 | ecosystem: Environmental > Terrestrial > Soil > Palsa > Peat permafrost | place: Sweden: Abisko... | reverse complement strand
TCAATGCCAGCTTGTCAGGAGGCGTTACTTGAGCTCTGGTCCAGTCGCTAGCAGCACCACCCTGCCCGCAAAGAAGGGCATGTTCCAAACGGACGATGGCAGAAACGTTCTGTTCGTGTTCGTCCTCGTCAGCTCCCTCTTTCTGCTGTGGGGGTTGTGCAATGGCTTGATCGACGTAATGGACAAACACTTCCAGGACGAGCTGCACCTGACGAAGTCTGGCTCCGCCTGGGTCCAGTTCGCCCACTATCTGGGTTATTGCGTGATGTCGCTTCCCGCCGGCTGGCTGGCAATCAAGCTGGGCTACAAGGGCGGTATCGTCACCGGACTCCTGATCGTGGCGGCTGGCGGACTCTGGTTCATCCCCGCCACACGTATTAACGAAATGGTCCGCACCGGAAGCATATCTTCGTCCACGGCCTTCGTGGGCTTCCTGTTCGGCGTCTTTCTGATCGCCACGGGACTGAGTTTCTTGGAAACCATTGCCAATCCCTACACCACCGTTCTAGGTGACTCACACTACGCGGCGACGCGCATCAACCTCGCCCAATCCTGCAATGGCATTGGCTGGATCCTCGGCCCGCTTGTCGGTGGCGTTTTCTTCTATTCCACCGACGCCGCGGGCCGAAGCACCGGCAGCGAAAGGCTCTATATCCCTTATGCCTCCATTGCCGCCGTCGTGATCGTGCTCGCCGTCATCTTCTACTTTGCGAATGTGCCGGACATCAAGACCAAAGACGATTACCACCTGGACGATTCCACGCCCAACGTCTCGCATTCCATCTGGTCGCATCCGCATTTCGTCATGGCCGTGGCGGCGCAATTCCTGTATGTGGCGGCGCAGGCTGGTATTTTCAGCTTTTTCATCAACTACATGACGGCTGAGGTTCCTTCACTCCCGCAGTCCTGGAACTCCGGTATGAACGGTTTGGCGTCGAGCGCGGGCTTCCTGCATGATTGGCTGACAGGCTGGTTTCAAACCGCCCCGAGCGGCGCGCTTGCCATCAGCAACAAAGGCGCCTCCAACCTTGCCTCCGTAGCCTTTGTCTGCTTTCTGGTCGGCCGTTTTTCCGGCGCTGGTTTGCTGAAGAAATACTCCGCGCACAAGATTCTAGGCCTCTACGGCGCCATCAACGTTGTGGTGACGTTCCTTGTATTCTGCAAGCTGGGCTGGCTCTCCGTAGCCTGCGTCTTCCTCAGCTACTTCTTCATGTCCATCATGTTCCCCACCATCTTCGCCCTGGGGATTTACGGCCTCGGCGCCAGGGCCAAGAGGGCGTCCTCGTTCATCGTCATGGCGATCATGGGCGGAGCGATTCTGCCGAAATTAATGGGCTACGTTGCAGACAAATTCGACATGTCCCGCGGGTTTATCGTGCCGATGTTCTGCTTTGTTTTCGTCGCTTACTACGGCTTCAACTGGCCAAGGTTCAGCAAAACCGAGTCACTGCGCGAAGTGAAAGCGCACTGACACCGCAGCGGTCATAAGGTGACCGGCGGCGGCGTTTCGGCGTCTATCGTCAACCCCGCTGCTTGAGCAGGTCCTGCGCGTCATGGAGATGGCGTTCTATGGTCGGCAACGCCTTGGACGCGTATGCTTTGACGGCGGGGTTCGAACCATGCTTGGCTTCTCGTTCAAACATACTGACCAGCTTTTCGTGTTCGGTCAATTGACGGACGAGGAAAGCATGATCGAAGGTTTTGCCCTTACTGCGATCTAACTCTGCGATCACGCGGTCGTTCTGCCGGTCGATACCCTTGGGGACAGCTTCGCCGGCATCGGCGGCCAATTCCGCAACCTGCTGATAATCGCTGCTGTGTTCTTGAACCAACGTGTTCGCGAAATCCTTCAGCTTGCTTGAAACGGCGTGGTCCTGCGCCATTTTGCTGATATGAACAATGGTCATGTCAGCTTGCGCTGCGATAGCCAAAAAAGCCAAATCGCCCTGTGCCGGTACCGATGTCTTGGAGTCGGGCGGCAGGCAATAGGCGATTGCACCAACTAGAGCGAGAAAAACAAGTTTCTTGGACATAATCAACTGACATCCTTTCAATTTCTGACGTTTTGACTCTAACTAACTCTGGCGGTGAAACGACTGCGTTTCCGGCTTCTGATAGGGCGCCAGCGGCACGGTTTCGACAGTAAGTGTCTTGCCATCGGCGCTAACAGTGAGCCTTTGCTCGATGGCGTTGGCACCGCGTTCGCGAATTTCCACCAGTTTGGCGCCGTTGAAGTACATAATGAGCTTTTCAGAACGGCCATTTTCCTTGACCTTGCATTCCGTACCGTTCAAGGAACATGTGAAATCAGCTTCGACTTTACCGCCCGAGAGCTCTCGGACGTGCATGTTTCCGCGCTCCTGACTGAGGATCCATTGCAGCGAAGTATTAGAGTCCAAGCGCCAGGTGCCGGAGACGTCCGGTGTCTGCGCTGCCAGAGTTGGCAGGAAAACGGCGAGCAAAAGGCCACACAGGCTGGCGTTCTTTGACATAAACTGACTCCTAACTGGGCTGCTTCCTTGTGATAAGGCCCCCCGAGTTTCCACCAGAGCCGTTATTCGTGCCCGGAGCACGCAACCACTACCCTAATGTAATGAGCCGGAAACAAGAGCACTATAGGGCCGGCACAGTATTCTCTTTAGGAACAAATACGAGGAAATCTCAGCCGGCCGGATCTGAAGCGCGCGCGCTATTCTGTTGAAAAGATCGGCCCATAGTTCTCCCTCGAGGTTTTCGAGGCCGATTCCCCGGATCAGCGGGCTTCGACTGGCCAAGATTCAGCCAATCCCAGTCGCTGCGCGAGGTGAAGGCCCACGGAACCCCTGACCCCCGGCTCCTGAACCCTGGTTTACTGTCCCCGCGTTGATCTTTCCGCCGACGCGTCGAAGAAGCTTGTGACGGCGTTTACGATTGAGTGGATTCCATCCGCGCCTCCGGCGAGCACTGCCGCGGTGAGCAAAACATCCACAGCGACAAAGAACACGAACTGATGCGATTCGGCCCCGGTTTGAGGAGTGTTTACCAGGAATGGCTCCAACGCCCGAACGCCGGCAACACTTGCCGCCAGGCTCAGTGTGAATGACACCGCAAACGCGTACCTTTGCGTCATGCCGCGATAGTCGTCCAGCTTGTCGCTGACGGTTTTCAAGAGCGCCGCGTTCTGAATCGTTGCGGCCGGATCCGCCTTGAGCACGGCGATTTCTTTTTCGAGCTTACTCGCGTCCGCGTCGCGCCAGGGACTAATCAGCACCTCAACCGCGCGCTCGATCATACCGGAAGCCAGCACCAGCGGAGTCCAGCGGGGCACAAGCTGGCCGATATCGACGGCGAGACTGATACCTGCCCACCTCAGAAAAATCGCGAACAGCGCCAGCCCTGCTGCGCCCATAGCAAAGGCAACAAGCAGCGGCACATTCTTCGGATCTTTCCAGGACGCCATAAGAACCCGTCTTCAGTCTGCCGGAAAGTATATCAGTCGACGCGCTGATATCCTGTTAGGGTTTCTGGAGGTCATGCGGATGAAGACTCGTGGGGTTAGCTATCAGCCGTGGCTCGCGGCCTGTGCGCTCTTATGCAGCCTGGCTCAGGCTCAGGAGCACGTTCACCCGCCCGCAGCCGCTCCCAAGGTTCCACTCCAACCCCTGGCACAACAGGTGCGCCAGTTAGAAGATGCCCTCGAGTATCTCGGGCAGCCGCTGACTCCGGTCGAACAGAAACAGATCAACGCGGCAATCGGGATTGCCGGCGAAGCCGCCGCCGTAACGGCTATCGAATCCGTCTTGGACCCGCATGTTCTGGCAGTCGTAGACATCAATCCCGAGAGCCGCGTGAAGGTAGAGCAGGGCGCCGCGAAGCCGGAGTTGGTGGAAGAAGGTTCGCGGCTTTTTCTGGTGAAAGTCGCCAATTATGGAAACGTAACAGCCGAATTGCAGGTGGCGAGCCCGAACAGCGGAAATGCGTATATCCAATCCAACGGAAGTCCCAAGCCCGAGATCAAGCTGACACCGCGGGATGCAGCCGAGCGCTGGGCGGATATCTCGCTCTACCACCGGCCACCCATGCGGAAGAGGCTTTCCGGGCTCGCGCTCGAATACCAGATTCTGGAAATCTACAGCCGCGATGCCGGGCAGCGGTCCGCCAAGATCGGCTTCAACGTAGGGCAGGGCAGCCAGGATATTGGCTTTCGCAACGAGATGGACGTGTTGTTCGATGCCCGGCCCGCGCGCAGCATTACGCTGCGAGTGAAGGACGAGAAGGGCCAGCCCACCATGGCGCGCCTGATCCTCCGCGATCGCCTCAACCGCCTGTACCCCTCGCCTTCGAAAAGACTTGCGCCCGATTTCTTCTTCCAGCCGCAAATCTATCGCGCGGACGGCGAGAGAGTGTTGCTCCCGGCCGGTTACTACACGGTGGAATACACGGGCGGGCCTGAGTATTACTCGCATACCAAAGAGTTCGCGGTGAATGACGCGTCGTCAAGCGAAGTCGCGCTGCAGCTCGACCGCTGGATCGATCCCTCGCAATACGGCTGGTACTCGGGCGACCATCACGTCCATGCAGCGGGCTGTTCGCATTACATGAATCCGGCCGAAGGCGTCGAGCCCAAGGATATGATGCGGCAAATTCTGGGCGAGCGGCTGAACGTAGGGGCGGTCTTGACCTGGGGGCCGGACTACTACTACCAGAAGCAGTTCTTCTCCGGCAAGGACGATCCGCTCTCAACGCCCGACCAGCGCATGCACTACGATCTCGAAGTTTCGGGATTCCCATCCAGCCAGGCGGGCCACGTGGTTCTGATGCAACTGAAAGATCAGGACTACCCCAACACCAAAGTCATCGAGGATTGGCCCGCGTGGGTGCTGCCCATACTGCAGTGGGCGAAGGCGCAAGGCGCGGTAGTCGGATTCGCGCATTCCGGCTGGGGACTCCAGGTTACGAAGGAAGAGTTGCCGTCCTACGAAATGCCCGGCTTCGACGGCATCGGCGCGAATGAATATATCGTTGACGTGACCCATCCCAATACGGTGGATTTCATCTCCGCCGTGGATACGCCATACGTTTGGGAGTTGAGCATCTGGTACCACACCCTGAACGCCGGGTTCCGAACGCGGATCTCCGGCGAAACGGATTTTCCCTGCATTTACGATGGGCGCGTCGGCATCGGACGGAGCTACGTGAAAATGGACGGCGTACTTTCGTATGCGAATTGGGTGGAAGGCGTGCGGAAGGGCCACAGCTACGTTTCTGATGGGAAAACGCATTTGATGGATTTTCGCGTCAATGGCGTGGAGGTCGGCACGGGCGAGAGCGAAGTTGCGTTGGCGCGTGCGGGCACGGTGAAAGTGACTGCGAAAGTGGCGGGCCTCTTGCCGGAGGCGCCGGACGAAAGCATACGCAAGCTGCCCTACGACCAGAAGCCGTATTGGGACATCGAACGCGCGCGCGCCGGCAATACTCGCGAGGTGCCGGTAGAGATTGTCGTGAACGGAGAGGCAGTGGCAAAGAAGAATGTGCTGGCCGACGGGAAAGTACGCGACATTGAATTCGAGATTCCGGTGAGTGAGAGCAGTTGGATCGCGGCGCGCATCCTTCCCGCGGCGCACACAAACCCCGTCTTCGCCATCGTCGGCGGCAAACCCGTTCGAGCCTCGCGAAGAAGCGCGCAATGGTGCCTGGACGCAGTGAATCAGTGCTGGACGCAAAAAGCGCCGAGGCTCAAACCCGACGAGACGGCCCCGGCTCGCGAGGCCTACGAACATGCGCGCGAAGTTTACCGGCAGCGCATTGCCGAATCAGAGCACAACTGACCGGCGACTCCCCTTGCCGGTGAGCCTGCAAAAAAGCCTGCTGGTGGGGGAGGCGATCTTGTCGCCTGCCAAAGCTGGCTGTCTTTCACCTTCTCGCGGCTCCCCATCTTTAAGAGTCATAGCTCGTTCCATCCAGCCCACTGGAGGCGGCGCTGACCCGCGTTAGAATTGGGCTTGCATGGCGGGAGACCCAACCGAATTCAGCGATACCGACCCACGTGTGATGGAAGTATGGCTGAATCTACTGCGCCAGAAGACTCCGGGCGAGCGGATCGCGATGGTGTTTGAATTGACGGATTTTGCGATCGCGATGGCGGAATCAGGAGTTCGCGCTCGTTATCCGGAGGCCTCGGAGCGGGAGATTTTTCTGAGAGCAGCTGCACTGAGGTTGCCGCGGGATCTCATGATTCGCGCTTACGGCTGGGATCCGGAACAAGCCGACGAGCCCGGGACTCAAACAATGAAAGAACATGGGTGAATCCTCTAGCGCTTTTGCTCGACTGCTCGAAGTTCTGAACCGGCTGGAAATTCCACACGAGGTTGGAGGCTCCGTCGCCAGTTCGGCTCATGGCATAGAAAGGACCACCCTCGATATCGATCTGGTGGTTGACCTCAAGCCAGGCAAGATAGACGCGTTCGCGTCCGAACTGCAAGAGGAGTTCTACGCCGATGCCTCCCTGATTCGCGAAGCTTTCGCGCGCGGGAGAGCGGCGAATCTGATTCACTTTCGCTCTGCCCGGAAGTTCGACCTGTTTCCCTTGCGGGACGACGAGTACAGCCGGACGGAATTCGGACGCCGCGCTCTTCGTAGAGTCAGTCCGGATGGGGTTGAGGCCATTGTGTGCGCCGTGGCATCGGCGGAGGACACCATTCTGCGCAAGCTCGAATGGTATCGGGCCGGGGGAGAAGTCTCACAGCGGCAATGGGATGATGTTCTCGGCGTTTCGAGGATCGTCGGCAAAGCTCTCGACCTGGTCTACGTTCGGCAATGGGCCAGTTATCTGAAGGTGGATGAGCTACTCGAGAAGTTGCTGGCGGAATCCGGACTGGGCGGCGCGCCGGCGCGGTGACCAGCTAAGCCCCCGGCACCTCGCGAGCCCGAGCCAGCGCCGCCCGGAACTCGTCATCGCGGCCCAACACCGTCAGTTCCTCGTGCATCAGGTTGAAGAGCGATGGCGGCTGCATGCTGAAGCTATGGCTGCGGTCGCCTATGGTCAATCGCATGCACTCCGGCGAGTTGCGCTCGAGCACCAGGCTGGTCCCGGAACCCCGAAGCGCGACCCGCGCCAAACCCGAAGTCCCGCTCTCGACGGCGGTGAAGGTGGGAGTGAGGTTGAGCCGGCCCGCGAGCCAGCCGAACAGGTAGAGCGCGGCGCTCGAGGGGGCATGTGAGGCAGTAGCGATCTCCACGGAGTGGAAGGACTCGCGCTGCGCCAGCAATTGTGGATCGTCAAACGCTTCGGCGATCGCCTCGCGCCAAGGGGTGAGGCGGGTCCACTCGAGATCACCGGCGGCGCGGTCATCCGTCTGCCAAAGCGAGATTGTGTCGAGAGCTTGGCGGAGCGGAGCGGCGCCTGCGGCGGAGGCATCCGCGGTATCCGCAATCACCTTGGTCGCCAGCGGCAGAATGGTGTCCCAACCGGGAGTCCCTTTGAGCGATTTGCCCCACAGGAGCGAGCGCTGGCGGCACCAAACCACTACCGGCAAATCGGGCACAATGATTCCGCGCAGCGTGGGTCCCACCTCGATCCAGCGTTCCCCGGTAGCGTCGATTTCCACCTGCTCGCAACAGATTTGCTGCGCTTTGCCAAAGGGCATCCAGCACTGGGCCAGGACACGGGCGCTAATGCCGTTTTCGGCGTCTGGCGAGCGCCGCAGGAAAATGGCGCGGCTGGGATGCGATTGCATCAAGCTGATCACCGTTTGGGTGGCCTCAAAGGCGTCTGTATCCTCGGTGTCGGTAGCGACGATGAGGGTCATCGCGCAAGCCCGCAGCACGGATGGTTTTCCCTTGCTGTGCTCATCCTCGCCCACCGAAGTCCACAGGCGCCCCAGTTCTTTGAGGATCACTTCGGGTTGAGCGCTCAGCACGCCGCTCATGGCACCCTCCAGGTGTGGCCGTTGCGCGCCAGCATCTCGTCGGAAGCGCGCGGCCCCCACGTGCCGGAGTCGTAATTCGGGAACTCGAACTTTTGCGCCGCCCAGCTTTCCAGAATGGGCTCGACCACCTGCCAGCTCGCCTCCACCATGTCCTGGCGTGTGTAAAGTGTGGCGTCGCCGGTCAAGGCGTCAACCAGCAGGGTTTCGTAAGCCGTGGGAGAGCGTTCTCCGAAGCTCGAGCCGTAATTGAAATCCATCGAAACCGGGCGCACCTTCATCCCGCTCCCCGGGCTCTTGGAAAGAAAGCGCAGAGAAATGCCCTCTTCGGGCTGGATGCGAAGAATGAGGAGATTGGGGCGCGGGGCCATGAGGCCGGATTTTGTGTCCTGGCGGAACAAAGACAGCGGCGGCGCGTTGAAGTTGATCGCGATATCCGTGATGCGTTTGGGCAAGCGTTTGCCCGAGCGGACGTAGAAGGGCACGCCCGCCCACCGCCAGTTGTCGATGTAGAACGTGACGGCGGCGTACGTGTCGGTCTGGGCGACGGGATTGACACCGGGTTCCTGACGAAACCCGAGCAACGCTTTGCCGCCGACGTTAGCGGGGCCATACTGGCCGGCGACGGCACGCACTGGCACTTCATCCGGCTTGAGGATGCGAATGGCGCGCAGCAGCTTGGCGCGCTCATCGCGGACGCTGTCGGCATCATAGACCGTGGGAGGCTCCATGGCGACGGTCGCCATCACCTGCATAAGGTGATTCTGGATCATGTCGCGAAGGGCGCCGGCCTCCTGGTAATAAGCGCCCCGGCCCTCGACACCGATGGATTCGGCGGCCGTGATCTGCACGCTGTTCACGTAACCCCGGTTCCACAGCGGCTCGAAGATGCCGTTGCCGAAGCGGAACGCGAGAATATTCTGAACCGTCTCTTTTCCCAGATAGTGGTCAATGCGGTAGATCTGGCTTTCATCGAACACCGTGTGAATTTCGGAGTTGAGCTGGCGAGCGCTGGCCAGGTCGTGGCCAAACGGCTTTTCAATGATGACCCGCCGCCAGCCGGAGCCGTGATTCAGGCCGTGCTGGCCAAGCTGTTGAACCACGCTCGAGTAATAGCTGGGTTGAGTGGAAAGGTAGAAGAGAACATTGCCGGCTGTCTGGTGCTGCTTGTCGACATCAGCCAGTTTGGCCGCGATGGCCTGATAACAGGCGCTATCGTTCAAATCGCCCGGGGTGTAATACAGGCCGCGAACAAAACTCTCCCAAACCGATTCGTCGAATGGCGCGTCCTCTAGAAACTGCTGGACGGACTCTTTCATCTTGGCGCGGAAATCGTCGTCGGACATCTCGGTGCGCGAGTTGCCGATGATGGCGAAGGTTTGCGGGATGCGGCGCTCGTAAGAGAGGCGGTAGAGAGCGGGCAGCAGTTTACGCTTCGTCAGGTCGCCATTGGCGCCAAAAATCACCACCGCGCAGGGAGGGGCGCGGCGCTCAAAGCGAAGCGGGTCTTCGAACGGATTCGCAGCGGACATCGAGTCAACCATAGCATCTAAAGAACGGGGATTCGAGGCGTGTGGATGAATCTGCATTTCCCACTGGAATGTGGCGCGGCCACTCGTGCCTGCCGCGCCGAGACTCGTCTCGGCGCTCCCGTGAAGGCCCGCGCTCGATCAACTAGTCCCGGCTGATATAGTTCTGAAATCCAGATGAGCACGCTAGCCGGGACGCCGCAGCAAGGATCGCTCAAACGAACGCTGACGCTGTGGGACCTCATTTTCTACGGCATGATCGTCATCCAACCGACGGCGCCGATGGGCGTTTACGGGGTTGTCTCGCAGGAAGCGCGCGGGCACGTGGTGACGGCGATCCTGCTGGCCATGGTGGCCATGCTGCTCACCGCGATCAGCTACGGGCGCATGGCGCGCGTGTATCCGAGCGCGGGGTCGGCTTACACCTATGTGACCGGCGAGTTTGGCGCCACGGCCGGCTTCGTCACCGGCTGGGGCATCGTGCTCGATTACCTGTTGAATCCGCTGATCTGCGTGATCTGGTGCAGCAAGGCGGCGGGGAACCTGATACCCGGAGTGCTGCCTTACCCCGTGTTGGTGACGTTTTTCGCGGGCTTGTTCACCATGCTCAATCTGCGCGGAGTGGAGGCCTCGGCGCGCACAAACCGAAGAGTCACACTAACGCTGACTGCGGTGGTCGTAGTCATGATGGTCGCCATGCTCTATTACTTGACCGGGCATCCACCCGCCGGATTGGCGGGCTACCTCAAACCCTTTTATGATGCGGACAATTTTTCGTGGCGTCATGTTTCAACCGGCACATCCATCGCCGTGCTGAGCTATATCGGATTCGACAGCATTTCCACGCTGTCGGAAGAGGCGCTCCATCCGCGCCGCGACATTCTGCGCGCCACGGTGCTGACGTGCATTCTGGCCGGGGTGATTTCTGCCGCGGAGGTCTACATCGCGCAATTGATCTGGCCCGATTTCCAGCATTATCCCGACGTCGACACTGCCTATACATTCGTTGCCGGACGCGCCGGTGGGGCCTGGCTGTTCCAACTGGTGAACGCTGCCTTGCTAGTCGCTACGGTAGGCTCAGGCTTTGGCTCGCAACTGGGCGTCGCTCGATTGCTGTTTGGCATGGGGCGCGACCGCGCAATTCCTGAGCGAGTGTTCGGGCACGTAAATGCCAAGACGGGCGTGCCCAGTTACAACGTGCTGATCAGCGGAGTGCTGGCATGGGCGGGCGCATTGACCATCACCTACGGTTTTGGCGCGGAGTTACTCAATTTCGGCGCATTTCTTGCCTTTGCTGGAGTAAACGCCGCTGCGTTTCGTCACTACGCCATGAGACAGCGGAATTGGGCCCTGGGCGAGTGGCTGCCGCCGGCTCTGGGTGCGCTGATTTGTTTGTATATCTGGTTTAACCTGCACTGGCAGGCGCTTGCCGCCGGGGCGATTTGGCTCGCAATTGGGATGAGCTACAGGATTTTGAGTAAATGGAAGTTCTCAAGTGATGGGCCGAAGTCAGAGTAGCGGCGAACGCCGCACGAGAAGCGATGCTACGCACAGGTGTATACTGAACGGCGTCCCAAGCTCGAGAATCGGGATTGCTACGAATGAACCCAACCAAGCCAAGGGTCGCCTGGCCGGGAGTTGCCAGCGCCGCCTTCTATATCGGCGTCGTCGTGGTCGCAGCCGCAATGTGGGGACTCACTTATTTCATTAACTCGAGGCCCTTCGCCATAGCGCAAGCCGTCGATCCGGCTGCGTTGAGCAAAGCGCAGGACGCCTACGCCAACGTGAATAACCTGCTCATCACCCTGGCTACCGGCTTGCTCGCCGGCCTGGGCTTGTTTGTGACCAGCAGAGGTAAACGGCGTTATTCTCTGCGAGAGTTCTGGCCAGCTGTGATCAGCGCCGTTTTTGTTTGTGCATCGCTGTATTGGGGATATATTTCCTCTCAGAACGTCGAGTGGGCGATTGAGAGCTCAATCGGGACCCTGGATTGCGCCATGATTCAGATGCCGCGCCAACTGCAGTTTCTTTCGATGTCGCTAGGCGTTTTCTTCTTCGCCGACTTTGTGAGGCGAGATCTGACAAGGGTGGATTGACGTGAAGACTCAACCAGTGAGCGCACAGGCCTCGCGTTGGCCGTTGTGCGCGATCCAGAAGGTTCCAGCCATTGGAGTGACGTTATGCTGCGCCCTATTATTGCCGGCGCTGCTGTCATCTCAGAGGCCTCAGCTGCCGGGCCGGTTACGCATCACGTCAACCCCGCCGGGCGCGAAGATCACGATTGACGATCAGCACATGAGCCAATCCACCGATTTCACCTTCGCCGTTTCGCCCGGCGACCACTACGTGGCCGTGATCAGCCCGGACCTTTCCAAGTGCGCGAAGCCCATCAAAGCGACAGTCTCTTCAGGTTCCGTCACGTCAGTGAATTGCACCGTCACCGGGTGGGATAAACCAGTCTTCAAGTAAAATGTGGCACAGGCTTCAGCCTGTGGTGCTTGAGAGCTTTTTTCAGCAGTCGCTGAATCGTCTTTGTCCACGGCGCCTCTCGAAGAATTTCGCCAGCAACTCGGCGGCTTCGGCGGCGAGCAGACCCTCTTCCACCTGAACCCGATGGTTGAGGAGCGGGGAATCGGCGAGCTGAAACTTACTGCGTACCGCGCCGAAGCGGAGATCGCGGGCGGCAAACACGAGGCGTTCGATACGCGCGATCACCAGTGCGCCCGCGCACATGACGCAGGGCTCAAAGCTTACGTAAAGGGTCGCGCCGGGCAGTCGGTAGTTCCCAGCCTTGGCGGCCGCCTCGCGGAGTACGGCCATTTCGGCGTGAGCGGAAGGGTCGCGCCGGCGAATGGGCTGGTTGTGTCCGACGGCTAGAACCGCGCCCTCGCCGCTCACCAGCGCAGCTCCCACCGGGACTTCTCCCTCTGCGGCGGCCGCAGCGGCGGCTTCCAGCGCGATGCGCATGAAGCGCTCGTCAGCGTCGGAAAATGGCGATCGGGCGGCGTCGGCCATGTGAATCATTTCGATTGTAATGCGCGCCCATAATACGCGATCGTCATGCGCCATCATTAAGTGCCGTGCGCCGGCTCTCCGGCCAAAACGCGCGCACTGATTCCATTCGGTCTGCGCCTCCATTGATCCGGCAAAACCCGCCGTTCGTCTGAAAAGCCGCGAACCATTCTTCCGGTTCCGCGTAGTCTATGAACAGGCGATTAGGAGAGGCGGCCACCCCTAGCCGCTTTCGCTACCCAGGCCGGCACGCCGCCTGCAGCTTTCACTAATTAATAAGCTGCTATCACTATTAATAAGAGGAGAGGCTCATGTTCCGGTATTTGCCCCTGGCCAT
>Ga0302325_10023697_pt1 | contig 12782 bp, 13 predicted proteins | sample Palsa_T0_2_FD_201948 | JGI IMG/M metagenome (GOLD analysis project Ga0302325, IMG submission 201948) | Peat permafrost microbial communities from Stordalen Mire near Abisko, Sweden - Palsa_T0_2 | ecosystem: Environmental > Terrestrial > Soil > Palsa > Peat permafrost | place: Sweden: Abisko... | reverse complement strand
TGACCGTCGAGGGTGAGCTCGACGACATCTCCGCGCCCGGGCAGACGCTGGCCGCGCACGCGCTGTGCAGCGGCATTCCGGCGCAACGCAAAGCGAACATGCTGCAGCTCGGGGTCGGGCACTACGGTATCTTCAGCGGCGCGAGGTGGCGCGCCGAGATCGCACCGCGCATCGCCGCGTTCATCGCGCAGCACGCCACCGGCGGCTGATCGCGCACATGCCCGAACATCGCGTTACCGTCACGTCGCCGCCGCGCGAGCTCGGCAGCGCCGACGCGGTCTATGAAGTCTTCGCCGACGGGGAGAAGTTCGGCGAGCTGCGGATCAGCCGCGGCGGCGTCGACTGGTGGCCGCGCGACGCCAAGACGCGCGGCGAGCTGCTGACCTGGGAGCAGTTCGCGGCCCGAATGGCCCGCACCTGACGCTGCGCCGGCGGCCTATCGCGTCACGCGAACGACCTCGATCGTCCGCCCGTTCTCGACGAAGCTGACCGGCGCGTCGGAACGTTCGATCGCAACGATCAGCGGAACCGCGAAGCTCGCCGAGCTCGGGGCCGGACAGCGCAGTCCGTACTCGAACGCGATTCCGCGCGCGAGCCGATCGACTTTCGCCGCGACGAAGGTGCACAGCGGGCCGCGCTCGATCGCCACCAACAGCATCTTCGACCGGAACAGCTCGGGCCCGATCGTCGCCTTGGGTCCGCCCATCGTCGCCCCGACGCCGAAGACGGCTTGAAATCCGTTCCAGGATCGGATCACGAGATACGAGCGCGGGACGCCGGGCTGAAAGTCGTTTCGAACGAAGTACGGCTTGCCGTAGGTCGCAAACGCGATCGCCTCCGGCGCCGCAGCCGGTGCGGAACTCTTCCCCGCGAATCCGAGCACGGCCGCGGCGAGAACGGGTAGCACCCAGCCCCGTTCAGGGCCGGCGGCTTCGAACCATGCCGCACATTCGACCGCCGGCACCGCCGGCGCTGCGGAACTAGCGGACGGCTACGAAGGTGAAATGCGGCTCGCGCGCTCCCGAGAAGAACGCGATCATGTCGTCGACCATGCGCGAGCAGCCGGCGTCGGTCAGCGGGTATCCCGAGCGGTCCCGCGCGTAGACCGCCGACGATGGCTGGCCCGAGACGAGCTCGGTCGACTCCGGCGCGATGAACTGGGCCGCAACGCGGCCGGCGGGATCCACCTCGACGGCAACGACGTGGCCGTCGAGGGACCACTCGACCCGATCTTCGTCGCGCCACACCCTGAGGCGGTCTCCGAACGCCGTCACCAGCGGCCCGAAGGGATCGGGCCCTCCGTGGCCGGGCTTCGCATATACCATGCGAGCCCAGCCTACGCCGGACGGCCGGTCCCGGCATCGTGCAGCCGGTTAACGGCCTCGGGTTCGGGTTGTGCTTATCGCGCGTCGAGCCGCGCGATGACCTCGCGCGCGGCGACGTCGGGCGGGGTGTGCTGCACGCTCAGCGACAGCGGGTCGCCGGTGTCGAAGGAAAACTTGGCCGTTGCTTCGTCGTCCTGGAGGGCGGCCACGACCGTGCCGCCGTTGCCGACCCACATGGCCGAGTCCCACGACAGCTCCGCGCTGCGCACTTTGCGTCCGAGCCGGGTGCGCACCGTTCCGTCGACCGCGTCGATCCACTGATCAAATGTCATAACCGCCCCCGGGCCGATTGTCCAAACGGCCCATTCCTGACCCTCAGCATACAGCCGCGCCCGCTCGGTTGCAACGGGTCGGGCCCGGCGGCAGCGCTAACAGCGCCCGCATGGATGGCGAAGGGCGGCGGCTGGGCCTCGACGGCGGGATCGTGCGCCGGGACTTCATCGGCGCGACGCTGGTGGGGTCGGGCGCGATGCTGCTCGGCGCGGCGGCGCCCGCTCGCGCCCAAGGTCTGGGCGCGGAGTGGACGGGGTACGCCGGCGTCGGCGACTACGCCCGTTCGAACGGCAACACCGCCGAGGTGGTCAATGCGGCCCACGGCGTGCGCGACCACCGCTACGAGGCGGCCCTGCCGGCGGCGCCGCAGGTCGACGACCTCTACGACCTCGTCATCGTCGGTGGCGGCTTCTCCGGGATCATCGCCGCGTACGAGTTCCGCAAGGCACGCCCCAACGCGCGCTGCCTGGTGCTCGACAACCATCGGCTGTTCGGCGGTGAGGCCAAGCAGAACCAGGTCGTCGTCGACGGCGTGACCCTGACCGGTCCGCAAGGCTCCAACGACGCGGTGATCCCGGCGCGCGACAACACGTACCACCACGTCGTCGGGCTCTGGGACGAGATCGGGATGCCGCGGCACTTCGATTTCGTCGAGCCGGCCGGCGTCGATCCGTCGCTGCGGTTCGCGCGCGACAACTACGACCCGATGTTCTGGGACGAACGCTCGGCGAGCGTCGGATACTTTTTCGACGGCGTCGGTTACGGCTCGAAACGGGCCTGGGTGCGCGATCCGTGGTCCGACGATTTACGGCGCGCGCCGATCTCGGCGCAAGCGCGCCGCAGTTGGCTGGCGTTCAAGCAGCGCGCGCATCCGGTGACGCACGGCGACGAAGCGCAAACCGATCGCTGGCTCGACACCATGTCGTACGGCGATCTGCTCACCCGCGAGCTCAAGCTCTCGACGGACGTCTTCCGGCTGGCCGACCCGCTGGTCGCCACCGGAGACTTCGGCGTGAGCGCCGACGCGATCTCGGCCTATGCGGCCAAGCTGCTCAGCTTGCCCGGAACGGTCGAACGTGGCGCCGACGCGGGCGGCAGAAACGTGTTCTCCTTCCCGGGCGGCAACGCCGCGATCTTGCGGCATCTCGTCAAGGCGCTTCTGCCCGGCGCAATTGCCGGTACGCGATCGTTCGGCGACGTGCTGTCCGGACCGATCGCGTTCGATGCGCTCGACCGGCCCGGTCCGACCCGCATTCGGCTCGGCGCGACCGTCGTCGCGGTGCGTCATGACGGCGCGCCCGACCGCGCGCAGGCGGTCGACGTGACCTATGCCGTCGACGGCGCGTTGCAGCGCGTCCGTGCGCGCGCCGCAATCGTGGCGGCCGGCGGCTGGATCGCGCGCCACATCGTGCGCGACCTGCCGCCGTCGTACGCCGCGGCCTACGCGCAGTTCCACCACGCGCCGATCCTGGTCGCGAACGTCGCCGTGCGCAACTGGAAGCCGTTCGTGCGGCTCGGCATCACCGCCGCGCACTGGTTCGACGGCTTCGGATTCTTCGTCAACGTGCGGCAGCCGATGGTCGTCGGCGGCGCGCCGGTGCCGTTGGATCCGGCCAAGCCGGCGATGCTCACGATGTACGTCGGGTTTCCCCAGAGCGGCGTCCCGATCGGGCCGCAGACGAGCGGCGCGCGGATGCGGATGTTCACCACGTCGTACGCGGAGTACGAACGACAGATTCGCCGTCAGTTGCAGATGATGTTCGGCAGCGTGGGCTTCGACGCGCGGCGCGACATTGCCGCGATCGTCCTCAACCGCTGGGGCCACGCCTACATCGCGCCGCAGCCGGGTTTCTATTTCGGCACGGCCGCACATCCGGCGCCGATCGAGGTGGTCCGCCACCGTTACGGCCGCATCGCCTTCGGCCACAGCGAGCTGTCCGGCCGCCAGAGCTGGGGCCGCGCCGCGCAAGAAGGACGCCGAGCGCTCGCGCAGGTCCTCGACGTCCTCGATTGACGCAGCGGTCAGCCGCGCAGGTACGTGTTGAACCAGTCCAAGGTGCGCTGCCAGGCGAGCTTGGCGGCGGTTTCGTCGTAGCGCGGCGTCGTGTCGTTGTGGAAACCGTGGTTGGCGCCGGCGTAGATGTAGCCGGCGTGCGTGACGTGCGCCGCGGTCAGCTCCGCGTCGTAGGCGGGCCAGGTCGACGCGAGCCGCGTGTCGAGCGCGGCTTGGTGCACCAGGATCGCGGCTTTGATCTTCGGCACGTCGGCGGCTGCGGGCGGCGTCCCGTAGAACGCGACCGCGGCCGAGAGCTCCGGCAGACGCACGGCCAGCGCGTTCGCGACACCGCCCCCGAAGCAGAATCCGACCGCGCCGAGCCGGCCGGTCGTGCCCGGCTGCACCTCGAGCCATTTGGCCGCGGCGACGAAATCCTCGAACATCTTGGCGCGATCGACCTTGGCGAACAGCTCGGCGCCCTTCTCGTCGTCGCCGGGATACCCGCCGACGGAGGTCAGCCCGTCCGGCGCGAGCGCGATGTAACCGGCGGTTCCCAACCGCCGTGCGACGTCCTCGATGTACGGCGTGAGGCCCCGGTTCTCGTGGATCACGATGATCGCCGGATACTTCTTGCTGGCGTCGGCCGGCCGCACGAGATATCCGTTGATCGAGCCGTTGCCCTGCGGCGACGGTATCGTGACCCGTTCGGTGCGGATCCGCGGATCGTTCGCCGGGATCTGCTGCGCCCAAGCGTAATTCGGCTTGAGCAGCTCGAGCAGCGCGGCTGCGGTGACGCCGCCGGCCGCGAACTTTGCCGCGCGCTTGAGGAACGCGGCGCGGTCGATCTCGCCGTGAACGTAGAGCTGGAACAGATCGAGCAGTCCCTGTGGAAACTCCGAGGCTTTCTTGCGTTCCATCGTCTGACTGATCTCCGAACTTACGAGGCCGGCCGGCGCCAGCTGGTTCCGTCGGCAAAGTGCACGTAATCGACGGTGCAGTCGTTCTGATCCGACACATACGCAAACAGCCCGCCGTTGACGGTTCGGCGGACGTGCTGCTTCACATCGACGCCCGGCGGGAACGCGGTCTTGATGTCGAACGTCGCGCGTTTCTCGTGCCGGCCGTAGCGCGCGCTGAGCTGCACCTCGTCGGCCGGTTTCGCAGTCACGTTGCGCAGCGTGACGTCGTAGGACGCGACCTCGACGAGCTCGTAACTCCTGATCCCGCCGCTACACACCGATATCGACACCGGCGCCGCGGCGGGAGCGGCGGCCAGCGCGAGTAGGAGCGGGACGAGCAAGACCAAGCGCATCCCCCGCGATTTGGCATGCGTGCGGACGAATCCCATCGTGGCCGGAACGGGCGCGGGAGCAGGCAAGCCCCCAGAAGCGATGGGTCCAGGTCTCGACCCGCTTCCCGGCAAAACGATTGCGCTGCGATGGACGCATGCCCGCTGATCTTGGTCGTCGGCGGCGACGCTTTGGCCGATGGCGTTTGCGAGGAACTCAGGACGACCGAGGGTCTCGACGTCCGCGTCCTCTGGCCGATCTCGCGCGACGCGGACGACGAGCTTCGCGCCGCCGACGTGGAGCGGGCCGCTTCGATCCTCACGCTGTCGAACGACGACGGACTCAACCTCGCCGTCGCCCTGCGCGCGCGCATGTTGAACCCGCGCATCCGCATCGTCCTTCGTCAGTTCGATCCGCTGCTCGGCACGAAGATCGAACAGAACCTGCCTGACTGCACGGTGTTCTCGCCGGCGGCGCATTCAGCCGCAACCTATGCCGCGGCGGCGCTCGACGAAGACTGCCTTTTCGCGCTGCGCTTTCCCGCCGTCGGCGGTCCCCTGCTGGAGTTCACCCGGGCCGCAGCTGATTCGCTCGGCGTTTCCGGGCTGACCGTCTGGGAAGCCGAGAAGCGCCTGCATCGCCGAATCCTGGCCGTTGGCGAGCGGCTCGAGCCGCCGGGTGGCGCTTCGATCGCGCATGGCGATCTCGTCGTTTCCTTCGGTCCCGTCGTCGAGCGGCAGAAACGCCGGCGTCAACACGAGGCAGTGTCCGACCCCGAGCGAGCCGCGCATCCACTGCGGCGGCTGCTCGATACGAACCGCATCCACGAAGCCTGGCGCGGCTTGAACCCGGTGCTGCGCCTGTTGATCGTCTCGGCGATCTGCTTCTTCGCGCTGTCGTTCTGCTATTTTCATTTCGTGCTCCACAAAACGCTCGCCGCCGCGAGCTTCTTCGTCGTGGCGACGATGACGAACGTGGGTTTCGGGGACTCGACGGTGACGCTTCAGGGCCCGCTCGTCACCGCCGGGGCCATCACCGCGATGCTGGGCGGCATCGTCTTCACGAGCATCTTCATCGGATACGTGAGCTCGGCGCTGACGCGCGCGCAGTGGATCTCGATGCAGGGCCTGCGGCGCATCCGTGCTCGCGATCGCGTGGTGATCTGCGGGGGCGGGAAGATCGGCAGCGCGGTCATGAGCCTGCTCACGGCGATGGGAAAGCACGTGATCGTCATCGATCCCAACCCCGATGCGACGCTCGTGCGACGCGCCCGCGAACGCGACTTGGACCTGCTCACCGGCGACGCGCTCCGCGACGACGCGCTCGACCTGTGCGATATCCCCAACGCGACGGCAGTCCTCGCGCTGACCGACAACGATGCGGTGAACTTGGAGGTCGCCCTGGCGGCCCGCGCGCGGAGCGCGGACGTCCCGCTCGTGGTGCGGATGGAAAACGACGCGTTCGCGCGCGCTGCCGGCGCGCTCTTCGGTATCGCGACGTTCTCGCCGGCGGCGCTCACGGCTCCCGTACTCGCGGATCTCGCGCGGCATCCCGGGACGCGCGGGCGCGTCCGGTACGCCGGCACGGAACACGGCGTCGGCCAGCGCTCGCAGGGAGCGACGCCGCAGACGCCGTCCGCAGCGTACAGTGTGCCGCTTTGCGTGTGGCGCGGCGGCCAGCTGCACGTCATTCGAGACTTCAGCGACATGAAGCCGTTCGACGAGCTGCTGTTCCTCGTGCCGCTGCGCGCCGGCCGTCCCATCGACGTCAAGGGCCCGGCTCCGGCAGCTTCTCGCGACATCGAGACCGGGGTCTCGTAACGCGATGGCGACCTGGGATGACGTAGCGAAGATCGCGTCGGCGCTGCCCGGAGTCACCGAAGAGGCGTCGGGGCAGGGCGGCGGCAGAGCCTGGAAGGTCAACAAGAGGGGGTTCGTGTGGGAGCGGCCGCTCCGCAAGAACGACCTGGCCGCTCTGGGAAAAGCCGCGCCGAAGGGCCCGATCCTCGGCGTTCGAACGGCGGACCTCGAGATGAAAGAAGCGTTGCTCGCAAGCGACGCGGACGTCTTCTTCACCACGCCGCACTTCGACGGCTATCCGGCGGTGCTGGTGCGGCTCGCGAAGATCCGCGTCAGCGACTTGCGCGACGTGATCCTGGACGCGTGGGTCACCCGCGCGCCCACGCGCATCGTAACGGCGTATCTGCGCGAACGTCCAGTGACGGGCGGCCGCAGTCGGCCGCGAACACCGTGACGTCTATCGCAAAGCTGGCCTGGGATCTACTTGTGGAGCACCGCGACGATATGCGGGAGCTCGGCATCGACGCGGCGGTCGTGCGCAGCTTCGGCCGCAAGCCGGCGACGCAGCCGCGCATTCTCCGCGTCCAACGCTCCGACGCGCGCGTGCAGCGCCTTGATCGCGGCGAGCGCGACGCCGTCCTCGTCGATCGAGGTGATGTGCTTGTCGTCCTCGCCTACACGGAATGCAGCGTAGAAGTCTTGCGCCATCGGGCCGACGTGCCGAACGCCGCGTTCCGACTTGTAGCTCCAGCGCTCGATCGGCAGCGCTGCGACCTTGTCGAGTATCGCCGCGTCGTCGATGCGAGCGACGTCGGTCTTGAGGTTGCGGTCGCTCGCCGAGGCCCACGTACCCGAGCCGGCCGCGAGCTTAGCACCTACCGTGCTGGCAGCATTGGTCCACAACGTGAAACCGCCCGACGCGCGGGCGAGGAATTGATACGTGGCGGTCGAGGTGAGGATCGCGTCGCCGTCTGAGCCGTCGCTCCACACGAAATCGCCGGTGTATAGAGCGCTCGCGCGGGCACCGGCGGCGAAGCTGTACGCTCCCGCGGCATTGTTGACGTAGCCCCCGGGGATCGTCGCGAACGTCCGGCCGGCCGTGCTGCTGAACCCCCCGTCGACCACCGCCCCTTCACCGGACGCGGTATTGTAGCCGCCGGCGGCGATATACGCTCCCTCGCCGGAGACGGTGTTGTTCAGACCGCCGACCAGCACGCCGTACTCTGACGACAGCACGTTGGTCTGACCGCCGCCGACGAAAGCATACGTTGCCGCCGAGTTCAACGTGTTGTTCGATCCGCCGGCGATCACCGAATAAGATCCGGAGAGCGTGTTCTGGCTGCCGTCGCCGATGACCGAGTTCGGCGCGGTGAGCGCGTTCACGTTCCCGCCGCCGATGACGGACTGATACCCGTTGCCGCTGATCGAGTTGTCGTAGCCGGAACCGATCCACGAATAGTACGACGTATTGGAACCGCTCGAGACGAAATTGTAGTAGCCGCCGCCGATCGAGCTATCTTCGTCGCAGACTTCGTTCGCGTCGCCTTCCAAGACGCCCGAATACTCCCCGTCGGCGACGTTCTCGAAGCCGCCGCCCACCAACGCCATATTCCCGAGGCCGCTGCACGAAGGCACGCTTTGCGTCCGGCGCACGCCGCCGTGGGGTACGACGACTGCCTGATGCGCGGCGGCTGCCGGGAGTGCCGCAGCCGGACTCGTTGCGCTCGATCCCGCGCCCGCGCAGCCGGCGAGGAGCGCGCCACCCAGCCACGCCGACATCATGAAACCAGACGGACGATCGCGTATAAGAGACTCCCGGAACAGCGAAGGGAGGCCCCAGCGAGAGCACCCGCTAGGGCCCGATGATGGTAGATGGCGACAAGCGTTTCGAGCCTTGCGTCACAGCGCCTTGCTCCAGGAGCCGGCCCAGGCCTAACGCGCGTCCGCGGGAAAGCGACCGCGCCATGGATCGGCGAAGCGACGCGCGCATCGGGATGGATGCCTCGATCACCCGGCGCGATTTCGTCAACGGCGCGCTCGCGGGCGCAGGCGCCGTCCTGTTGGGCGCCGCCGCCCCGGCGGTCGCGCAAGGACTTGGTCCCGCCTTCGACGGCTACGGCGGCGTGGGTGATTACGCGGGCTCGAACGGGAACACGGCTGCAGTCGTCAACGCGGCCCACGCCGCGCTGCGCGACGGCCGCGACGAAGCCGGGCTGCGCGAGGCACCGCTGGTCGACGACACGTACGACGTCGTCGTGGTCGGCGGAGGCTTGTCGGGTCTGGCCGCCGCGTATCACGTGCACCGTGCGCGTCCGGCGGCGCGCGTGCTGATCCTCGAGAATCATCCCGTTCCGGGCGGTGAGGCGAAGCAGAACGAGATCGTCGTGGACGGCGTGCGGCTCATCGGTCCGCAAGCTTCCAACGATACCAACGTCCCGTCGCACGGCCTTCCCGCGGAGCTCTGGGAGGCGCTGCAATTGCCCAAGGACGTGGCGTTCGTCGAACCGACCGGCGCCGCGCGCGGTCTGCGCTTCGCGCGCGACAACTTCGAGCCATGGTATTGGGGCGAGGGGCTCGCCGACATCGGCTGGTTCTTCGACGGCACCGCGTTCGGCGCGACGAAAGGATGGGCGCGCAACGCGTTCGCGGCGGATCTGCGCGGCGTGGCGATGCCCGAGGCCGTCAAACGCGAGCTGCTCGGGTGGCGCCGCGCGCCGGGCGCCGCGCCGCCGCCCGGCCGGGCGCTCGACGCGTGGCTCGACACGATGAGTTACGGCGAGCTGATTCGCGGCCCGATGGGTCTGGGCGACGATGCGGTGCGGTTCGCGACCACCCTGACCGGGACGACGAGCTACGCGTCGAGCGCCGACGCGATCTCGGCGTACGGCGCGAAGCTGCTCGGCCTTCCCGGTACGGTCGCAGCGACGCCGTCGAGCACCCAGACGTCGTCCGATGCGTTCAGCTTCCCGGCCGGAAACGGCGCGATCGCGCGCGCGTTCGTCAAAGCGCTCATCCCCGACGCGATCGCGGGGAGCACCGCGTTCGCCGACGTCGCAGAATCGCCGTTCGTCTTCGAGCGCTTCGACCGTCCCGGCGCGCCCATGCGACTGCGCTGCGGCGCGACGGCAGTTGCGGTGCAGCACGACGGCGATCCGGCGCGCGCCGAGCGCGTGCGCGTCGTCTACGCGAAAGGTGGACGCTTGGAGCGGGTCTCGGCGCGTGCCGTCGTCGTCGGCGCCGGTTCGTGGGTCGCGAAGCACCTCGTCCGCGATCTTCCGGACGCGTATCGGCGCGCATACGCGACGTTCCATCAAGCGCCGGCCGTCGTCGCGAACATCGCGTTGCGGAACTGGCGTCCGCTCGCGGCGCTCGGGATCACGGGTGCGCGCTGGTTCGACGGCTACGGCTTCCTCGGGAACATTCGTCAGCCCATGACGTACGGTGACTACCGGCCGCCGCTCGACCCCGATCGTCCCGCGCTCTTCACCATCTACACCGGCTTCCCGCAGCCGGGGCTTCCGCTCGCGCAGGCCGTGACGGCGGCGCGGACGCAGCTCTTCGCGACGCCGTACTCCGAGCTCGAGCGGCGCATCCGCACGCAATTGCAGACGCTCTTCGGTGCGCACGGGTTCGACGCATCGCGCGACATCGCCGCGATCGTCACGAATCGCTGGGGCCACGCGTACGTCGCGCCCGCTCCCGGCTGGTACTTCTCGCCCGACGGCGGCCCGGGGCCAAAAGAGATTCCGCGCACGGCCTTCGGCCGAATCGCGTTCGGTCACTCCGAGTTGCAGGGCCGCCAGAACTGGACCGGCGCGGTAACCGAGGGAACGCGAGCCGCGACGCAAGCGCTCGCGACCCTGTCAGCCTGACGCGACGCGGTTCGACGCGGGATAGCCGCGCGGCGGTCGTGCGTGATAGACTGGCGTGCGGTATCATGATTATTCCGAAGCACCCGACCGACGACGACGAACTACTCCGGCTGAGCGCCGCGAACCCGGGCTGGCACATCGAACGCGAGCCCGACGGATCGCTTAGCGTGAGCCCGACGTCGTTCCAAAACGCGGTGCGGGCGCTCGAGGCCGCACGACAACTCTTGGCATGGGGATCGGAGCGAGGCCTTACGGCCGGCGCCGACGGCGGCGTGACGCTCCCGGATGCGGCGGTACGCGCTCCGGACGCGTCGTGGATCTCGTTCGACCGTTGGTACGCGCTCAGCGATCAGCAACGCGAGAAGTTTGCCGAGGCCGTACCCGACGTCGTGGTCGAGATCGTCTCGCCTTGCGACTCCTACGCCACGCAGCGTCGAAAGACCGAGCAGTACGTTGAACTCGGCGCGCAGTACGCCGTCGTGATCGATCCGCGCACACGCCGCGTCGAAGCGTTCGGGGCGCCGCCGCACGGCCTCGTGCTCGACACCGATCGCATCATCGACATCGCCTCGGCCGGCCGAAACGCCTGACCGCTGCTCATCCCTGGGAACGGATCGGCGTCGTCGCGGCATCATGGTTTGTCGCGCCCGCGGTTGGTCTTGTGAATCGCCTTCCACTTGGCGCGTTCCGCCGCGAGCATCACGGGGTCGTCGCGCCGCTCCAAGTAGGCGATCTCGGCGCGCAGTGCCCGCCATCGCGCCAAACGCGATGGGTCGATCTCGGCCTTGATCGCGCAGCCGGGTTCCGGACCGTGCGCGCAGTCGCGAAACCTGCACCGGCGCGCCGCCTCCGCAACGTCCGCGAATGCATCGTCGAGCGCATCCGCGTGGGCCCATGGCGCGAACGCGCGCATGCCTGGCGTATCGAGAAGCCAGGCACCTGACGGCAACGTGATGAGCTCGCGCCGCGTGGTCGTATGGATGCCGCGCCCGTCGCTCGCGCGCGTCGCACCGGTCGCCATTCGCTCGTCGCCGAGCAGCCGGTTCGCGAGCGTCGACTTCCCCACACCGGACGAGCCTACCAGCGCGATCGTCTTTCCGGCGCGCACGTGCACGAGCAGTGCATCGCAACCGTCGCCGCGCGCCGCGGAGACGGCATGCACCGGGGCGGCCCCCGCGACGATGACCAGCTCCGTGACGAGCGCCGCAAGATCGTCCGCCAGATCGCACTTGTTGAGGACGACGACCGGCGCGATGCCGCCCGCCCGCGCGGCAACGAGGTACCGCTCCACGCGCGGCGGCGAAAAGTCGCGTCCGGGTGAGGTGACGATGAAGAGTACGTCGAGATGCACGCCGACGATTTGCGCGGCGTTGCCGCGGTCGGTGCGCGCGCGGGCGAGCACGCCGCGACGCGGCGCGACCGCCGTGATGCGGCCGTCCGCGTCGGCGTCGACATAGTCGCCGGCGGCGGGACGGGCGACGGACGGCGAGACGATGAGTGAGCGTTCACTACCGTCTGGCGCGAGCGCGACGAATGAAGAACCGCGATCGCTCGCGATCCGGAATGGAAACTGCAACCTTCGGCCTTTCGATGAGCGGTGTGCTGCGAATCGAAGCGGCGCGACGGCTGCGCGCGGGTGGTTACCTCGTGGGCAAGCGCAGGAGAACCGTCGCGCCGCGAAGCGCGGATTCAATCATGGCAGTCATCGGCGGGTCTCCTTTCCGTTGAACGAGCGTCGAAGGCCAATGCGGCAACGACGAACATTCCCCTCTTCGCGGCAGCCGTCCCCATTCGGACGGTTGCCGGCGCTCAGGCGTCATTTCGGCAAGGCTGCGGGGTATTGAGGAGAACTTGCCTCCGATGAGAGGCGTGGTGAATAGGGGAGGCTGGATGAAGACAAATCGACGCACGGTGCTGGGCATTCTTTCCGGAGCCGCGGGAGCAGCGATCCTGCCGAGCGGCTCTTTCGCGGAGCAGACGCCGCCGGGTAACACTGCGCTTGCGATGGAGAAGGTGGTCGGAATCGGTGGCGTCTTTTTCCGCGCGCAGGAGCCGAAGAAGCTCGCGCAGTGGTACCGGGATCATCTTGGCATCTCCATGGACCCGGCATGGCAACAGGAAGCTGGGCCGACGGCGTTTGCGCCGTTCGCGGAGAACACCACGTACTT
>Ga0302325_10023696_pt1 | contig 12782 bp, 9 predicted proteins | sample Palsa_T0_2_FD_201948 | JGI IMG/M metagenome (GOLD analysis project Ga0302325, IMG submission 201948) | Peat permafrost microbial communities from Stordalen Mire near Abisko, Sweden - Palsa_T0_2 | ecosystem: Environmental > Terrestrial > Soil > Palsa > Peat permafrost | place: Sweden: Abisko... | reverse complement strand
TGCCTCCACCTGCTTGAGTGCTCCGATCATCTGCGCTTCTGTGTGTCTGCTCTTCGACATACCCTCTTCCCCTTTCTTTCGCACAAATCATACTCAGCTTTGTGCGGAAACAGGGAGGCAGGTCAGGACAGGAAACACATGTTCATCGCGAAGGCCTGCCGCCGCAAGGATCTTCTGTGCGTCTTCTGGCACGTATTCGCGAATCTGCCGCTTGACGGTAACTTGGTCCAGCCGGCCCAGAGCTTCGGAGAGAGCATCCATGAACCACTGTTTGCGACCGGCAACAAGCAACTGGTAGAAGCGTAGTTGGCGAGCCGAGTGAAGCGGGTTTAGGGTCAGCCTCGGGATGCCCGTCTCAGTGGCCGCGGTTGTCTTCTTCGCTCTTGACGTCACAGCTCTGCAATCTTACTCGCACTTCTTCGACTTCCGAAAGACTATCCAATAGCAATGCTGTCGTCTAGAGTGGTGGGCCGTCTTCCACTTCGGGTCGATGATCGGTCCTTTGCGGATTTTCACAATGCAGTCGCAGGGCATGAAGCCAACCTCACGTGCAGCGCTGATTAGCTCAATGTGTGCCCACTGGTAACGGTGATGGTGCACATAATCGGTTATCTTGCAGAGTAGCAGGCCCTCTTCTTTCAATACGCGATAGGCTTCGCGTACAAATGGCGGGAACGTGTGAGTAAATGTGTATTGGTTTTCTTTCGGCGAGCGCAATACCAGGCCGAACCGGGCGCCGAAGTCTTTCTTATTGTCTCTGCCCTGGTTAGGAATATGTGGCGGGTCGTACACGATTACATCAAGAGATCCGTCGCGAAGTGGCATCGCGGTGTTGTCAGCCACAACGCTGGGACGGTGGCGCCCGTCGACATCCATGCCGATGACGTGCCGCTTGCTGCCGCGCCAAAATCGACCTCCGTTTACCGTGGCGTCGAGGATCTTGCGGGGTCGCTTGCGGGGGTAAAAGTCTAGCAGCCGATCGATCAACTCGGCATCGTCTCCAAACCAGACCGACGCCAGAGGTGAGTATGCGGTATCTTTCTCTGACCTTGCCTTGCCCTTGGCAGGTTGGGACAGCGGCTGAAGAGCTGTGGCCATGGTGGGGAACACCCCTTGTATACCCTCGTTGTTCATAATGGCAACTGTCAATCACTTGCAAAACAGGTGCCATCTGTGGATAAGTCGTAGCCCTAGGTGCAGTGCGAAGCTTACAGAACTCGTCCTCGCTACGCCGCTCCGAACCTCACCGAGACAAGTTTCGATACTCCTGGCTCTTGCATGGTCACGCCGTAGAGCACCGGCGCGATGCTCATGGTCTTTTTACTGTGCGTGATGAGCACGAACTGGGTCTTGATGCTCATCTCTTTCACCAGTTCGGTGAAGCGGCCGATGTTGGCCTCGTCGAGCGGGGCATCGACTTCGTCGAGGATGCAGAATGGGCTGGGCGTGAACTGGAAGATGCCGACCAGCAGGGCGAGCGCGGTGAGCGCCTTCTCGCCTCCGGAGAGCAGCAACACGCTCTGCAGGCGCTTGCCGGGAGGGGAAGCGACGACGTCGATGCCGCTTTCCGTACTGTTTTCCTCGTCGGTGAGCTTCATGAAGGCATGGCCGCCGCCGAAGAGCTTCTTGAAAGTGACGCCGAAATTCTCGTTGATGGCGGCGAAAGCTTCCTGGAATTTCTGGCGCGAGACTTCGTCGATCTCGCGGATGGTAGCGGTTGTGTTCTCGATGGAGGAGATCAGGTCTTTCCGTTGGACTTCGAGGAAGGTGTGGCGCTCGGCAGTCTCTCGGTATTCTTCGAGCGCCATCATGTTCACCGGCCCCATGGCTTCGAGCTTGGCGCGCATCTCACGATAAGACTGATCACGAGTCGCCAGTTCGTCGCCGGCCACGATCGTTAGCGTGGCGTCGGCCAGTAAGATGGCGCACTCGATTCCAAGTTCGTTCAGGCAAGTTTCGGCCATATGCATCGCGTCGGCTTGCAGCTTGGCGGCGGCAGCCTGCAGTTCGCCGCGGCGGTCGCGGGCCTGGTCGAGAAGTTGGCGGGCGCTGCGCAGAAGTTCGTCGATTTCCGCAAGGCGGGCGCGGAGCTGGTCTTTCTCGAACTGAAGCAAGCCTTCCCGCGCCTGGCCCGCGTTGCGCTCGGCTTCGAAGTCGGCGGCCTGTTGCTCGAGATGAAGGTTCTCGGCTTCTCGCTGCAGTCTCTCTGCCGCGGCGGCTTCGATCTGGGAGATGAGAGCCTGAAGGCGCTCGCCCATTTCACTGAACAACAACTCAATCCGTCCGAGGACGGCGGTAGCCGAACGATGGCGTTCTTCCAGTGCCGCAACCCGGGCCACGCGCCGGGAACTGGCCTGGGCCGCGTCTTCGCGACGCTGTCGCACTACGCCGAGAGATTCCTGAGCCGCTGCGATTTGCTGCTCCAGTTGAGTTCGAGTTTGTTCGAGGAGGGAGACTTCCGCTTGGCGTGCTGCGCTGATCGCTTCCTGCTCCGTACGCTCGGCCGCGAGCCGTTGCAACTCGGCTTGTGCAATGCCCATGCGTTCGGTGACGCGGGCAAGTTCGGAATCGAGCTGCCGCAGCATGTGGCCGGAAGTCATCGACTGGTGTTCGGACTCGCGTTTTTCGCCGTCGAGACGTTCGAGCAGGGAAGTGAACTCTTTGATCTCTCTGCCGAGCGTGAGGACGCGCATCTCTTCTTCGCGCAGGGCGCGCTCCAGGTCTTCGAGCTGGCGCAGAACTTCGCGGAGTTCGCGCTTCATTGAAAGCGGGCCCTCGGCGCGCTGTTTGCCGCCAGTGACCGTCACGTTGTGGAAGCACTCGCCGGATTGTGAAAGAAAGAATGCGTCAGGATTCTCCAGAGCCAAGCTGCGCGCGGTGTCGGACCCAGGAACGATATAGCCGTCGCGCAGTTTCGGGAGAATCACTTCCAGCGACTTACCGAAGCCGTTGAGAACGCGAATGGTGTGCTTCAGCGGCACGATCGAAGCCGTGGGCGGGGCGCAGTGCGCGGCTTCGTCGAGAACGAAAGAGAACTTGGCTTGCGAGTCCTCGGGATGAACCAGAAAAGTTGCGCGGCCATCGACGTCGCTGCGCAGCAGGCGGAGGCCTTCGTCGGCGGCATCCCAGGACTTGACCACGATGTAGTTCAGTTCGTCGCGGAGAAAATCTTCGACCACGCGCTCAAAGCGTGGCTCGACTTCAAGAAAATCCGCGAGCACGCCGACCGGCGCCAGACCGCTCTGCATTACTCCCGACTGGAAAAGCCTGCGAACGGATTCGGTGGAGTAGCCGTGTTCGGCGATGACGGCCTCGAGAGAACCTTTTCTTCCCAGAGCAGTGGCGAACTCGGCGCGGAGCACGTCGAGATGAGTCTTGGCCTTGGTTTCTTCGAGACGCTTGGAATCGATGAGGCGGCGAAGCTGGCTGATCTCCTCGCTGATTCCGGCGACGCGCTGCGTTACCGTTTCGAACTCCAGGGCGAGTTGGCCGCGCTGGCCGCCGAAAGCTTCCACCTGGAGGTTGGCGTTGGCGATTTCCGCTTGCAGACGCGAGGCTTCGCGATCCGCGCCCGCGATACGCTCTTCGGCTTGAGCCAGTTGGTTGCGCAGGCGAGAGACCGACGACACGGTGTCAAAGATGGCGACACGAGACTCTTCCTGCTGACGTTCGAGTTCCGCCAGGGCGGAGGTTGCGGCTGCGGCTTCCTGCTGGGACAATGCCAGCTCGTGCTGCGCCGACGCCAGATCGGCGGCGGCCGATTCCAGTACTTGCCGGTTAGAGTCGCGCTCGGCTTCGAGCGCGGCCAGACGGTGACGGGCCTGCGCCAACTCAGCTTCCGCCGAAGCGGAACGCGCCACTAGTTCGGCGCAGCGTTCTTCGTTGTGGCGGCGGCGAGCGCGGGCGCGATCGATTTCCATGGCGAGCTCACTCAGCCGATCGCGATTCTCGCGCAGTTCGGTTTCAATGGCATAGCCGCGCTCGGTGCTTTCGCCATGCTCACTTTCGAGTTGCTGCACGGCTTCAGTCCGATGCTGCATGTCTTCGGCGAGCGCGTTCAGCTGCGCGTCGAGTTCGGTGCCTTCCTGCTCGATGGCGGCAAATTTGCTGGCGAGCACAACGCGCAACTGGGAGCGCATCTCATCGCGTAGCTTGGCGTAACGTTCGGCCTTAGAGGCCTGGCGCTTCAGTGAATTCATCTGGCGCGTGACTTCTTCGAAAATGTCATTCACGCGTGCAAGATTTAGCTTGGCATCTTCCAGGCGAGCTTCGGCGAGGCGCTTCTTGGTCTTGAACTTGGTGATTCCGGCGGCTTCTTCGAGAATGGCGCGGCGGTCGGTGGGGCGGCTGCTGAGAATCTGGCCGATGCGTCCCTGCTCGATGAGAGCGTAGGTTTCGGGTCCGAGGCCGGTGCCCATGAAGAGTTCCTGAATGTCGCGCAGGCGGCAAAGTTTGCCATTGAGCAAGTATTCGCTGTCGCCGGAGCGGAACAGGCGGCGCGTGACTACAATTTCGCCCGCGTGGAATTGCTGCTGGTTGAATTTTCTGCGGCGGATCTTGAGCACGACCTGGGGCGCACCGCTGACAGCGGCTGAAGTCGCAACCGGGACAATGTTGTGGGCGGGCAACGCGAAGACCGGCTCATCGTCCGGGAAGGCGACGGCCAGGGTGTTTACTTGCGAGCGCGCGATTTCCACTTCTTCCGTTTTTCCGGGCTGCGCTTCTTCCACCGCGCGCTCGGTGTCTTCGGCGGCGCGGGCGCGGATGGCAGCTTCGTCCCAATCTTTATCCGGCTGGTCGGACGAGGAATGCCCAGAGGAGGAACGATCGGCCGCGTTTCTCAAGACCGCGGCAGCCGAAGGGAGTTCATCCTGAACGTCAATCTCGGTGGGCGCATCGGCATCGGGGCCGGGATACTCCTGCGGATCGATCAATGTCAGCGACACCTCGGCCATGCCGGTGGGCTTGCGGTCGCGCGTGCCCGCAAAGATCACGTCTTCCATGCGCGATCCGCGCAGAGTCTTGGCCGACTGCTCGCCCAGCACCCAGGAGATGGCGTCGGCGATATTCGACTTGCCGCAACCGTTGGGGCCGATGATGGCGGCGATGCCGTCCCCGTGGAACTTGAGGTCGGTGCGGTCGCAAAACGATTTGAAGCCGAGAATCTGAAGCCGCTTCAGTTTAAGCAACGTGAACTCCTTGGAGAAAACAGTGGCCAGTGATCAGTGGCCGGTTGCCAGTTAAGATGCCTTGAAGCCTGTTTACCAGCCGGATACCTCTGTCTTCGGCAAATTGCGCGTTCGGTTCAACTTCGTGACTATTTCCGTCCTGGGCTGGATTGGGCGGGCACAAATTAGACCTACTGTAACGGTGAAATCGGGCCGGGGTCAAGCAATATAACACTATATATTGTATGGCCTTACGACCGAGCGCGTTGGGTTGCACACACATTGCAGCAATTGGGCATTTTACGGGTGAGGGAAGGACGAGGTGGGGAGAACCGCGAGAGCAGGGTTATGGTAGCGCAATGCTTGACGATCGGCAATTGCAGAATCGTTACTTGCGGGTCGGGCTTGGATATTCCTTCCAGCGGGAGATGATGTTCAGAGCGAGACCCTCAAGGTCCGGGTATATCGCGGAGAAGTCGATGCCGCAGTCGGCAAGTTCTCTGACGAGGGACGGTCTCTGCGAAGACGGAATCCTTATTCTCGCTACTCGTGCGCCCTTTCCCTTCTCGCCTTTGACCGCGCGACTGCGGGTGAGATCTTGCGTTTTGCCGAAGACTAGGAAGCGGCTAGACTGGGCCGCTACGCGTCGATCCACGTGGGGAGGCTCGATCGCGACCGGGAGTTGGCGTCCGACCTCTTTCCCGTCGAACGCGTCCTCTAGGCCAGGCAAATGCTGACTTGACTCTTCGTACTCGGGCAAGATTGGTCCCGTCACACCCAGCCGGAGTTTCTTGTTGAGCCACCACGGATCGATAGCCCAGACTGCTGAGTCGCATTCTTTGCCGGGCTCCTGCTCCTCGTGGACGGCGAAGAAAAGCGCTACAAGTGAATTCTCGGTCCAGTCGAGGAGCCTGGTCGGCACATTGTGGTGCTGCATCAGAAAATACCAGTCCCACTTGTCAGCAGGCGCGCGACCAGGGATGAGTTGAATGGCATGACTTTGAAACTCGAGCCGAATCTCATTCTCGTCGGCACCCCTGTAAGGTTTCCGATACAGCTTGGGCGAAAGGCCCACTGCCAACACCTCTGCCCGCGGAACCACAGCTTTTGTTCGTCACCTGTTCTCTCGGGTGTCGTTTCCTGAGGCCATGTTTTCCGTATCTCCCTCGTCAGGTCGAGGTAGCCGCCTAGGGAATTCAGCGTATATTCTTTGATTGCCATGACAACCGCCATCAAAGTGCGAGGCTATCGCCTAGATCTTAATTTCTCTCGGATGGAGCACCGTTAAATCGGGTATTTGCTTGAAATCGTCTTTCTCATCGAACGTCAGAATGTCAGCGATGCCATTGTTTTTCATAATGACGCTGTGAATCACGTCCCCGACCCCTGAGTGATACATGAGAATACCCTGCTTGACGTGGAAGAAGAATTCCGCAAAGTCGTAGTCCTTGCGCGGACTCACCTCGATAATCTGTATCTTTAGCCCTTGCAGCCGTTTCTCGCTGACTAGCTGACTTTCAATCTCCGCAACAGTTCCTCGATCCATCTTCTTGCTGGAAGACCAAAATGTTCACCATCTCAGTAACGGCCCACATGGAAGTGCAAAGATGGGTGTCTCTGAACTGGGGGAAGACGGCCAGAGCGTCTATGACCATCTTTCTCTTGCTCTCTTCGGCTTTGTCCGAACAGTAGTAAGCAATCAGGACATTGCTATCGAGATAGATGCGCTTCATTTCTCTTTGATTTCTTCTTCGCGCGGGGACCTAAAGATGTCTTTTGTTCAAAGGTCTTGATGGCCTTGATCGACACCGTCTCGCCCGACTTCGTTTTGAACTTGACGGTGGCCGGCTTGCTCACGACCTTGGTAGCGACGAATATTACGTTTCCTTGTGCCATAAACTTATGATATCACCGTCGCACCAGGATAAAGCACGGGGAGCGACAGCGTTGGCTGGACACGAGGCGCCCGTCCCCACACGAGCCGTCCTGCTTAATTCCTCACTGCTCGTACGCTCCGATGTTGATCTGGCCGCTGCCGTTGATGCGGGGATTGCCGGCATAGTCCGTGCTGCCGTAAATGGAAGTGCCGTTGCAGTAGCCTACGCTGCAGGGGAGGCTGGTGCTACCGGCGTTGACGGCGGGCGAATCGGTGGCCACGTCAAGGTTCGGAGGCGTGGAAGTCAGATTGACGAAAAGTGGATTCGCATTGGGGGAATCGGCGTCTTCTCCGCTGCCCGACTGATACGCGGCGTAGGTCTTGTAATTGTATTTGCCGCCCCAGTCGATCGAGGTTCCCTGCACATAGCCGGCGGTGGAGTAGTACAGGTTCCAGTTGGCAGTCGCGGTGGAGCCGCTGACGTAGCTGTAGATCCACACATTCTCGGTGCCGGCATAGACGATATTGTTTTCAAAGATGTTTCCGTTGCCGGGCGGGGCGTTGTACTGGATCTGAAACTCGGCGCCCTCGTTCTTCGTGTTGTTGTTGTACAGCGTATTGTTGACGACTACGACGTGGTCACTGCCGCCCACGCTCTTGGCATAGCCCCCAATCGAGATACCTACGGTATTGGCGTCGTAAAAAAGATTGTTGCGGATGGTGACGTAGCTGCTGTCGTGGGTTTTGTGCTCGCTCGCGGCTTCCATATTCAGATCGCAGGCGTAGACTGTGTTGCGTTCGAAAGTCACGTAGGCGCAGCCGTCGCAATAGAGCCCGTCGGCATCGTAGGAGTTGCCTTCGCCCGGGTTGTTAATGGCGCTGATGTTGTAAACGGTATTGCCGCTGATCTCGCCGTATTTGGACTGGTCGTAGCCGGTGGGACCCACTCCCTCGAATCCAATGGCATCGATGCCGATATTGTCGTTGTCGTGCACGATGTTGTTGGTGATGGAGAAATAGGTGACGTTCCCATCGACGTTCACCGATTCGCTCTCGCCGGTCTTGAGGTCGTAAACCTGATTGCCGCTGATTGTAAGGTTGGTGATGGGTGTGCTTGAGGTGCCATACACGGCAACGCCAAACGCATTGCCATTCTTCTGCGACGTGGTGGTGATGTTGTGCACCAGATTGTTGAGCAACTGTACGCCGCTGCCCGAACCCGTGATCCAGATGCCAGCGGGAGTAAGGGCGGCCTTGCTGGTGGTGTAATTGCGGATCTCGAATCCGTTCAGGGTGATGTAGCTCTGATTCACGATGTTGATGAGGCCTTGGGTTTCGTTTCCGCTAGACGGTGGGTTCGATGTGCAGCAGCTCACGCCGGTCCCATCGATCACGGCGGTCTCGCCGGGATAGCTTGCGAAGGTGATGGGATTCGACGCGGTCCCAGAAGAGGGGAAGGTCACCGATTCGTTGTATACGCCGGTTTCGACGTAGACCGTCGCTCCGGCCGAGACCGATTTGGCGGCGTGCTGAATCGTAAGCCAGGGCGCGGTGTAACTGCCGGAGTTGGTATCCTTCCCGCTCTTGGACACATAGAAGGTCGCCCCAGATTGGGAAAGAAGTGAGGTCGTGGTAAGCGCGGCCAAGACGAAAGAGAGCTTCCAAAGCGTTGTCATTTGCAATCTCCTCAAATTCTGTGAAACCCACATATTTGAAACAGGAGAAGTGCGGCGAAACAGGATGTTTGCCGAGCTTCCGGAGTCCGAATGGGGCAAAGATTAGGCTGGTTGCGATTAGTTGTCAATAGTTATGTTTGATTGCGATTTTATCGGGATGTACTTTCGAGTGGTAGCGATTGGCGAATTTGAGAAGGCAGCAACCAACCATGCGTGTTTAGGAGCGATGCGATTCGCGAGCGCTGAGGCGGAACTGCAGTTCCTTGCTGTAGCGCCGGCTCAGGCGGAGGCTGGCGCCGTTTTCGAGCATAACTCCGTATTCGCCGTCCGCGCCAAGTTCCATCCTGCTTACACGGGCGAGGTTGACGATGGTCGAGCGATGGATACGGCAAAAGACGGAGGGATCCAGTTCCTGCTCGAGTTCCGCCATACTGCGGCGCAACAAGTGGGTGCGTGGGCCAACGTGCAGGCACGCGTAGTAGTCGGCAGCCTCGATCCAGTCGATCTCGGAGATCTTTACGAAGCAGACTTGCCCCACGCTCTTGACGGCCAGGCGTTCCAGTTTTCGCGGCAAGTCTTTTCCGTGGTCGATTCTCTGCTTGGCGCGATCGAGGGCTCGATCGAAGCGAGCGTTGTCGAAGGGTTTCAACAGGTAATCGAGCGCTCCGGCCTCGAAAGCCCGCAGCGCGTAATGGTCGTAGGCAGTCACAAAGATTATGGCGGGAGGCAGGTCCTTACCGAGTTGCTCGAGCACGTCGAAACCGTCACACTCCGGCATCTGCACGTCGAGAAAGAGCAGGTCCGGCATCGCCCGCCGGATTTCGGCCAGCGCAGCTGCACCGGAAGAGCATTCGGCGACGATTTCGATTTCCGGATCGCGCCGCAACAGCACGGAAACGTTGCTGCGGGCCAGAGCTTCGTCGTCCACAATGAGCGTGCGTATCTTCGACCGCCGTTCTTCCCTGGGACGCTCTTCCGGGCTCACCGATCACTCCTTGGACGACGGGGAAACAAAGGGAAGGGATAGCAACACTTCCACGCCGCCCGTGTCGCGGTTGCGCATGTTCAGCTCGAATGCGTCTCCATATAAGCCCTGAAGGCGAGTTCGGGTGTTGGAGATTCCTACGCCGGAACGAGTATTCTCCCAGCCTGCGGGAAGGCTTGGACCGTCGTTAAAAACTTTGAGCGTCAGCTTGCCGCCGGAACGAAGCGCGGCAATCCCGATGGCGCCGCCCTGAACGCGTTTTGCAATGCCGTGTTTCACGGCGTTCTCAACCATGGGCTGCAGAATCAGGCTTGGAACCTGCGCCGGGAAGAGTTCGCTGGGAACATTCACGCTGACCTGCAGGCGCTCGGCAAAGCGCACCTTCTGAATGTCGAGATACTTTTGGGCAAACTCCAGTTCCTCGGCGAGCGTCACCTGTTGCCGGTCGGAATCTTCCACGACACGGCGAAGAAAGTCGCTGAGTCGAGCGATCATGCTGACGGCGTCATCGTTGCTCTTCTCTCGCACCAGGCCCGCGATGGCATTAAGAGTATTGAACAGAAAATGCGGCTCGATTTGCCTTCGCAGAGCGGTAAGCTGCGCTTTCGAGAGCTGCTCGTTGAGACGCGCGGTCTCGGCTTGTTGCAGGGCCAGGCGCTCCCGGGAGTCCAGCATGTAACCGACCATGAAGATGATGCCGTAAAGGATTACGTACGACAGGAGTCCGCTATAGAACTTGTGCAACCAAAGTTCCATGAACGGGTCTGGACTTGGGGCCATAGCCCACGGATTCAGCAACTCTTCGAGCGCCGCCGTCCAGGCGGCGTAAACCAGGCCGATCATAGCGCAAGCAGAGAGGTGTGCGCCCCACGTGGAGACACGCCTCCATTGTGCAGGAGAGAAGCGCTGGCCCAGACGCAGCACGAGGGGCGTTGCCAGCGCCCACGGCAGCCACGATAGCAACTGGGTCACGAACAGGCGGACCCAGGCGTGGTGCATGCCCTCCGCACGCATGACGACGACGGTCTGACTCGCATCGAACAGCCCAATGCCGAGCCAGATGGCTGCAATCCAGAAGCGCCGTGTCGGCTCATAGCGACTGCGCGTTGTATACATATAGGCAGCAATCGTACCCTAGACGATACTCGGATAAGCCAACAATGCAGCGAATCGACGGCAGGCTGCAGTGGGCGGTCTAGCCTTCCCAGGCGGACAGCGCGATACTGGCTCTCATGAACAGGACAGGAAAAACCCTATTGGTCGGCATGATGGTTCTGGGGTCGTTGGCCGCTTTTGGTCAATCCGCACCACCAGCGCGTTCGGGACCGGAATATACCGGTGACGCCCAACTCAAGTTTCCCGAACACTATCGGGAGTGGGTGTACCTGACGACCGGCTTCGACATGAGCTACAACCCCGCGTTGCAGATGGGCCACCACATGTTCGACAATGTTTTTGTGAATCCGGAAGCGTATAAGGCATTTGTGGAGACAGGCACCTGGCCGGACAAAACAATGCTCGTTTTAGAAGCCCGCGGCGCGGAAGGCAAGGGTTCCATCAACCAGAAAGGAAATTATCAGAGTACCGAAGTGATGGCGGTGGAGGTGCATGTAAAGGACGAGGCGCGTTTTCCGGGGAAGTGGGCCTTCTTTGGCTTGGATGATGGAAAAACCGCTAAGATGATTCCGACTGCCGCCGATTGCTACAGTTGCCACGCTGCTCATGCGGCCGTGGATACCACGTTCGTTCAGTTCTACCCCACGCTGCTGCCGATCGCGAAGAGTAAGGGAACGCTGGCTGCGGCGTACCAAAAGGAGAGCGCGGCGGCGCAGAAATAGCTTCTTGTCTTGGGTGCGCGCGCCTCGCTTCGCTCGGCGGGCAGCCGAAGGCGGCTGTCCCCACATAACTTTCCTTTTTGTTCCCGACTCTTACCTTGCTCCCAGCTTTTCGAAGAACAAGCAAATGGTTTCGATCCCGTGGTGGAAATTCGGGATGTGGAACTTTTCGTTGGGAGCGTGCAGGTTGTCGTCGGGCAAGCCGAAGCCCATCATCACGGTGGGGATTTTCAATGCCTGATAGATATCGTTGACGATGGGAATCGATCCGCCGCTGCGGATGAAGACCGTTTCTTTCTTGAACGTGTCGTGCAGCGCTTCGGTCGCGGCCTTGATGTAAGGATTGTCGGTGCCGACGACTGAGGCAGGCCCTTTGCTGTGTACTTTGATCTTCGTTTCGATGCCCTTGGGTGTGAGCTTCTTCACGAAGTTGGTGTAGCGCTTCAGGATGTCCTCGGGATCCTGATTGGGCACGAGGCGCATGGAAACTTTGGCCGCGGCCTTGGCCGGGATTACGGTCTTGGCGCCGGCGGCGATGAATCCGCCCGGCATGCCGTGGACTTCCAGCGTAGGCCGCGCCCAGGTGCGATACAGAACCGAGTAGCCGGGCTCGCCGGTTAGGACTTTGGAGCCGACTTCGGTTTTGCGGTAGTGCTCCTCGTTGAAGGGCAGGCGCTTCCAGGCCTTGAGTTCGTCTTTGCTCGGCGCTTTCACGTTCTTGTAGAAGCCGGGGATCAGCACGTGCCCCTTCGAATCCTTTAGCTTGCTGATGATTTCGATGAGCGCGAAAAACGGATTCGGCGCGGCACCGCCGTAGACGCCGGAGTGCAGATCGACCTTGGCTCCGTGGGCCTCGATTTCGGTATAGACGAGGCCGCGCAGGCCGACGCACAGCGTGGGAAGGTTGGGCGCAAAAAGTTCGGTGTCGCAGACCAGGGCAAAGTCAGCTTTCAGCTTGGCTTTCTGCTTGCGGACATACTCGGCGATGGCCTCGCCGCCAACTTCTTCTTCGCCCTCAAAAATCACTTTGACGTTGATGGGAAGCGTGCCGTTGCCGGACTTCATCAGCGATTCGAGGGCCTTAACTTCCATCCAGAGCTGGCCTTTGTCGTCGACGGCGCCGCGGGCATAAATGTTGTTGTTGCGCTCGGTGGGCTCGAAAGGCGGAGTATGCCATTCATCGAGAGGATCGGGCGGCTGCACATCGTAGTGCGCGTAGCAGAGCACGGTGGGCTTGCCTTG
>Ga0302325_10023694_pt1 | contig 12783 bp, 14 predicted proteins | sample Palsa_T0_2_FD_201948 | JGI IMG/M metagenome (GOLD analysis project Ga0302325, IMG submission 201948) | Peat permafrost microbial communities from Stordalen Mire near Abisko, Sweden - Palsa_T0_2 | ecosystem: Environmental > Terrestrial > Soil > Palsa > Peat permafrost | place: Sweden: Abisko... | reverse complement strand
TGTAATAGATTTCTACTATCACAGACCAACGCAATATCCGATCCGATGGTATCCGGCTCTTTATCAATGATGGCCAAAAGTCCAAAGAACTTCCTTGTCCAGTACGACAAATTGGCAACAATAACTATGAAAGACAATATGGACACAACGATAGCCATGGCCGTAGTAGAAATCATAATCCTCATCTGGATCGTCACAAGTCCACCTGTAACTGGAGTCGGAGAGTCCACTGGCACGAACACGTACCCTGGTGAAGCGGCAAATTGCGAGAACAACGAATTAAACGCGGCCTCCGTAGCAACCTTCAAGTTTCCCGGCTCGACCATCTGAGAAAGGTTATCGAAGCTGAAACTAGCGACCTGCGAGGAGAAGTCCGTAAAGAAATTCGTTTCGAACCATATCTCGAAGGCCGCATTCCCAGTCTCGAACACGCTCGCAATCGTAAATGCGATTCCAATTCCCATCTCTGCTGGCGTACTACCGTCTGCAGTGTGCCAAGTTTGGAGGAACTGGCTATCTTTCAACGTCGTAGCATCTCCTTTCACTTCATATTCGAGAATCCTTTGTGAAGTACCGTCAAGCGTCAATTGAGAATTTACAAGCTCAAATCGAGGCTGGCATACAACAAATGAGGCCACTGGACTGGCGGAGTACCATATTCCGGTTTCTGGTTCCTGGATTCTACTGAAGTCAATAAAACCGGCACCAAAATGCCCTTGTTTCATCTCTGGCAAGTTCCATATTGTTCTTGTCTGGCCGTTAGTACCCGCTGAAGTTATATTGGAATTGGGGTAGGAAATGTTGGCCATCTCAATGTCCCCTGAGGTAGAAATATTAGCTAACCATAACGGTCCCCAGAATCCTGTGTAATCTGTTGAAGTTAGCCAATCCGACTTAGGATTGGAGAGTTAAAGACAGACTCATGACTCCCTGAAGCGACCCTTCGAATGGACCTTGACGTGCTCGAATACCGGTCCTCGATGAAGGAACACGGAACGCGGATCCTTGAAACGTGACAGTGTTCTCTGGACAACGTCAGTCCTTTGAAACTTGACGACAGTGGTTTCTTGGACAAGGAGTTAAACATTCGTCGGAGTTAGGAACCTGCTGCCTACCAGTAGTTTCCGCGCTATCTTGCCAATCGTGGACCTCCAAGCCAACTGCAACCGTCACATTCTCTTCGTTGACTACGGAAAGAGGTTGAAAAAGGTTCTTCGGTGTTTCTAAAGCCTCGCAGTTCGCTGATCCACGCACTCCAATTGTTGACACGGTCCAGTTCGTACCTTCGGGATAAGGGGAAATGCCATTATTTGAGCCAGAGAGTATGACAGGGAGAAAGGCGTATTCGTTCGTTGTCCATGGTGCCGGTTGCGCATCCCAGGCCACCATAGCCAAGGCTAGATTACCCGGCCAGAACCAGTTCGTTGTATTGTCGGGAAGGTCATAGACTGGTATACTTCTCTCTAGGACTTGCATGATCTGTGAGGAATCTGTGAAGTTTATCATGTCCGCTGTCGTCCATAAAGTTGAATTTGTGATACCAGTCAATGGCTTTATAATGTTGGTTGGGCGGCTACTGAACAAAGCTGCATATCATCAGCTACCGGGCATTTTCCTAGATTTTAATCTTGCAGTGAACGCCTCGAGAAGATCTTGAACCTAAGGCAAAAATCAATGCAAGTGGAATTTCTCGACTACTTCGAAAGCACTTACCACCCATGGCTGTCACCAGGACTTCATTGCCGAGCGACAAAGTGGCGACGGCGGCCAAGATATAATGCTGCCTGAGAATCGACTTAAAAATGATCCACCCTTCCGTTGTCGATACATAATCTACGCATATTGAGGATCTTGCAGACGCTGAACCACCAGCCAAGCTGATGTGTGGTTGTAAGAGTCTGAAATACTCGTCCACCAGGCCCCAAAAGAACTTGATGAGAATAACGGCGAGCACGGGAACTATGGTCCACGCAAATTGGTTCACGCTGTCGATGTGAATATAAAAGCTGCCTTGCGCAAGACCGTCATTTTTTTGAGCCAGAGCCCAGAGAACGATGACTGTAACCAGCACAACCATGGTGAAAGTAAGGAGGCCAAGTTGAAAATAAGTCTTTTTAATGAGAAAGTGGGTACGGCTTCTGTTGGGAGATACTGCATGAACTCTGTATTAGTAAGATTACAATGTAGTTTGAGGGTTAACTACTTACGGTTGTTTTTCCAAGACTCTGTAACCCCGCTGGTTACATTGCTAGCCTCCAGCTGTATGATTCCTTTTCCCATATGATGGAGACCACACTGTCCGGGAGAATTTGAATTCGTTCTTTCGAAACAACCCAATAACAAAGGACTGCCGCAAATCAAGGCGCATTTCTCAGCAATGGAATTTGGATTCGCGTATAACTTCACTCTGCTCTGTGAGTTGATATACATAATGATAAGCACTAGGAGCATGAGCACAGCTAGAATGGCCTCAGTGCTTCTTGCGTATACCACATTAATAACGAGGCGCTCTGCAGGTATCGATGCCATGAGGGTAAACGAATTGACAGGTCTAGAGTCCCAGGCGCTTGAAGATAAGTCGATCCTCTGAGTAAAAGCTGCTTGGAAATAATCATCTGCCCAATTTGGCAAGCCGCTGGTAACATTCATGTTACGGAAAACGGCTATGTTCGGAGCAACCATCGTCGAAAAGTAATATGAATTAGGCTGGAAGTTGACCTGGATAGTAGAAGGCCGGCCGTCGGGGAGGGTACTGGGCCAAGTAGCATTACTCTTCAATGATTCAAGATCCAAAAATTGATATTCTTCGAATTGAGTTGAGTTGAAAGCTTCTCTTGACATTGCCTTGGACAAAGTTTCGAAAGACTCTGGGTCGTATGTAAACGAGGGAGACGTTTTCATGTTCAGAAAGTCGACCTTGAGGTTTGGCACCTCAAGGTACATAGCTTGGCAGCATGCAGCATTGAAAGTAGGTTCCTCCCCAAATCTGACCTCAAAGTCGAAGTTGGGTGCGTTGGATGGGGAGTACACGAGCGTTGCATAGTTGACATTGAGAAAGAACCACTCATTGCAGCTTGTATCGATTGATGAGCTCGGTGATGTATCAGAATCCGAGAGAAAGTTCATTCCACCGTAGTACCATTCGTCGACGTCAGTAGTGGTAGGGTCATTCCCCACTCCAAGAGGAACGTCGATCGTAAATTGACATCCTCCATGAGCTCCCAGTCCGGAAAAGACAGCCGATATTGGGTATTGCAGTTGAGAATAGTCGACTCGAGTCTTGTTTGGCATTGTGTTCTCCTGCGCCAATTGCTGCTCTTTTGAGGAATTGATATACAGGAGCTTGGTAGCGTTCAGGGTAGTACAATTCAAGGTCGAGCTATAGGCAGTGGTAGGAGCTTGAAAGGTTGCAGATTGCATACTGGGATCATTGGGTGCGATTGGTAATGCTGCAACCTGTTGGTCATGCACTCTACTTATCCAGGCAGACTGTGCAATTGGTAGTCCTTGATAGGCTAAAAAAGCTCTTCCGTATAATTCTCCCAGACGATCATCGTTATCGATCGGATTGCTTGCATTGAACGCAGGCATCTGTATATACTTCGTATCCCGAGAGATGACCAAATCTCTCACTGACATTAAACTGGCTTGTAAGGGCGGCAACACAAGGAAGGACAGTAGATGGGCTAAAGAAGAGCAGAAAATAGCCAATGAGCAGAGCCTGCTGGTGTTGGTTCGATCTCTCCATACTCGTCTTATTGCTAAAAATGGTGTTGAGAATGGATCCCCCAAAAACCGGGTAAACAGAACATCAGCGTTAGCACCCTTATTTCTTGAAAGCATTCGCCAAGGTGTAATTCGGGCTGTCTCCAAAGATACGGAAGCCCAAGCAACAGCGATTAAGAGAGCAATTATGATTGGGAGGTATGCCCAAACAAAAGTCTTGCTTGTTGAGTCGTGGTCCGTTATTGTCGCAAGTCCGGTATGGGTGGCTGAATAATGGTACATGATTTCCACGGCAGCTAACACAGCGGCTTGAAATACTAAAAAGGGCAGCAGAAAGACGACAGAGAGACTTAGGGGACGCCATTCTTTCTGCAAGTCATTAAGAACCGATTGGTCTGCTTGAGGTTGTAGTTCGTTTTGACCCTTCTCAATTGCTTCGTTGACCGATGTTGTATGGACGTTTGTGATTGATCTTTCTGGGCTAATTGTATCCATATGTTCTGCCATGTTTCCTGACGAACGTGGCATCGGTTCAGTCGGAAAAGGTGCCATTAAGGCATCTGACAAGCTCGAAGCGCGTGAAACTGATCCCGCTTCAGAGCTGGGTAGTCTGTCAATGGATGCTGGGCCTGTCGATGGCTGCTTGGAAAGTGAATGAGGATTATGAGACTCAGACTCTATATCTTCCGTGCATTTAAGTTCATGGCTTCTGGAAAATGATTCTTCTTCTTCCTCATCGTCTTGAATATTAAGGTCTTCGCTGCCGCTTTGCATGCTCCGTGCGGCCTTCCCTGCCTCGCCTGGGAAAGGAAGGAGAACTGATGCTGGTTCAATGTTCTTTGGCCTCGTGGAACATGCTGGGGTTTGGAAAGATATGGCGATTCCCTCGTCTCTCGCCGAGCTATCGACTTCCTCGCCATAATGACTCGCTGCACGTGGAATAGAAGGCTTCGTAGATGAAGCATTGTGAGGCGACGCCATTGCTGCTGTTGTCATAATAGCGCATAGGCATTCGAATGTTTGTCTCGAACCTTCTTCGTACCAGGGATGAAGGCTTCAGATTCTTGTTTCTTACAAATAAAGAGAGTACTTGATTACTGGAGGCTATTTTAAGACAGTGCGTTGGGTGGGGTCTCAGACGACCCAGTGTTACACATATGTTACATTGATATAGTTTCTAACTTCAAAACGCAGGTGGTCATTCAACCAGCGGTCTCCAAGGAATCATGGTGGGGGGTAAAGAGTTTCTTGGGGGCGGGGGGCCAATTCTCATATGTGTTTCGATTGGATAGTCTCAAAGTCATCCTGCTCTTAGCTTATCTACTGCATATAAAGCGGGTTTACTTGGCTCGTCAGGAAGGCCTTCAATATTGCTACGGTTGCATCGAAGGATTTGGGGGCGATGATTGTATACTGTTTGGGCAATCTCACCTGCATAAATATGCACATTGTGTTACACGAAGACAGGGTTCCCCACGTTGATTGGGCATCCAGTGTCGGCGTACAGAGTGCGAAGATTATTAATTTGTCTTATCGAGAACTCAGTTGGGGTCTAAGTCCGGTGATAATACAACAAAATCGTAGCCTTCTATCAAGACAGAATCCGAACCAGAGTATGTACCAGGTCAGAGAACTACAGCCGGAGCGGCTAGGGCGTTACAATAGGACCACCAGAACCCGAAGTATAACGAGCCAGGGGGAAGGCAGAGTATTTACGGAACTAGCCTGTGAAGCTGAATGGAGTTAGAATATGATTTTGTTCGAAGCTTTTGGCTTTAATACTTCTTGACCCCGTGAAATGCATGGTCGGATCGAAATAGGAATCTCGTTACCATCCGCTCTCTTCTTAGTTTTCAGTCACTGACATACTGTAATGCTTTACATCACAGGAATCACAAGATTGAATGATCGACTACGGTTGCAGAAGAAACTAAGGGTGGTTAATCTGAATGCTATGGGGACATTAGGATGTAGTTATATTTTATACGGAATTTGAATCGTTAAATCTACACCGTGGACTAGAAAATCCATAGCTTACAATCCTACAGTAAATCAACATCCACAACTAGATCTACTACCCTCTTGTTATGCGTTGCAGGGGCCTTGATATCGAAGAGGAATTGGCTTGGATTTTAGACTGCAAGTCTTTTCAAGTTGGTTCTGTTTCTCCAGCAACTATAAAAAAGGGAGCGCGGGTATTGAAGATCCTGTAGTAACGGCATGCTTAATTGCTTAAACCTTAAATTAATTATTAAAAGTTAGTCGCGAGGGATAGCTATACTAGATCAGATATATACCGAATTGGAAAAATTATAGCTTCTGATTCTTTAAACCGGCGAGTAATATTCCAATCAAGTACATATGCCCCTACGCTATAAAGATACTAGTATCCCTAATTATAGATTAAAGGTCGCGGGATTAAATATATAATTCCGGAGTTTATAATACAAGCCAAACAATAAATAATAAGCTAGAGTTCAAGCTACCCGTTCCTGCCAATTCTTATATATCCCGTGGTACTTCAAAATTCTGCGCAGAACACTGGAGAAATCGAACTAAGCGTAAATATCGATTTTCTTAGGCGTTAAACATTGCAGTGGGTTCCTTTATGCTGCACCGACCAACTATTTGGTTTTAGTCCATAAAATTCAATTTTGGTATATAGCAAGCGACGACAGCAACAACTCGTCATAACTCCTCTGTGCCTTCTCGTTGAATTAACAGAGACCCAACCTGTAAAAGGTCCTGCGCAATTCCCCACACTTGCATTGTTTCCAGGATTGGAAATTGGTGTCCCGGCTGGACTCGATTTCCCACAGGCAATTTTCGGTATGAGACGATTTTCGTTCTTCTGTCCTAGACTTTGCACGATGTTGATCATAATACTCGTGGCCTTGAATATGCCGTCTATATGAGGTGAGACAACAGTCAAGGGAGCACTGTCCGGACAAGCAGTATGCTGTGCGGAGCGGAATAAGCTGATGGTCAAACCGGCAACTGCTCAGTCCATAATTCGGCTTGATTTTCCCGAGAAGGAGCTACTGGCGGATGCTGTTGATGATTTAAATTTGGGGTTCTGCTTATGCTTTGCGTCTCCCCGGACGGACTTGTGTTGCTGAGAGGGAAACTTGCGTTGCTGGAAGGCGTCGTACGTGAATCCTCAGTGGGACATATAGACGGCGAAAGTTCGTCAGTTTATAGGAAGCTGAGATACCAGTTGGACAAATTGTCCAAAGTGGCCATACCATTGGAGGAATCTCACTCGCTCAACCCCTGTTTAGCGTGTGGACATGTCTCGCCAGACGAAGGGATAGGTAGGTACAGCCTATCCCTCTAAGCTTACCTCAATACAGTTGCCTTTCAGAGGTCTCCCCCACCAGCCCCTTACTAGCGGAGACCTATTTTCGCAGGCCGGAGGGACTCGAGGGACGGCCCGGACAGAGTGCTCCCGCTCACCGTCTTTCTTAGGCGCCTAAGAATGTCTGCAGCCACCCATTGAGCCACGCGTCGGGCCACTGTCGCTGACTCGCTGGTTGGACCGGCAGATGTTGAACCACACTGTCGGTACCGAGCTGTGTCCAAACGGACCGAACCCTTCTCACAGGCTAAATGGTGCACCGTCGCATTCTCCATTCCCCCACCCTCGGCCGGAAAAGGGGGTTTGGCCGAACAGAGCTAGACCGCTGCGGAATCGCTGCGTGTCAGAGGGCAAGATTTGAGAGCTTTTGAGCAATCGTTTCAATTCCGACTTGTCAATCTACAAGCCTTCCCGGGGCTCAATCAATCATGCTCGCGGGTAAAAACTCACCGCTCATCGTCTATGATGAAAACTAGGGCAGGCGCGGGTACTGGGCGTGCTGGGCGTAGTGGGCATGTTATAGGCGATGTTACAGGGTTCTTCTACAGGATGCTGGGAGTTATGGGATGGCAACGTGCTTACTAGGACTGCTGCAAGGGTGGTTGCGGGTGTCTCTTCTCGAATTCCTGGATGCTCTTATGCCTATAAATTTAGACCTGGAACTTCCTTTTTGAGGATACTTGCCGATTTGGGATAACATTCCGGATCGACGTAGGGGTGTTCTAACCATCTCTCCTATTGTATCCATCATGACCGCAAGTGTGCAATTGAGAGAAATTCTAAATGCCCCACAATCACCTTGCATTTCGACCTAAAACACTCCCACGACCGACCATGCTGCACGAAGTCTTCCTGCCAAGCAGTCTCCTCGCGTCTTGACACATGACGAAGCGAGCTCAAAGATTTCCAGCCAGCCAATGCACCCAGAAACTTGAGACAAAAGTAGAACATGTAGCTGCGTGGCAGTAAAGCACGATCGTCCTGTTTTCCGTAATCATTCACAATGAGTTGTACCTGCGCTGCTAGCAAGCACCTCTTGACACTTCGCCAGAATAGCAGCCTGTCTTGAGACCTCTCCAAGTCGACTAATGACCTGCTTATTGCCATCGACAAAGCCATACAATGCATACGGTATCCCGACGTCGATGCAAAACTCTTGAACCAATTTCTGCGTCCGACGAAGATTATGTCGTGGAATACGGGGAAAGAGGTGATGAACGGCTTGGAATTGAAGCCCACCATGAAAGAAGTCCAGCCATTGAGGGCAGTCCTGTTATGAAGTGCAAGGCGTTAGCGGTCTTGATACTTTGAAGTCATGAACTTTGCAGAGCCAAAAGCATCTGCTGTGATCTTGGGAACGAAATAGACGCATCGAGGTCGATGGAGATAAAGTTCCTGCCAAATTAAAATGGGCAGCCAAAATGAAAAAGACTATCTGAAAGCTTGTAAGGTCTTACTTACTATATCCGTCGTAGTACGAAGCATCTTCTGCGGGAAAGACTCTTCCGGACCAAGATCAGCAGTACTCATCGCGAAGTGCGAAAGGGTAAGTTGAACATGAAGTGGAGCCACGATCATATGGCTAACCATAAAAAAGGTAAATCTGCCCCAATTACTAGGGATGTGATATAATATGCCATAGCCGTACCAAGTCCAGAAAAAGACTTGACCAACCATCTCTAGGTATCTATACCATGAGGCCGGACCTTTTCGAGGGGCCACACCGCCTAGAAGGTATTCCCACGAGAGCCGATAGAGGTTGAATCGCCCGAAAACCATGATGGGATAATACATGTACTTCTGAAACTTGACAAGAGACTTTGCAATTGAATCGTACTCCATGATCCGCCCGTAGTAGGACGATCGTAAGCTGCAAAAGAATCTGTGGGAGACCGCAAATAAGGGTAGATATTGGACATCAGGATCGTGCTCAGGTGAGTCTATCGACATGTCAGTAAATGTCTCTGTGGCTGCCTCAGCAGGATTTGAAAAAAGGTCTCGACGCGCAAAAAGCAGCTTGACGGACACTGCTCGGAGAGGAGTTTTCCCAGGCACACTTCTGAGAACACCGAATCAAGGGCAATCTTGACGTACTGGTCACGATATGGTGGACGTTGTGGTTTCTCTTCCACCAGCCGATAGACAAGCCGCCCATAAAATCAGCTATAAGGATACCAATGACTGTGTCGGTGTGATAGTTATGTGTGATTCCCATATGCCCAGCATCGTGCGCTACAAAGGCCAATTGGTGCCAAAATGCACCCATACATATCCCACTCAGCGCATACCAACCCCACCGAAGGCACAATAACATGCCTACAAAGAGAAACGAGTAACGCCATAGTTCGATCATGTAGGCCCAGTAGTTGCATTGATACAACCCTTCGGCTTTCACTCGTTCCTCAAGTAACCGGTACTTGAAGACAATTTGATCCTGTACCGCAGGGTCCAAGCCAGGATATTTGTCGAGATCAAGGCTGATTTTCTCTCTCGTTAATGAATCAAGGTGTGCCATTCCATCATCTTTGCCTGTGGACGAGCATGTAGACTCTGAGTTTGAGAAACCAACTTCGAATCGTCTGTTCCGTGATTCAGCATTACCAAGGAGTGCGCTATCACTCGAGCCGGACGGAAAAGCGATGTTGTTGATCTCATACTCGTCCGGAGCGTTGTTGGTAATCTTCCTGTATTTACCTCCCTGGACAGGAGGAAGGAAATTCTTCCACCTTCCTCCGATTTTGCCGATACAGTAGCGTTCTATTCGTTTTTTGACTTCAGCTGAGTGTAGACTATAGACCCAGGATGTCAGAGACCTTTCTTTCAATTATTGAAGGAAGGAACTAGGGTCAACAAACGCGGTAACCTCCTGAGTAGCGTCGCGGCCAACCATATACTGAATTGCCTTCTCGCCGCCGGGATGGTATGGGATCCAGGAATCTGCCTTGATAACGAGCTGGTCAATGATAAACAGATTGGCACCTTCTGCAATCAGACCCTCGATTTCTCGCCTCGACAAAAACGAACGCCTCTTTCTGTCCATCGCGTTGCACGGCTGACCTTGGTGGTGTCAGTTCTTGAGACTCCTTTTGCGAAACTTGAGTCGATAAAGGTAGATCCGCCGAGATGTGGACATGAGTGATCTTATGGTGGGCCATTGAAGCGGTGGGCGAGACGAAACAGGGGTGCCCCATGGCGACAAGGGATCTTAGCGCAAGGGGCTATGTCTATTCACGTGACTACGTGACTCGCGTTTCAATTCTGAGAACCTGAATCGAAGGCGAAAACAATCAATTGTTTATCAAGAAGACTGGGAAAATTTGATCTTGAGGAACTTGAGATCAGAACAAATTACCTTTCATTGAGACTCTTTTCTTTTCCATTTCCCCAGGCTTCGCTATCACTAACATCTCCGCCGCATACGGCAAAAGGTAAAAAGGTACCCCCATAATTAGTAAAAACCGTACCCCTCTCTTTTCGGGGCTTGACTCTAAGAATTAACTCTCTGCATTTATTTACTATTACTTAATTAATTTTATTTCAATATTCGAGCGGGAAGGTAGGTTTTTATTTGACATTTTTGTAATACCCACGTGACTTCATGTACTTGGGCCATCCTTAAGGACACGTGATGCACAGGTCACATGCACCGGGCTGTCCTTAATTTCCTTACTATAACACGTATTAACGTGTCTCTATTTATAAAAGAATTAGAGTTTAGTGCTAGTATATAAGATATAGAGCAAGCATTAAGTGAGAGTCACGTGAGGAGTATTAAAAGCCTCTAAACTGCCCATTTAGGCCTCAAGTTTTATCAAGGAGTTAAGTTCTTGTCAACCCTCCGCTTCTTCGTCTTTGGCGTGGGGCTGCCCGATGGAGTCGCCTTAGCTGCTGCGAGATTCTTGGCGACGTTGGGCTCCAGGAGATTGACAAATTGGCCGACAGAGTCGGAGTCGAATCCGCTGTCGTGCTTCATGCTGCTCAGCACGTCGGTTTCTGCTTGTTTGCGAGCCGTGCCTTTGGCCGCAATCGGTTCAACCGCAGGTTTGCCGACACTGGAAGAGCCAGAGCTCGAGGCTGTAGATGGGAGCGGCTTCGTCCTCAGCCGCAACCGGTGGCCAAGGTGCTCGAGGGAACGACTTCAGGGAGGAGCCGACTCTCTGGGTAGATCACTATGGGATATTAACAAGCTGAATTGACGGGGAAAGGCGGTGGTTGCTAACCTGAGTATGCTGTGCGCATGACCGCCGCCCCTGAAGGGTCCAACTCCATGACCTCCTCTATGACGTGGCGCAACTGTGAAATGTCAGCAAGGGAACTTCACGATCAGCGTAAGAGTACATACTCTCTCGCTCGCTGCCTTTAAGGGTGCTCGGTTTGTCATTGTCGATGATGGTATGTAGTATTTCGTCAAGAATTCTGACACCCACTGGTGCTTCGACGAAAGATTCGCGCCCTGAACCGAGAATCCTGCCAAGGCTCTCGGATTTCCTGATCCAAACTCAATTACCTTGTAAGTACTATCTTGACCCTTCTTTTCCAACATTTTTACAAAATAGAACTGGTCGCTCCACCTTTTATTAGCGATCCATGTCTTTGAATCCTTCAAAGCAACCACCAAGCAAGATACAAATACATCATTGATCCACATCTCTGAATCCTTCAGAGCAACTACCAAGCAACTGACGAAGTGACGCCAGCGGGGCTGAGCTGAGTCCAATGAATACCCCCACGACAATTTCACGCGAGCCAAGTAAACTCGACCAACGCAAGGTCGACGACGATGATGTTGAAACGTATATTCTGAGAACGAGATCCACGAGATCGACCAAACAATATGTTCTTGTGTATGTTCACATGTCTGCGCAGTATATCGTAGCTGGCTGATGTGTATTGGCAATGAGCGGCGAGGTATTTGTGACCTTTTAATCGGAGTTTCTGGTCTGGCCCGACCAAGATATCATGGCATTCAGCGAGGTGATATGCTAGTGCTGGAACTGTGGATATTGCCATATCGCAATTCTCCTCGACGCATTCGTATGGCAGGAAACCTGGGCCACCTGTCAAGTCGCGGAGGTCGTGGATCGGGCGCTTCCCTTCGGGGTCTTCGTGTGACAAAGCTGCAGCATTACACCACTCATTGACCCTGGTACACAGGGGCAGGTCATTGAACTGATTATCAGCGAGCATCTTCTTTCCCGTACTTCGGACACAAATATTAGCTATATACTAAATGGCATTACAAGAGGGTTAAGACTTATACCCGCGGCTACGCAGTGCTTGTAGCGCCTCGTGAAACGGCAATTACTCGTTATCTTTATCTTTATTACCCGAGTACAAAGCACGAGCTGGGCGCTTTTGAGAAAACGACGCCGTAAAGAATAACTCTCTGCGTTCTAAGCTGCCGGAACAGCGAAGAGATTCGCGTTTCCGGTTCTTCGGGCACGAATATCAGCCGTACAATCAGGTATACTCACCCTTGGCTCAAATAAGCTCACCCTCACATTGAGAGATTAAAATGGAAGCGGCGATAATAAAGTTAATTACAGCTGCCCCTTTTTATTAATAAAACTAGTTTAAGGGATTATTATAATCCGGCTTATACTTATTGTAATAAATGATTTTAAGGCCTTAGCATTAATTAAAACTATTAAATAAGCAAAAAAATATTAAAAACTTATATTATACTTTATATAAATTAA
>Ga0302325_10023693_pt1 | contig 12783 bp, 13 predicted proteins | sample Palsa_T0_2_FD_201948 | JGI IMG/M metagenome (GOLD analysis project Ga0302325, IMG submission 201948) | Peat permafrost microbial communities from Stordalen Mire near Abisko, Sweden - Palsa_T0_2 | ecosystem: Environmental > Terrestrial > Soil > Palsa > Peat permafrost | place: Sweden: Abisko... | reverse complement strand
GGGTACAGGGGCGGGAGGGGGGGAGTGGGTTAGGGGGGTACTTGAGGATGTTGGATTTTCTGGCGAGATTGCCTTCGATGACGGGTTTTGTCAATGCGTGGTCGTCGAAGGGGAATGTTGCTGTTTCTGGATCACGGGGTTTATGGTCTGGTTTCAAGAGACTTGGTTCTCTCATTGTGAAAGCAGTCCACTCCCTATCTGGGGGAATCTGCATCGAAATGGCTATAAGTCAATAGCCGTTCTAAACCAGGGACACAGGGAAACAGGGACACGGGACAACAGGGACACGGGACAACAGGGAACAGGGCAACATACCACTAAGTTCATTAGCCGTCGTAAGTTGATGCTGCGATGTCTTAGCGACTTGATCCCCGTAATCCCTAATAGCCTTCTGAATTGCACTAAGGATAACTTTTTCATAATGTTGGCACCGGGTTTGGAGCGCGAGGAGTTGTTCGTTGAGGATGTTTTCTTCGTCGACTACGCGGGTGAGTTTATGCCGGATTTGGCGCCAGAGGACGTATGGGTCGTGGGCTGCGTCGAGGGAGGAGGGATTTGTTTCTGCGACGGGGATCCATTTGCCGAGACTTTGGGTTGTATCGCTCTGTTTAACTCAGTCAGTATTCATCCTCAATCTGCGAAAGCACGAGTATTCCCAACAAAGTTTGGGGTTATGCGCACAAAAGATAAAGCGACAATGCTCCTCCGCTGATGAGACCATAACACCGTGACGAATTGGGGGGAGTACAAACTTATCCATCCTCTTCCCCACCTTCTTCGACCCCTGCACCCCCTCCTTATCCAAATCCTGAAGATGTTTCTTAATATCGCCCCTCAACCTACTCAAATCGGCCACCACCCCGGCCTTCGTCAATCCCGCCTCCTCCGAATGGAACTGCGACAACAACATCGTCTTATCCCGCATGGCCTGCCAAATCGTGGCAATCCCGTCCGGCGCAAACTCTGCTGTCTTGAACGGGACTTCGAGCGTCTTGCTGAGTTTGGCGTATTCCTTGCTGAGGGTCTTTTGCATGCTTTCGAGTTGGTCGAAGTACTCGATTAAGTTGCCGATGACATGGCGCCAGGCTGGGCTTATCAGTGCTGCACATCATAACATCATTACACCCCCGGATGTACTTGACACCCGGGGCATGGGGGACGAAACGGGGGGATTGGGGGTCAATGGGGATGAGGGGATACTTTTGAAGCGCGCGTAGAGCGGATCGGAGGGATCGCTGGTGAGGTCTTCGGACCCGGTCGTCGAGGATCGGACGGGCATATTCGGATCCGTAGGTGAAGTCGGCGAAGGAGGATACGACGAAGTCATTTTGTGTGTTGTGGCTTGCTCTTATTTATTTACCGTATGTATGTAAATATCAAGCCGTCCGAACCGTGATCGAACCAATTCCCGAGATAGGATATCCCACAACAAGGACGGGATAGGGAAAGTCAGAGAACTGTGTTGGACGAGAGATGTAGGACGAGTCGCCAGGGGATGTGCGAGATGAGCGTCGGTCTGGGATGTGGCTTGGTGGATATACTCGGTGTAAGATGGAGGTGACGTCACTGCAGCTGATCACCACGCTTCAGTCCTTGTATTAAGGCACTCCTTCCGGAACGTGCATAAAGGTTTATGGAAGGGAGCCAATTAGGTAGCGGGTGCAAGTTTATTGATCGCATGATACTCCCGTCCATTCTTGGGCTGTCCCTTGAAATAGAGGATCATGTCCCGGTGAGGGGCCCGGGGGGAGGGTTTGAGATATAGAGGCGGAACGGCCGCTGGCCGGTGGTGTCCGCATTATGAGGGGGACAGCCGCAGGACATGGATTAAGATTGAAGAACTAATGTTTGTTCCAGACTAGATTCTCCTCGATTTTGAGGCATACACCGCGTCCCAATACCCAAATTCGTCAATGATATTCCTTGCATCCCCAACTATTTTCCGAGCAGCACATCGATCCCTCAATCAGAATTCGTGATTCGCACTTCAAGGGAATTCCAATACTCTTCCCAGAATTCAGAAATTTGGCAGTGCACACAACTTCAGCATCCAACTCTGACGACCAGATCGTGCTCTTATCCCGACCCAAGTCATGCGCGCGCGCGCGACTAATCAATCCATTCACGACTTCCCCGCAATCCCATGCCCGGGATGTCACGCAGACAAAGAACGAACGAAAACGGAGGGGAACAAGCAAATCAGATACAACAGGCACAAATCGTGATTTGTTGTTACTCTCAGGCCTACGGGTAAATATGCCGTTGAGTACGTGCAATCCCCACCAAATAAATATCCCGCAATGGAATATCAAGATACTTTGACATGAGTCGGGGTATTAAGACAACTTGTCCGTTCTTCACATCCCTCTTCCCGTACGTGACGCGCCCAGAAATACTGCAAAGATCGCGGCAATTCCGAATCTTGACTGCATGCGACAAAACTTTGATCGAGGTCGTTAAATTGCACGTACACGTCCGTGGGGAAAGTGTTCCGTTCTGCGATATAGGTCAGAGATCCCATGAGGAGACCGTAGCTATCGAGACTTGTATAGACGTAGTTCGCAAGGGAATGTATACGATGGTATCCCTCCGCTGCTGCTGTATTGGGAACGTTTCGTTCTATCCCCCCCCCGTTTGCCAAAAACGAAGGCATCCCATGCATATGACTGCATCTGAGATACCAAGGACGATAAATTGCAAAGCAAGTCCTTTAATATCGTTCTTCAGAGCAACTTCTCGATCTGTAGCTAGGAGATCTCAGGGAATAATACTTCTTGTACTGCGCGTGTGCGGCAGAAAACATACATGCATGCATGCATATGGATACTCATGTAATCAAGCCATCCGAAAAAGGGGTACCGTAAATTTGAATATTGAATCTCATTCTTCGATCCTCGATCACCAAAATCGAAGGGATATCGTAGTCGGATATCCATATATAAGTAACCAATTAGCTAGACGACAATATAATTTTCGTAAGCCGCCAGCCAGGTACATACATACTGGGCTTCCCAAACGACAAGAATACAGTTGTAGATTGTACATAGATGTGCAATATTTGATGATCTTGTACGGAACGATTAGCACCAATACGCTTCTCTTTGGACTTGCTCAAGAATTCATCTGACGTTCTCCAGGCGAAGGGTCCGTACGTGGTGGGAGCAATGTATATCTCCTTGCCGCGGCTCCGGCACGTGGTCCTATCTCCATCGCTAGAAATTGAGATATTTCGACTAGTCATGCGCGCAATAAAGTAATAAAAGCCGTCCTCAGTGACAACCGCGGCGAAACGCCGGCCGGGCAGAGCGGTCGGATACCGTCTTCGAACATTGACTTCCCTCAGATCGACGCAAAATGTATATATTGAATGTTAGTGTTTTGTCTGGTAAATCGGTCTGATCATACTGGAGGGAAGTCCGCGCCCGGAGGGTGACCACGCGCAGCGAATGGGAAATCCCAACGCATATGTATATCGATATTGAATCCCACGACCGTACCAAGACGCTCTGGCTTGGGAGTGCAAGTTCCTTGACTAGCTATTATGTATATGGGGTGCGCATGCCCCGAATTGAGAATGCATATACATGCCCACGAGCGAAATATAGTAAGCCGTATAAGTTTTCTCGTCAGATTGTTGTCGGCAACCTGCATGAATATGCATGTATATTCGGCCGCGGCGAATCACCGTTCGCCCAAGCCGCTGCCGAAGAATCGAAATGATAATGAATGCAATGACGTCCCGCGGGCGATAAAGGTACCTTCCTGACACTCGAATTTGAAAGCGATTGCATGATCTCTTGTTTTTCTCATAAGGCACACTGTCGGTGGAGACAATTATTCCTTTCGATATAACAATTCCAGATTTGCAGGCATTTAGTTTCGTTGGATTGCCCGCTGGTGGAATAATGGACAGCAGGCAGCCGGGGAATGACTACGTGGAAAAGCAGATCTCCTTTCTTCGGATGTTCTCGGGGTGCTGTAAGATTGAACAGTATACGCTGTTATTTGTTGTACTTGAAGAGTTCGAGGTGAATTACGATTTTCTTGATGGATTGAATCTTTGAGAGAATTCGGCACAATGATGACCAAAACATGATGAATATTCGTAGTCGCTGAAATCCTTGGAATGGTAAGTCGTCGTATATGACTGCATTCAATAAAGATTTCGTTTCCATCTGTATTGTTTGGCTTCAATGAATATACATTGGTTAAAGGCTTTTCCATGAGATGCTGGGTTCTCAGATGACCCGGGGGATCCGGATCAAGCCGGTGATATACTCCCATACATGTGTTCTCTGCTCTCCACACCGGCCGGAGAGACAATCATCGAGATGATATCTGGGCGAAATATACCATTTGGATGTCTTTCTCCGAAAGTACAGATGAGAAAGACGAACGACTGAATTACCAAGGTCCGGGAAATCGGGGGAATAAAGCAAGACCCGTTCGCGCCGGGGGAATAAGTCTGTGACCTCCGCTCTCGCTCCGCCTAGGAATCGCGGCCCTCTCAGACGGATAAACCCGATAAAAGGAGAGTATACAAATTTCATTCATTGTTGTTCCTCAATACCTGTAATGGGCGCGATGCGCATCTTTGGGGGAGAATAGCATTTGTTATTAACTCCAGTGTGTCAGATGGGGGTAGGTGGTTGATCAGCGATCCTGAAATGCTTTTTTGGTGGTGACTGATCTGATCAGATCATCCCACCGCCACCAAACTTATCCGGCGGGCGCGGTAGCGGCATCTCGTTCCGTCTCCCGCGGGCATGGAACCCCTGCAGCTGTCCAATATAACTCGCTTTTGAATCGCAAATAAACAATTTCCGCCGGATCGGATCCCTGTCACAAGCACTTGACTTGTTGTCCCTGTGTTGCCATATGTCACTGCGCCGCAGGCGATCACACATAGAACAAAAGAACAGCGGGAGGAGAACGGCAGAGGATTAAACCCAAAGATCTAGTAACTATCTAACTATCTTGTACGGTGTCAGATAGCGCATTCTTCCTTGATTAAGGTTGGTGAATCCATTCCTGCCGCGCGTTGCTTTCCGCCTCCAATTGCAACACACCATCCCAAGGGTCAGCTGGGCATGGATCTACCACACTGAACACCCCCCCCCCCCCCAATTCGCAGTCCAAATATGTCGTATCCCCGTCCTCCATCTCGCGCTGCCGCTAATATTCGTCCTTGCCTTTAACAGGCTAATCTCCAACTTCAACAAAGAACCCAGAAGTTCTCCGTTTTATTGTCGTCGAGATTATCTAATCTCGGAATTGACATCTGTTAAGAGTAGGTGTGTGAACACGAGGGAAGGAGTGCTCTTTTGATTTCTTATATTCTGCCTGCTTAAGTCTATCGCCGAACGCTACACAGGTTTATCTAGGTCAAGCCATGATATGTCGCAATACAAGTCTGCTCCGTCCTTCCTTCCATCAACATCGCATCAAGCATGAGCCCCGTGACCACTGCTGCAATCAAGAACAATACAGGTGCATAAATTTTGGTGGTAAAGCCACGTTGAGGAGGTTGAGGTTGAGGAGGTTGAGGAGGTGGACTCAAGCGTCAGCAGGTAACTCTAGATTGGATTTTATGTCGGTATTTACCACGTCGTGCATCGCCGATTCTTCATATCTCTGGCCGGATACTCGCGGAATGTGAATCTCTTGGATTCCCCGGCCCCTTTGCACGTCGTCAAATGTACTTCCCGACGGTGAGTGTGTTCAGTTGGGTAGTGGTAGGCTTCAAAGAATTCCTCGCATCCCCACAGACCCATAGTGATATAGTTTTTGGGGTGGGAGACGGTTGAAGGATTCTTTTTATGAGCGGACTTTGATTTTAAATGCTCTGGCATCGTTATGGACAAGGTTCCAGTTATAAATACATACTACCAAGTTTCGAGTTCGCCAAAAAGCGGGTAGGCACGAATTGCGATTCATACGGAGCTGGCCAATGAGAGTCGAGGAACTAAATACAAGTCGGGCAATATTGCTTGTGCCGCGTGCCGGACGGAAGAATTACCCGATCCGGCTACGCGGTCATCACACACGCCGAAAACACCGCGGATGGCCCGGACACCACACAGAATCAATCAATCAATCAATCACCACCGTAGCACGAGACGCCCATATAAACAGGAGGACAACAAGCCGATATACGATATCTTCCTGTCGCAGAAGAGTATTAAATACGCCCCACGCGCCCGGACGAAAACGTCGTCGATTCAACTTAGACACTCACTCGACTACAACTTAACACACATTTGGTCAATTCATTGACCTCGCCACGTCCATACATACGTTAAAGCCTTCGAAATCACACCATTGGAATGGAGTTTGGGATTTATGTGCCTGCGGAGGTCGAGCCTATTGCCTTGGTATTGGAGATTATTCGCGAGGGCGATAAGGAATTGAGTTATCTCAATCGATTCTGTCGAAATCCACAAACAAAGGTACTCCCCCCTGTGCTCTTTCCGGGGACGAGGGACGAGACGGTAATGGTAGGAAGTGGTATATTATTGTGAGGCATCGGAGGATCATGCTTTGAGATTCCACAGTGGAGGGAAAGATGGCCCGACGATTGCCACGGCAGAAACTTGTCTTGACCACGAGGGCGATACGGAAATGCACTTCATTCCACATCACAATAGTATAAACCACTACAACCACGAGCACAACGGGGCCACTCCATCCGCGACCCATTCCCCCAAGACGTCCTCCCCGCTCGCGTCCACGACACCCTCCACCTCCTCCTCTGCCGCTACGACAGTCACTCTAACCCACGTGCACCACCACTTCCCCTCCTCGCTCCACGGGAAGACCTCCTTCACCTTCAACAACAAGAAATACCACTGGCTAGCACACACGCAACTTGTCGAGGAGGCCACGGGGGACCTAGTCGCGCGATTCGAACCAACCTGGTTCGAGGGCAAGGGACACAAGATTGGCCGATTGGAGGTCATGGAGTGTGGCATGGGGTTGTTGCAGGTTGTTGTTTTTTCGGCGTTGGTGGTGCAGGAACGGACGGACGATCATAAACAGGCGGTATGAATCCTTTTCTCATCCCCTGAATTCTTGTGTTTGAGTTTTTGGTTGCTTGAATTGCTCGCGTTTATGGGTTTGTGGGGTTTTGGGGGATCCAGAGCGGGACTGACAGTAGGCTAAATTGGCGAAGCAGAGGGCTGCGATGGAAGCTGATGTGCCGTTTTTCGTCTGATGGGTTTGATTTGATGGAACCTTGGCGTCGGGGACGCGGGGCCTCGTTTATTAGAAGTTTTAATTGATATTGTAGAAAATTAATGTGTATCAAGAGAATACTGCGAAATCATGCAGAACGTGAGGGTATGGAAACGGCATAGTAATTGAGGGAGCGCAAATATCGGCGGGAGTGCATTAACTCTATGAAATTGCTCAACTCGGACTGCTGTCCATCGATTCAGAAGAAAATGAAACTCATCAGACCCAAACTTGTCTACCTCCGTCGACATCCTTCAGAACCATTATAAGACAGAAATAGTTAGCGTATGCGGATAGCACTCTCTGTATCATGGCCATGCTCGCCTCTCAGACTTTAGTAAGGTCCGCATATAGATCCTCACCATCAGGATGGTCCACCGCTGGCATATCGTCCTCATTGACGATAATGCTCCCATCGGAGTCGCTATCCTCCAAGGGAAACGCAATTGCTATCTTGTCCAGCTTGCCGATGTTCTCAGGTGCGTTCTCAGCCCAGAACTTGCGGTCTCCGACGATGAACATCTCTTCCTTGACTCTGGACAATCCCACATTGGCTCGACGTAGATCGACGAAGCCGGCTGTTTCCGTATTAACCAAACTTAATATCACACACTCGGCCTCCCGACCTTCGAAAACATCAACTGTGGAGATGTTGACGTTCTTCGGCGACTGACTTTCATTGAAGACCGTGGCAAGCAAACTCTGCTGGGCAGAATAGAAAGTAAGAACAGCGATCTCAGTGCGGTTCAAATCATTTTGGAGCCAGTTCACCAGGCCAACGATTGCCTGGACTTCCTTGAGGTTTGTCTTGGAGCCATCTGCGCGGCCGGCGGATTCATTCCCGCGTATATCGTACCTGAAAAGGCAATCTTTGGCTTGCCTTTCTTTCTGTGCAGCTGTCTTCCATTGTCCGCCATAGCTAACAAGGGATAGTTCTGCTCGGACGACGGAAGGCATGCCCCCCGCCCCCCCACACACAAACCAGACACGCATGGCACAATACTATTCGGTCATAGTGTACTGCAAAATGGCTAGCACAGCCAAGGCTGCATCGTATCTGTCACTGGGTTCCGCCAAATCCCAAATTCGCGAACGCCTCACCAAAAAGTAATCGTTATCCCTGAAAGTGCCTGTATTACAACTCTCATAATATGAATGTGTAACGTGGACGGCGGAGATGTATAATTTTGTATGATGAGCCGAGATTATGTACGCCTAGATTTATTAGATTAAGATCGGTTTCGGGGATTGTACTTGTCTGTTGAGTTCATCGGCAAAGCCATGATAAGAGTGTTTGAGGTTGAGAATAGCCAATAGTTCTCCCACTTCCTGAGCCAAAATCTCATCAGGATGCAATTGATGCGTGCGTCTCTTGGCCTTTTGTTAGGACTTGAAAGAAATCTAGATCGAACCTCGACAGTAATGAGTGGTGCCCCACCGGAATTAACATACTGACACCCCGACTTTGACCATCTCGTCTTCCAACCAGATCCGTCATTTTCTGATGTTAACGACGCACCCATGAGCACGAGTTTGATGTGATCCGGCAACATACTGAATTCAGGCCTCGGCTTGACTGGGTTAAACTCAGGGTACCTGAGAGTAGAAATATACTCGCAAAAACGCAATAATCATCGAGTTTGTGAGGATCTCTCACATTTCCCTGAGCTCAGATGTTTCAGCCGACTCGTCTGTATCGTTCCGGTGGCTGGGAGGAGAAGATTGAGAAGGATAATAAGTTGAGCGGAGGAGAAACGCAAGTTGATCATAAAATTTTGCTTCGAAACTGTTGGGCGGTACCGCCGTGCCACACATCTGTAGGGGGCAAGGAGAGTGTAGTGCGTACGGTTTGGGCGAGATCTGATGTTTCATCGATAATATGTGTCGATGGACAAAGGCGGTCGAGGGGGAAATCGACGAACTGGTGAAGGTGCTGTTGAATATTGGAATGTTTGCACAGTTATCGAGTTGAAGACGTTGTTTGTCCTTTTGACTTTTATACTCACAGCAAATTTGATCTAGAATATTCAGATACATTGACGACAAGACTTACACTTCCAGCAGATTTAGTAATCCAGTGCCTTGCCCGAGAGCGGGTTTTCTCGATGGACGACTTTGAGCGCTCGCAGATGGACTCCGCTCCAACCTGACGTACGACAGAGAAACTGTCTTCCCAGTAATCTGGCGGCGTAGTAAAGAGACAGGGTAGTTGGATGCCATAGAAGCCGCAGCTCAGGGTGATCCTCAAGCTCCCTCGCGGTGATCTCGTAGTGCGTTCTTGCCATGACTGATATCACAGGTTGCCATGGCAGCATCGGACAGCCAATCAAGAACCAGCGCCGTGGCGGCCCAGGTCCGGATCGCACGGTTTTAGCCTCAACCTAAAGGTCTCAGAGATTCTGAAGGTAAAACAGATCTGCTTGGAAAAAGCGACAAAACTCAGCCCTATTTTGCTTCTTCGCAAGGTCTGAAACGACCGCTACCCAGTAACGATATCATCCTCTCCACATCACAGCCTTTGCCCCTCTATTGCCATCCTTCTGAAAACCAAATCATAACGTCCCACTACTAACCAAATCTCCTCACGTGGGTCGTGCCGCCCCTGACCGCTCCACTGACGGGTCCACATCATCGGTTCTGCTGTTCCTCGATGCCCAAGCGAAGTCTCGCAACTTCAGAACTCGAGAATTCTTTATCGCAACTATGCTTGGCGCACACCGCCATAGCAGACGAGGGGAACTGCTGTGTGCCAGTTAGGAGGACTGACATCGACAACACCGAGAGAAATCGAGACGCTGACGATTACGATGAAAGCAGTTCTCCAAATGTGCCGCAACTGCAGGAAGGTATCTCCACACCTGCAAAAGGAACACGGAGTCAGTCTGAGGGACCGTCACCGCAAGAATATTCTGTCGGATCCAACGTCGCCGATGTCGCCAGCGACATCGCGCGAGATTGCCTACGAACGATCCCCCCTCAAACCGCAACACCATTCGACCCTGAAGAAAGCAACCTCCACTCTTGTCGAGAAGAGTTCCCCAGAGAAACGACAAAAGGTAACGAAAAAGGATCAAGGCAACCCGAAAGCAGTCCTGAGAACATGACCAGGGCAAGTCATAGTCATGAAAGGACCATCAGTTCTCGTTTAGCTGAAGTCGGTTATGGAGAGACTCGTGGTGCTCCTCGTTGGGATGTTTTTGTTGAATGGGCGGAACGGTATTTGATTATGCCACTGAGGAAGGGTCAGCTCGAATCCCTCGTCTCACAGGTATATGACGTCAATGTGTGGGATCACTTGCAGGAATGCTACGGACTTGAGGGGGCCAGTCTTGAAGAGGTCTTGGGCAACTATGACTGGTGTTTCCTCATTTCCAGCGCAACTGAAGGTCGCTTGATCTACGGTCTCTATATGGAGACTTTGGAGCTATATATCTGTGGCACTGACTGGAACACGGCTTATGAAACTGCCCTGACATTCTGGAGTCGCAAGGAAAACCTGCGTCCGCTTATTCATGCGACGAGTCATAACCGCGCCAAATATCAACAGGGCTGGCGTCCCGTTCCAAAGGAAGGCTATGTAGATGGTGTTCCCAGTCCCAGGGAGTATACTTAATGGTGTGGGGTAAAGGTCAGTGTTTTTTGCTGCAGGTTTTTTTTGCTTCGAGGTGGCAACGTAGAATATTTATAATGACTTTCTTGCTTCATTGGTTCAGTTTTATTTTTCCCTTCGGTATCGTCTGTGGTGATGCCTAACGACGGCCCAAAGAGATGAACAAGGATCAGATCTAGTCTAATTGGCTATACTCCTCACTCCATTCCTGCCATTTGTGGTATGCCATCTCTTTAACTTCAGGCGGAGCCGCAATAGCTCTGTCCATTCTTGCAACCCAACGGTAACCCATTCTTTCTCATCGTGATCTGAATTGTGGCGCGAAATTCGAAGTCGACATCTGACGGATGATAGATCCGCATCAGATACGAAAGGGACAGGGCAGCCCCCGATCCGCAAGGAAAAGCGATCACCGCCATTCACCGCGTCCAAAAGGCCAAGGCACACTCCATCACTTCATTCTCCCGCAAAACAAATGCCGCCATTCAAACGCTTCGCCCCGTCAAAATACAAAAACCAGCTCCTCGAGCCATCCAAGCCGCCCAACACATTCACAGAACTCCCGCCCATAGTCCCCGCCACCTCTCCCAGCGGACGCACTCTCTCGTGCAGCGCGCAACATATCGCTTTTTCCCTCGGTAAGTCCCCCCTGCCCAGCTGTCCGTCATTTCGTGTTCAAAGAGTTGATTTGAGGGAATGCGGTTGGGTTTGTTGAGTGGAGGAAGCCGGGGAAGTATGCTGGACGGGTTGAGAGGGTCGATGTCGGGGCTGGGGTGGCTGATTTATCGTTCAGTGCGTGTCAGGGGGGATTATTGAGTGTTGTTGCTGGGAATGGGGTATTGTGTTTGTGGAAATCGGATTGATGGTAGGTGAGAGTGGTCAAGGTCAGTGGCGAGCAGGGATCGGGACAGGTCCATTCTGCAGAGGTGTGCCGAGTGGAAGGACCGCAGGGGAAGTCCTCGACGATGGAATGGCATCCTCATGCAGGGGATTTATTTTCCTTGTCAACGGATAAAAGCATCGATATCTACGCCCTCGAAAACGGATCCTTAGCATCAGTTCCGCAGATATCCCTCTCCACCGAAAGCGAGATTTCCAAACAACATTACTGGACACCTCTTACCGGATCTCGATTATTCTCCCACTCCACCAAAAACGTTATCTCAACTTACGATCCCCGATCATCGTCCCTCCCAACAACACTCCTCTCCTCCCTCAATCTCCTCCCTAATCGTCCCTCCGTATCAACTTTACTAGATGATACAACATTACTAGTAACAGGAACCTCCAGCATAACCCGCAATCCCCTTCTCCAAATCTTCGACCTACGCACAACTCCCACTCTCCCCACCCACACCATCGATTTCCCCTCTTCCTCCCCCTCCAGCACACTCATCCCACTATGCGATCCCCATCGTCGAACAGCATATCTCCTCCAAACGCAGTCCTCGTCAATTTACTCCCTTGACCTGAATGCCCCGGCCCCTACTCCCACAGGCGCAAGACTTACCACCACGATCATCGGAGGGGGATTATTGCCGCCGTGGGAGGTGGATGTCATGAGGGCGGAGATTAATAGGATTTATGTGGCGGGGTCGGCGGGGGAGATTGGAGCTGTGGGAGTCAGAGTTGAGAGGAGGAGTTATCTGGATTTTCATGAGGATTTGTTTCCGGAGGTGTTTGGGCCGGGAACGGGGGGGAGTGGGAGGGAGTGGCTGGAAGGGAAAGATACGGTCAGGGAGATGGTTAGTTTGGATCCGGAGAAGCAGGGGTGGAGGACGAAGTTGGTTATGGGGGCGAAGGAGCAGATCCCACCGACGATAGCTGGGACACAGGAGGAGAGAAAGGAGGTGAATCCATCTACGGAAAGGACGGAAATTCCTATGACGACGACTATCCCTGCAAATGACGATACATCTTCTCCCAGCACCGCAACACCA
>Ga0302325_10023690_pt1 | contig 12783 bp, 24 predicted proteins | sample Palsa_T0_2_FD_201948 | JGI IMG/M metagenome (GOLD analysis project Ga0302325, IMG submission 201948) | Peat permafrost microbial communities from Stordalen Mire near Abisko, Sweden - Palsa_T0_2 | ecosystem: Environmental > Terrestrial > Soil > Palsa > Peat permafrost | place: Sweden: Abisko... | reverse complement strand
TACGATGATCTCGAACACTCAGGGAAGACCCTCGAAGCAACTCTATCCCAACGATTTCCGAAAATAGAGGACAAAGATAGGAGATGCCGGACCGAACAGGAAATGGCGGCAGAGGCCGTGTGGCTTGCCCAATTCTTTGAATCTATATGATTATTATTACGAGTGGAAAAGAGACGGCAGATGCAGCGGTCCCACCGATTCTACCATCGTGACCAAGATAATAACATTGTGCCGAATGCAGTTTCATTTGTTTCAATTCCCCTTTCCGTACCATGCAATAGCAACCGTCCTTCCGTCCAAAGGGGTCCCGCGAGCTAATGCACGATGACAGATCGAAAAATTATTCCCGCTCCTAGAATCAACCTGATCCAAACGAAGACGCTCCAGTATCTGAAGCAAGTAGCAAGAATCTTACTCACTCCCGATATCCAAGCATCTATGTCCAACCAAGTCGCCCGGAATTCACGCTATACAAAACTAATTCAGAAGCTTTTCAGGATCTCAGAGAAAAAGCATACGATCCTAAATGGTGGTATTGGCGGGACCGTATTCAACATGTCCACAAACAACTACTGTCCATCATGTTTTCACACAGCGAACGTAATGTAGTGACTTCATCAATTGGAACAGCTCATCATCGATCCTGTAGTTAAAGAAAAAATTCAGGACCCTAGCCGGCCTTTGTCCCATTACCCTAACCCTCGCTGGATTGTAGCCGACTAGCCGTAGCCACCTGGCGTGATACTCAGAGTGGATCTCGTGGGTAAGATGTGATGGGATTGGAATGGTCACTGGCAAAGTGAAAAGAGATCGTCTGTCTTATTTTTGGAGGCATATTAGGATTCGTGAAAAGAACGTCCAGCGAGCCAGCCCCGCCTTTGCGGAGATATCAGCGAGATGAGATCGCCGATCTTTGGATAAGGCGGCACTTTGACCCCTGAAACCTTCCTTACATACCCCAAAACCTCATCTATCAATTTCCTCAGAATCACCCTCCAGAGCACTCCATCTCCTCGGCCATATGCGGCAACTACATATATATGAATGAGAAAACATCGATCCTCCGGATCGCGGTTCATCGACGATCAAATGGGTGAAATTGAAGTCAGATCATATATTTGACAGTACTTGAGAATTGACTTTTTGAAACGTCAAATGCATTGACCTCATCTGCGCGCCCCTCATCGTTATTAGACACCTATTCATAGCTGCCAATTGTATGTAATCCTATTTCAAGGCCATTAATCTGTCTGGCGCCGATGCAAGGGAAAGTTAAAAGAGAGACGCGCCTCTCCCGTTCCAACCTCCTCAAAAGCGACGGCGACAGATAAATATTGCCTCTGATGCCCAACTTCAAAGCACTCCTTCGACACTCCTACCATCGTCATCCGTTACCGGATACCCCTTTGTCTGTTCATTCCAACAAATCCAGTTGTTTCTCACTTTTCGAATCGTGGAAAGATGAAGATTTGGGGATTATTGTTGGTTTTGTCGATACAGCTATTTCTTCCCATCGCAGCGGAGTATCCGTCTGACGGCCCCATCCTCACTATCGTTTCCGGAACGGTGGTCCAGACATTAGTCCTGCAGACTCAAGTTATCACGAGTTGTCCTTGCAATGGGACTACGATTACGGCGACCGGAATGGCTTCGTCGTTGCCTATTCTCGATGAATCTAGCGATGGTGCTAGGACGAGACCTGGTTTGGTCTTCGGGATGATGGGGTTTATGCTGTACTGGGTGGGATGGCTGTGTTTCCATGATCGAGGATAATACTGGGGTAATAATGAAAGGTGTAAATGGTTGAACTTGGGAAGTGGAATGACGGTGAAAATCAGTGAGGGTTGTACATATAATCTCTTGGACAAGATGTAGTATAATTGTACAGGGTATCAAATCGTGGGACACTTGTACGACAAAGGTGTACACACATACCAAGTGTCGAGTTGAAAGATGATCTTGAAAATGTAACTCCTCTGAGATGCAGACCAATGGATTATATATATATCGAAAGAATATGTCTACGAACATCCCAAAATGCCAAAAAATATGAGACTGAAGATAAAATAACGCCGACACGCCATTACCCATTTCCATGACCACTAGTCCATTGCACCGCACCATGTGTCCTCTCGGTATGTTCAGGACTCTACCTCCCTAAGAACCGGTCGATAAAGCTCGAACTCGCAGTATACGTAAACCCCTGAAACAACGAACTCCCTAGGCTCCCCGCACCACCCATTCCCACTCCCCTGACATTCCCGGCAATATCCGCCGCTCCAAACGCAGGCGGCGAATTCGGCAAAGGCAAAGCATTGAAGCGCGGAAAATTCTCCGCCTCCGCCGGATCCGTAATAACCGGCTGGATAGGCGGTTCCAACTCCCTCTTCTCCAGCTTATTCCAGTCGATTTTGCGGAAGAAGCGGTGGCTCTTGATACGCTGGATATCGCCCTGTTTACTGCCTAGTCTTGCGGAGGGGACCTTTTTGAGGAGTTTGGTGAGGAGGTCTTTGGCGTCGGGGGAGAGGTAGTAGGGCAGTTTGAGCTTGGTTTTGATTATTCGGTCGGAGATGATGCGGTTGTTGTTGCCTGTGAAGGGGGGTGAGCCGGTTAGGAGTTCGAACAAAAGGATGCCCATGGCCCAGTAGTCGACTTCGTAGGAGTAGGTGTTGCCCATGCACATTTCGGGGGACATGTATTCGCAGGTTCCGCAGAAGCTATTGCAGTCGGCATCTTCGTCGGCAACTTTACTAAGGCCCTAGAAACATAGTCAGTAACTATCAAAGAGTGGTAAATGGAGCGGCGGGGGAAGTACAAAGTCTGTCAGAAGCAGATGGCCTTCTGCGTCTAGGAGACAATTTTCCGGTTTCAAATCTCTGTAGACGATGGCTTTCTTGTGTAGCGCTATGAGTGCAAGGAACACCTCTGCGACGTAGAACGAAGCAACGTCCTCGGCAAACATCTTTTCCGTATCGAGGTGGTGGAATAGTTCTCCTCCCGCGGCATATTCCAGGATGAGATATAGTTTATTTGAATCTTGGAATGCATAGAACAGTTTGACCACAAAGGGGTTCTTAATCTCCTCCAAAATATTCCTCTCTGACTTGGTATATTCTACAAAATTAGTAGAGGACCGGCACGGAACATACCAATAATCTTCTTTTGAAACACCAAGGACGCCTTTTTAAGCTGTTTCTGCGCGAATAGTCGTCCGGTAACTTTATGTTTAACCAGCAGCACCGTACCATACCCTCCCTTTCCCAACACTCTAACCTGTTCAAAATCACCGGGAACCATCTTCCTATTCAAAGACCCCTCAAGCCCGACCTGCGCAGAAATAAACTCTTCATCCAACTCGAGCTGGACACTTCTGGCGCCAGCATACCGCGCCTCATGTCGATAACTGGACCCCCCGTTGGGGATTTTAATCGGCGGAGTGCCTGTTCGTAGAGGCGACGACTCTCGTTCCTCTTCAATGACACTAGTATCCCAAGGACCATCAAACTGGTGCGTTCGCGTCTTTGGTTCAAAGTCCGCTGCCGAGTGGTATGCCCAGCGGTCTTCAAAGGAGTTTATCGAGGACATAGTATCGCGCCTTGTGTGCGGGATATGCTCGTCGCCGTCGTCGAAGGTGAAAATCGCACTCATCTTCTCAGCTGTCTTGTCCGTAATATCGGTGGATAGTGGTATTTGATAAATAACAAAAGTTGTTCAGTTGTTGTTGATTAACATCGGGCGGAGTTTTAAGTCCAGGCGGTTACATTTGCTGTGGATGTGATAGTAGCGATTCAAGCGATTATGTCTCATTCAAGAAGATCTTTTGTGTGAGGGCGCAGCAAAATAAATTTTCCTTGATTAAGTGGAGCGGCCAACCGCGTGCCCTGGTGGCTGGACAAAGGATCTCTGACCCGGGATTCGAGCGCGGCTTTGGTCTTTTAGGTGGGGATTTGAGGTTTTGCGGGGATCAGGGCCGGCGACCGGGCTTCGAAACACGCGATCATATCATAGATTCAATGAGGTTGACGTAGGCAATGACGGATACGCCGGGAGACAGTCGTCGCAACGAATTAACAGTGGTGCCATACTCGACTGTAGGATGGAGTGTCGTGCTGTATGTCCCCTTGTCCCGTGAGTCTTGCTAGCAAACACTGACATATGTCGTCCAGTCAAAACAGACTGGGAAATGTCGTACTGTTTAATCGGAGAAACAACCAAATCCAGCTCAGCACCAATGCCGATCGTATAGAAAACGGCGAAGAGTCTCCTTCGCCAACGGGACGGTGTCCGACGTGTCATCGACCTTTGGAAGACGAGGCCGTCACGAGACATGCGCCTGCTTTCATGGATTCAGAGTACTTTCGATTATTGTCGGAGAGTGTCAGTGAACTGCCTTCTGCCCCTGGGTCGGCTGATGGTGATCGCGATCCGCAGACGGGATCAGATAGATCTAGAGCTGGATCATTGCCGGCCTCTGCTTTCAATCAGGGATATTTCGAGAGGTATTGTTGTAAACGGCCAGCGTTGAAGTTAGATTCTTTGTCGTTGATTCAGAGCTAGGAAGAGGAGCACGAGGCGTGGTTCTCAAGGTCACTCATGTCCTCGACAATATCGCACTAGGAGATTATGCAGTCAAACGAGTATTTCCATTATTATCAACGCTAACAAAAAAGGTTGCGGTAGGAGATAACCACGACTACCTCATTCGAGTAATAAACCCCTTTTAACAAGCAATTCACAAGATGTAGATGCTCCAAGAAGTCCACGTTCTCCGTCTCCGTCACAGAAACTTGGTTAACTTCCACCACGTCTGGCTTGAAAACAGTCAACTCACCAACTTCGGCCCGGCAGTTCCAACTCTCTACCTCCTCCAAGAAGTACCCTCCCTTCCAAGCCCCCTCCATCTCCCTCAACCGACCTACATATCCTTTGGCCCTTTCTGATAGAACTAATAGTAGTACTGCGACGGCGGTGACTTGGAAAACTACATCCTCTCCCGCGTAACTCAACCAGAACCTAGCATAGCCGAACTAAAAGCCAAAGCGCGACGAAAGTCTCGCGGCCAAATAACCCCTCCCCCCCAAATGTCCCCCGAAATCCCCATCGACATGGTCTATTCGTTTACCAGGGATATCGTCGCTGGTCTCAACCACCTCCATCAGAACGGCATCATACAGTTTGCCCTCTTAAAAGTTGAATTGATGATAGTCGTGATTTGAAGCCCGGGAATTGTTTGATTTCAAATTCAAAGGGAGGGGGGATGCCGAGGGTTTTGGTGGGGGATTTTGGAGAGGGACATGTTGAGGGATCGGGCAAGGTTGGGACTGGGACGATTGAGGTACTGTCCTGGCGCGGTCGTGGGTATTGGGCAAGTGCTGACTTTTAGTATACTGCTCCGGAACTTATTGGACGTATGTTTGTGAGGGAGGTACTTTATGTTGATGTTCAGGGACCAGGAATTCAAGAGCCCTTTCCACCAAGGCGGATATGTTTTCTCTGGGGATGGTGATTCATTTCATGGCTTTCAAGGGGAAGTTGCCTTACATCTCAAGTGGCGAGACACTCGAGTCTCTTGAGTCGCTACGGCAGGAAGTTCAATCTTACGCAGGGTACATCTCTCCGGTCCTATTTGGTCCTCATCCGTTCATAATATTAATGGGATTAGGTACAAACAAGACGATGCGCGAAACGATTTACCTGATGAGTTACATGAACTACTACGATTATTATTGTCAAGACAACCTGATCAACGTCCCTCATGCCAAGAAGTCCTCAATCTAATGAACACTCCTCAACGCAATTTCTCCCAATCCCGGAATGTAACGTCCTTCTGTAAGCAGAGTGTAACAGATAGGGGGAGAGAATCACAAGGATTGATTCGGAGCAGGATTTAGTGGGAAGCGGAACTCGTACATTCAGACGACGGTTAACAGCTCCCGGACCCGGACCAACTCGCTTGAGGACGGAGATTAAGGCGGACTCTACTGAGGATGAGGAAGACGAAGGGAAGAGGGAGGAACCGACAGGGGAAGTAAGTCCAGACGAAGCGAGATTAGCTCTTGTTCCCGCGAAATCCCACTCTCCCGCACCGATCATCAATGGGATTTCTCGCTCCATCGTCGAACCTCCCATTCTAGAGGGTCCGCTACGGTGGCTTACGCTCGCCCTATTTGTCGCCAAGATGGTGTTATTAATGGTACCGTGCTCGCCGTATCTTTGTTCGTCACGCGTATTCTGGCCACTTCTCGGTCTAGCAGTTTTGGATCTTCAGGGGTATCTCATCTCGTTGGTAAAGTCATGCATAACTAATTGTAGACGGTCCTCCCTGAGACGAAGTTCTGGCCTTCTTTTGGTGCATGTTGGGATCATGTATTCGGCATCGCATTTTGATGTCTTGTGTCCTTATAATTATTCCCACGAAATCTTTGCACCTCATCCGACTCCACTTTAGAACGGTGAATGCTAGCGGAAGTACGAATCTCCTGCTACAAAATCACGTTCTATCATCGGATACCACGACAATTTAGTTCAACCATCGATACCACAACACGGTTATAAGCATCGTTATCCGGGCCCATCGTTAACTCGCCCTTAAAAATCAAACTCCCTCACCAAAAAAGCACGGCTAAAAACCCGCACATCAAAAAGACTTCAATCCCATACTGATATCATTATAATGGGTATGTAAATACGTATGTATTGCGCAACCAGAAATAAAACCTCCCTCCCACCCAACCATCTGACATCTGGCGCCTGACATCTCACATCTCGTACCCCTTCATCTCAAAAGCCTCAATCATATCAAACATCCCTTTCATCATTTCGACTACATTCCCCGCTGGAGCCATCAACAGACTTTTCACTTTCGTTGCTCCTTCGCGTTCGACGACTTCTCTGAACGCTCTGACTAGATCCGGGGAGAACTATACTTAGTCCTGCTTGGCAAAAGCGGCCGAGACAAGGAGAGGACGGCAGAGCTGAAGGGAAGGAAGGGGGGCGGTGAGGGAAGGGACGTACCTCAGAGTACCATCGCAGATTCCAGGCAGTGAGTTTTGCGATGCAGGTTAGGACTTGGGAAGTTTGCTGTCGGGCTTCGTATATGGGGAGTAAATTTCTCCAGGCTTTTGCGGAGAAGCCCGTTTCTAAACAGGCATGGAAAGCCTCTTCTGCCTCGGGCTACTGATCAGTGAACTGCTACTGACAGAACGGTGAAGATTTATATTTGCCAGAGAAGATTGTAGATGGAGGATGGGCTGTGAGGGGCGGACCTTGTGATGTAAACGTAGGGCAAGTTCGCCTAGCATTTCCCATTCATTATTTTGTTTATGGAATTGAAGCTGTTGTTTTGTGAAATGTTCCCATTCCGCTCTCCACAGAGTATACACTCGTAAATCCTACTCATAAGCTCAGGCACAACAAGTGAAGTCGAATTAATCCAAGGCGACGAGTAGGCAGCATTTAAACCTTTGACGAAGGGGGGGAGGTTACCTCGTATAATACCATGAAAAGGTTATCTAACCACCGTTCACAAAGACGTTTGCTCTGAAACACCAGTCTTCCCTCCTTCGAGTCATCCTCCGCAGAATTCGGTGGAAGTCCAATTTCATTCGAATTAGGTAAATGGGGCGAGGATGGAGTAGGCGGTCTAGGATCAAGACTTGAGATACTCTTCTGTGAGGGAGATGGGTCGACACCATTTATCGTTGGGGAGGTCGCTTCCACTGGCTTGCCCTTTTCAATTCGATATTCCTACTATAAATTGCTGAACATATTTGAGACGTGATTTACCTCTTCCATTACAAAGACGCTAGAACGGGCTTTGAGGAGATTGTCCCAGCCGATTTTACCGTTGATTTTGGTTAGGAGACTATACGCCTTCGCAAACGTCCCGTGCAGCCCCGGCGCGGGGAGTTTGAGGAGATTTGGGTCAGTCTGTTGTTAGAAATGGCACATAAAAGGAGGGCACCTCCGTCGGTCGAATATCCGGTAAATCAAAGATCTGACTCGAAGTGACTTCAGCAGGGATGGGGAGGTGCATTTTTGCGGGACTCGCAATCTTGTGATTATCTCTCTCATGGAATGTAAACATCGGACAAGAATTCAAAGTCAACAACGCCTACCGTCAGATATTCTCCGCGTGCAGGGACTAACATTTTCGAAATCATTGACCGCGATGTAGGATTCCGTTAATGTCGCCCAGGTACCGTATTCAGAAGGATTAGAGTTAACTGCCGCCTTGGCCAATTCAACAGCAAGATCAGGTCTCTTCTTCTTTAACAAATAATTCGCCTGTAACACCAGGAATCCATGACTTAGGGGATTGGCAACGAGTGCCGAACACATCAGATCGACCGCCTTTACTTCCTCGTCCATTTCGAGATATAGTTGCGCGAGGAGGAGATCGACATCAGGTTCATGCTCGCGGATACGCTGGAATAAATTGATTCCTTGTTCCCATCTGCCTGTGATACTGAAGTATTTCATTAAGGCGGATGTTAGATGATTTGTTGCGGGATTCGCTACTTGCACTTCTGCTTCTGAACCTAATTGCCACCCTAAAGTCAGAAATGAATTCATAAGGATAGTACCAGATGGAAAGAGACGTTCGGCCGCGTCGAGGAAGCGGCGCTCGGCGTCTTTGTTGGGGAATGGATTGAGTCTCCTGTAGCCTGTAATTCGGTATGCTTCGTCGTCTGCGTAGACGAGTGATCGAATCATACTTGACATGTACGTCTCCAGCCATAACGCGTCCGTTGCATCTTGTCTAACACATCAGCACGACTCTTGAATTGCAGACTTTGTTCCACGTTCATCGACAGCGTGAGTTTTGACTCCTCCGGGTATTTTGACCTCAACGCGCATATCAACTCTTGAAAACGCATTGAAACAACTACTCTTAGTTCGTACCATAGATGACGTACCAATAAGTCCCCGATTGAAACGACCATTGACGAGGTAACATATACCGCAGGTCCTGTAGATATGCGGCCAACGCAGCGGAAGAACTGCTATCCACCCCAGCAACATAATGATAGGCTCCAACCTGCCGTCAGCTCAGTGCAACGGGGCCAAACCTCTTTGCTGCCACTGACTCTGCGGTAGTGAACCAAGTCAGGCGGACCGAGATCGCGGAATTGTGACAATTGTTCCGTTCGAGCCTTCAAACTCTCCTCGATATCCGTCTCCACGAATCTGTCATTAATACCCGCGTAAAGTAGATAACAACGGCGCTAATTGTGGGAGAAGGTACTCTGGGATGTTCTTTGGACTGTCCAAGCTCATTGTGGCTGTATTGGCGGAAGAAGACCAGAGGAATGCCGTTTTGGGGCCTTGTCGGTGGCTGGAAGGGGTCGAGCGTTGGAGGGCGTTGATGTGCTGGCACTTTTGGAGATCGTCACGGAAGACATTTGGGATTCTATTGACTTTCAGAGACAGTTGCGTCGGGTACGCACCAAATAGCGAGGCACGAACTGTGAACACCGTCGATCCACCACCACAGTTGGCAGACAAACAAGGGACAGCATATCTCGAGTGAAGAGACGCTTCTAATTGATGAGCTGAAGGGCTAATCTACAATGGTATATTGCAAACACCTACAGTGCAGGAGACTAACTATGGGCAGGCGACGTTCACGGCGCTCAACACAGTCGCCAAAGTCGTCGACGCCGAAACGCGCACCAAAGAACTTCAAGTAACTCCCCAAATCCCAGTATCTTTAACAACCAGCTCGAAGAAGCAGTCAAGACATACCAAAAAGCATTGCAACTGCACTCTGAGAAAAAATGGGCAGAGGCAGAGAGAGCCTACATTTCCCTCCTGATGACCGAAATAATATCAGACCGAGTGTCCAAGAAGGTTCTCCCACATTCAGGGATGGAAGCTGATGACAGGCTAGCGGGACAATAGTCGATTCGCCGCAGAGTAGACTGCAGAGACTTGTGTTGAAGAACTATGCACAGTTTATTATGGATGTCTTACCTACGAGGATGCCTGAGACGGTGGAACAAATGCTGCCTGTTGCACTGAAGTTCTTTGCTGAGGCACGCTTGATTTATGCGGTTGTGTTGACTGGTAGGCTTTATGTTATAACTCGGAGGACATATCCGTCTGGCGTCAGATTGTGCTTGGAGCAGGGAAGTTGAATAGACCCCGGTTAATTCGATTTGCCTTGGAGAGTATTCTTGGACAGACACTGAAGGGGAGGGCGCCCTTCAATTCTCAGGACGGATTAGAGGATGCGCCTATTGTGCCCCCTGCCGCATACCGAGCTGTGGAGAAGTTGATGAAGGTTTACACTCAATAAACTAGATTTAATTAGTAGCTGCAACCCACGTTTCACGACAACTTTTCCTACGGATTTCAAGTATCTCGTCAGATTGCAGAGTCAGTGGGGATTAAAGAGGAGATCGTGTCTAAGCCGGTGGTAAAGAAGGACGTCGTTGAATGTGAACAATTACGAGTGGAAGCGGATTCCTGGTACAGTCTCGGCAAATGTCTCCTCAATGCATTCTCAAAACTGTAGTCCCCTCGCCTTCTGCCTTGCTTATATCCAGTGGCCCAGAACATCTCGTCTGTACCAGTGTCAAAATTCTTCCAATAAAGAAAGAGAGACAATCATCCTTAAACTCAAACTCAGCCCAACCAAGCACTTCAATCTCATCTCGAAATCTAATTATAGTTGCTCCCTCATCAGATGAAGTCGTAGACGTCACTCCTATCACAGAACCCAAAGCCGCGAAACGACGACGCAGTACCGCGGAGGTCGAAGAAGGCGATTCCAAACGAAGGTCATCCTCATGCCATCTTGACTTATGTTAGACTGAGTAAACGTGTGCGGGCGCATGAAGAAAATGAGACAAACATGGGGAATTTGAGGACCGAAGAGTTCATTCACTCGATCAATGAACTCTTGTCCCCGTTTGAGATTCAATTCGGCGATTACACTACCATGGAATTCTTCGTGCGGTCTAATTCGGAAACATCCGATCGAGCTTTGGATGTTTGGAAGAACTTTCTCTGGGAATGGACAACAGAAAGAGCTCTACCTTTTGAAACCACATACAAACACAAGTACTTTTCATCAATCAGAATTTTGGCTTATCTAGGTCTACTTCTCATGTTGCGGATACATTACTGTTTGAGCGAGCTGCTTTACCGACGACAAATCGAACTGACCCTGAACGGACACCTAATGGGTCCTTTCAGAAATTCAGCGAGAAAGTCGTGGAAGAAGAACTTCATCTTGGCCAATGCGCTGTGCGATGGTTAGAAGCGCTGACAGTCTCCCCCGAAGCTACATACTCTACCACCCCCTGGGCCAAAGAATTCTCAGATCTCGTTACTGCCGTCGCAATCATCTACGAAGACTCAGTGTTGGATCGAGTAAAGAGCTTGTTCACGGATGGATCCTTCTCATCACTCGAGCCCGTCTCCATTACCGATCTAGAGGTAATTTCTAGCGGATCGTGGGTAACGGTAGTTTGCGCAATGTATGTTTGAGATCTATGTCAACGAACTGTTTCTAAAAGCGTACGATCGGTCTGTGGTATTGAGTGCCCCCGCTTTGACAAAGGAAAAGTCTGCAGCAGCGAACGACAAGTTTACTCTTGCACACGACCGGGCAAGTCGTTGGAAATTCATGGTTGGGGATCTCGTTTTAGGGACGACACGAGAGGACACCGTGAAGTTGTCTTTACGGTACCACTAATGCATGTTTGTCTGACATTAGGTATCGATGGGCATGCGCGGTGATAGCAGTCTGCGATGCTGCATCTGATGAAATCTTGTTTGACTTCTTTAATGGGCTTAAGCAGGATATGACCGCATTGTCATCGACAGGAGAGATCCGAATAAAACTTCCAAACTGTCCTGCCATATACGAGATTTCTGCTGCTGCAGCATCACGGGAAATCTCGAAATTGCAGACTATCGATTACTTTCGGGAAATGCTCCAGTCCTCTTCCACGAACGATCCTGAGACAATTCAACAGCTAAAAAAGGTGCTGGAACCGGATCCAGATGCTCACGGAACGTTGGCTGTGGTACAGGAGTTTATAAGAGAATCTTCACTTGACTTTCGGCTGTCGTTATTACATCGGCTGGAGGAGGTATGTCAACGTGAGAAGTTGCTAATAATAGCTGCTGTATCGAAATGGAAGCCCTATTGATGCCCTGAGTACAGCGTTGTGTCGATCTCTCGGAATGGTGGGAGAGAATCTCAATACATACGATGAGACTGAACAAGCCTCTCCTCGACAACGAGAGGAAACATTCCTCAAATCCCTCAAGACGGTAATCCATTCATTTAACTAAACTAATCCAAGGCGCAAAGTTTGGTGGCTAGAAGCTTGAACATCTTGGACGAAACGGGGGACAATCTTCTTGACTTCCTAAGCCCAACGGATCTCAAACCTTCCCTCGAAGCCACAACGACCATTCTTCGCATCCTAACAGTTTTCTCGTTGTATGAAGACGCAGTGGAAGATGGCAAAGCCCCAATTCCAGTCGAGTCAAAATATCCTGACTTCTGTGTGGTTATGCGTGACATGCTCTGTGAAGCATGGCGATTATTCTATCTACTTTTCCGACGTGTCCAAGGCATAACGTCAATCAAACTTCCCGCAGCCAGTGCCTCTGAGACTCCGTCCCGGGAAACAATCACACGCTGCTGTGAATTACTTTCCCTAGTACACGAAGAACTCGGCGTGCACAAATGGTGTGGCTACGGCAACGGAAAGCTTTTGGCATTAATGATGGATCAATTCCTTAAATACAACACTGGCGACT
>Ga0302325_10023689_pt1 | contig 12784 bp, 15 predicted proteins | sample Palsa_T0_2_FD_201948 | JGI IMG/M metagenome (GOLD analysis project Ga0302325, IMG submission 201948) | Peat permafrost microbial communities from Stordalen Mire near Abisko, Sweden - Palsa_T0_2 | ecosystem: Environmental > Terrestrial > Soil > Palsa > Peat permafrost | place: Sweden: Abisko... | reverse complement strand
TTCGGCGAGGCCTATTCGCCGCTGGCAAGCAGCGCCGAGGCGCTGACCCGGTTCGCCGCGCCGGTGTTCGCGGTGGCCGCGCGGATCGAGGACGACGACCGGTTGACCATCGTCGCCCCGTTCGGCCTGGACGACCTGTTCGCCATGCGGATCCGGCCCAACCCCCTTCGCCGCGCCTGGGGCCTGGCAAAGATCATCGCCAACGCTCGCGCCCGCTGGCCGGAACTGACGGTCGAAGACGAGCCTCCGCTTGCGCAACGGGCCTCCATGCCGGAATGATGATCTCGCCCACGGGTCGACGCGGTGTTCAACCGACCCGGGCGGGGAGAGCGACGATGACCTGGACCGGCTGGAACTACGGCGACATTTTCGACGCGCTGGCGCGCGTGCTCCCCGTCGACCGCCCGGCGCTGATCCAAGGCGCGCGAACGGTCACCTGGGGCGAGCTCGACCGGCGGACCAATCGCCTGGCTCGCGCGCTGATCGCCGCCGGGTCACGGCCCGGCGACAAGATCGCCTTCTATCTGCGCAATCATCCCGCCTATCTCGAGGGCTTCATCGCCGGCCTCAAGGCGCGCCAGGTCCATGTGAACGTCAACTACCGCTATGTCGCGGACGAGGTTCACTACATCTTCGAAAACGCCGATGCGGTCACGGTGGTCTTCGCCCGCGAGTTCTCGCCGATCGTCGCCCAGATCGCGCCGCGCCTGCCCATGGTTCGCCTGTGGCTGATGGTCGAGGACGGCGACGATGCCGAGGCCCCGGCCTTCGCCCAGGCCTATGAGCCGCTGGCCGCCGTCGGCGACGACGCCCCGCTGGCGATCGAGCGCTCGCCGGACGACATGTTCTTTCTCTACACCGGCGGCACCACCGGCATGCCCAAGGGAGTCATGTGGCGTCAGGACTCGCTGCGCCGGGCGCTGCTGAATCCAGCGCTGGTGGCGCGCATGCCGGTCGACCTCGAAGACCATATCGAGATCATCAAAGAGGCCGGGGCGGGGACCGTCACCCTGCCGGCCTGCCCGCTGATGCATGGCACCGGTTTGCTCACCGGCCTGTCGGCGATGGCGGGCGGCGGCACGGTGGTGATGCTGGAATCCAGCCACTTCGACCCGCACGAGCTGTGGCGCGTGGTCGACGCCCACGCGGTCGGGCAGATCATCATCGTCGGCGACGCCTTCGCCAAGCCGATGCTGCGGGCGCTGGACGAGGCCGATCCCCCGCACAGCGCCGCGACCGTGCTCTCGATCGTCTCATCCGGGGTGATGTGGAGCACCGAGGTCAAGCAGGGCCTGTTGCGCCACATGCCCCAGGTCACCCTGCTCGATTCCTTTGGTTCGTCGGAGGCGGTGGGCTTTGGCCTGTCGGTGATGACCGCGGCCGGCGAGGTCGAAACCGCGAAGTTCCAGATCGGCGACAATGTGAAGGTGTTCACGCCGGAAGGTCGCGAGGTGACGCCCGGCGGTGGCGAGGTCGGCCTGATCGCCCGCGGCGATCCCCTGCCCGAGGGCTATTACAAGGACCCCGTCAAGACCGCCTCGACTTTCCCGATCATCGGCGGCCTGCGCTATTCGATGCCGGGCGATCACTGCACGGTCGAGGCCGACGGCTCGATCACCCTGCTGGGCCGCGGCAGCGGCTGCATCAACACCGCCGGCGAGAAGGTGTTCCCCGAGGAGGTCGAGGAGGTGCTCAAGCTGCATCCCGACATCGAGGACGCGCTGGTGGTCGGCGTGCCGGACGACAAGTGGGGCCAGTCGGTCACCGCCGTGGTCGAACTGCGCGGCGATGTCGAACTCGACGAAGTGTCGATCCGCGAGCACGTCCGCCAACGCCTGGCCGGCTACAAGACGCCCAAGCGTCTGATCGCCGTGCCGCGCATGCTGCGCGCGCCCAACGGCAAGGCCGACTACAAGGGCGCCCGGGACCTGGCGCTGCGGGAACTGAACCTCGGCGCGTGAACGCGACAATTGTTCGTCCGCGGTTTCATTTGATGGCGTCGAAGGCTATATAGCGAATTCAAACCGCCCGGCCGCAAGGCCGGGCGCCGCTGTTTCTGGAAACCGTGATGACTGAAATTCTGATGCCCAAGGCCACCGCCGTCTGGCTGGTGGACAATTCGTCGATGACCTTCGACCAGATCGCCGATTTCTGCGGCCTGCATCCGCTCGAGGTCAAGGGAATCGCCGATGGCGAGGTGGCGCGCGACATCCGCGGCGCCGATCCGATCTCCAACGGCCAGTTGACCCGCGAGGAACTCGACCACGCCCAGGCCGACCCGAACTACCGGATGAAGGCCCAGGAGAGCCGCCACGCCGGCCTGCTCAGGCCGATGAAGAAGGCGCCGCGCTACACCCCGGTGTCGCGCCGCCAGGATCGGCCGGACGCCATCGCCTGGTTCGTGCGCAACCACCCCGAGATCACCGACGCCCAGATCGCCAAGGTGCTCGGCACCACCAAGGCCACCATCGATCAGGTGCGCAATCGCACGCACTGGAACTCCACCAACGTCAAGCCGGTGGATCCGGTGTCCCTGGGCCTGATCGGCCAGCTGGAACTGGACGCCCTGGTGAAGAAGGCCGCCGAGAAACGCGCCAAGGACGACGCCAAGCGCGGCGCCGCCGAACCCGACGGCGCCTCACTGCGCAGCGCCGCCGAGATGGCCGACAACAGCCACGCCGAGGGCTGACGCTCCCGGCGCGCGCGGCCACCCGGGGTGGTTTGGGGTCAGTTCGGCTGGGTCCTCAGGCTCTCCATTTCCTCTTTCAGGCGCAGCTTCTTGCGTTTGAGGTCCCGCAACCGGATCGCGTCGGCCACCGGCCGACTGACCTCGTCCTCGATGGCGCGTTCGAGCGACTGATGCCGCACGCCAAGCTCGCGGATACGGGCTTCAATTGCCATGGTCGGAATCTCCGTTGCTGCCCCGAGGCGAGTGAACACCCGTGGCGAGCGACTGTCAGATCACATATAATTGTTCTTGCGCCCGCCCATCTGGGGACGGACGGAACCCGCCCATAATTCCGGCGGCGGAGCCCTTCGGATGATCGGGAAACAGCCACGCCTGGTGGTGGGCGTCTCCGGGGCCTCGGGCGTGGTCTATGGGATACGAGTCCTCGACGCCTGCCGGGAGCTCGGCGTCGAGACTCATCTGGTGGTCAGCCGCGCCGCGCAATTGACCCTGGCCCAGGAGACCGCTCTCTCGCCGGCCGATCTGGCGGCGAAGGCCGACGTGACCTACCGGATCGGAGACATCGGGGCGGCGATCGCCTCCGGTTCGGTTCGAACGCTGGGCATGATCGTCGCCCCCTGCTCGGTGCGCACCATGAGCGAGATCGCCAGCGGGGTCACCAGCTCCCTGCTGACCCGCGCGGCGGACGTCACGCTCAAGGAGCGCCGGCCCCTGGTGCTGATGGTGCGCGAGACGCCGCTGCACCTGGGCCATCTGCGAACGATGGTGAAGTTGGCCGAAATGGGCGCGGTGCTGGCGCCGCCGCTGCCGGCCTTCTACGCCAAGCCCGCCGGCATCGCCGAGATAGTCGACCAGTCGGTCGGCCGCTGCCTGGACCTGTTCGGCCTCGACTGGGGCGCGGTGAAGCGCTGGGACGGCCGGATCGACGCGGGCACGGACGACATCGATTGACCCTCTGGGACTTCGCGGCCGAGATCTGGCGGCGGCCGGGACTGGAGGCGGCCTGCCTGGCGCTGCAGGATGACGACGGGCAGTGCGTGCCGCTGCTGCTCTGGCGCCTGTGGACCCTCGCCGAGCGACGGGCGGTGTCGGCCGGGACCGTCGCGGCGGCGGTCGCCGTCGCCCGTGGTTGGAACGACAGTGTCGTCGCGCCGCTGCGGGCGATTCGACTGGTCTTGAGGCCGCCTCGGCCGCCGGTGGACGACGACGCCAGGCTGGCCCTGCGCGCCCGGCTGCGGGACGCCGAACTGGCGGCGGAACGGGCCCTGTTCGAGGCGCTCGAAGGCCTGACGACGGCCGGCGGCGGCCCGTGGGACGCGCCCCTGCCGGCGCTGCTCGAACTGGCGCGGGCCTGGGGCGCGCCGGCGCCCGAGGAACGGCTGGCCGGCCTCGCCGCCGCGCTTTGACGGCCGTTCGCCGTCTGGTAGTAAACACCCCCGCGGTTTCGGGTTTGCCCCATGAACGATGACGCCGAGCAGGACGATACGGCCGCGATCCTGGTCGAACTGACGCGGCTGCGACAGGAACACCAGGATCTCGACGCGGCGGTCCTGGCGCTGCAGGCGATGGCGATGCCCGACCAGCTGCGCATCGCCCGCATGAAGAAGCGCAAGCTTGTCCTTCGCGACCAGATCGCCAAGCTGGAAAACCAGCTGACCCCCGACCTGATCGCCTAGCCCGCCCCGCCGCTGGGCGGTTCGCCGCTTGCCGGGACCGCCGCCATCGCCCATATCGCGCGGATGGATGAAAACATGTTGCAAGACGTCGCGGTCGCCGCCCTGGCCGCGGGCGCGGACGCGGCCGAAGTGGCCTTCGCCGAACGCCAGGCGCTGTCGGTGAGCGTGCGCCTGGGCGAACTCGAGGAGGTGGAACGCGAGGAATCCCGCGACCTCGGCATCCGCGTGCTAATCGGCAATCGCCAGGCCTCGGTGTCCGGATCGGACATCTCCAAGGCCGGCCGCGCCAAGCTGGTCGAGCGCGTGGTGGCGATGGCGCGGCTGGCGGCGGTAGACCCCTGGGTGGGTCTGGCCCCGCGCGACCGCCTGGCCCGCGGCGTCCCCGCCGACTTCGACCTCTTCGATCCGACGGAACCCAGCCCCGAGGCGCTGGAAGCGCGAGCCCTGGCGGCCGAGGTCGCCGCCCGCGCCGTGCCGCGGATCAGCAACTCCAACGGCGCTTCGGCCTCGTGGTCGTCATCCGTCTGGCGGCTGGTGACCACCGACGGCTTCAGCGGCGAACATCGGGGCACGGCCTTCTCTGTGTCGGCCCAGGTGATCGCCGGCGAGGGCTCGGAGATGGAACAGGGCGGCGAGGGTCGCACCACCCGCTGGCTCGAGGATCTCCCGACGCCGGAGTGGGTCGGCGCGGAAGCCGGCCGAAGGGCCGCCGCCAGCCTGGGCGCGCGCAAGATTCCCTCGACCACCGCCCCCGTGATATTCGAGAACCGCTTGGCCGGATCGCTGCTGGGCCCGCTGATCGGCGCGATTTCCGGCCCCTCGGTGGCCCGGGGCGTGTCGTTCCTGAAGGACCGCCTGGGCGCGGCGCTGTTTTCCAACGCGGTGACCCTGACCGACGATCCGCACCGGGCGCGCGGCCTGGGCTCGTCGCCTTTCGACGACGAAGGGGTGGAGAACCATCCCGTCGACATCATCGACCAGGGCGTGCTGACCACTTGGCTGCTCAACGCGAGCTCGGCGCGTCAGCTGGGCCTGGAGACCACCGGCCACGCATCGCGAGGGCTGGCCGGTCCGCCCGGCGTATCACCCTCCAACCTGACGCTGAAACCCGGAGACCTGGACCGGGCTGGCCTGATGCGCGCGGCGGGTTCGGGGATTCTGATCACCTCGATGTTCGGCCCGTCGCTCAACGCCAACACCGGCGACTGGTCGGTGGGCTGTTCGGGCCAATGGTTCGAGAACGGCGAGATCGCCTATCCGGTGACCGAGATCACCGTGGCGGGCAATCTGATCGATATTTATGCAAGGCTGGTTCCCGGGTCGGATCTGCTGCGCCGCGGATCGGCCGACACGCCGTCGATTCTGGTAGACGCTCTGGCGATCGCCGGCAAATAGCGCCGAGCGCGGGAGACCTCCATGCCCGGCAGGCAGCTTCTTCATCTGGTCATCGGCGGCGAACTCAAGGATGTCGCCGGGATCGAGTTCAAGGACCTCTCGAAGGTCGATCTGGTCGGGGCCTACCCGAGCTATGAGGCGGCCTTCGCCGCCTGGCGGGCGCGGGCGCAGTCGACGGTCGACAACGCGCTGATGCGCTATTTCATCATCCACGCCCACAAGCTGCTCGACCCGCTGGTCGAGAAGCCGGACGCCCATTAGAGCCTGAAGCCGCCTACTCCCGGCGCAGCAGCCGTTCGCTCAGCAGCGTTCCCCACCACTGGCCGCGAAAATCGGCCTTGATGGCCACGGGATCGTACGCTGGGCTCTGCACCCAATCGAGGAACGACAGTCCGGCCGGCTCGCCCTCGGCCAGGTAGCGGTCGAAGATGTAGTCCAGCACGCCGGTCAGGCCGGCGCGGACGTGCAGATATTTCGGCGACAGTTGCTGAATCGCCTTGCGGATCGGCTGGCCCTCGCGGAAGTGCTTGTAGAACACCGCCATGATCCCGGCCCGGTCGGCGCCCGACTTGCAGTGCATCAGCGCCGGGTATTTCACGGTCTCGAACAGCCGCTTTGCGCCGATCACCTTCTCGGCCGTCGGCACGTCGCGCGAGGCGATGACGAAATCGACCAGTTCGAGTCCATGCCGGGCGCAGGCGTCGACCTCCAGCGCCCGGAAGCTGGTGTGGACGCCGCCGCGCAGGTTGATCACCGTCCTGATGCCGCGATCGGCCCAGCCCTTGAACTGGAACGGCCAGGGCTGGTTGCTGCGCACCAGTTCGTCGGAGATCCAGTGGGCGTTGGAGAACCCCAGCCGCAGATAGGCGTGGTCCTTCCACAGATAGTCGGCCACGGCGCGGCGCCGGCCGGCGCCGGTCGTTAGATCGAACCCGGTCAAGCGGCCTCTAGTCCCGCTTCGAGAACAGGGCGTCGGCGGCCGCGCGGCTGGACTGCTTTCTGGCGATCTGCGCCCGGGCCCGGACGATCTCGTCCTCCAGCAGGCCGATTCTCTCCAGCAGTTCGTCGGCGCCGAACAGCTCGAGGTCTTCGCGCGTCACATCCAGCAGGGCCTGGCCACGCGCGCGTCGCGCTTCCGCGGGTTCTTCCGCCATGGAGGGTCTCCCTTTGCCGACATGGGTTCGAGGCGCTATCTGATGCCGCTGCGCCCAAGGCGCAAGATCACCAGAGGAACGCCCCATGGTCGACGCCGGGATGACCGCCATCGAGATCGAGGGGGGCAAGGGCGCGGCCTCGGCGCTGCGCGCCACGCGCATCGCCACGCCGACGCCGGGCGAGGGCCAGATCCTGATCGAGGTCCGGGCCGCCGGCGTCAACCGGCCCGACATCATCCAGCGCCTGGGCTTCTACCCGCCGCCGCCCGGCGCGCCCGCGACGATGGGCCTGGAGGTGGCCGGGACCGTCGCCGTGGCCGCCGGGCGCTGGCGCGAGGGCGACCGCGTCTGCGCCCTGCTGGGCGGCGGCGGCTACGCCCAGTTCGCGGTCTGCGACGCCCGCCACGCCCTGCCGATCCCCGGCGACCTCGACTTCATCCAGGCCGCCAGCCTGCCGGAGACGGTGTTCACGGTCTACGCCAATGTCTTCGAGCACGGGGCCCTGAAGGCCGGCGAGACCCTGATGGTGCACGGCGCCACCTCCGGCATCGGCGTCGCGGCGATCCAGATGGGCAAGGCGGCCGGCGCGCGGGTGATCGCCACGGCCCGGGGCGCGGACAAGGCCGCCGAGGCGCTGAGGCTCGGCGCGGATATCGCCGTCGACGCCGGGGCCGAGGATTTCGAGGCGGTGGCCAAGGCTGCCGGCGGCGTCGACGTGGTGCTGGACATGGTCGCCGGCCCCTATTTCCCCAAGAACCTCGAGGCGCTGAACATCGGCGGTCGGCTGGCCCACATCGCCACCCTGGCCGGCGGCACGGTCGAGCTGCCGATCATGAAGCTGATGCAGAAACGCCTGGTCGTCACCGGCTCGACCCTGCGACCCCGCCAAGCCGACGAGAAGGCCCGGCTGGCCGCCGAAGTCGAGCGCGTGGTCTGGCCGTGGGTGGCCGCCGGAAGGGTGAAACCGATCGTCGACAAGGTCTTCCCACTCGCCGAGGCGGCGACGGCGCATGCCTACCTGGAGGGCGGCGCGCATGTTGGGAAGGTGATGCTGGCGGTGTGAGAACTACTCGTCCCGATCACGTCCCGCGCATCGACGCGGTCGAGCCCAATGGGCGCCCGCGCGGCGCATATGCTCACGGCCTTGCTCTGCCCGGCGAACCGTCGTCAAGTACAGGACCAAACCAGCGACGGAACGCTTCCTCCAATCCGTCTGTGCTGTTCTCCTCGCCGGCCCAAGCAACGCAAGCATCGGGCCGGATTAGTATGGACCGTCCCGCGCCGATGGCCACGCATCTGATCCGCGGCTTGCGGGTGGACACCAAGTGTAAGGCCTTGCGATCGTTGGAGGCGTCTAGGAGGACGCCGTCGCCATCGGCCATGACGTCGTAGAGCGAGGTGAAGGCGCCGCCGAGACGGACGGGCCTGTCGCCGATCAGGCGCCCGACTTCGTCCCGCTCGGTCCCGAGATTGTAGCGAGTGAACGAGCCGCTCACCATCTCGCCGATATATCGGTTGGCGTCATCGAACTGCGTGAGGCTGGCGATGATGTCCCGCATTGCGCCTGATTGCGGATCGGGCCGCATGATGGCCATCTGCGCGAGGGTGTTGGCGAGAACGGCTTCCGCGACCGAGCGTCGCTCGGCCGTGTATGTGTCAAGCAAGCTTTCGGGCATATCGCCTCGAATGACCGCGGCGAGCTTCCAACCCAGGTTGGCGGCGTCGACGAGCCCGAGGCTCAAGCCCTGGCCGCCGAACGGTGTGTGAACGTGAGCAGCGTCACCCGCAAGCAGCACGCGGCCCAATCGATAGGTATCGACCAGCCGCGTGTTGTCCGCCCATCGGCTTGCGCTTTCGAGCTTCGTGACGCGAACATCCGTTTCGCTGACACGACGTAGGACATCTTCGACTTCTTGACGCGTAACAGAAGCCTCACGGTCGACCGGTGGGCCACCGAAGTCCAACAGGTAGAATCGGCCGGGAAACGGGCCGTGGGAAAACATGCCGCCCGGTGTGCGGCGCCAGCCGCGACCGAGCAACTCCGGACGATCGACCTCGGCGACGGCCTGATACATCGTCATGGAGGTGGGCGTGCCAGGGAACGAGAAGCCAGCCAGCTTGCGGATCAAGCTGCGCCCTCCATCGCAACCAACGAGGAAGTGACAGCCGAGACGCTCCTCATCGGTCGGAGTCACGGATTTCACCTCGATGGCGTCACCCTGCTCGACGAAGCCGGTAACTTCGCTTTGGCGGCGTACCTCAATCCCCAGGGCTTCCGCTTGGTCAGCCAGCATGGCTTCGACAGCCTGCTGGTCCACCAAGCGGGGTTGTCGGTCCGGCTCAAGTTGTGCATCCGCCCGGATCAACGACAGGCCCGCGAAATGACCGCCCGACCTGGTTGGCCGCGCGGCCGCCTCGGCTTGAGGCTCAGGCGGACCGGCGACTGCGAGGTTTCGCGCCTCCGCGGCGGCTATGGCGCCGGCCATGCCCCGGCGCTGAAGCGCTTCGGCTCCCAGAGGACCGATCGTCAGCGCCTTGTTGGCCGTGCTCGCTTCGGCCAGGCGCTCCAGCACAACCACGCGCGCGCCGCCCAGCGCCAACTCGACAGCTGTCAGCAGCCCGACCGGCCCTGCCCCTACGACGGCGACGTCGACCTCGTTGGTCACTGCCTGCTTTTCTCTATCGATGGCGTATTCAGCTGGCGTGACCCCACGCCAGGGCTATGCGAGCGCCGCGGGCTTACGAAAAGAGCGACAGGTCTATGGACTCCGCCAGGGCCCTGTAGCCCGCATCGCTGCCATGCAACTGATCGTGCGCACAAAAGCCATCCTTGATCCGGCTGGGATGCGCGGGGTCGCGCCAGACAGCATCGAAATCCAGTACCGCGTCGAAGGCGTTGCTCGTGCGGAGCCAGGCGTTGAGCGCTTGACGAGCAGGCTCGACCTCGGGCGTGAAGATCTCCGAGCCTTCTCCGGGCGTTATCGTCGCGGCGTAGATCTTTATGCCACGGCCTCGGGCGCGCGCGATCAATTGCCGGTAGCCCGCAATGATGTCGTCGACGGTGACCGGCACGCCGGGGAACGCATTGATGAACTCGGCATGGGGCCCCTCCGCATCGCGTGGTGCGAAGGATACGAGGATGTCGTTGCCGCCCTCCGCGATGATGACGTAGCCAAGTCCCGGGGTCGACAACACATCACGATCGAAACGGGCGAGAGCTGACGCGCCAAAGCCATCGTTCAGCATCCGGTTGCCACCGATGCCTTGATTGCAGACATGGGTGGCTCCGCCGCCGTGACGCGCGAGACGTTCGGCAAGGACATCCGGCCACCGACGGTAGGCGTTCGGGGTCGAGCCTGAACCGTCGGTAAGGGAATCGCCGATGGTCACGATGGTCTTCGCCGGGCCGCCGGCGAGCACCTCGACCGCGGACACCAGGGCGCGAACGGGCAGCGGCGTAGCATCGGCGGGCAAGTCAGGGTTCGCCACGGCGTTGCCGGGGATCGCCCATCCGGCTTCGACCAGCATGCTGGGGCAGGCGGCGGTCTCGACGGACAGCGGCAAGTAGATGCTGATGCACAGGGTCGAGAGGAGCTCCATCGGCAAGTCCACCGAATCGCTGAGGAACGGCGCGCCGGCGGGGACGACGACGGACGGGGCGCCCGCAAAGGTCAGCGCGCGCGTGCTTCCCGGCCGCACCGTGCCGCCGTCCGCCGCGAGACCGAGGTGAGCGGCGCCGATTGTGAGCGGCGCTGTTCCGTACTCGTTGGAAAGACGTACCCGAAGACGATCTCCCCTCCCGCTGATGCGTATGATCTGACGAAGAGTCGTGTCGGCCGCGTGCCGATGGAGGCCATGCGGGCCGAAGGCCGCCACGGGCGGCAGGGCTGGGAAGCTCCACGCTCGGACCCAACTGTCGTTACGTTGCATCGCGACGTTCCTCGTTCTAAGTACCAATACGGACTGAGTACAATGTGGGCTGATATCGCGTCAATGAATTTGTACTCGATACATATTTGTGGCAAAAAGCGTACCCATGCCAACGCCCCAAGATCGCCGGTCCCGCAAGCGTCTCGCCACGCGGGACGCTATTTCCGGAGCAGCCACGCAGCTTTTTTTCGAACGGGGATTCGACAACGTGACGGTTGATGAGATCGCCGCCGCCGCCGACGTGGGGCGCATGACGGTCTTCAACCACTACCCCCGCAAGGAGGACATGTTCTTCGATCGCAATGCGGAGGTTGACGAGATCTTGCGGGACGCCGCGCGAAATCGCGGGCCCGGCGTCGCGCCGATAGAAGCGTACCGCTTGCTGGCCCACCGGTTGGTGGCGGAGCGCAGCCCCTATGTCGCGTTTTCGGCGTTCAGCCGGCGATTCATGGAGACGATCGAGGCCAGCGGAGCGCTTATGGGTCGTGCCAGGGCCATGCGCGACGAGTTCGCGCAGGTGGTCGCCGCGGCCCTGGCCGAGAGCGTGGATCGTGACGCCGGCGATCCGGACGCGCAACTTGCCGGCGGTCTGCTCGCCGCGGCATGGGCCATCGCCGTCATCCAAGCCCATCAGACGTTTCGAAAGGCTCGAAATAGCAAGAAGGCGCAACGCGCCCTTCTCGAAACCTTCGACAAGGGAATCCTTGCCCTGATGGCGGCCCTGGCGGGAACGCCCTACGCCGGACAAGGGAGCCTTGCTAGCGGCGCCACAGAGGTCAGCGTTCCTCAATCGACGAAGTGGCGAAAAAGCGCGGGGCCGGGTTCCATTTCCAGGTGGTCGACGTAGCCGTCCAGGGACTGCGACACTCCCAAATCCCGACACGGCAAGGGACTGGCGCATAGTCGCCTGTCGTTCTCGCTTGTTGCTGACCTTCATCGTCTGACTGGGGCAGTCGACCGAGAGTAGCTCCGAAGGCTTCAGACATTTCGTCTCCTCCATGCCTGCTCCGGTTGCTTCCGGATGGAGCGTTTCGCCGGGGGGGACTTGCACCCACGGGAAGACGCCGCCTTGTCACGGCGCACACCCGTTGCGGACGTTCGGCCTGGCGTCGTCAACCCTTGCTGGAAGTTGATGTTTGGGAGGATGCGGCGAAGTGTTCGTCCGCCAGCAACGCGTAGAAGTACTCGTCCCACCACTCGCCGGTCTCCTGGTAGAGGCCCTGCTGGAAGTGGGCTTCGCGCCGCATGCCCAGCTTCTCCATCACGCGCCACGACGCCACGTTCTCGGGCTGACACGTCGCAACCATCCGATGGCGGCGAAGCGCGCTGAAGGCGAAGTCCATCAACGCGCGGGCGGCTTCGGTTGCGTAGCCACGGCCCTGATGGCCGGAGGAGATGGCCCACCCGATTTCGTGCGTGGCGCGGCCGAACCACGGGTGAAAGACCATGTGGCCGACAAGCTGACCCGACTCGCGCTCGATAACGGCGACGGCCCTTGCGGACCGCCCTGCGTTCCTCCGGGCGAAAGCCTGCGTCCGCGCCTCGTCCAGAGGCCCCTCGGGCAGCCAACGGGTGACGATCGGGTCTGACATGTATCGATGGATCGCTGGCCAGTCCGCCAGCGTAATCGGCCGCAAAACCAGGCGCGGTGTCTGAAGAAGCGTGAATTTCTTCGCCACGGCCGGTTCTCGAGCCAGTAGATCCGAGCAACGGGTACCGGAGGCGGCGACCTCACACAAGGAAAGGGCGCTCCTATTGGGGCAGTCGTTCCACCCGTCATCGTCGCGGCGCTGAATGAGACACCCCGCGGTTCAGGCCCAGCCGTGCACGTCGATCACCGCCTGGGCAAACGCCTCCGGCGCCTCCTGCGGCAGATTGTGGCCGACGCCGCCGGTGATGAGCCGGTAGTCATACTTGCCGGAGAACTTGTTGCGATAGGC
>Ga0302325_10023688_pt1 | contig 12784 bp, 8 predicted proteins | sample Palsa_T0_2_FD_201948 | JGI IMG/M metagenome (GOLD analysis project Ga0302325, IMG submission 201948) | Peat permafrost microbial communities from Stordalen Mire near Abisko, Sweden - Palsa_T0_2 | ecosystem: Environmental > Terrestrial > Soil > Palsa > Peat permafrost | place: Sweden: Abisko... | reverse complement strand
TCCCAGCAAACAGGCTGTAAGCGGGGGTTCCGATGATTGCGGCTTCGCGCGCCATGGTGCCGCCTCCGCTCAACACAGCGTCGGAAAGCGCCATCAGGCTGAGCGCGTCCACTGACCGGTCGGAGACATGGAAAGGGGCCGAACGCATGCCATAGGAGCTTTTCAGCCTTTCTCCTTGCTCCTGCGTTCGGGGTAGCACAATGACCTGGGCATCGTGGTCGCCACGAAGACGCTCCACCAGGGCTCGGAACAGAACGTCAGAAAAAGGGTCCTGATAATGAGCCCATGTAGCCGGAGGGCGGACGGTGATGATCAGCCGGCAGGGGTCGAGCTTTAGCTCATCCATCACGGCAGGTGAATCGTGCCAGCCACTCAGATAGACATTTTCCTTGAAACCCGGGTAGCGGATCACCTTTTTCATGTTTACGTGCAGGCGCTCCAGGGTGAGGGAGGGGATTGTCTCTGGAAGCAGCAGCTTGGTTGCCATTCTGGAGAACAATTCCGAGTACACAAATTCGTAGTCGTAAATGGCCATGACCGGAATGCGCAGGAGCCACGCGGCAAGCACCTGGGCACGAGAGCCGTGGTTCACCGCGATGGCGGGGCAATTCTTGCGCGCAAAAAACGCCAACCGCAAGGCCCGGACGACAGTTGCCGCTGCCCGGGTCAGAAAGAAATGGGGTGTGCGATGGCGACCGATAACCACATAGTCAAGACCGTGGGTTTGAGCGATCTCTTCCACCTGGCCGAAGCGCCTGGCCGTAAGCAAAATGTCATAGCCGGCTTCTTCCAGCCTTCGGATGATCGGAGGGAAGAAGTGGGCGTGAGGCGAATTGTCGAGGTCGATCCAGATGCGCATTTTGCTTCCCGGAAGCATCATAGCCCAACTAGTGGGGCAAGTCTCACCGTTCTTGCGCCAGGAAATCGCAATCGAGGCCTGAGATCGGCCGCTGCTTCTGGTGATCTCAGGCGGCGGTCGAATCCCCGGAAGAATTCGAGAACAACAGCCTGGCGAGCGCTCGCAACATCCATGCCTGCCCCCAACGCATGTAGGGAGTGCGGTTGGTCCAGAACCGGTGACGCTGGTAGTAAAAGGAGCCATCGAGTGCTGCCATGTTTCTCATCGTCCACTGAAAGGTTTTCCAGGCATGCTCGGGGGCCGCAGCATCCATCGATGAAAATGCGCAGAAGTGCAATATCGCTTGAGCGCAGGCGTGGATATCGACGGGAAACGTCCGGTTGTGGAAATACCTGGGCGCCCCTTCGCTGGTAAAGAAAGTCGTTTGGTAGTAGCGATGCCCCAGAAGCATGGTTTGCTCAAACCTTCGGTCGCCGGTGAGCCGCTGATAATCAAGCAGCGCGCATACGTTGTAGGAGGTATGAAAACTGTCAATCCAGCGTTGCCGTCGCCGCTGTCCGTAATACCAGCCGCCGGATGGTAGCTGGCCTTTTTGCAGGAAAGTCATGGCTTTGCGCGCCAGTCCAAGGTATTCTGCGCTGCCACGCAAGCTGCCAACGCGCGCCAGAAAAGCGCCTGCCAGCGCGCTGCTGTTGTAAATAAGGGTTTTGTCACTCGGCGTGTAGCTGAAACAGACCTGGTCATCTGACTCGAAGGAGCGATTCAAGCGCAAAGCCAGAAAGCGCGCCGTAGATTCGGCTATCTCAAGTGCTTCCGAGTCTTTGAATGCTTCGCTCAACTCAAGCATCGCAGTTGCACAAAAGCAGGAAGCGATGCAGTTCGGAGAGAAGGCCGGCAGCCGCGTACCGCGAAGGGAAATGTAGTCCCAGTCATATCCCCAACTGATTTCGTTTTCATTCGGCGACCGGAGTCGGATTAGCTCAGCCTTGAGCCAAGCTGCCCCAGTCGAGACGTCGTAGCCGGATCGCGCCAGATCGCAATACGCCGAAAGACAAAGACCCAGAGCCTTGGGATTGCGGCTCAGGGGGACTTGCAGGAACTCGCGAAATCTGCAACCGCCATAGCGTTTGCCGATTTGTATTAGAAAGATGCCCGGAAGGGATTTCCGCGCCCATGCGCCGCCCAGATACGGCGAGTTGAGGAGGTCAAACGGCTCGTATCCGGCGAACTGTCTGCTCTCGATCCAACCGCGCAGCGCCTCAACTGCCTGCCGCAGTGTGGAAGACTCGGTCCACGCGCTCGGAGTCATCACTGGAGGCATTCTCGGTTCGCCGAAATACATCGAGGGAAAGTCAGGGGACAGGCACGCGTTTTTCAACGGAGGGCCGATTTAAAAGCCAGGATTCCTTCAGAATACGCACAATTCTTGGAGCTGTATGCCCATCCCATAACGGCGGGCGTAGGGCAGCTGGAACCGGTCCGGGTTGGGTGTTCTCAAGTACTTCAAGGGCACTCTGCAACAGCCGTTGAGGGTCGCATCCAACGACTCTGTTTGTCCCCATGGAAACGGTGACCGGTCGTTCGGTATTCTCGCGATAGGTCAGGCATGGAATCCCGAGGAAAGTCGTCTCCTCCTGCACGCCCCCCGAATCCGTAATGACCATGACTGCACGCTGCACCAAGCCCAGAAAATCCAAATAGGGTGCCGGCGGCATCAGCCATAAGCCCGGTCCAGGAAGTGGGCCTCCTTGCCAGGTTTTCAATGCTCGAAGCCGCGCCCCTTCGATGTTTCGTGCAGTTCTGGGGTGGGCGGGAAAAACCACAGGAATACGCTGGGCGATCTGGCCGATGGCGTCGAACGTGCTCGTCAGCCGATCCTCATCATCGACATTGGAGGGACGATGAAGCGTCAGCACCGCATAGGACCGTCCGTTCAGCCCCAACTCCGAGCGCAACGAAGATTCTGGCGACCTTTCGAGCGCCTTTACCAGGGAGTCAATCATCAGGTTGCCGACGAAGAAAACCTTGCTGGGTGCAACTCCCTCGTTGGCAAGGTTCCGGTTGCCGCTTTCCTCAGTGGTAAAAAGAAGATCTGACAGGGCGTCCGTCACGATGCGGTTGATTTCTTCAGGCATACTCCGGTCAAAGCTGCGCAATCCCGCTTCCACATGCGCGACCGGAATTCTTTCCTTCGCCGCCACCAGGGCGCAGGCCATGGTCGAGTTTACGTCCCCAGCGACCAGAACCATGTCTGGCCGGTCCTGCTGTACGAGCTCCCCAAACTTGCGGATAATTTCTGCCGTTTGAGCATAGTGCGTACCTGACCCGGCCTGGAGGTTGTAATCAGGGTCGGGCACGTTCAGCTGGTCAAAAAAAACCTGCGACAAGGAGTAGTCATAATGCTGGCCGGTATGTACCAGAACAGTTTCGATTTCCTTGTGCAGACGCAACTCTGCCATGAGCGGGGCGATCTTCATCATGTTCGGCCGGGCGCCGACGATGCACATAATTCTCAGTCGATCGTCGCGCATCCTGACCTTTCGCCATCGATGGGAATAGGGCTTCTAAAAAGGATATAGCACCGGCGCGGTCCTCGATCTCGCCGGCGCCCGGGCTCTCATCTGTTCTAATAACTTCAATTGGTACAGACCGATGTGCGGAATCTCCGGAGTATTGGCATTCAAAAATAGCAATTTCGAGGTGACGAGGGAGTACCTTGCCCGCATGCGGGATACGATGGCCCATCGTGGGCCAGACGGCGCTGGTTTATGGGTATCCCCGGACCGCCGGATGGGTCTGGCGCACCGGCGGCTCTCCATCATCGATCTATCCGATGCCGCGTCACAGCCCATGAGCAGTACAGATGGCTCGCTGCAGATCGTCTTTAACGGTGAAATTTACAACCACGCGCAGATCAGGAGTGAGCTCGAAGAAAAGGGGCACCGCCACTGGAAAACCGATCACTCAGATACTGAAGTCATCCTGCATGCCTTTGCAGAGTGGGGCATCGATTGTCTACAGAAATTTCGCGGCATGTTCGCCATTGCACTCTGGGACGCAAAGGCGTGCCGCCTCTGGCTCATCCGCGACCGCATTGGAGTCAAGCCACTCTATTACAGCATTCATCATGGACGAATCACTTTTGCATCGGAGATCAAGGCCCTCCTTCAGGATCGAGATCAGGTTCGTGCAGTCAATGAGGAAGCCCTTTTCCACTATCTCTCCTTTCTCACTACGCCCGCGCCCGACACGTTGTTTGAAGGGATCCATAAACTGCCGGCCGGTTCATTCCTGACCATCGAGGCGGACGGGCAATGCCGGGAAGAGCGGTACTGGGATGTTCTTGAACACACCACACCACTGATCGGCGTTTCAGAAGAAGAGATCGCCGAGCGCGTGCTCGCCGAACTACGCACAAGCGTGGCGCTGCGGAACGTCAGCGATGTTCCCGTTGGAGTTTTTCTCTCCGGCGGTATTGACTCGAGTACCAACGCGGCGTTGTTTGCCGAGTGTTCCTCGGAGAAGGTGAATACATTTTCGGTGGGATATGACCGGCAGTATCCCGGTTGTAAAAGCGAGCTGCCGCAAGCCAGTCAATTCGCAGCTCACCTGGGATCGATTCAGCATGAACGGGTTCTCACGCAGGAGGACTTTCTCGACTTTCTGCCACGCATGATTTATCTGCAGGATGAGCCCATCGCTGATCCCGTTTGCATGCCCGTGTATTTCCTCTCCCAGTTGGCACGGGACCATGGCATCGTCGTGGCACAGGCGGGAGAGGGCTCGGACGAGCTCTTTTGGGGTTACCGCCACTGGAAACAGATCCTGAATTTGATTCGCTGGAATCGCTATCCGGTTCCGCGCGCGGCCAGGAAGTTCGGTCTACATACATTGAGTGCGCTCGGCAAGTCTCACAGCATGGCTTACGAATTGTTAAAGCGTGCCAACCAGGGCCTGCCGATCTTTTGGGGAGGCGCAGAAGCGTTTCCTCAGCGCGCAAAAATGGATTTGCTTTCGCCGCGTTTGCGTCGACGTTTCAGCAACTCGACATCCTGGGAGGCGATACAGCCCATCCACGAGCGATTCATGCAGAAAGCCTGGGAAAAGGCTCCTGTCAAATGGATGACCTACGTCGATCTGAACCTGCGGCTGCCTGAATTGCTTCTCATGCGCCTGGACAAAATGGGCATGGGCGCAAGTCTCGAGACCAGGGTCCCTTTTCTCGATCACAAGTTCGTGCAGTTAGCCATGAGCATTCCTGAACAGATCATCACACACGGCAATGAATCGAAGCACATCCTCAAGAAGGCGGTCCGCGGAGTGATTCCCCGCGAGATCATCGATCGCCGCAAGCAGGGATTTGGCGTGCCCATTGACCAATGGTTTCTTGGGCGATCGGGTGAGTTTGCGCGACGTGAACTCGGAGAATTTTGTGGTAAGACCGACTTCCTGGATCAGTCTTCGGTGATGAAGTTGATGCAATCGGGTCGTGGACGGAATGTCTGGTTTCTTTTGAATTTTGCTCTTTGGTGGAAGCAATTCATTGAAGGCAAGAGTCCCTATGTGGCAAACCATGCGGAAGCCCTGGTTGCATCTCCCTGAACACGAGGATGTCCGACGCTCAACAAACCTTATTAAGAATCGGTGAGCTCTGCTACTGGAGTGTGCCATCGTGTTAGCTGGACCGCAGCAGTCAACGCTGTCAAACCATAAATCGGCGCCATATGCCTCATGTACAGGAAGCCGGCAAAATAGGGTAAGAGGTACGCAATCGTGATCAATACCATCAGGATCTCAGCCTGGCTCACCCGGCCGCGTCGCACGTTGACTATTATCAAAACGAACACGGAAGCCAATGCAAGATGATTTACCACCCCACTTACAATGATGCCGCCCCGGGTATGACCTTCGTTCTTTTCAGGAGACTCTTTCAAATCGCAACAAGCGACGAACAGTTTCTTTAGATCCATTTTTAAAACGCCGCCCGGGTTCTCCCGTATGTATCTTAGTGCCAGTGCAGATTGAGCATGACTTAGCTCCCATTCATTATGGACTGATACAAACGGCAATAGCCTGTGCGCGTGATCGTCACGATCGAGCCGGTCCAGACTGATACGGGGATATATGGAGTAGGCATACGGATTATTCCCTTTGTAGAAATTCCATCCGTTCCACGATGACTCATCGGCGCCAAAGGCAAAGACCCCGGAAACGGCCTGAACATAAATTCCCCAGCCGAACATTGCCAAAGCCAGACTCACAAGTGGGATCACAACGATCCTGGGGTTCCGCCAATGTTTAATCACTATCCAAACAGAAACAGCTACGCAAAGTGGCAGCATGGAACTCTTCGTCAAATAAATGGCGGCGAGAACTGATCCCGTCGCCAGTGCGCTGAGTGATCCCTCCAGCGTTAGTAGAAGAGAGAATAACAGGGCTATGAAGGCAAATAGAAATCCTTCCTCGACCTCTACCCAGCCGGCGACGCTCACATCGTATGGTGCAAGGAGCAATAACAATATCGTTACCAGAGCCCATTTGTCAGGGATACTATAGCGACGCTTCAGCAGAAAGAAAGCATATATCCACAAGCACCAAAAGACTAAATCTTTCAGCACTAGAAAGACCGCAAGCTTTGGTGACACCCAGTAGCTGGCGGCCCCAAGCACGGGGATAACCGGCATTCGGCATGCATAGCACCACCACCCAAAGTTCTTTTCGATTCCCCCCAATCGGTGATGCTGAACGATGCCTTGTATGGCAGGGCCAAAACCGTTTTCCCCGTCAAATATCGATGCGTTGGGCATCATATGTTGGCTTGCCCCGTAGACACTGACAAGCAATAGTATGGGGAAAGAACAATATAAGAGCACAGCGCAGGCTCGTGAGCGTCTAGCGGCGTGAGCCTGCGCTGGATGCCTCATGACAATCATCGCAACACCTCGACCTGCCGGACTGACATGGGGAAGCAGGCTCTGGCGACAATACGGCGCACGAAATTGTTCGGTAGCAGACGAACTGAATTTGTGAGCGCATCTTTGGTAAACATGACGAGAGTACACCTGAATGTTTCATTGTCAGTGCCAACTCAAATAGATGATCGCGACCGTGCAATGCAACGGGAACGAAAACGACCGCTACGCCACTCAACGGTGGGTGCCAGTTTACATCCTTTCGAACGGGCGTGCGATCAGGGCTAGCGGAGTTTTACGACAAGTTCGCCCGCGTAGATTAAACGGTGTTGATTAACCCGATCAGCTCTGGGCACCGGTGTCGTTCCTGCTAGACTTTGCTCTCAGGTGTAAGGAATTGCCGAGGGCAAAGGTCCCTCTTCACCGATGAAGCCGAAAGAACAATCCGTCTTCAGGAATTCGCTCTCTTTGAGAAGTGCACCATTCGCATGGCCTCTCCTAATCGTCCTGTGCCTGGCAACGCTCACTCTCTGGATTCCGGCATATTGGCCGGTCGCTCTCTTCGAGATTTCCGTCTTACTGATCGCGGGAATCGCTGTGGCCACGGGACGCACGCCGGCGGGCGGGACTTATATGCCGTTCTTCGCGTTGGCCTTCGTCGCTCTGTGGGGATGCTTTCAAATAGTCACCGGCGCCACTGTCAACCGCTTTGCAACGGAACGCGTGGCATTTCAGTGGATGACATGGACCGCCTTCTACTACCTCGGTGTTTCTACCCTTCAGGAGGAAGCTCTGGCAAAAATCCTCCGGACTGTCATCGTATGGTTTGGCTTTGCCGTTGCGGTAGAAGCGATTCTTCAGGCTTATCTCTCTCCCGGGGTAGTATTCGGATTATTTCCCACCGGGTACCATGAATTCGTAATGGGACCGATTGTCTATCACACCCACTTTGCAGCAATTATTGAGACGATTTTACCCATCGCACTCTTCCTCGCGTTGAGCGACAGGAAATCGAATATTTTCCTTGGAGTTTCGGCTCTATTGATTACCGCTATAGTAGTCAGCGCCTCGCGTGGGGGCCTTATCATCTCCTGCGCAGAAGTTTTTGGCGTTCTAATCCTTTTCCAAAAAAATAAGCATCAGGGCGGCCGCAAGATCGGCTCTTTGGTGCTCGCGTTGGTGGGTGTCACAGCTATTTTGATTCTGATAGTTGGCATCGAAACGACTTGGGCGCGCTTCTATTCAGAGGCCTTGACAGCAGGGCGCGTTCAGTTCGCTAGATCCACGCTGCGCATGATCGTTGTGCATCCGTGGATTGGCTGGGGGCTTGGGTGTTGGCCTGCCGTCTATCCCGCGTTCGCCACGTTCGATCCTGGGGCCATCGTCAACCAGGCACACTGCGACTGGTTACAGTGGACAGCGGAAGGGGGATTGCCAGTTGGAATTGCTATGCTCTCTCTAGCATTCTGGGCTCTAAGGCCAGCGATTCGGTCAATCTGGGGGATCGGGGTGATCGCGGTATTAACCCATGCGGCGTTCGACTACCCATTTTCGCGCCCGGCCGTAGGGGCGTGGCCCATCCTGATTCTTTCCATGGCGGCCACCGCGCCGGTCATTCCCGGGAAAACCGATTTTGCTACAAAGCCTCAGTTGCGAAAAATGGAACTGTTTTCGGGGGTCGATGAGAAACCTACTCAGGGCTAACAGTAGATGATTTGCCCCCTGCTAAACCGAGCGCGACGCCGACTCCAGCTCCGGCTGCAATGGCGACAATGATTAGAATCTTCGCCGTATCGTTGTGAACTGGAAGTGGGGCGGGCGTGGGCTCCGAACTCACTTCTGGCGGGGCCTTCGCTTCTGGAGTCGCGCCGACCTCTGGTCCCGCACCCGAAGCCGGAGGCGTGTCACCGGATGGCGTTGGCGGTGCCCCTGCCTCTGGAACTTTCGCGGTCGAATTCCCGGTAATCTCGCTTATCGTCATTTGGTGAATGTCAGAGACATACATCGTCCTGGAAGCACCGGCGACCGTGGTCGCGAGGACACTGCCCGTGGCCTCTACAGATCCGCCAACCAGATCATCGAGCCCAGATCCCTGCAGTTCATAAGTCACGTTTGTTGCCAGGTCAGTCAGCAAAAAATGTCCATAACGTCCCGCATGATCCTTGCGAAGAATGCCATGGATGGTCAATTGTGGCCCCAGCACACCCGGGTTTTGCCCTGCGGCGGGGGACGAATTCTGTGGTGAATCCGGGGAGGTTGGGCTTTGCGGCGATCCATTTTGTGCCGGGTCACCCTGGGGTGAAGCCTGTATCGCAAAGCTAAGAGCCTTGCCCGGCTCCAGTCGAGCTACCAGAGCCCCTGAAGGATTGCGGACTTCGGCGGCTGTTCCTTGAGCGGTGACTTCAAGATGAGACCTGTCCTTGACACCTACGACGACTGCACCCGCCGGAGATAGCGAAGAAACCCGCAGCCCATCCGCAAAAAGCGCAAAACCCTGACTTCCGCGTTGGGTGGCTGTCCCGTTCTGCAGGACAGCATACTCGCGGTAAACTTTTACCGCGGAGCCGGGCTGGAGGAGCAGATTAGAACCTCCGGGAAACATAAGGTCCGAGGTGACGCTCCCTGCCTGGACCAAACTCCCTTGAAACACGGTTGAATTGCCCTGCACAACCGCTCCATCGACCTGTGCCTGCCCACTGGTAACTACGAACCCTATGCTCGATGGCGATGCAGCCAAAGTGACCAGGCAGCCGCAGGTGAAGAGCGAGACCGCGGACTGTAGCCTGACCAGCATGGTTACCTCTCGGAGGCATCGAGCCCAACGCGCATAATTTTATCCCCGGGCGGGTAGGTTCGCAATGGAATTAACCAACATCAGGAGTCATGTACCTACTTCGTTGCACGGGCAAATATGTACCAGCCAACATGCTTCCCTGCAAGTTCCGCCCACGATTTAGGAATGAAACGCCGCAGCACACCAAAATCGTCCGGTGTGAGATGTCTGACGTCAAATCGAACGTGGGCAAAGTCCTCCAGTAGGTTTCGCAGCTGGTTCCGGGAATATGTCTTTACCAGCGGCACGAACTCTACACCGTCCGCTCCCGATTCAATCAATGACATTAGACCCTGATATCCGAGTCGTCGAAGCTTACCCCGAAGAATGCCATTCACGACGATCGTGTAGGTGTGAAAGAAGCTATACCTGTGGTACATCGCAAGGATCAGTTCTCCGCCGGGCTTGAGGACGCGGTGGCATTCCGAGAGGGAACGCACCGTGTTATCGGTACAGTGCAGCACGCCAAAGCTGTAAACCACATCGAACGAATCGTTCTCGAAAGGAATAGCCGCGGCAGCCGCATTTTGTAAATCAGCACGCATACCGCGCACCTCAAAATTCCGCGCAGCGAGTTCAAGATGACGCTGGGTGATGTCGATACCGTAGACGTCCGCTCCGCCCTTGGCAAACTGAACGAGATCGGTACCTTGGCCGACACCGACTTCGAGAACTCTTTTCCCTGCGAACGAATTGAAGTCGATGAACTCCCGCATCCAGGGAGCGTAATTTTCGTAACGGTCCCGCTCCACGGCTTCAAAATAGGCGAGGCCGAATCCGTCCGAACTGTCAAGTGCTCCGCATGGATGGTTCATCCATTGCTGAATCGCGGCCTGGTTAGCTGGCGTCAACTCGGTTTCAATCATAGCCCACATTGTAACGTTCCATGTTGTCGACCAGCCCGAACAGCCGCGCCGTATGGAGGAGAGCAGAGGGAGCCGCGTCTGAGAACAACCTGAATTCCGGGCTGAGATTTCGAATCTTATTTACCGGGCCGGGAAGGCACACTGGAGCTTCCAAATACTTCTGCGGCAACAGGCTCGTCGTCGGCCTTCAGATTTCTACTTCTCACCGGATCGATGATGTAGAGAGGCCGCCCCTTGACCTCTTCAAATATTTTGGCGACATACTCCCCAACCATCGACAAACCTATCAAATTGAAACTTCCTATGAGGCACAAAGTGAACATAATTGAGGTCCAGCCGCGGACCACGTAATAATGCAGAAGCATACTACCGACCGCATAGATGCCGATGCCGACGGTCGCTGCCGCCACGATGACCCCCAGACCAAACACGACACGCAGGGGCATCGGCGAAAATGACAACGCCCCTGCCCATGCAAGCCAGAGCATACGGCCCAGACCATACTTCGTCTTACCAGCCACCCGCGGCGGCCGTTTAAAACGAACTGCCGTTTGCGGAAACCCCACCCAGGACACCATCCCACGAATGAAACGGTGAGTCTCTCTCATCGATCGCAAGGCCTGCAGACAAGGAGTCGAGATCAACCGAAAATCGCCGGTGTCCGCAGGCAGGTTGTGGTATCCACCTAAATGCATCAGGCGATAAAAGAGCCACGCGGCGCCGCGCTTCGCCAGGCTTTCACCTGTGCGGCCATTGCGCTGTGCATACACAACGTCATATCCTCGCCGATACTCGGCAAGCATTTCGAGGATGACCTCCGGAGGATCCTGAAGGTCAGCATCCATCAGTACACCGGCGTCGCCCTGCACATAATCCAATCCGGCAGTCGCAGCCGCTTGGTGTCCAAAATTCCGGGACAGCGAAATCACCGTGATGTGCGGATCGCATGCCGCCCATTCCTGCAAAGCCTTCAGCGTGCTATCCCGGCTCCCGTCATTTACCAGGACCAACTCCGCAGGGCACGGGAGTCGGGGGAGAAACTCGCTGAGGCGCCTCCTCAAGTGAGGAATAACCTCTTCCTCATTGTAAAAGGGTACTACGATCGAAAGCAGACGAGGATCTGGCCTCGATTCTATTCCTGATCCCGAATTCAATCGGCTCGCCGAATTCATCGCAGATTACCCTCTCAGCAACTTTATTTCGAATGGCCGTCTTATCAAACAGTTTATTCCCGAGCAACGGGTATTTCTTTCCATGAAAATGGAAGACCCCCGCCGCAAAGTTTCACCGATGAATACAGGAAGGTCAGGCAGAGGAAGGTAAGCAGATAAGCCGGCTTGGGCATCACCAGGATTGCATTCATGGCGCTCACAGCAATGGCGAGTGCGAAGGCAGAGTCTAACCAGAGAACTTCACTCTCGGCAAAAAGAAGGCGTCGCACCGGAAACAGCAATATCAATGCCAAAAGAATCACAATTCCGGCTTTGGCGGCCAGGTTCTCGATCAACACGACCGGGCTGTGCTTTGCTATCTTTAACACCTCGCGCCTCAGGATGAGCTCATATTTGGCGGATGTGTATGGAGCCGAAGCGTCGATTGACCGAACCTTATCCATTCCTACCGTGTCGTTATATTCTGACACTTGGGAATTAGGAACAAATCCAAGGCCAATATAGATGGAATGCCATATCGGATGGCGGTTCACGGCGATCGCCGATTCACCAAGGCTGGTCAGGATGGCGTCGCGACGTGTGATCAAATGCCGCTCGATGAGCGAACACGGAATGCATGCGATGACGATCAGCAGCAGCGGCAAGAACATTTTTTGAATACCGCACCAGCCGATCAACAGTGTAACGAGGAAGGCCATACAAATGAGGGTCGTTCCGATCCGTACCAAAGAACACCATGAACAAAAAAAAGCAAGCAGGGTAGCACTCAAGTAGAGAGCGAACGATTTGCGCTTGAGAGCAAAATACAGCACCCAAGGAATCCCTGCTATGAGCGGAGAGGTCTGAAAGATGTAAACATCAGCGACTCTTGCTTCGGCGAGCCCGAGACAAATGAATACAGCGGCCCCGGTCCAACGCGCCCGTCGACTGGGATACGCGCGCCAAAAGCCTGCATAGCCGACCAGGATTCCTATCGCGATGACGGCAAATGTCGTGACGTCAAATGCATCGACTAATGACATTCCCGTTAAGGAGGAGATAACCGGAATCAACTCCTCCAGGCCAGGATCGTCACTCATTCCCGTCTGGACGTAGTTGTGTCCGTCGAACGCTACTGTCGCTGTGCCCGTGCAATTGTAACC
>Ga0302325_10023687_pt1 | contig 12784 bp, 9 predicted proteins | sample Palsa_T0_2_FD_201948 | JGI IMG/M metagenome (GOLD analysis project Ga0302325, IMG submission 201948) | Peat permafrost microbial communities from Stordalen Mire near Abisko, Sweden - Palsa_T0_2 | ecosystem: Environmental > Terrestrial > Soil > Palsa > Peat permafrost | place: Sweden: Abisko... | reverse complement strand
AGCCAGACGACGGCGGCCGCGACCTCCTGGGCTTCGCCGATGCGCCCGATCGGGTGGATGCCCGGCAGTACGCGCTCGACCTCGGGCCGGCGTGCGACCGCGCGCTCCATCATCGGCGTGCGGATGACCCCCGGGCAGACGGCGTTGACGCGAATGCGGTCGCGCCCGTACTCGATGGCGGCCGTCTTCGTAAGGCCGACGACGCCGTGCTTGCTGGCGGCGTATGCGGATTGATGCGGCGCGCCGATCAAGCCCGCGACCGAGGCCGCGTTCACGATCGCGCCGCCGCCGTGCGCCAGCATATGCGCGATCTCGTGTTTCATGCAGAGCCACACGCCCTTGAGGTTGACGCGCAGGATGCGGTCGAACGTGTCTTCGTCGCAATCGGCGAGGCGGCGCTGTTCCTCTTCGATACCTGCGTTGTTGAAGGCGCAATCGAGGCGGCCGTAGCGTTCGACGACGGCCCGCACGAGCGCGGCAACGTCGCTATCGCGGCTGACGTCGGCGCGGACGAAAAACGCTTCGCCGCCGGCATCGCGGATCAGTGCCGCCGTCGCTTCGCCGCGCGCGAGGTCGAGATCGGCCAGCGCGACGCGCGCGCCGCGGCGCGCGAACTCGACGGCGCTCGCCCGTCCGATCCCGCCTGCCGCGCCGGTCACGAGCACGGCTCTTCCGGCAAATTCGGTTTGGGTCATTGGGGGCGGCGGCCTTTCAGCGCCGGACGAAGCGCAGCGGCAGGGTCGTCGGGCCGTCGATGCCGAGGCCGGGCTGCCAGGTCGGATCGCCGTCTCGTTCGATGCGGACGTAACGCTGCGAGAGGACGCCGAGCGCCTCTTGCATCTCGGCGCGCGCGAGCCACATGCCGAGGCAGCGGTGGATGCCGCCGCTGAAGGTGAGCTGGCTCGCCGTGCGCTCGACCGTTATGTCGAAGGCGCGTTCGCCGAAGACGCGCTCGTCGGCGTTGGCCGATGCCAGCACGAGCGTGATGACGAACCCCGGCTTGAACGTGACGCCGTTGTATTCGACTTCTTCGCGCACGATGCGCGGCACGACCGAGATCGTGGGTGCGAGCCGCATCATCTCGTCGACGGAGCGCGGCGCGAGTTCCGGCCGTTCGCCGAGCAGCTTCCATTGGTCCGCGTAGCGCGAGAACGCGAGCATCCCGAGGGCCAGCTGATTGCGGGTCGTGTCGTTGCCCGCGAAGACGAGGCCGGCGATCATGCTGCGCAGTTCCAGCGTCGTCAGGCGATCGCCGTCGGACTCGACGTCCAGAAGCGCAGAGACCAGGTCGAGTCCGGGCTCGCGCCGGCGGTCGGCGATCACTTCGTCGGCGCAGGCGAACAGGGCCAGTAGCGCGCCCTCCGCGCGTCCCCGAACGTCCGGCTGGCCGATTCGTTTGCTGAAGATGAGCCCGAGGTCGCCCGCCCAACCATAAAAACTCTTGCGCCGCTCCTGGGGAATGCCGAGCATCTCGCAGATCCCTTCGAGCGGATACGGCTCCGAGAATTGCGACACGAACTCACAGCGTCCGTCCGCGCCGAACGCATCGACCAGCCGCTCTGCCGTGGCGCGGAAGTGCGGCCGTAAGCGCTCGACGGCCGGCGGCGTGAAGGCCTTGGCCACCAAGCGCCGCAGGCGCGTGTGTTCGGGGCCGTCGATGTTGAGGATCGTGCCCTTCCACCAATCGACGAGCGGTCCGTCGGTCACGCCGCGCAGCGCGAGGATCGCGGCACTGCCCTGATGCAGGCGCGCGTCCTTGAGCATCGCGGACACGTCGTCGTAACGCAGCACCGCGAAGCCGATCGGCGTGCGCGCGAGCCAACTGGCATCACGGGCCGCTTTGACCTCCGCGGAGTCGAACTCGAACTCCGGGCTCAGGATGTCGAGGAACGGGAGCGTATCGACGTGCATGCCGCACACCTCCGCCATCACGGGGACGGCCTCCCCCGTTAGGAGGGCCGGATCGGACGGCGCGTTCGGCACGCGCTGAAAAAAGGGAGGGCGTGAGCGTCAGTGAGCGGGTCCATGTCTGTCTGGTAGGCGCTGCGGTCGACGCTCGGTCGCCCACCAACTCTATCGGCGGCCGAACGCCACAGATTAGCCCTTCGGCTTGAAGTCGAGCGCTACGCCGTTCATGCAAAAGCGCAGGCCCGTCGGCTTGGGGCCGTCGTCGAAGACGTGGCCGAGGTGACCGCCGCAGCGCCGGCAGTGCACTTCGGTGCGGGCCATGAACAGCGAGTTGTCCTGGGAGGTCTCGACGGCATGAGCCAGCGGTTCGTAGAAGCTCGGCCAGCCCGTCCCGCTGTCGAACTTGGTTTTGGAATCGAACAGCGCCAGTTCGCAGCCGGCGCAATGGTAGATGCCCGGCCGGGTCTCATGGTCGAGCGGGCTCGATCCCGGATACTCGGTGCCGTGGTTGCGCAGCACGTTATAGGCCGCGTCGGACAGGAGCTTGTGCCACTCCTCGTCCGTGTGGGCCACCTCGAAATGCTCGCTTTCGGCGCCCGCCGGCTTGCTCGGGATTCCCAGCGCCGCGGCCGCAGCACAAAGCCCGCCTATCATTTTCATCCTCGAAATCGTTCCTTCCATACGCATTAGCATAACGTAGAACACGCCCAAAGGACGTAAGGTGGCCCACGGCTCGTCCGGACGGATTCGCCGCCCGTCCGGCCGAAGCGCCGGGCATGAGCGAAGTCGTCCTTACCGAGCGGCACCAGAACGTGCTCGCCGTCCGGCTCAACCGCCCTGACAAGCTGAATGCCCTCAACGAGGAGATGACCGAGGCGCTGCTGGCCGCCCTCGATGAAGCCAGGGATCCCAGCGTCCGCGCCGTGCTGCTCGGCGGCACCGGCCGCGGCTTCTCGGCCGGCCAGGACCTCGAGGCTTTCGTCCAGATGCAACTGGCCGCCCAGCCTGTCTCGGTCGCCGACCACCTGCGCCGCGGCTACAACGTCGTGGTCACCAGGATTCGCACCCTCGAGAAGCCCGTGATCGCGGCCCTCAACGGGATCGCGGCCGGGGTGGGTCTGTCGATTGCGCTGGCCTGCGATCTGCGCATCGCGGCCGACGATGCGGTGCTCACGCTCGGCTTCTCGAAGATCGGCTTGATCCCGGACGGGGGCGGCAGCCTGATGTTGCCGTTGCTGGCCGGGTTCGGGCGAGGCCTCGAACTCGCGTGGTCGAGCGACAAGCTCGACGCGCACGAAGCGCTGCGCATTGGCCTGGTGAACCGGGTCGTTCCGGCAGCGGCGTTTGCGGAACAGACCCTCGCCTATGCAGCGAAATTCGCGGCCCTCTCGCCGGTCGCGATCGGCCTCACCAAGCGCGCTTTCAATCGCGCGATGATGCCGCACTTGGCGCGATGGCTCGACGAAGAGGCCGAGCTGCAGGGCGAAGCCGCCAAGGGCCCCGACCTGCGCGAAGGCGTCCAGGCGTTCATGCAAAAGCGCGCGCCTGCGTTTGCTGCCCGATGAGCGTGGCCGAGCACCCGGCGACCGCCGCCGAGAACCTGTTCGATCTGACCGGGAAGGTCGCGTTGATCACGGGCTCATCCCGCGGCATCGGCCTCGCCATCGCCAAGCAGTTCGCCCGGCACGGAGCGCGCGTGGTGATCTCGAGCCGCAAGGAAGACGCCTGTGAAGCGGCCCGCGCCTCAATCACCGGTGCCGGCGGCCAGGCGATCGCGGTGCCGTGCAACATCGGCTATAAGGAACAACTGCAGACGCTGGTCGATCGCACCCTGGCCGAACTCGGCGGTATCGACATCCTCGTCTGCAACGCCGCGGTCAACCCGTACTTCGGCCCGCTCGCCAAGATCCCGGACGACGCCTACGACAAGATCATGAACGCGAACGTGCGCTCGAACCTGTGGCTGTGCAACATGGCGTTGCCGCACATGGCGGCCCGTGGGGGCGGCGCGGCCATCATCGTTTCGAGCATCGCGGGCATCAAGGGCACGCGGATGCTCGGCGCGTACGGCCTTTCGAAGGCCGCCGATTCCGCGCTGGCGCGAAACCTCGCCGTCGAGTGGGGCTCGAAGAACGTCCGCGTGAACGCGCTCGCTCCGGGCGTCATCAAAACCGATTTCGCGAAGGCCCTCTACGAGAACCCCGAAACGGAGAAATACATCACCAAGCAGTATCCGATCGGCCGGCTCGGCGTGACCGACGACGTGGCCGGCGTCGCCGTGATGCTCGCCTCGCGGGCCGGCTCGTTCATCACGGGCCAAACCATCGTCATCGACGGCGGCACGACGATCGGCGGGTTCGAATAGACCTCACGCATCTAGGCTCGATCGACGGCGTCGTCGCCGGGCTCGCCGGCGCCGGCTACATCGCTAACCGCCAAGTCGCGACCGCGCTTTACATCGCGCACCATCTGCGCAAGCCGATCCTGGTGGAAGGTCCGGCGGGCGTCGGCAAGACCGAACTCGCCAAGGCTACCGCCGCCTTCACCGGCCTGCCCCTGATCCGCATGCAGTGTTACGAAGGCCTCGACGAAGCCAAGGCCATCTACGAGTGGAAGTACGGCAAGCAGTTGCTCTACACTCAGATCTTACGCGACAAGCTCGGCGAGTCGCTGCGCGACGTCGTGGGTCTCGATGCGGCGCTGGAAAAACTCGGCGACATCGACGAAGCGTTCTTTTCCGAACCGTTCCTCGAACCTCGCCCGCTGTTGCGCGCGTTGCGCCAGCCGAACGGTGCCGTTTTGCTCGTCGACGAGGTCGACAAGTCCGACCAAGAGTTCGAAGCCTTCTTGCTTGAGATTCTTTCCGACTACGCGATTACGATCCCCGAACTTGGGACGTTCACCGCGACCGTCCCACCGCTAGTCGTCCTGACCTCGAACAATTCGCGCGACCTGGGTGACGCGCTCAAGCGGCGCTGCCTGCACCTGCACATCGGTTACCCCGACCAAGCCCTCGAGCAGCGCATCATCGAGGTCCGCGTGCCGCTGATCGAGGACCGCCTGCGCCGCCAGCTGGTGGCCTTCGTGCAACGCCTGCGCGCGCTCGAACTGAAGAAGCTCCCCTCGGTCAGCGAGACGATCGACTGGGCGCGCGCCCTCCTGCTGCTGCACGTAGGCGATCTCGAGCCCGAGATGGTGCGCTCGACGCTCAACGTACTGCTCAAGTATGAAGCCGACGTCGTCGCCGCCGAGCGCCAGGTCGACACAATCGTGCGCGACGTCGTCGGACGGTACGGCACGTTCAACTAGCTTCGCCGGACGCTCGCCGCCCTACCGGCCGCCGCCTAAGCTGTGCATGACATCGCCGAACACCGTGATCGTCGTTTTGTTGATCCACACGATGCTGTAGCGAACGACTCCGGGCCGAAGCGGCATCGGATACGTGATCGACAGAATGCCGCCCCGGGAAGAAGGAAACCAGCCGCATCTGCCCACAAATTGCGTCCGCCCTCGAACCAGAAACCGGCAGCCGTTGCTGAACACGTCGAGTTCTTCAACCCGGTCGGCGGTCGCCCAGCGTCCCCACGGCGGCGCAGCAGCGTGCGCCGCCAGGGGCGCTATCAGGGCAACCAACAACGACAGGCAAGCGGCACGTTGCGAGAACCAATGGGCAAGTCTTGGATTCATACCGGTGCTCCCTCTATGCGTAGCCACGCTCGGCGCTCTCACTGCGAAGGTCAGCCTTGCGGCGTACTAGCTGACCACATCAAATACTACATGGCGAACGAAGCGCGGGCAAAGGCCTAACGGCTGCGTGGTGTCGCAACCCGCTCTCCGGCGCGGGTTTGACAGCCTTGGCGGCGCCGTGCTAGAGTGCGCGCATGGTTTCGCAGCCGGACCGCGTTCGGTGTCGCCTTTGCTCCGCCGCAGATGAGGGCGGGCCAGTAGTGTAGTCTTCACCGCGGTGAACGCCTGCGCATCGAGCCTTCGCCCAGCGAAGGTTTTGTTTTTGGCGAGGAGTCGCAAGTTTCTTGAATCTGACCGTGGCCCTGATTGGGCTCGTCATCGGAACGTTCATCGGGATCTCCGGGGTGGGCGGCGGTTCGCTCATGACGCCGCTGCTGATCCTGTTCCTGCGCGTGCACCCGGTGATCGCGGTCGGGACCGACCTCGTGTACAACTTGCCGACCAAGCTGGTCGGCTCGCTCGTCCACGCTCGCAACCAGACGGTCGACCGAAGGCTGGTGCAGGTACTGGTGGCCGGGGGCATCCCCGGTGCGTTCGCGGGACTGGCAATAGCCGCGTACGCACGGCGGCACTTTTCGCTCGCGTCGCTGGACGCGATCGTACGCCACGCGGTCGGAGCCGCCCTGATCGTCAGCGCCGTCGCGCTCGTGATCGGCATCTTCGCGCGCCGCGGCGTCCGCGACGGTTCGCAAGCGCTGGACGCCACGACGCCCGCGCCGGCCCTGAGCTGGACGCGCGCCAAACACATCCAGATCGGATTGCTCGGCGCGTTCGTCGGCACCGTGGTCAGCATCACCTCGATCGGGAGCGGAGCGATCACCTTGCCCGCGCTCTACGCTCTACTACCGCGCTTGGGACTTCGGCGCATTGTCGGCTCCGATATCGCTTTCGCCACGCTGCTGCTGCTGGTCGCCGCGGTCGGTAACTTCTTGCTCGGCAACGTCGATTTTCAGCTCGCGGGGAACCTGTTGATCGGCTCGCTGCCGGGCGTCGTGCTGGGAAGCTATCTGTGCCGCTTCCTGCCGGAAAACGTCCTGCGCCCGGCCCTGGCCGGAATCCTGATCTTCGCGGGACTTCGGCTGGTCTGAGGCGACCGGCGGCGCGGTCCGTTTTGTAGGGATTCCCCTACTACGCTTTGGCGCCCGGGCCGCGCACCATGACGGAAGATCACTGCTCGCTCCGAGCCGATGGCCGCCGAGCGTTCGAAAGGGATCGTCGTGATTGTCCGCTCGTCTCTGCGTGCGAGTTTAACTAAGGCCGCGTCCTGCGCGACGGGTCTGGGGCTGCTGGCCGTGACCTTCGTGTCCGGTTGCGGCGGGGGCACGCTCGTGTCGCACGCAGCCTCGTCGAGTTCCGAAGCCAGTCTGACCGAGGCGGCGCCCACGGCGTCTGCCGTCCCGGCAGCGGCGGCGGCGTGCGCGCCCTCGGCGACGTTGCCGCCGCAGACGATGAACCCGAGTGGCGGAACGCTGACGATCCCCGCCTGTGGGGCCTTCTCCGGGCTGCTTGCGTACCCGAGCTTCGGCGGGAATGCCGGCACGATCACGGCGACGCTGGCCTCGAGCTTGCGAAACAACGTCGGGCCGGGTGCCCAGGTCCCTAACTCCGGCGCCTTGCTCTACATCGGCATCACGCTGCGCAGTTCGGATCCGGCCGATTCAGCCGTTACGTTCGGATCGCTCGCGGCCGCTACGCCGGCCAACTGCGGAAAAATCGACGGCCCCTTTGCCGACGGCGCGACCTATTACGCTCAAGGCGAGTTCCCGTTCTCGGCCGGCGTGAACACCCAAACTACCCCCAACGTGGCCACCTCGGGTGGGTTCCAGGCCGCGGGCTGCAGCTTGAGCGGTGAAAGCCTGACGCTCGGCCGCGAGAACTACATCGTGCTCGGTACGCGCGTTTCGACCTAAGCTGCCGCGGGCGGCGGACCCGACGTGGCTCGGGCGGTCGTGCCGGGGGGCCGGCGAGGCCGGGGAGAACCGGGACTTCGTGAAAGCACCGCTGCTCGGGTTTCTGCGCGTCGCGCGGAATGCCGGCATCTCGATCTCGGTGGCCGAGAGCATCGAGGCCTTCGAGGCGACGGATCTGGTGGGCTACGAAGATCGCCAGATCTTCAAGGACGCGCTGCAGCTGGTGCTAGCCAAGAACGCCGACGAGCGCGAGCGTTTCGAGCAGTGCTTCGAGCGTTACTTCGGGCTGGCGAACCTCGAGCTGCCGCCGGACGAGCGCCTGCCGCTCGACGCCGACGTCGATTCGGAGCTGGCGCGCATCCTGCTCGACGACGACCGGGCAGCGCTGGTGCGAGCGCTGTTTGCCGCCGCGGCCGCAGCCAACGTTTCCGACGTCCGGCTGTTCACGCAGATCAATCGCTACGTGCGCCGCATCTTGGAGTTGATGGGCGTCGCCGGGCTGGAAGAAGCGATCGCGCGCCTGCGCGGGTCGGGCAGCCCCGACGACGCGCGCGTGGCCGACTTCCTCGACGAGCGGCGCCGCGCGGTCGCGGAACTCGCGCGCGACATCGTCGAACGGCGCTTGGCGCCGACGGCCGGCGGCGCGCCCGAGGCCGTGCGGGACGAATTCTTGCGCGACGCGCGGCTGGTCAACGTCGACCGTCGCGACGTCGAGCGGATGCGGGCGCTCGTACGCGCGATGGCTCGCCGCCTGGCCTCGCGGTACGGCCGCATGCACCGGCGCGCGCGGCGCGGGCAGCTCGACGTGCGCAAGACGATGCGACGCAACATTTCGAGCGACGGGGTGCCGTTCCGCACGGCTTGGAAGCGGCGCCGGATCGAAAAGCCGCGCATCGTCCTGCTTTGCGACGTGAGCGGTTCGGTGGCGGCGCTAGCGCACTTTCTGCTCCTGTTCGTCTACGCACTCACCGAAGAAGTCGCCGACGTGCGCTCCTTTGCGTTCGCGAACACCCTTGTCGAAACGAGTGAGATCTTCGAGACCAAGAGCTTCGACGACGCAATCGCCCAGATCATGGAGCTGCTCGGATACCGTTCGTCGGATTACGGACGGTCGCTGGCCGAGTTCCAGAGCAAGTTCTCGAACACCGTCGATCGCCGCACGACCGTCGTGATCCTGGGCGACGCGCGTTCGAACTACGGCGAGCCGCGAGTCGACGTCGTGCGCGAACTCTATCAGCGAGCGAAGCGCGTCGTCTGGCTGAACCCCGAGCCGCGAGTTTCGTGGGGCTTGGATGACTCCGTGATGCCGCGCTACCAGCAATACTGCAGCATCGCGCGGGTCTGCAATCGCTTGCGCCACCTCGAAGATGCGGTCGAAGACCTGCTGAAATCGGGGCGGCGCTAACACCCGAGGCTTCGGTCGGACGCGACGCTTGAGCTAGGTCTTTCGGGCCATCACACTTGTTCGCAATTCGAAACGCAGGTGGGATTGTCGAAGCGAAAGGCCGGAGTAGGTAAGCCCCGCTCGGGTCCGGGAGAATTCAACGACAGTTTTGACGCTTCATTCGTTCCGTCATTGCAAGCGCGTTTGCTTCGCTTTGTTGCTGCTCTTCGTTCCGGCGCAGGCCAGCATTGCTGCGTCCCTCGCGCAAGACGCGTTCTCGGAGCAGGCCACGGTGGCCGGTTTCTGGGGCTTCGCCGGCGGGGCTTGCCTCACGGCCGGGACGACCGCGACGCCGGCCACGTCGATTCCGGCCTGCGGCTCGAACGCCCCACTGGACGCAAACGGCAGCGGTGCGTTGCAGCTGACCTCGCCGGCCAAGCACCAGGCCGGCATGGTCGTCGACGAGACCCCGCTCTCGACGGCGGGCGGCCTGAACGTGACGTTCACGGATGCCGCCTTCAACGGAACCAGTCCCGGCGCCGACGGCATGACCTTGTTCTTCACGAACGCCGCACAGGCGGCGCCGGTCGCCGCCGGTGCCTCGGGCGGTTCGCTCGGGTACGGCAACGGCGGCGCGGCGGGTCTGGCGAACGCCTATCTCGGGATCGGCTTCGACGAATACGGGAACTTTTCGAGCACGACGGCCGGTAGCGGCGGGTCGGGCTTCGTTGCGGAAACGATCGCCGTGCGCGGCGCCGCGTCGATCGGTTATGCGTATCTTGGCGGCTATCTGAACAGCGCGGGCAAAGCGGCCAGCCTGCCGTTCGCATTCGATCAGCCGGCGGCGACGACGCGGCCCGCGAACGCCCCGACGATCGACGTGCGGTTGACGCCCGCGGGCCAGCTGACCGTCTCGATCGATCGTCACGACGGCAACGGCTCCGTCCAGTACTACACGCAGACGATTGTCGGCGTGAACGGCCAGCCGGCGGTTCCGGCCAGCGTCTACATCGGCTTCAGCGCGGGCACCGGGGGCTTCTACCAGCGCCACCAAATCGAGGGCTTCACGGTCGCCTCGATCACGAGCAGTCCGCCCCCAACGGTGTTCTCGCCGCCTGCGATTCCGAATCTGCAGGCCTGGTACGACGCCTCGAACCCAAGCGGCGTCGTGCAGTCGAACGGTCTGGTGTCGGCCTGGAACGACGTGAGCGGCAACAACAATACGGTCGCCCAAGCCGCCGCCGCGCTCGAGCCCGCGTATATCGCTTCGGGCATCGATGCGCGCCCGAGCCTCACATTCAAGGGCGGTCCTTACCTGCTCGGCGCGAACGCGGCGTTCTCGAGTTCGCTGTTCAACGAATCGACCGTGTTCGTCGTCTCGAATCAATCCAGCAGCACGCAATCGAGTTCGGTCGCTTGGAGCGGTGCATACTACTCGGACCCGCGTTGGAATTTGCGCCTGTCCGACGGCGGCGTCTCGCACTTCGATTTCAACAATAAGGAAGCTGGTCGCTTGGCGCCGACCGACGTTCCCAACGGGCCGGCGATTTGGACGGCCGCCGGGAGCGTTTCGAAGAGCGTTCAGCTGCTGCGTAAGGACGGCAACACGCTGTCGAGTTCCACCGGGCCCGGTGCCAGCGTCTCGGGCAGCTATCCGTTCGTCATCGGCGCGATGCAAGGCCCGGGCTCGGGTCAGGTCGCCTACCAGTACATCGGCCAACTCGGCGAAGTGATCGTCTACAACCGCCTCCTCGCGCAGAGCGAGACGGACTCGGTCGAGGGCTATCTCGCCTGCAAGTGGGGGCTGCAGAATCGTTTACCGGCAAACCATCCCTATCGGGTGATCTGCCCGCAGGGCGGCAGCTCGGTGTCGCTGCCGTATCCCGCGCCGGCCTCGGGCGCCCTGTCGGATCCGCTGCAACTGCGCAGCCAAAACGGGCAACTGATTTTCAACGTCGTGGCTTCGCAAACCAGTGCCGGTGCTCCGCAATTGACCTACAACGGCTCGAGCGTTCCCCCAACGCTGCGCCTGCTGCCCGGCGACACCCTGATCGTGAACCTTACGAACGACTTGCCGGCGCCGCCGAGCGGCGCGGCTTACCTCAACGACACCAACCTGCACTATCACGGCTTGCACGTCAGCCCGAACGCGCCCGGCGACGATTCGATCGACATGATCGCGATGCCCGGGCAGTCGCTGCAATACCAAATCGCGATTCCGGTCGATCATCCGACGGGTCTCTACTGGTACCACTCTCACGCGCACGGGGAGGCCGAACGGCAGAACCTGTCCGGTATGTCCGGCGCGCTGATCATCGACGGCATCTCGCAGTACGCGCCCCAAGTCGCGAACATGCCGGAGCGCATACTGATCGTGCGCGACGCGCTGCTGGCGGGCCAAGTCTTGCCGGACGCCGACCGCAAACAGGTAGCGGCCATGTACTGGGCGATGCGGCACGCCTCGGGTTCTTCGCGCTCCAAGCCGGGCCTGCGCGGCATGCCGTTAGCGCATATGTCGATGAACCCGCACGTCCGTGGTGCGTCGACGGCATCCACGCGCAACCCGTACGTCCTGACCGATCCGCACTATCGCCGCTTCCTGCGCCCGCTGGTAGCCGACACGCATTGCACCGGAACCGAGGCGGCGGTCAAGAACTGGACCCTCAACGGCCAAACCGTTCCCACGATTGGGATCCGCCCGGGCGAGCAGCAGTTCTGGCGGCTGGTCAACGCCGGTTCGGACAGCTATTTGGACGTCGCGGTCGACGGCGCGTCGATGCAGGTCGTGGCGCTCGACGGCGTGCCGCTCGCGAGCGTCGGAAACGTGCCGCTTACGGTCGCGCACTACGTCGTGCCGCCGGCCAGCCGCATCGAGTTCATCGTAACGGGGCCGCCGGCGGGCAGCACGGCGTATCTGCGCACGAATTGCTTCGATGCGGGCAGCGCGGGGCCGGCGATGCCGGCGGCGGTGCTGGCGCAGCTCAACCCGGCCAGCTCCCTCAGCGACGCATACAAGCATCGCGACCGCGTTGCCAAGCCCGGGGCGCGACGCCGGGTAATGCACACGGCCGCCTACATTCGCCGCTTCACCGCGACGGCCGGTGCGCTGAGACAGCAGACCCTGACCTACAGCGATCAGAACACGATCAACGGGCTCTCGTACGATCCCGGCGCTCCGGCGCCGTTCTACGCGCAGTCCGGCACGATGGAGCAGTGGCAGATCGTCAACAATTCGAGCCAGGTACACACCTTCCACATCCACCAAGTGCACTTCTTGGTCGATCAGATCGTCGGCGGTACGGCGATCGAACAGAGCAACGTTGGCCAGGTGCTCGACAACATCAACGTTCCCGCGGCGACCGCCAATGGTCCGGGGACGGTGACGCTCACGATGGATTTCACCGATCCGTTGATCATCGGGACGTTCCTCTTGCACTGCCACATCCTCTCGCACGAGGACGGCGGCATGATGAGCAAGATCACGATCGGGACCGCGCCGCCGCTGACGAACAGCGCCCCGAACGGCCTGACGTTCGCGTCGGCGAAGGCACCGGCTCAAACGGTGACCCTGACGGGCGGCCTAGCGCCGTTTTCGGTCAACGGCTGCGCGGGGGTCGCGACGGCAACCGTGAGCGGCTCGATCGTCACCATCACGCCCAGCGGCGCGGGCGCGTGCATCTTGACCGTCGCCGACAGTTCGGGCCTGACGAGCCCGATCGCGATCACCGTCAACGCGGCGGCCGCGCTGATCACCATCTCGCCGAACTCGCTCGCTTTCGCGAGCCCGAGCGGGCCCGCGCAGACGGCCACGATCTCGGGCGGCACGCCGCCTTAC